>Ga0194132_10004914_pt1 | contig 22296 bp, 19 predicted proteins | sample TA2KigOf80mmetaG_FD_148612 | JGI IMG/M metagenome (GOLD analysis project Ga0194132, IMG submission 148612) | Freshwater microbial communities from Lake Tanganyika, Tanzania - TA2015054 Kigoma Offshore 80m | ecosystem: Environmental > Aquatic > Freshwater > Lake | place: Tanzania: Lake... | reverse complement strand
CTAGGCGGGGCAGGGGCGACGATGCCGGAGATCTGGCGAGCCGCGTTGGCTGCGTGATCGGAGTCGGGTTCGATCGAGACGTCGGCCGTTACCGAATTTGGCTCGACTCGGAATTTGCACCAGAGCCAGCAAGATCGACCGTCAACCGGTCGAGCGAGATCGATACAGCCGGGACAAGCGCGAAGCCCGCGCCCCACCAGGCCGGACGCCCACTCAATTCCGCGAAACGGGCCGACCAGTAGACACCCAGTCCCAGGAACGCCAGATTCCAGCCAATGTAGGCTGCTGCAAGGCGGCTGTCATCGTCGGCTGAGGCGGCGCCAGCAAGAGCTGGCATCAGGATCCGGAAATAGCGGAGCCCGGGCCAGTCGATGTAGCGGGGAGTCTCCCTCCGGCCGAGGGGATCATGAGCGATCAACAGGTAGAACTGGCCGTCGAATCCGCTGCCGGGAAAACGGTATGCGTCCGACAGTGACGGCAATGACGGCAACTCCTGTTCTGCCCCGATGCAGAACAGCCCTGTCCATTTCCCCGCATAGTTCCTGTGGACGGTCGCCACCTGCGCGCTGAACCCCGCTACGACCACCATGACAGCAACCAGCGCGGCTTGTCGCGCCAGCCCCAGCATATACCACCAATGTTAATACAGCCGGGGGACCTATAGCTTGAACAGGGTCCGCAGCCGCTTGGTTTGAACGCGGCTCACCGGGATCTCAGAGCCTCGCTTGTCGTCCATCTTGAGCTGGTAGCTTGAACGGAACCAGGGGATGACTTCTTTGATCCGGTGCAGGTTCACGAGGTAGGAGCGATGCACCCTCCAGAAGGTGTCCGGATCGAGGTGTGACTGCATTTCCTCGATGGTCCGGTAGTTCGCGACGCCCTCGATTGCCCCGGTCACGACGGTGATGGTGCCGTCCTGGATGGTGGCGTAGATGATGTCCTGGGAATCGACGACCAGGTGCCGCCCCTGCGCCCGCACCAGGATCTTGGCGCGCTCGATCGGCGGCTTAGGGCCAGGAGGCAGCGGCGGCGGAGCCGGTGGCTCCGGAGGTGCGGTCCGCGCCCTTTCGGCGAGGCTCCTCTGGGCGCGGGAGATCGACTCGGCCAGCCTCTCTTTGTCGACCGGTTTCAGCAGGTAGTCGAGCGCCTCCAGCCGGAACGCCTCGACCGCGTGCTGGTCAAAGGCAGTGGCCAGGACGAAGTACGGCTGGTGGCCGCCGGAGACGCGGACCTTGCGGATCACGGAAAGCCCGTCCATGCCTGGCATCTGGACGTCCAGAAAAACCAAATCCGGTTCCAGATCATCGATCCGCTTCACCGCTTCCGGACCGTTCGAAGCGGTGGCGACGACCTCTACATCCGGGAAATCCTGCAACAGATACGCCAACTCATCCAGCGCCAGCCGCTCATCGTCCACGAGCAGTGCCGTGACTGGCATCACGCCGCGAGCTTGCATGAAAGTGTTAGTATAGCAGTCTACCCTTTCCTTCCCCATTTCCCACACAATCCGAAGGAGTTGTTTTCGTTGACGACACCCCAATCCGCCAAGATCGCGCCCGCGAAAGGCAAGCTTGGAGTTCTGATCCCTGGAGTCGGCGCGGTGGCCACGACATTCATGGCCGGCGTCGAATTGGTCCGCCGGGGAAAAGCCAATCCGGTCGGTTCTCTGACCCAGCTCGCGACCATCCGGCTGGGCAAGCGCACCGACGGGCGCTCCCCCATGATCAAGGATTTCGTCCCTCTGGCCGGGCTCAACGACCTGGTTTTCGGAGGCTGGGACATCTACGAGGACAACGCCTATCAAGCGGCCGCTAACGCCCAGGTGCTTGACCCGCACCACCTGGATTCGGTCAAGAGGTTCCTCTCCGGAATCCAGCCGATGGCCGCGGTGTTCGATCAAAGCTACGTGAAGCGGATCAACGGGCCCAACGTGAAGAAGGGCGCGAGCAAGATGGAGTTGGCCGAGCAGTTGATGGCCGATATCCAACAGTTCAAGGCGAAGAACAAGTGCGACCGCATGGTGATGCTCTGGTGCGGCTCCACGGAGACGTTCAAGAAGCCAGGCGCGGTCCACGCAAGCCTGAGGGCGTTCGAGAAGGGGCTGGCCAAGAACAGCCCCGACATCGCGCCGAGCCAGGTCTATGCATACGCAGCGCTCAGGTCCGGCGTCCCGTTCGCCAATGGCGCTCCAAACCTGACCCACGACATGCCAGCGCTGATCGAGTACGCGCGTGACCAGAGCCTTCCGGTCTGCGGCAAGGACTTCAAGACCGGCCAGACGTTCATGAAGACGCTGCTCGCGCCGGGATTGAAGTCGCGGATGCTCGGTGTCAGCGGCTGGTTTTCGACCAACATCCTCGGCAACCGGGACGGCGAGGTGCTCGAAGACCCGGGTTCGTTCAAGACCAAGGAAGAGACCAAGCTCAGCGTGCTCGACACGATTCTGCAGCCGGAGCTCTACCCGGACCTGTACAAGGACCTGTACCACGCGGTGCGGATCAACTACTATCCGCCGCGCGGTGACGCCAAGGAGGGCTGGGACAACATCGACATCTTCGGCTGGCTCGGATACCCGATGCAGATCAAGATCGACTTCCTCTGCCGTGACTCGATCCTGGCCGCGCCGATTGCTCTGGACCTGGTGCTCTTCCTCGACCTGGCGCAACGGGCCGGGATGAGGGGGATCCAGGAGTGGCTCTCGTTCTACTTCAAGGCTCCGATGACCGCTCCGGGGCTCTACCCCGAGCACGACATCTTCATCCAGCTCATGAAGCTGAAGAACCGCCTTCGCCACCTCATGGGCGAGGACCTGATCACGCACCTCGGACTGGAATACTACGATTAACGGGCAACAATGCAGGTCCTGGTAATCGGCGGCACGCTCTTTATCGGCAAGCTACTCGTGAAGGAGCTGCTGAAGGCGGGCCATAAAGTCACGATCCTGCACCGCAAGCCGGGCCATGGGTTCGGCAAGCGGGTGGACGAGTTGATCGCGGACCGCAATGACGCGGCCTCGCTCGCCCGAGCCCTCACGGGGCGCCACTTTGACGCCGTCTACGACAACGTCTACGACTGGGAACGCGGCACCACCGCCGACCAGGTTTCGGCCACAGCGCGCCTGGTGGGTGACAAGCTGCAGCGCTACGTGTTCCTGTCGTCGGTGGCGGCCTACGGCGACGGATTGAACCACCAGGAGGGCGACGGCCTGGCCAAGGATGACCACCCGGACTCCTACGTGCGGAACAAGGCGCAGAGTGAGCGGGCGCTGTTCCGCCTCCATCAGCGCCACGGGCTGCCCGCTGTCACACTCCGTCCGCCTTACGTCTACGGACCCGACAATCCGTTCTACCGCGAGCAGTTCTTCTGGGACCGCCTGAAAGCGGGACGTCCCGTGTTGATCCCGGGCGATGGCCGGCGGCTGATGCAGTTCGTCTACGTAAAGGACCTCGTGGCAGCAGGCCTGGCGGTCCTGGAGATTCCCGGAGCGGTGGGACACGCCTTTAACGTTGCCAACCCGCGGCCGGTGAGCCAACTGGATCTGGTGCATTCGTTCGCGGCGGCGGCGAAAGTCCAGCCGGTCACGGTACATGTGCCACGCGAGCACCTTCAGGCGGCGGGCGGGCATCCCATGCGGTCGCCTTTGTACTTCGGGGTCTACTACGACATGGCGCCCATCACGATGGTGACCCAGAAAATCCAGCGAGTGCTCAAATGGAAGGCGACTCCTTTCGAGCAGGGTCTGAAGGAAACCTACCGCTGGTACTCGAAAGAGTACACGGGTCCGGCGCAGAACTTTGATTTCGAAGACAAGATGATCGGAATCTACCGTCCGAAGACCGCATGAAGATCACGGGGATCGAAACCTACATCTTCGGGAATCCCTGGAAGAATTGGGTGTTCGCCAAGGTGCAGACCGATGAAGGGCTGTACGGCATCGGCGAAGGGACGCTCAACTTCTTCGCGCGGACCGTGGAGACGGCGATCCATGAGATCAAGCAGCACATCCTGGGCATGGATCCGTTCCAGGTGGAAGCCATCTCGGCGCGGTTGATCCGCGACATTTACACGGATGGCGCGCAGATCCACATGTGCGCGGTGGCGGCGATCGAGATCGCACTGTGGGACATCATCGGCAAAGCCTGCAACCAGCCTATCTACAACCTTTGGGGCGGCAGGTGCCATGACCGGCTGCGTGCCTACGCCAATGGCTGGTACCGCGGTCCGCGGACACCGGACTCTTTCCACGAGAAGGCGAAGGAAGTGGTGCGGCGCGGATACACGGCGCTCAAGTTCGATCCGTTCGGATCAATGTGGAGGTCCTGCTCGAGGTACGACTTCGATCTGTCGGTGGACATCATCCGCGCGGTCCGGGACGCGGTGGGGGCGAACGTGGACATCCTGATCGAGGGCCACTGCCGCTTTAGTCCTGCGCAGGCGATCGAGTTCGCGCAGGCGATGGCGCCGTTCCGCCCGGCCTGGTTCGAGGAGCCTGTGCACCACTCGAACATCGCCGCGATGGTGGAGGTGGCGCGGCGGAGTCCCGTACCGGTGGCGACTGGCGAGTCGCTGTCGAACAAGCAGCAGTTCGCCGAGTTGTTGAAGCACGACGCGGTGAGCATCCTGCAGCCGGAGCCCCTGAATCTCGGCGGACTCTATGCGACCCGCAAGATCGCCGACATGGTGGATGCCCACTACGGCGTGGTGGCACCGCACTCGGCGCAGGGTCCGGTCTGCTCAGCGGCGTGCGTGCAGTTGAACGCGTGCCTGCCGAACTTCTATATCCACGAGATTTTTGACGAGTTCAACGAGCCGTGGGAAGAGCAGTTGCTGGATCATCCGGTGAAGGTGGTGAATGGATTCATCGAAGTCGGCTCGCGGCCTGGACTGGGAGTGGACATCAATATCGACTTCATCCGGGAGCATCCTTACCGCCAGGAGAATTTCCTGCCCCTGTTTAAGCCGGGCTGGGAGTTGCGGCGGACGCAAGCGGAATCCGATACAGTGACGGGATGAGAATCCTCGTCCTGTTCTTCGCCGCCAGCGCATTCGCGCAGACCTACCGCCTGGTTCCGGAATGGCCCTTGCCGGCCAAAAGCGCCGCCGGAGCTCCCGCCGGGCCGTGGAACCTGATTCAAGTTGCGGGCACGGCCATCGACAGCAGGGGCCACGTTCTGGTGCTTCACCGGGGGGCGCATCCGATACTCGAGTTCACCGAGTCGGGCGAGTTCGTGCGCTCGTGGGGCGACGGGTTGATCAGCCACGGCAAGGTGGTAGCGGTTGAGCCGCGGTTCCGCGCGCCGGGCGCATCCGGGTACTCGGCCGTGTATGGTCCCGCGGCGTGCTACGCCTGCGGCGGCCATGCGATCCGGGTCACCTCCGACGGCAACATCTGGGTGGCCGACGCGCCGGGCCATGTGGTCTACAAGACGACGCCGGAAGGCAAGGTGATCCTCACGCTCGGAACCAAGGGCGCCGCGGGTTTGGACAAGACCCACTTCAACCTTCCGACCGACCTCGCTGTGGCGCCAAATGGGGACATCTATGTGAGCGATGGATACGGGAATCCGCGCGTGGTCCGGTTTTCCGCCCGCGGGCAGTACATCGGCGAGTGGGGCAAGCGCGGCACGGGTCCGGGTGAGTTCGGGCTGCCGCACAGCATCGTGGTCGACCGGCTGAGCCGCGTCTATGTTGCCGACCGGGACAACCGGCGTGTGCAGGTGTTCGATGCGGCGGGCAAGTTTCTGGCGCAGTGGGACACGGGCGGGGTGTCGCCGTTGTTGATCACACCAGATCAAAAAATCTGGACCGGGGACACGTTGCGGGATTTGAACGGCAAGGCGCTGACGCGGCTGCCGGGGAATCCGGGCGGACACGGAATCGCGGTGGGCCGCAACGGAGCGGTGTACGTTGCGCAGTTGAACGGCGTGGTCCAGAAGTTCGAGCCCAACTAGACCGGGTCACCGGACCTTCTGGAATTCGAGGCGCACTCCCTCATCCGGCTGCAGGCCCGCGGCCCGGCGCAGAATGGCCAGATTCTTCTCGCGGTCCCTTCCGAAGTCTTCAACCACCGGTTCGTTCTTCTTCTCCCGATGTCCGTAAAGGTCGATGGATGCCTGTTGGCAGCGGAGTGCGCAATACCAGACAGTCCAGGATCCGCGTGTGCGAACTTCGAGGATCGCAACCCGCCATTCCGGACTCTCGATGTCCGCGGGACTCTCCCGCTTGGGCAAGCCCGCCGCGTTGTAGGCCAGCGGGAACTGGAGCGTGTAGTTGGGCCCAGCCAGTGGACTCAGGGTGAATCCGCCCCGATCGGCGAGATATTGAAACGCATCAACAGCAGCTAGAATACCAAGCGGGCCGGAGCCTACATCACCCGCCTTCGCCGCGCTCTGTGCTGAGCATCCGGATTTGTCGTCCGAAGTCACTGCGCAAGGAGAGCTTATCGTCATGCCCCTGACTTTCACAGCGACCGGAGCCCGGAATCACGAGATCGCCGTGCAACTTGGCGTTTGGGCACGTGCCGATGGGAGTGGTACGGGCTTTGACTCCTCGACCGGTTGGACCCTGCCCAACAGCGCTCGCCGCGCTCCGGATGCGGCCTGGGTCTTCAAGCCGCGCATCCGCGCGCTGGATCCGGTTGCCTCCGCGGGCTTTTGGCGGCTCTGCCCCGACTTCGTGATTGAGCTACGATCGCAGCCGGACCGGATCCGTACGCTCCGCGACAAGATGGACGAATGGATCGCGAACGGCGCACAACTCGGGTGGCTGATTGATCCCGAGACCCGCACAGTTGAAATCTACCGGCCAGGAGTGGCGCCGGAGGTCTTGGTGAATCCGGACGAGGTCCGTGGAGAGGGTCCCGTGGAAGGCTTCGTGCTGGAGCTGGGGCGTGTGTGGGATCCGTTTCAGGAATAGTTGCGCAGAAGCGCGCCGCGGTGCAGGGGACAGGTTGTCAGGATAACTTGTAGCGGGCCGCGACCTCGTCGTTCAGCTTGACGCCGAAGCCCGGAGCGTCCGGCACGCGGATCGTGCCGTTCACGATGCGCTCGGGTGGATCGAGCAACTCGCCGCGCCATGGGACCTCGCCCCACTGGACTTCGAGGATGTTGAAATTCTTCATCCCGGCGCACACTTGCACGCTCGCCGCCGTCGACACGGGACCCGCGGGATTGTGGGGCGCCACTGAAACATTGTGCGCCCCGGCCATGGCCGCGATGCGCGTCATCTCCAGCAGTCCGCCGCAGTGCTTCACGTCGGGCATGATCACGTGGACGGCGCGATCGCGGCACAGCGGCGTGAATCCGTCGACGCCGAACAGCATCTCGCCGCCCGCCATCTCCTGCCGGATCGCCTTGCGGATTTCGAGTGTCTCCGCGGTGAGCTTCGGCGCCACGGGCTCTTCGTACCAGGTAAGGTTGTACGGTTCCAACTGCCCGGCCAGGTCGACGGCCATCGGGACGGTGAAGAAGCTATGGCAGTCGACCATCACCTTGATATCCGGACCCACGGCTTCGCGGATCGCGCGCGTGCAGGCGATTCCCTGGTCGACATGAGCGCGGATCTTTCCCTGCGAGGATCCCGCCGGCGGGAATCCATCCCACGGCGCCGCCTTGATCGCGCGGTAGCCCTCCGCGACGGCGCGCTTGGCCGACGCCGCGAATCCGGTGGGCGACCGCGGACTGGTCGCGCGATTGATGTTGGCATACATCGGAAGCTCGGTGCGCACCGCGCCTCCGAACATCGCATGCACCGGAACGTTGAGCGCCTTCCCGGTCAGATCCCAAAGCGCCTGCTCGATCGCGCTGTACGCCGTGGCCGAGACCAGACCGCCGGACCGCGCCGACGCCTCGCCATGCTGGCGGAACCGCTCGACCTCGATCGGCGAGCGCTTTTCGAGCATCTGGTAGAAACGGCGCAACTCGGACTCCATGCGGCGCGCGTTCTCGACGCTGGTGCCCGCGAATCCGAAGGCGTCGGAGGCTTCACCGAGTCCCGTGAGTCCGCTGTCGGTCCGCAGCCGCACCATCAGCCACACGGTACGCCTGGTGGCGCGTACCGGGATCATTTCCATGCCGGAGACGCGGAGCTTCGGCATCGCCGCGAAAGCGAGGGGTGCGGCCAGGATCGCGCGCCGGCTGGTTTCGCTCATAGGTATTTCTCAAACCACCCCAAGATGTATTCGACCTTGGCGACCCAGTGGCTTGGGTGCGGGCCGCGGATTCCATGCGGCTCCTTCGGGAATCGCACCATCACCGTGTCGACGCCACGGGTCTTCAGCGCGACGTAGAACTCTTCCGTCTGGGCGATCGGCGTCCGCCAGTCCTCCTCTCCGGTCAACAGCATCGTGGGAGTTTTGACCTTGTCTGCCATCATCAGCGGCGACCGGCTCAAGTACTGCTGCGGATTCTCCCAAGGCGCCGACTTCATCCAGCGGTGGGTCACCAGCGGGATATCGGACGAGCCAGCCTGCGTGATCCAGTTGATCACGGGATATTGGCTGACCGCGGCGCGGAAGCGGTCCGTGTGCGTCACCACCCACGCCGTGAGAATCCCGCCGCCGCTGCCGCCGGTCACGAACAGCTTGGCCGGGTCCACATAGCCCTTGGCGAGCACCGCATCGACGCCCGCCATCAGGTCATGGAAGTCGTCGCCCGGATACTTGGTATGGATGATGTTTCCGAACTCCTCGCCGTAGCCCGTGCTGCCGCGCGGGTTGGTGTACAGGATCACAAACCCGCGCGCGGCGTGGACCTGCATCTGCCAATTGAACTCGACGCCGTACATCGCGTGCGGACCACCGTGGATGTCGAGAATCATCGGATACTTCTTCGAAGCATTGAATCCCGGCGGCTTGATGATCCATCCCTGCATTGCCTTGCCATCCGGGCCCTTGTACCGGATCTCTTCCACCGCCCCGATGGTCCGGCCCGTGAGCACGCCACGATTGACTTCGGTGAGCCGCGTCCGGTGTGACGGGTCGGCGAGGGAAAAGGCGTAAAGGTCGCGCGGCTGATCGGGCGAGGAATGGCTGAGGACCACGGTGCCGTTCGGCGAGATTGCGGGTGGCGGTCCGGCGTCGGCGTATCCGGTGGCCCAGCGTGTCGAGGCGCCAGTAGTGATGGCACGCGCGCCGCCGTCGAGCCGCAGCTCGTACAGGTGCGCCGCGCCCTGATCTTCGACAAGGGCGGAGAGCGCGTTGTTGCTGGTCCAGCGGGGATGCAGGATGTTCCGGTCGAGGGCCACACCGATCTGGCGCGGAGTCCCGCCGTCGATCCCCGTCACGTAGAGGTTCGTGTTGTGGTGCGCGTTGCCCTTGTCGGCGAATCCAAGGTAGGCGACACTGCGGCCGTCGGGCGAGATCTGCGGAGTATTCTCGTTCCCGTTGCCGTTGGTGAGGCGCTGGATCTGGCCGTCGAGGCTGATGGCGTAAATGTCTTCGGGATAAAGTTGCCGGTCGCCATCGGGCTGGCGGATGCCGGTGGCGGCGAGGCGCCGGCCGTCCGGGGTCCACTGCGGGACGCCAGTGAAGCTGTATCCATCGGGCGAGATCCGCCGCGGAGCGCCGCCGTCGGAGGGTACGGTGAACAGGTGCGTGTCGCCTTCCGGCACGAGTCCCTGTCCGGGAGTCTTGTCGGCGCGCCACTTGAGCCGCGTGACGACGGACGCGGCTTCACCCCATGTCGCGCCGGGCGGGGCGGAGCCGAGCTTCACCTGGAACGCGGGCTTGGCGGGAACGCGCTCGAGGTAAGCAAGCGTACGTCCGTCAGGGGACCAGGAGACTCCGGACGGACTCTCCGTGCCGGAAGTGACCGCCGCCTCCTGGCCATCGGCTATCCACCGGACCATGACACGCGGCTTTCCCGTGCGGTTGGTGATGTAGGCGATGCGGGTTCCATCCGGCGACCAGGCGGGATCGGTGTCGCGCTGGTCGCCCTGGGTGAGAGGCCGCGCGCCGTTGCCGTTGGTGTTCACGATCCACAGATTCGAATAGACCGCATCGCGCATCCGGTCCTGCCGCTGGACCACGTACACCAGCCGCTGGCCGTCCGGTGAGATTGCGGTTGCCGGAATCGAGCGCCAGTCCCACCACGTCTCGGATGTCAGCACGGTAGCGGCGGCGAATAGGAAGTTCCCCAGCATGACCATCACTGTACCGCAAGCCCTGTATCATATGGAGTTCATGAACAGACGCAATTTCCTCGGGGGCGCCGCGGCTGCGGCCGTTTCCTGCGGACGCGCGCGCCGGCCAAATGTAGTCGTGATGCTCACCGACGATCAACGGTGGGATTGCATGAGCTGCGCGGGACATCCGTTCCTCAAGACACCGCATATGGACCGGCTGGCGGCGGAAGGCGTCCGGTTCACCAATGCGTTTGTCACCACGTCATTATGCTCGCCCAGCCGCGCGAGCCTGCTGAGCGGGCTCTATGCGCACTCGCATGGGGTGACGAACAACTTCACCGAGTACCCGGAATCGCTGGAGAGCTATCCGCGGATCCTGCAGTCGGAGGGCTACCAGACCGCCTATTTCGGCAAGTGGCACATGGGCGAGAACAACGACTCGCCGCGTCCCGGATTCCACCACTGGGTGAGCCACCGCGGCCAGGGGCTGTACAACGACACCGAGTTCAACATCAACGGAAAGCGTGAGAAGGTCCGCGGATACTACACCACGGTGGTGACGGACATGGCTGTCGACTGGCTGGCGAAGCAGTCCTCGCCGTTCTGCATGATCCTGGGCCACAAGGCGCCGCACTCGGCCAACATCCCCGAGCCCAAGTACGAGCACCTGTTCGACGGCGTGGACATCAAGCCGCCGGAAACGGTGAGCGACACGGGCGAGGGCAAAGGAGAGTGGGTCCGGCAGCGGCTGGCGACATGGCACGGAATCAAGGGTCCGCTGTACGGCAACAAGGAGTACGGCAAGTTCGTGCGTACGTACCTGGCGACGATCCCGTCGATCGACGACAGCGTGGGCCGGATCTACGAGGCGCTGCAAAAGCGCGGCGACCTCGACAACACGCTGTTCGTGTTCCTGGCCGACAACGGCTGCCTGCTGGGCGAGCACGGCGCGGTGGACAAGCGCGTGATGTGGGAGGAGAGCATCCGGGTTCCACTGCTTGTGCGCTATCCCGAGCGGCTGCGAACCGCCGCGGTGCGCGCCGAGATGGTGCTCAACATCGACTTCGCATCGGCCGTGCTCGACTTCTGTGGCGCGCGTCCATTGGCAAAGTCGCACGGGCGGTCGTGGAAGGCGGTGGCCGAGGGGACAGAGCGCGGCTGGCGGAAATCCTGGTACTACGAATACAACTTCGAGAACGAGTTCCCTTACACGCCGAACGTGCGCGGCGTGAGGACCGACGGCTGGAAGTACATCCACTATCCGAACGGAGAAGGGCAGCCGGACACGCAGATGGCGGAGCTGTACGATCTGGCGAACGACCCTAAGGAAACGCGTAACCGGATCAGCGACCCGGAAGCCCAGCCGAAGGTGGAAGAGCTGAAGGCCGAGCTGGCGCGGCTGATCCGCGCGGCGGATGGCGAGCCGGACCGGATGCCCGTGAATCCGGTGATCCGCTCGGAGATGCCCGAGGAGAAGATCCGGTAGAATGCAGGTTCCAATGCCGCAACTCACGCGCCGCCAGGTGTTCGCTGCTTTCGCCGCGCCGCTTTCCGCCGCCGGTGAGAAGCCGAACTTCGTGATCATCTCGATCGACGATCTGGGCTACGCTGACGTCAGTCCCTTCGGCAAGATCAGCTACACGCCCAACATCGAGCGGATGGCGCGCGAAGGCATGCGCCTGGAGTGTTGTTACGCACAGCCTGTCTGCACGCCGTCGCGAGCCGCGTTGATGACGGGCTGCTATCCGCGGCGTGTTGGGCTGGAACGTGGCTCTTGGCACGGGGTCCTGTTTCCAGGCGACCGGCACGGACTCAATCCCCGCGAGATCACGATCGCGCGCCTGTTGAAGAAGCAGGGTTACGCGACTGCCTGCATCGGCAAGTGGCACCTGGGCGACCAGCCTGAGTTCCTGCCCACGCGGCATGGCTTTGATTCCTACTTGGGCATCCCCTATTCGAACGACATGGGACGAGGCGTGAAGAATCCGCAGGCTCAGAATCCATGTCCGCCTCTGCCGCTGGTGCGCAATGACAAGGTGGTGCGCGAGGTCACAGATCAGGATGTGCTGACGCCGGAGTACACGGCGGAGGCGGTGGCCTTCATCCGGAAGAACAAAGGGCGTCCGTTCTTCCTGTACCTGCCGCACAACCAGGTTCATGGTCCGTTGTTCGCGGCCAAGAGCATGCGCGGGAAGCGGGAGTCGCTGTATCAGGACGCCGTGGCGGATTCCGACTGGAGCGTGGGCGAGGTGCTGCGGACCCTCGAGCAAGAGGGGCTCGGCAAGAAGACGCTCGTGATCTTCACCTCCGACAACGGCGGCACCATCCGTGCGGACAACAAGCCGTTCCGTGGCAACAAGGGGTCGGTATGGGAAGGCGGACTACGCACTCCGACGATCGCCTGGTGGCCGGGCCGGATTCCCGCGGGCACGGTGTCGCGCGAGCTCACCAGTCATATCGATTTCCTGCCGACCCTCGCTAAACTGGCCGGCGCCGCGCCGCCCTCCGGCCGCAAGATCGACGGACACGACCTGTCGCCGATTCTGTTCGGCGGGCCGGGCGTGAAGACGCCGTGGGAGGCGTTCTATTTCTATCAGAACCGGAATCTGCGGGCCGTGCGGGCTGGTGCATGGAAATACCATGTTTCGGGCGAGTTGTACAACCTGGACTCCGACATCGGCGAGTCGAAGGATGTGGCGGCTGCGAATCCGGATCAGGTGGCCCGGATGAAATCGCTGATCGCGCGGGCTCTGGCGGACTTGGGCGAGGGCGACACTCCGGGTCCGGGCTGCCGTCCGGTGGGAAGGGCGAAGGGGCCGTTACGGTTCTTCCTTCCGCATGATCCGGCGACTGGGCTGGCTCCGCATGCGCCAGTGAAGGCGGTTGGTTAGCGGGTGCCGGATGTGATAGGGTTGTCCGAATCATGAATATCGCAGGGCGCTTTATCGCAGCGGGCCTTGCCGTGGCGTTTCCGGCCATCTCTCCCGCACAGACTTTCGGTGAAATTACCGGGACCGTAACCGACTCGACTGGCGCGGTGATCTCCGGCGCCAATGTCACGGTGACCAATACTGCGACCAGCCAGGCGCGCAAGGTGGAGACGAATGAGACGGGCAACTTCACGGTCCCGTTCGTGCCGCCGGGCGTCTATGAGGTGGGCGTGCGCAAGGACGGCTTTAAGTCGGCGACGCGTGCGGATGTGCGGGTGCAGGTGTCGGACTCGGTCCGCGTCAACTTCTCGATTGAAGTGGGCAGCGTTTCAGAGTCGATCGAAGTTCGTGGTGGCGCACCATTGCTGTCGGCTGACAACGCGGCGGTCGGAACGGTGATCGACAACCGGCGGATCGTCGAGCTTCCACTGAACGGACGCAACTATCTGCAAATGGTAGCGCTGAGTCCCAACGTGTCGGCAGAGCAAGGTGCGGGCGGTGAAGCGGCGGCGCGCAAGGGCGGCACACGGACTGAGAAATCGATCTCGGTAGCGGGATCGCGCAACCAGTTCAACCACTACACGCTCGATGGACTCGAAAACACCGACATGAGTTACAACCTGTACGCGCTGCAGCCCTCGATCGACGCGTTGCAAGAGTTCAAGATCGAGACCGGAGTCTACTCGGCCGAATTCGGACGCGGCGCAGTGCAGATCAACGTGGCGACAAAGGCCGGCTCGAACGAGTTCCACGGCGCGGCGTTCGAATTTGTCCGCAACGATTCCTTCGACGCCAAGGAGTTCCGCCAGGTAGGAAACAAGAATCCGTTCCTGCGCAACCAGTTTGGATTCGCGCTGGGCGGGCGCCTGATCCGGGACAAGCTGTTCTTCCTGTCGAACTTCGAGTCTCTCCGCGAGACCAAGACGTTGCAGGGTCTGTTTAACGTGGCCCCCAACCGGATGCGCAGCGGCGATTTCTCCGCGTCCGGCCGCAGCATCTTCGACCCGGCGACCCGTACATTCTCGACCGACGCCGCCGGGAATCCCCGCGCCATCGCCGCCACGCCGTTCCCAGGAGGGGTGATTCCGGCGAGCCGGTTCAATCCGGTCTCCGTCAAGCTGCTCGAGTTCTATCCACGGGCCCAGCGCACCAATGACGACATCCTGGGGAACTTCATTCGGCAGCGGCGGCGTCCGATTACCTGGGAACAATTCAATCAACGGATCGACTACGTGCGGAGCTCGAACTCCACCTGGTATGGCCGCTTCAGTTGGAGCGACGAGGACTTCAAAGAGATTGCGGCGTTCGAGGACCAGGAGGCGAACATCCTCACCAAGACCAACCAGGTGCTGGCGAGCAACATCCGGACCCTCAGTCCGACGGTGGTGAACGAGTTCCGGTTCGGCTGGACACAGTTCAACAATGATCAGCGGCGCTTCTACGCATTCAGGCGCGACGTGACGCGCGAGCTCGGCATCATCGGGCTCGAATCACCGGTGGAGCTGTCCTACGGGACTCCCTCCGTTGGGCTGGGACTGGGACTCACCGGATTTGGCGAGCAGGGCAACGGCCCATTCGTCGGCCGGACCTCGATTTTTCAGTTCATCAACAACATGAGCGTCATCCGGGGGGCACACTCGTTTCGGTTCGGCGGTGAGATCCGGCGGGACCGCTACAACGAGACGGGCAACGCGTTCACGCGAGGCAGTTTCGGGTTCAGCGGCAACGCGACACAGAATCCCGCGCAACGCGGCGTTACCGGACATCCGTTCGCCGACTACCTGATCGGCGAAGTCACAACGCCGACCCGTGCCCGCGCCTTCTCCAACGGACTGTTCCGCGCCACCGTGTTCTCGCTCTATTTCCAGGACAACTGGAAGATCACTCCCAAGCTCACCGCTGAGCTCGGCCTGCGCTACGAGAATACCCCGCCGTATCACGACAAATACCGCGGACTGATGAACGTCTTCATCTATGATTCCGGCGTCCACAATGGTGAGCTCGTGCCCGGCGCGCGGGTTCCGTTGATGTTCCGCAACGGGTCCGGCGACTTCCACGAGGGGCTGCCCTTCCGCTTCCATGACGGGATCCCGACAGCTTCAGGCGACAACATTGCCGGCCGCGAGACGGTGCTTCGGGACAACACTGATTTAGCCCCGCGTGTGAGCCTTGCCTACCGTCCTGGAGAGAACTGGACAGTGCGGACCGGGTTCGGCGCTTTCTTTATCCAGGACATCGTCGAAGCGCGCTTCGACTTGACACGCAACGTCGGCGGGCGCTCCCAGTTTACGGCGGACTCCGAACGGCCGAACGCGACCCTGAGCGACCCGTGGCGCAACGAAGGAGGCCAGTGCCGGAACTGGAGCGGTCCGTGCCAGGGGCCCACCTTCACGCTGGCCAACAATACGAACCGGCGCACACCGTACTTGCTCCAGTGGGTGTTCAACGTACAACGGCAACTCGGAGCTGACACCGTGGTCGAGGCGGGCTACATCGGGAACGGCGGGCACAAGCTTGAGCTGCTGCGGGTGTGGAACCAGCCGGTGCTCCGCCGTGGTCCAACTGATGCCCGCACGCTGCTGCAGCGTTCGCCGTTTCCTGCCTACGGACTGATCCAGACGCTCGACAATCACGGGAACTCGGGGTACCACGGACTGGGATTGAAGGCGACGCGACGGTTCGCCAAGGGGCTCACCTACCTGGTGGGATTCACCTGGTCGAAGGCGATGGACCAGGGCAGTTCGGTTCGCAACAACACCGGCGAGAACCAGTTCGCCACCGACAACTACAACCTGCAGCGGGAGCACGCTCTGTCGCAGTTCCACAACGCCCACCGCTTTGTGAGTTCGGTTCTCTATGAGCTGCCATTTGGCAAAGGACGCCGGTGGCTGAACTCCCCCGGACTGGCCGACCGGATCGTGGGCGGATGGCAGTTGGGAACGATCCTGACGCTCTCCGATGGGACACCGATCAACGTCGGCCAGATTGGGGATCCGCTGCAGATCGGGACGCCGAACGTCCCGGATGCGACCGGCATCAGTCCGATTCCCAGCGTCCGGTCTCCCGACAAGTTTTGGGAGATCCGCGCGTTTGATCCCGGCAGTCCGGAACTGGTATACCGCTATGGCAACACCGGCCGCAACCTGCTCACCACGCCCGGGCTGAAGCAGTGGGACTTCTCACTGACGAAGACGACGAAGATCCGCGAGGGCCATGCGATCGAGTTCCGGTTTGAGGCGTTCAACTTTCCGAATCATCCGAACTTTAACTTCCCGGCAACCGATACGCGGCAGCCAGCCACATTCGGGCGCATCACGTCGGCGCGAACGATGCGAGAGATGCAGTTCGGGCTCAGATATCAGTTCTGACCTGGAACTCATCTGCCGGACCAAGGCTCGGCAGTGATGCACTTTGATGCACCGTGCTATTCTCTTGTCATGGCTGTGTCTGCTGCAAAGCGCCGTACGACTGTGACACTTCCGGCCGCGACGCTCCGCTCGGCAAAGCGCTTGGCGAACCGCCGAAAAGTTCATTTGAATGTGATCATGAACGAAGCGATCGAAGACGGGCTGCGCCAGAAACTTGCGGTCGAACGTGCCGAGGATTTCGTGGAACGAATGGGCAGGGCTTTTAGCGGACTCACGGAGGAGGAGTTCCTCATGGTGAACGGGATTTATCTGGCCGGGAAGAAGTGAGTCCGGACGGACCTTTCCTCTTCGATACCAGCGCGGAGAGCTGGTTGTCCCGCGAGCCCGATGGCCGGCAGTGGCTTCTCCACTATTCACGGCGCCATCTCGTCTACGTCTCCGCGGTCACCGTGATGGAACGCCTGACTGGTTTCGGATCCGCTTTGGCTCAGGCCACTCCGGAACGGGCCGGGTGGATTCGCTCGATGCGGGATTCGTACGATCTGACCCCCGCCCGCGTCCTTCCCGTCCACTACGCGACCGCGTGGGCCGCGGCGGAACTCATCTGCCTGGTCCCGGTTCCTCCGAGTCCGCCGGTATCGGCTCACCGGCGAGCCGAAACCAAGTCCAGCCGGATGGCGCGGTGGAAGTTCGATGTTCTCATCGCCGCAACGTCGCTGGTGCAGGGGCTCCCGCTGGTGCACAACAACCCGCGGGACTTCGAAGCGTTGCGCGAATCCGCGGCGGCGCACCCACGACGATTTCCCGGTCTGGGCTCGATAAGACTGTTCCGTTGTACGGACTTGATCCGGTAGCCCGGCGACTCACGCTACCACTGGATCTGGCCGGGCAGGAACTCTCCCGCCAAGTCCCGGTAGTACGGCATCAACGCCGCCGTGTCCGGCTTCGAATGGCTCTTCGAATATAGATCGTACTTGTTGAACTCGCGGACCCACTGGAACATCTCGCGATCATGATCGTCCATCAGGTGCTGATAGGCGCCTTCCTTGTGGCACGGATAGAACGAGTGGTAGCGCAGCATGTACAAAGCCTCTTCCGGCAGGTACGGCTTCATGACGTGGTACAGATACTCGTCGTGGCCCCAGGACATGTGCACGCTGCGCAGCCCGCAGCCGCGCTCGTAGATCCCGCACTCGGTCCGCAGCTCATCGCGGCTCCAGTCCGGATTGGCACGGAAGTAGTCGTGATAGACGATCCGGTCCGAGAACGCGCATCCCACCGGAAACGTATCGCCGACCACGCACCACTGCGGCTCGCCGAACGAGCTCAGAATCTTGCCCGTGTCGTGTAGAAACGCCGCGAGCACGAACCAGCGCGGCTGCCCGTCAGCGCGCGCGGACTCCGCGGTCTGGAGCGCGTGTTCGGTCTGGGACAGGTCGGTGTCGGGGTCGGAGTCGTCGACCAGCTTGTTCAGCTCCTCCATCGTCTCCCAGATGCTCATGCGCTTCTTTCGAAGGGGCAGGTACTCACGTTCCTTCCCGAGCACGAAATCCAGTGTCTGGTTGGCGTGATTCTGCCGGTAGAAGTCCTTCACCACCGACGGCGCTTCCTCGGTGAACTGCCGGAACTCCTCCGGCTTGCGTTCCGGCTGGTACCGCGCCTTGACAAAGTCGTCCCAAAGATCGATCATTTTCCCATCTTCTCCAATCCCTCGGTCAGCTCGATCAGCGTGCCATCCGGATCGGTCAGCAGCAAGCCCTGCGACTTGAGTCCGGCGATGGTGCGGCCTTGCGATTCGATCCTGCCACCGCGCCCGCTGACGTCGCTCCGCAGCTTCTTGAGATCGCCGGTTTCGAATCCGATGTGATCGATGGAGCGTCCACGCGTTCCCACCACGCCGTCGGCCTTCTGGAACGACAGCCGGATCCCGGGAAGGACGGCTTCCTCAAAGGGACCGCGCCGGCCCGCCTTGGCGCCGAACGTCGTGACATACCATCCGCGCGTCTTCTCGACATCCGGAACGAACAGGTGCGCGTGGTGGACGGTAGCCACCTTCACCGCCGGATTCCCGACGATCTCCACTTTGATGTCGTCCGGTCCAATGACGAAAGCCAGGTCGATGTTCATTGTCGGATGGCGGAAGACATCGCTTCGCGCCTGGCCTCCGGACACCTCGGTACGCGTGACGATCGGATATCCTGCGTCGCGCATCTTGTTGACCATCGCGGTGCAGTCGGGAACCTCGAATCCGATGTGGTTGAGCGAGGTGCCCCGTGTCCCCCCGGTGGGCCGGCTCTGGTCCATCAGGATCAGCCCGCCCGGAAACCGGACGATATTGAGCGGCCCTTTCCTGGCCACCTTGCCTCCGAGAACCGTCCAGAACTTGTTCTGCTCGGCGACGTTGGTGACGTTCAGGTGGTAGTGGCCCATCACCGTGGGCTGGTTCTTGACGCGAACGATCTGCCCGGATGCGGCGACCGACAACATTACAACCGCGATTGCACTCCTCATACCGTCCAGGATACAGCGCCCGGCCCGGCTGTGGTACCCTGTCGGGCTATGAAGCTCAAATTCCTTCTCCCGCTCACCGCCCTCGCCGTGATCATTCCGCTCGCCGCGCAACAACCCAAGCAGCCCGCCGCTCCCAAGCAGCCGATGTCGTTCTTCGTGACGAGCGTGGGAGTGGGTGATGGCGCGAATCTCGGTGGCCTCGCCGGCGCCGCCAGCCACTGCCAGCGGCTGGCGGAAGCCGTTGGAGCCGGGAACAAGACCTGGCGCGCGTACCTGAGCACCAGCGGACCCGGCGCCGTCAGCGCGCGCGACCGCATCGGCCAGGGTCCGTGGTACAACGCGCGTGGCGCGCAGGTGGCCAAGAACCTGGGACACCTCCATGGCGACACGCTCGAAGAAGCGCGGCTCGGCAACACGCTCCAGCGCGTGACCGCGGTGAATGAGAAGGGCGAGCCGGTCAAGGGATCCGGGGAGTCGCCCAACCAGCACGACATCCTGACAGGCTCCCAGCCCGATGGCCGCGCCTTCACCGACAGCGCCGATCATACCTGCAAGAACTGGACCAGTAACGGAGAAGGAAGCGCGCAGGTGGGACATCACGACCGCACCGGCGGGCCGAGCCTTTCCTGGAATTCCGTCCACGCCAGCCGCGGATGCAGCCAGCAGAATCTGGTGGCCACTGGCGGCGCCGGCCTGTTCTATTGCTTCGCGGAAAAATAGGCTGGACCACACGATCCGCAGTCGCAGTTGACGCACCCGTGCACCGCGCACGTCCCGCAGGCTTCCTGGACCCGCTTCCGCAACGCCTGCCGCGCGCGGTGCACCCGGACCGCCGCGTTGCCCTCGCTGATCCCGGCCCGCACGGCCAGACCGGCGAGTGAGCCGTCCTCGAGGTCCACGGTACGGAGCGCCTCCTGGTAGCCGGGACTCAGGGTTCCCACCAGGTCCATCAGGCAGCCGCAGACCTCCGTCTGCTCCGCCGGACTGGGATCCTCGCGCCCCAATATCTCCAGCGCTCGGGCTTCGACGCCACGCTGGCGGTAATGATCGATCACCGCGTTGCGCAGGATCCGGTAGAACCACGCGACGCTGCTCTCCTGGCCGCGGAGCTGCGCGCCGCTCTCCAGGCTCTTGACGAAAGCCGACTGCAGGATGTCCTCGGCCACCTCGCGCGATTCCACGCGCCGTTCCAGGAATTCGAGAAACTGCCGGTGCGAAGCGGCTAGGGTCTCGGCGGCGGTGGGGTCCAAGTTCTCCATGGCGAAAGTGTAAGGTGCCATAATAGCGTCTTCGTGGATCCGGTAACCCTCTCTTTGATGGCCGCCGCTGCTGGCAAAGTCGTCGACTCGCTCCTCGGCGGCCAGGCCAACCCTCTCGTCGCGGCCATCGTGGGAGGCGTCATCGGCAACCGCGCCGACGGGGCTGTCTGCGCCGCGTTCTCCGCCTCCTGGGACTACTTCAAGAACCTCCGCACCACCGACCCGCCCCTGAACCGCGACTTCGAGCGCGCCACCCGCGAAGCCTATCTCGTCGCGACCATCGAGTTGATCCGGCAGGCGGAGCAACGGCTGGAGGTAGCCTCCGCGGGGGCGACGCTGTTCCGCGCCGACCAGAAGACCCTCACCGGACAGCTCCGCCGCGGCGCCGAAGCCGATCTCCGCGACGTGGGCAACAAGCTCCCCGCGCCGGTCGATGACGCGCACCTGCTGCTGCTCGACTCCGGTTCAGCGCAACAGGACCGCATCCGCCGCCTGCGCGAAGCGCTGGAGTCCAACCTGAAACGGGATGCCAACCGGTGGCTGAACGGCGCCGCGATCCCGGAAGCCGTGACCGAGTTGCTCGCCAAGGGCTGGATGATCGACACCGCGCATCAGAAGGGCGTGCAGCGCGATTGGCACAGCCTGATCGCGATCGCGTTTATCGAGAAAGTGAAATCGGATCCGCGCCTGGCCGCCGTGTTCCAATCCCGGCTGCTGGCCCGGATCGCGGAGCAGGATTCCGGCGCTGCCTCCATCGCCACGATGGACCGGTTTACCGCCAGGCTGGACGAACTCGCGGCCCCACTGCAGCGCATCGAGGACACGCTGGGCGTGATGCGCGACGAACTGCGGGCCCTGCGCGAGGACCTCTCCACGCAGCGCGCCGTCCAGATCGCGCTGGACCGCCAGATCGCCGACGAGTCCGAGGCGCGGATCATCGCCGAGTTGGACCAGCGCGACCGGGGACTACGCGAGCTGATCCTGGGGATGCGCGTGCCGGGCGAGGAGTTGCGCGCCGCGCGGCTGAAACTGGACGCCGTGATCGCCGAACGCGACCAACTGGTGGAGCGGATGGCCCAGGGCGACCGGCAGTATGCGGCGGAGGTCGACGAGTTCCGGCGGCAGATCGCGGGACTGACCGGGTCCGCGAGTCCCGAATTGCGTGAGGCGATGCAGCGGTTCGCGGATGGGGACCGGAGGGGCGCGTTCCCGGTGATCGAGCAGATCGTCGAAGCGGAGAACCGCGCGGCGGAACGGGCCACGGCGGTGAGGAGCGCGGAGCGGCTCCGCGAGGTCGCTTCGCTGGCTCTGATCATGATGGACCGCGGTGAGAAGACGACCGTGGAAGTGCTGGCGCTGTGGGAGCGGGTCCAGGCGATGGATCTCAGGCATCACTGGGGCTGGGTGGAACTGGCCCGGCTGTGCGTCCAGGCCGGGGATTTGGCGCGGGCGCGCCGTGCCGCGGAGCAGTCCTTGGAGGCGGCCGCGGATGACCGCGCGAGGTAGGTGAGCCTCGACGAGCTCGGCGATGTTCTGGTGCAGTCGGGGGACCTTGCGGGAGCGCGGAAGCGATTCGCGGAGTCGCTGGAGATCCGGGAGAGTCTGGCGCGCGCCAACCCGTCCAGCGCTCGGGCGCAGCGCGACGTGAGCGTCAGCCTGGAGAAGCTCGGCGGCGTTCTGGTGAAATCGGGGGACCTTGCGGGAGCGCGGACGCGATTCGCGGAGTCGCTGGAGATCGCCAGGAGTCTGGCGCGCGCCAACCCGTCTAGCGCTCAGGCGCAGCGCGACGTGAGCATCTACCTGGAGAAGCTCGGCGACGTTCTGGTGAAATCGGGGGACCTTGCGGGAGCGCGGAAGCGATTCGCGGAGTCGCTGGAGATCCGGGAGAGTCTGGCGCGCGCCAACCCGTCCAGCGCCGAGGCGCAGCGCGATGTGAGCATCAGCCTGGAGAGGCTCGGGGATGTTCTGGTGAAATCGGGGGACCTTGCGGGAGCGCGGACGCGATTCGCGGAGTCGCTGGAGATCCGGGAGAGTCTGGCGCGCGCCAACCCGTCCAGCGCCGAGGCGCAGCGCGATGTGAGCATCAGCCTGGAGAGGCTCGGGGAT
>Ga0194132_10004910_pt1 | contig 22316 bp, 10 predicted proteins | sample TA2KigOf80mmetaG_FD_148612 | JGI IMG/M metagenome (GOLD analysis project Ga0194132, IMG submission 148612) | Freshwater microbial communities from Lake Tanganyika, Tanzania - TA2015054 Kigoma Offshore 80m | ecosystem: Environmental > Aquatic > Freshwater > Lake | place: Tanzania: Lake... | reverse complement strand
GATACAACCGCAATAGAATGGGGCGGTTACGCGCAGGCTCCTGAAAAGTCAGCCACTTGCGCAGCCGCCCCTGGATAGACTCTTAATCAGCGGGTCCTAGGTTCGAGTCCTAGTGGGCGCACCAAACGATCCCGGAGCACCTGCGGCCGCGGCCCTGCCGCCCGCAGGTGCTCTTTTTTATCCGGCTAGTTCCCGCCCAGAAGCCAGCGGGAAAAGACCACCCCCGGCCCCGGCTCCACCACCCGCAGCAGCACCCGCCCGTCCCACAGCAGGTCCACGGCCATGAAGCCCGGATGCAGGTGGGCGAAGAGGGTGTCGTCGCCGTGGGTAACGGCGGTCATCTTCACCGCTGCCCCCGCCCCGCTCACCAGGTAGTAGGCGCCGGCCTCGTCCCCCTCCAGGACCTGCAGGTTGTGGTCGTGGCCGGCGGCCCACAAGAGCGGCCGGTGGCGCACCGATACCCCGCGCAGCGCCGCGTTCATGGCGCGGTAGGGGGGGCTGGCCAGGTCCTGGGTGGGGGGCCGCAGCACCCGCGCCAGCGGATAGAGGGAGCCGAGGGCAGGCAGGGGCACCCAGAGCCAGCGGTGCAGCCGGCGGGCGGGGAAGAGGTGGTCCCTCCAGTCGAAGAAGCCGCCGTGGGGGCCGTGGGTGGCGAGGGGATGGTGGGCCAGCACCAGCACCTGGCGCTCGCCGGCCGAGGCCAAGAGCCGGTCGAGTTCGGAAAGCACCGCGGCGCTGTCCGGGCAGGGGCAGTGGGCGAGGGACACCGGCTCCCGCTGCAGCCACCACTGGGTGTCCAGGGCGATGAGGCGCAGGCCGTCCAGGTCGAGGGCCGCCGGGCCTGGGCATCCCCCCGCGGGCCAGAGGCCGCCCGAGTCGGGCAGTTCCCGCCGCACCAGTTCCTCCTGCCGGGCCAGGGCCGCCCGCCCCTGCGCCCCGCCCTTGCCCCAGTCGTGGTTCCCCGGCACGAAAAAGGCGCGGGCACCGCTGTGCCTGACCGCGTCGAGCTGGGCCTGCAGGTAGCCGGCGCTCTGGTCGTGGCCGGGGTGCTCCGGGGAGAGGACGCCCTCTTCGTAGACATTGTCGCCCAGGAAGACTACCGTGGTCCGCCGGGGCTCTTGGCCGGCCCATTGCTCCAGGGCCTGTAGCACTGGTTCGCCCGGCTGCGGTTTGCCGGCGTCGCCGATCAGCAGCACCCGCTGTCTGAGCTGGTCGCCGGAGGGAGCCGGAGTGGCGGGGGAGAGGCCGGGGCGGGAATACGGGCTGAGGTGGCTGCAGCCGGCCAGGGCCAGGGCCACCAAAGGACCGAGGTACGCGTGCATGGGGCGTGCTCCTTGCAGGTTGGAGGCGCTGTGGGTCCCTGTTAATGTAAAGGTCCAGGGCGGCGGTGTCGCGGCGCGGGGTCTTGATCGGCGGGCGAAGCGGTTCTATGTTTCTCACTCTGTGATTGAGCCAAATACCTTGCCCCCGTACCCATAGGCTGGCCCTCATGGTTGTCGCCTGGCCGCGCCTGTCATTGCTGCTGTTGCTGTGGGCGCTGCCGGTTGCCGCCCAGCCGGCGGACTCGGTTTTTGCCTCCCCCCGCAACTCCCCCCTCTCCTGGCCCCGCCTGCTGTGGACCGGCCTGGTCCACCCGCTGGGCATGTTCACCATCTACGCCGAACGCACCGAACTGCCGCGCCGGGCCCTGGACTGGTTCACCAACGCCGAGCGCACCTTCGGGGTTTTTCCCTACGCGCAGTTGGGAGGGGAGACCGGCAGCGGCGGCGGGGTGCGCAGCTTCCATTCCAATCTCTTTGGGCAGGGCATACAGTTTGAGGGGTTCTACGTCTTCTCCCGCTCCAACCGCCACCAACTCCAGGCCCGGTACCGCGATCCGGCCATCGGCGGCGGGCCCTGGCAGTGGGAGTTGGGCGGCGGCTTTCTGCGCACCGACAGCGAGGACGCCACCATCAACGGGGTGGCCGAGGAGAGCGAACTCTTCCGCCTGCGCCTGGAACAGCTCGACCTGCGGGCCGCCCTGGGCTGGCGCCACAACGCCGGCTCCCTGGAGGAATACACCCGGGGCTTCTCCCTGGAGGCCAGCGCCGGGTACGGGCGGCGGGGTCTGGACCAGGTGGAGGGGTTGCCCCTGGCGGGGGACGCCTTTTACGGCCTGAGCCGCACCCTCTCCCTGGGGTGGATCGGCGGGCGCCTGGCCTACGACAGCCGCGATTATGCCTCTCCTCAGACTACCCTCTCCCATCCCCTCAACTACCAGTTCCCCGGCCGCATCCTGCACCGCGAGGGGGAAATGTACCACAGCTTCCGCAACCTCTCCTACCCGGAGGGAGGCGGGCTCCTGCTCCTGGGCGGCGAACTGGCCTGGGGGGAGGGGGACTCGCGCTTTGTGCGCCTGGAGGCCGAGGCCCAGCGCTTCTTCACCCTCTTCTGGCGCGAGCGCATCCTGGCCCTGCGCGCCCGGCTCGACCGGGTCCACGCCCTGGGAAGCGGGAAGGTGCCGTACGCCGACCTGCCCGCCCTGGGGGGCAGCCAACGCCTGCGCGGATACCACCGGGGCAGCCTACGGGGGGAGGGGGCCCTGCTGCTGAGCGCCGAGTACCGCTATCCCATCTGGGACACCTGGAACGCCTTTCTCTTTTGGGACGAGGGCCAGGTCTTTGCGGAGTACGGCCAGGTGGAGCCGGACCGCTTCCGCACCGCCTACGGGGCGGGGGTGGTCCTGCGCACCAGCCGGGCCCTGCTCCTGAGTCTGCGGGTGGGCCACAGCGCCGAGGAAAAGGCCCTGACGGGATTCTCGCTGGAGCAGGAGTTCTGATGGCGGCCCTTCTGCTCCTGCTCCTGCTGGTCAACACGGCCCTGGCCGCCCCCCTGAGCACCTCGCCCATCCGGTGGCACGACCCCGACAACCGGGACATCCTCCTGCCGGCGGAGATCGTCGAGAATCAGGTCTGGGACATCGCCGACCACACCTTTTTCTACCAGGTGGGCAAGGTCCTGGACCTGGGGTGGAGCGCCCGCCGGCTGGGAAATCTGTTGCATCTGGCCCCGCCTCGGCAGGCGGACAACGTCAACGAGTTGGACGAGGCGGTCTCCTCTTCGTGGTACACCAACCGGCACTTCCTCCATCCCATGAGCCTGGAGGAGTTGGCCGCCGGGCCGGGGGAGGCCGCCCCCGACACCAGCGGGCCCTGGGAGATCGTGGCCGGCAAGTTCGAGGGGGGCACCGCCGGTTTCACCGTCAAGGACGCGCAAGGGGTGCGGTTCCTGCTCAAGTTCGACTCGCCGGGCAACCGCGAACTGGGCTCGGCCGCGGAGGTGATCGCCACCAAGATCCTCCACGCCGCCGGGTACAATGTGCCGCGCAACTCGGTGGTCCACTTTGGGCCGGAGCGCTTCCGCATCGGGGCCAAGGCCACGGTACCGGTGCCGGGGGGAGGCAAGCGGCCCATGACCCCGGAGGACCTGCGGGAGATCCTCGGCAAGATCGACCCCGGACCCGACGGGCGGCTGCGCTGCGTGGCCAGCCGGTTTCTGGAGGAAAGGCCGGCGGGGATCTTCGACTATCACGGCCGGCGGGGGGATGACCCCAACGACCGGGTGGACCACGAGCACCGCCGCGAACTGCGCGGCCTGCGGGTGATCGGCTCGTGGATGAACGACGCGGACCGGCGGGCGGCCAACACCCTCGACATGTACGTGGAGGAGGGGGGCCGGCATTATCTGAAGCACTACCTGATCGACATGGGCTCCACCTTTGGCAGCAACAACCTGATGCCCCACCTGCCCAAGTACGGCAACGAGTACGTGTGGGACCCGCGCAGCATCCTGCGCTCGCTGGTCTCCCTGGGTTTCTATCGCAAGCCCTGGGAGGAGCCCCTGCCCATGCCGTACCCTTCCCTGGGCTATTTCGAGAACCAGACCTTCGACCCCGGGCGCTGGGTCCCCACCTATCCCAACCCGGCCTTTGAGCGCTGCACGAAGCGCGACGGGTACTGGGGGGCCAAGATCGTCATGAGCTTTGGCGACGAAGAGATCCGGGCCATGGTGGATGCAGGGGAGTACTCCGACCCTGGGGCCAGCGCGGAACTGGCCCGCCTCCTGGCCCAGCGGCGGGATCTGATCGGGCGCTACTGGTTCGGGAAGGTCAATCCGCTGGACCGCTTTGCCTTTGAGGACGGGGCGCTGGTTTTTGTGGACCTGGCCGTGGCGGGAAAGCTGGAGGCAGGCGGACAGTACCAGTGCCGGCTCCTCGACGGGCAGGGCCGCCAGGTGGGAGAGGCGCAGGTATTGGAAACCCCGCGTCTCCCCGTGGACGCGGGGCTCGGACCAGGCCGGTACCACGGGTATGAACTGCGCACCCGGCGGTCGGGGAAGGAGGGCTGGAGCAAGTACACGCGGGTGTACTTCCACAAGGGGACGGACGGACAGCTCCAACTGGTGCGGGTGGAGCGGGAGGAATAGGGATGGAGGACCGCTCGCGGCTGGACCGCGCCCTCGGGATCTTTGCCCAGGTGAAGGGAGGGGAGGGGGCAAATGCCCTGCTCCTGGCCCTCAACGTCTTCTTGCTGCTCAGCGCGTACTACCTGATCAAGCCGGTGCGCGAGGCCCTGATCCTGGAGGGGGGCGGGGCCGAGGTGAAAAGCTACGCTGCCGCCGGCCAGGGCCTGCTGCTCTTGGTGGCCGTGCCCCTGTACGCCTGGCTGGCCGGCAGGCTGCCGCGGCGGCGGCTGGTCGCCGGCGTCACCCTCTTCTTCGCCGCCTGCCTGGGCCTCTTTTATCTGCTGGCCCGCCTGGAGGTGCCCCTGGGGGTGGTCTTCTACCTGTGGGTGGGGATCTTCAACCTGATGGTGATCTCCCAGTTCTGGTCCCTGGCCAATGACCTTTACACCCCGGAGCAGGGCAAGCGGCTTTTCCCCATCGTCGCCTTTGGCGCCTCGGCCGGGGCGGTGCTGGGCAGTTGGGTGGCCCAGCAGCTCATCGGGCCCCTGGGGGTGTACCAGTTGATGCTGGTGGCCGGCGGCCTGCTGGCCCTCAGCCTGGGGATCACCCTGGCGGTGGAGGGCCGCCTGCAACCGGCGGCGGGAGGGGCGGACCAGCCGCCGGGGGGGGCCGGGGCCTTTGCCCTGGTCTTCGGCAACCGCTATCTCTTGCTCATCGCCCTGCTGATGCTGGTGCTCAACTGGGTGAACACCACCGGGGAGTACCTGCTGGGCCGGCTGGTCTCGGACGAGGCGGCAGCGGCCGTGGCCAGGGGCGAGGCCCTCTCCGAGAAGGAGTTCATCGGCCGCTTCTACGCCGGCTTCTTCATGTGGGTGAACCTGGCCGGGCTGCTCCTCCAGCTCTTTGCCGTCTCGCGCCTCATCGACCGGCTGGGGCTGCGCCTGTGCCTGCTGGTGCTGCCGGCCATCGCCCTGGTGGGGTACGGGCTGCTGGCCGCCCTGCCCCTGCTGGCGGTGGTGCGCTGGGCCAAGACCGCCGAGAACGCGGTGGACTACTCCCTCCAGAACACCGCGCGCCAGGCCCTCTTCCTGCCCACCACCCGCCAGGAGAAGTACCAGGCCAAGCAAGCCATCGATTCCCTCTTCGTGCGCGCCGGGGACCTGCTCTCGGCGGGGCTGGTCTTTGCGGGGGTGAACTGGCTGGCCTTTGAGACCGGGCACTTCGCCCTGGCCAACCTGGGGCTGGCGGCCCTGTGGCTGGGCCTGGCCCTGGCCGTGGGCCGGGAGAACCAGCGGCGCACCGCCGCTGGATGAGGGCGCCGTGGCGCTGGCGGGCCTGAAGAAGGCGCTGGGGGTGGAGGTGCGGGACGAGGAATGGGCCCGCCTGCTGCCCCTGTCGCTGGCCTACGGGCTGGTGATGGCCTCCCTCTACGTGCTCAAGCCGGCCCGCAACGCCCTCTTCCTCGACCGGCAGGGCATCGGCCAGCTTCCCTATGTGCTGCTGCTGGTGGCCCTGGCCGGGGGGGTGTCGGCCCTGGTCTTCGCCCGCTTCTCGGCCCGGGTGCGGCTGGACCGGCTGGTGCTGGGCACCCTGCTGGTGCTGATGGGCTGCCTGGGGGGCTTCTGGCTGCTTTTGCCCCTGGGCCAGTCCTGGATCTACTACGCCTTCTACATCTGGGTCAATCTCTACGGCCTGCTGGCTACCTCGCTCCTGTGGCTTTTGGCTGGAGTCCTCTTCGACGCCCGCCAGGCCCGCCGGCTCTTTGGGGTGATCGGCACCGCCGGCATCCTGGGGGCGGTGCTGGGCGGGTTGGGCACCAGCCGGATCGCGGTCTGGCTGGGCACCGAGGCCCTGCTGCTGGTCTGCCTGGGCCTCCTGGCCGCCTGCCTGGGCCTGCTCTACCTGGTGCGGCCGGAGCCGGGGGCCCGCAGCCGGCGGGCCGGCGACACCGGCACCCTGGAGGCCATCGCCGGCTCCGAACTGCTGCTGCTCATCGGCGGTATGGCCGGCCTGAGCGCGGTGGTGGCCGCCATCGTCGATGTGCAGTTCAACCAGATCGCCAACTCGGCCTTTCCCGCCAAGGACGCCAAGACCGCATTCTTCGGCGAATTCTTTGCCTACCTGAGCCTGCTGGCCTTCCTCGTCCAGGTCTTCCTCACCCCCCGGGTGCTGCGCAGCCTGGGGGTCAGCTCGGCCCTGCTCTTTCTGCCCCTGAGCATGGGGCTGGGGGCCGCGGGCATGCTGGTGCTCTCGGGGCTGCCGGCCGGGGTGCTGGCCAAATTGGGCGACGGGGGTTTCCGCCACTCCATCCACAAGGCCGCCACCGAGATTCTTTTTCTGCCCGTGCCCGCCCTGGTCAAGCAGCGCACCAAGCTCCTGCTCGACACCACGGTGGACAACGTGGCCACCGGGCTGGGGGCCCTGCTGGTGCTGGTCTGCACCGGGGCGCTGGGGATGGGGTACGCGCAACTGAGTTGGGTCTCCCTGGCTCTGGTGGCCCTGTGGGTGGGCCTGGCGCTGCGCAGCCGCAAGGCGTACGTGGATACCTTCCGCCAGGCCCTTGAGGGACGGGTGCTGGACCCGGGGGAGTTCACCGTCAGCCTGGCCGAGGCCCAGGTGCTGCGCCATTTGCTCGCCATCCTCGACAGCCCCAACGAGCGGCGGGTGGCCTATGCCCTGGAGATGCTGGCCACGGTCAGGGCCAGGCGCCTGGGAGTGCCGGTGGAGCGGCTGCTGGGACACCCCGCGGCCGCGGTGCGGCTGCGGGCCCTGCGGGTCTTCCACGGCCAGGACTACCTGCCCCGGCAGGGGGTGGAGGGGCTGCTGGCCGACCCCGACCCGCAGGTGCGGATCGCCGCCCTGTGGTGCCTGTGCCTGCACGAGGGGGAAGACCAGCGCCGTGCCCGCCTGGCCGGGGCCCTCGCCGGGCCCGATCCTGGACTGCGCGAGGCGGCCCTGGGCTGCCTCGCCGAGTACGGCAGCCCGGCCGAGAAGGAATTGGTCTCGCCCGAGCGCATCGCGGTGCTGGGCAGCGGCAGCCCAGGGGAGCGGGTGCAGGCGGTGCGCCTGGCCGGGGCCCGCCCCGCCCTGCGGGCGCAGTTGCACCGGTTGATGGAAGACCCGGACCCGGAGGTGCTCCAGCAGGCCATCGCCACCGTGGGCGGGCTGGGCGAGCCGGCCTACCTGCCCTGGCTGGTGGAGCGGTTGGGGGACCGGCAACAGCGCCGGGCCGCCCTTGCCGCCCTTGCCGCCTGCGGCAACGAGGTCCTGCCCCAGTTGGGGGCCTGGCTGACGGACGAGAGAACCCCGATGCCGCGCCGCCGCCAACTGGCCCGGGCCCTGGCCGAGTTCGACTGCCAGGAGAGCGTGGAACTGCTCCTGGACCGCCTGGAGGACGCTCCCCCGGCCCTGCAGTACCCGCTGCTCAAGTCCCTCAGCAAGCTGCGGGCGCGCGATCCGGGGCTGCGCTTTGATCCGGCGCGCATCGGCCGGCTGCTGGAGGCGGCGATGGCTTCCCGCTACGAGCTGCTGGAATTGGGCCGGCTGTGCCGCAGCGGGGAGGGGTCGCTGCTGGAGCAGGCCCTCGGGGAGAAAGAGGAGCAGAATCGCAAGCGGATCTTCCGGCTTCTGGGGCTGCGCTATCCGGCCCGGGACATGTACCACGCCTACCTGGGCCTGGTCCACCGCCAGCCGGCCAGAAGGGCCAGCGCCCTGGAGTTCCTAGAAAATCTGCTGGACCGCCAACTGCGGCAGCGGCTGATGCCCCTGCTGGAGGGCGATTCCCCCGAGCAGGCCCTGGCCCACGGGGTCCGGCTCTACGGCTGGAGCCTGGACAGCCGCCCTCAGGCCCTGGGCCGGCTGCTGCGGGGGCCCGATCCCTGGCTGCGGGTCTGCGCCCTGTACCAGCTTGAGGGGGCGGCCGACCCGGAGACCCTGGCCCTGGTGGGCGGGTTGGAGGCCGACCCCGACCCGGTGGTGCGGGAGACGGCGGCCCTGGTGAGGCCGCGATTGACAGCCGGCGGGGGATCAACTAAGTAGTACTGCATGTTGACCACCGTGGAAAAGGTGTTGCTCTTGCGCGAGGTGGACATCTTTTCGCAGGTCTCCACCGAGCAGTTGGCGTACCTGGCGGCCATCCTCGAAGAGCAGTCCTGCGCCGCCGGCGAATCGCTCTACCAGCAGCAGGACCCGGCCGGGGCCATGTACCTGGTGGCCAGCGGCAGGGTGCGGCTGCACCGCGAGCAGTTGGAGATCACGGTGGCCGGCGCCGGCGAGGCCTTTGGCACCTGGGCCCTCTTCGACGAGGAGCCGCGCCTGTCGGCGGCCACCGCCGCCGAAGAGAGCCTGCTCTTGCGCCTGGACCGCGAGGATTTCATCGACCTGTTGGCCGACAATGTCGAGATCACCCAGGGCGTGCTCAAGGCCCTGGTCAGCCGGGTGCGCGGGCTGATCGGCCAGGTCGGCGCCTGATAGGAGCCCCAGATGCCCGCAGCCACCCCCCCCCCACCATCGTGCTGGTGGACGACGAGGAGATGGTCCTCACCAGCCTCCGGTCCTTCCTGAACCTGGAAACCGAGTACCGGATCCAACCCTTCCTCTCCCCTGGCCAGGCCCTCGACTACGCCGCCGGCAACGAGGTCAACCTGGTGATCTCGGATTTCCTCATGCCCGAGATGGACGGCATCAGCTTCCTGGCCCGGATGCGCGAGCTGCGGCCCGACGCCACCCGCATCATCCTCACCGGGTACGCCGACAAGGAAAACGCCATCAAGGCCATCAACGAGGTGGGCATCTTCCAGTACATCGAGAAGCCCTGGGACAACGACGCGCTGTTGATCGCTATCCGCAACGGCCTGGAGAAGCAGCGGCTGCTCAAGGACCTGGAGCGGCGGATCGCCGAGATCAACAAGGCCTACGCCGACCTGAGCCGCATCCAGCAGGAAATCCTCAAGACCTTCGCATGAACGCCGCCGGCCGTTCCCCCATCCTCGAAAACCTCCCGGACATCGTCTATGCCCTGGACCCCCAGGGCAAGGTGCTCAGCGTCAACCGGGCGGTGCGGACGGCCCTGGGGTACGAGCCGCAGGAGCTGATCGGCATCTCGGTCTTCGAGTTGGTTCACCCCGAGGACCGGCCCCGGGTGCAGGCCAGCTTCGCCCAGGCTCTTCTCGAACGGGACGAGGCCGTGCGCACCGTCGAGTTCCGCATGGTGGGCAAGAGCGGCCAGATCGGCCACTTCGAGGTCAACCGGCGGGTGCTCTTCGACGGGGCGCGGCCCCTGCGCAGCGAGGGCATCGCCCGGGACGTGAGCCGGCGCAAGGAGCTGGAGGCGCAGCTGCGCCTCTACCACGAGGTGATCATCAGCTCGCAGGATCCCATCGCCATCCTCGACGCCCACGGGCGCTACCTGGAAGAGAACCCGGCCTTCCGGCGACTCACCGGGTACGGCACCGAGGAGCTGCGGGGCCAGACGCCGGGCCTGCTCATCGGCGAGGAGCGGGCCGCCCAGATCTTCCGCCAGCTCCAGGCCCAGGGCAGTTTCCTGGGCGAGGTGGAGGTCCGCACCCGCGAGGGCAAGGTGGTGCCGGTGGAGATCTCGGTCTCGCCCCTGGGCGGGGACGGGCCGCGGGCCTGCTGCTATGTGGGTTTCGCCCGCGACATCTCGGAGCGCAAACGGCTGGAGGCGCGGCGGCGGGTGCTGCAGCAGATGCGCGAGGCCGTGCTCCGCATGCAAGGGGTGGAGGACGTCGAGGAGGTGCTGGTGGCCATCGGCGCCGGGCTGGACCAGTTGGGGGTCCCCTACCAGAACTGCGGCATCAACGTGCTCGACCTGGACGCCGCGCCACCTGCCATGCGATCGCGCAGCGCCTCCCGGGACGGGCGCTGGCTGATCTCCGACAACCCCGCGTCGGTCAACACCGTGATGCGGATGTGGCAGGCCGGCCAGCCCACCTACCGGCCGGACCTGGAGGCCGACGATCCCCTCGGCGAGCGGCAGTATCTCCAGAAGCGCGCCCGCATCCGCGCGGTGCTGGACGTGCCCTTCGCTCAGGGTACCCTGGCGGTCAACAGCACCCAGCCCAACGCCTTTGCCCCCGAGGACGTGGCCCTGCTCCAGGAGCTGGCCGAGGGGCTGTCGGAGGCCTTCCGCCGCTGCGAGGACCTGCAGCGGCTGGCCCTCTCCCAGGAGAGCTACCGCACCCTGGTGGAGACCCCGGACCTCATCGTCATGCTGATGACCACCAACGGGCACTACACCTACGTCAGCCCCCAGGTGAGGGAGTGGCTGGGCTACGCCCCGGAGGAGTTCTACCAGGACACCGAGATCTTCCAGCGCCTCGTCCACCCCGAGCACCTGGCCCAGGTGAACGCGGCCTTCGCCAGGGCTGCCGGCGGCGAGGAGGTGCGGCGCCTGGAGTTCCACTGGCGGGACCGGGAGGGCCACTGGCGGTGGGCAGAGCAGGCCCTCTTCCCCATCCGCGACCAGGGCGGTGCGGTGCGGGCGGTGCAGGCGGTGGTGCAGGACATCACCGAGAAGCTCAAGACCCTCGACGAGCTGGCCCAGGCCAACCGCGAGGTGAACCGCGCCCAGGCCCAGCTCATGCAGGCCGAGAAGATGGCGGCCCTGGGCAAGCTGGTGGCCGGCATCGCCCACGAGATCAACACCCCCCTGGGGGCCATCCACAGCATGCAGGACACCCTGGTGCGGGCAGTGGAGAAGCTGCGCTCGGCGGTGGAGCGCGACTTCCCCAGTTGCCGGCAGCACCCGGCGATGATGCAGGCCTTCCAGGTACTCCAGGACGCCCACCGGGTGATCGAGACCGGCACCCGGCGGGTGACGGACATTGTGCGCGGGCTGCGCAACTTCGCCCGCCTCGACGAGGCCGAGCGCAAGGAGGCCGACATACACGGCTGCCTGGAGGACGCCCTGCTGCTCATCCACCACGACCTGAAGAACAGGGTGCAGGTAGTGAAGGAATACGGGGAGCTGCCGCCGGTGCTGTGTTACCCTGGCCGCCTGAACCAGGTCTTCCTCAACCTGCTCAACAACGCCCAGCAGGCCATCGGGGGGGAAGGGGTCATCCACATCGCCACCCACCGCCAGGGGGGGGAGGTGTGCGTCGCCATCCGCGACAGCGGGGTGGGCATCCCGCCGGCGGACCTGCCGCGCATCTTCGATCCGGGGTTCACTACCAAGGGGGTGGGGGTGGGCACGGGCTTAGGGCTGTCGATCTGCTACCAGATCGTCCAGGACCACGGCGGCCGCATCGAGGTGGAGAGCCAGCCCGGCCAGGGCAGCACCTTCACCGTGACCCTGCCCCTCGGACCTTGGCCCTGAGCCGGGCCCGCGCTTCGGGGGTGGGGCCAAAGGCATCGGCGTAGCGGAAGAAATCCCCCAGGTCCACCACCCCGTCGCCGTCCAGGTCATAGCGCCGCGCCGCCCCGCTGGCCGGCTGCCCGAAGAAATCCGCCATCAGGAACAGGTCGTCCAGCCCCACCAGGCCGCTGCCGTCGAAATCGGCCCCATGCGCGGGACGCACCAGGGGTCCGGTTAGCACCTCGGTCCCTTCCAGGGTGTGGCGCACCAGGCTGTCGAGGCGCACCGCCGCGCCCGGCCCCAGGGCGCGGAAGACCAAATAGGCCAATGCCCCGCCGCTGTCCGGGGCGGTCTCGGCCCGGGGGGCCAGCAGCTGGCCGCCGAATTCTACCTGGCCGGGGGCCGGATGGCGGGTGTGGAAGAGGGGGAAACCACCCCCGGCGTACAGGAGGTTGTGCGCGTCCGGGGGCGCGGGCAGGGCCTCGACCAGGCGCAGGGCCTCCGGGTCGAAGGAGAGGTGGAAGGAAAACCCGGTCAGCCCGGGCACCGGCCCGGTGCGCACCGGCAGGGCAAAGGTGGAGTCGGCCCCCAGCAGGGGCGCCAGTTCTACCTCTAGGGCGGCGGCGAGGGGGAAGGCCCCGCGCTGCGGCGCCTCCGAAGGGACGCGCAGTTCCAGGCCGCCCAGGGTCTGACCCGCGGCCAGTGTCAGGGGCTGCGGATACTCATGGCTTTGCCCCGAGCCCTCCTCCCGCACAAAGAGGTGATAAACCCCGGCCGGCAGCAGGGTCAGGGCAAAGCGGCCGTCGCCGTCGAGCCGGGCTGTCCCGGCCAATTCCTGTCCGGCCCCGGCCAGGAGCGCCAGGCCGGCCAGCCCCCGCCCGTCGGGGCGCAGGGCCCGGCCCTCGATGCGGCCCAGGGGTGATGCCTGCGCTGCGGTGGTGAAGCCCAGTTCGAGGGGAGCGGCCAGAGGGTTGCCCGTCGCCGAATGGAGCGAGAGGAGCACCAGCTTGTACGCCTGGCCGGCGGCCAGTTCGAGGGGCAGGCGCAACTCGCCGCCCTGCACCTGGGCTCGCCAGGGGCTGAGGGGGGCGGGGACCAGAAAGGCTTCCAGCCCCTCCAGCCGCAGGGGCTGGTCGAAGAGCAGGCTCAGGGTGGTGCGGCGGGCCACCCCGGCGGTGCCCCCGGCGGGCAGCGCCCGGACCAGGTCCAGGAGGTCGGCTGCCTCCCAGGGGATGGCCAGGCGAGGGCGGGCCGGGTCGTTGCTGGGCAGTTCGAGCAGGCCGCTGCCGGCCAAACCGCGGTACTCGACCAGGGCCCGGCCCACCTGGCCGGGGGCCACCAGCAGGCGGTCGGCGTCGAAGCGCAGCTGGCCCTGCTCGTCGGCCAGGTCCACCACCAACTGGCCCTCCCCCTGGTTGGCCACGGCCAGGGCGGCGCGGCGGCCCCCTTCCTCCTCGGGCCCAAAGACCAACCCCCCGCCCAGGACCTGGGACCTGGCCGCGGCCTGGCGGTAGGACCAGGCCCAGCGCCGCAGCGGCTGGCCGGGGTCGTCGCTGGCCAGTTCCACGATCCCCGCGGTGGGGGCGCCGGGGGCGGCCAGCAATCGCACCCGCACCTGCCGGCGCTCGCCCGGCCCCACCACCAGGGATTCCGGCTCGGCCCGCACCTGCAGGTCCCCCCCGCCGATATGCCTCACCCGCAGGACCCCGGCCCCCTCGTTGATGAGGGTCAACCCCCGCTCGGCGCTGGCGCCGGCGGCCAGGCTGCCGAAGTCGAACACCTCCGCCCCGCCTTCCAGGTGAGCCTCCAGGCGCGGGGGCTGCCAGGTCCCGGCCCGGCCCTGCCCGCTGAGGGCCACGGTCCATTCCGGCTGGCCGGGGTCGTCGCTGTACAGGCGCAGGTTTGCCCGCAGGAGCCCGGGGGCGCGGGGGGCGAACCACACCTGCACCAGCCGCTCCCCGCCCGGGGGCACCAGCAGGGGCAGGGAGTCGGCCACCCCGAATTCCAGCCGGTTGCTGTGCAGGGCCTCCAGGCGCAGGGGACCCCGGCCCTGGTTGCGCACCACCAGGGGGCGGCGGCCCACCTGGCCCAGGTCCACCTGGCCCAGGTCCAGGACCGCCGGGGCCTGGACCTGCGGGGGCGGGGCCCCGATCCCGGCCAGGCCGGCCTCCAGGTTCTGGCCCACCACCCGCAGCCGGGCGACGAACTCCCCGTCCTGGTCGGGGGCAAAGCGCAGGGGGAGGCGGGCCGTGGCGCCGGGGTCGAGCCGCAGCCGCTCCAGACCCAGGGCAAAGGCCCCCCTGGTCAGGCTCAACTCCACCATCACCGGGGCGGCGGTCTGGTTCACCAGGGAGAGGGCGGTGTCGGCGGCGCTGCCCACCGCCACCCGGCCCAGGTCCAGGCCGGGGGGAGAGAAGAAGAGCCCGGCCCCCAGGCCGATGGCCGGGATGGAGAGGGTGGAGACCTGGGGATCGTTGGCCAGCAGGGTCAGGCGGCCCTGGCGGGGGCCGGGGGCAGCGGGGGCGAAGCGGGCGTACAGCTCGGCCTCCTGGCCGCTGCCCAGGATCAGGGTGTCGGCGGCGGCGGGGAGGAACTCGGGGCCGGCGGCCCGCAGCCAGACCTTGAGCAGGCCCTGGCCGCGGTTGCGTACCCGCAGGGCCTGTTCCTGGCTTTGGCCCAGGGGCACGGCCCCAAAGCGCAAGGTGTCGGCAGGCCCCACCCATTGGAGCACCGGGGCGCGGGTGGCCGGCAGGCCGCGCAGGACCAACCCGGGGCGGAGGTTGAGGGGGTCGTTGCTGGTCAGCTCCAGGCGGCCCTCGACCGGGGTGGCGGCGGTGGGCCGGAATTGCAGGGTCAGATGGCGGCTGGCCCCCGGGGGCAGGACCAGGGCAGTGGGGGCGGCGGCAAAGGCCGAGGGCAGGGCGCCGATGCCGCTGAGGCGCAGGGTGTCGTTGCCGCTGTTGTGGAGGAGCAGGGAGTCGAGGGCAGTCTCCCCCACCCCGGCCGGGCCCAGGAACAGGGTGTCGGCCCCCAGCACCAGGCGGGGGCCGATCCCGGCGCCGCGCAACTGGGCGCTGCGCTCCAGACCGGCGCCCACCACCCTCAGGCTGACCCCGTCGAGAGGGCCGGGGTCGAGGGGGGCGAATTCGAGGCGGGCCACCTCGGCGCTGTCGCGGCCGGGCACCAGCAGGGGCAGGGGCGGGGAGAGCACCTGCACCGGGGCGTTGGCCGGCAGCACCAGCAGGGAGTCGAGGCGCAGGGGGGCGGCGGTGCGGTTGAGGGCGATCACCCGCAGGCTCTGGCGGCGGCCCAGGCGCACCTGCCCGAACTCGGCCGGGGACAGGCGCAGGGCCACCTCGGAGACGGCCCCCACCAGGGGCAGGGTGTACACCCCGGCGTTGGTGCTGAGGGTGAGCAGGGCCCGCTGCGTCCCGGTGCCGGCGGGGGTGAAGCGCACCCGCAGCCCGCGCGAATCGTTGGGCGGGACGCGCAGGGGGGCGGTGGCGCTGGGGGTTTCGGCCACCTGAAAAATCTGGAGCCGGTCCACCAGGGCGCCGTGGAGTTGGAGGGTGTCGTCGGCCGGGTTGAAGACCACCAGGTTGAGTTCCCCGCTCTCGCCGGCCAGCACCTGGTCGAAGAGCAGGCTGTCGGGCAACCCCAGGCGCACCCCCTCCCCGCGCAGCGGCAGGGCGCCGTAGGGGCCCAGGTCCAGGGTTCCCGTGGCGGGGCCGGCCTGGGAGGGGCTGAAGCGCACCGCCACCTCGAGGCTGTCCCCCGGTTCCAGGTCAAAGGCCCGGCGCTGGGCGGCGAATTGAGGGTTGTCCCCAAGGACCGCTCCCAGGGCGAGGGGCAGGTTGCCCTGGTTGGCGGCGCGGACGAAGAGCCGGCCGCTGCCGCCCACCCACACCCTGCCAAAATCCAGGGCCCCCGGCCGCAGGGCCAGGCGGGCGGCGGCCCCCCGGCCGCTGAGGCCCACGCTGCGCAGCCCCGCGTTGGCCGAAAGCAGCACCGAGCCGGTGTCCGGGCGGGCGGCGGCGGGAGTATAGGTCACGCTCAACTCGCGGTGCGCCCCGCCGGGCAGGGCAAAGGAGGAGGGCGAGATGGCAAAGGCGGGCTGGGTGGAGAGGGCGGTGGCCAGCAGGGTGTCGTTGCCCTGGTTGAGGGCGATCAGCGAGAGGGTGCGGCGCTGGCCGGGGGGCAGGTCGCCGAAGCGCAGGGAATCGGCGGGCAGCAACTCCAGGCGCGACCACTGCCCCTGGCCGCTGAGCAGGGCAGTGAGGGTGGAGGCCCCGGACAGGGCGGTGTAGTAACTGGCGCTCAGCACTCCGTTGCGCAGGGATCCGTCGGCGGGGGCAAAGGTGGCGCTGAGGGTGTCGCTACCCCCCGGCGGCAGGAGGAGCCCGGAACGCGAGAGGGCAAAGGCCGGGTCGCCCACCCCCAGGCGGGTCACGGAGAGAGGGGTCCCGCCGCGGTTGCGCAGGGTGAGGGCCAGGGTGCGGCGCTGGCCCACCCGCACCCGGCCAAAATCCAGGGGGTCGGGGGCGATCTCCAGGGGGGTGCTGAGGGCGCCGCTGCCGCTGAGGTCCACGGCGGTGACAGTGGCGGCGGGTGCGGCGTTGTGCAGCAGGGTCAGGGTGGCCCGTTGCTCGCCGGCGGCGGTCGGGGCAAAGCTCACCCGGAGGGTCCTGGGGGCCTCGCCCGGTGCGATGGTCAGGGAGGCGGGGGCGGCCGAGAACACCGCCGCCTGGGGACCGCTGAGGAACACGGCGGAGATGGTCAGCGGGGCGCTGCCCTCGTTGGCGATGCTGAAGCTCAGGGTGCGGCTGGTGTCGGTGCGCACGCTGCCAAAGGGCAGGGCCGGCGGCTCGGAGGCGAGAGACAGGGCCAGGATGGGGGCGATGAGGACCCGGGAGGGGGCGGAGGGGGCGCTGGGGCTGCCGCCCGCGTCCACGGCCCGCACCCGGTAATAATGGCGGCCCGGCCCCAGGCCGGTGTGTACAAAACTGAGGCCCGGCGCCTCCACCCGGCCCACCGAATCCCCCTGGGCCGTTGGGGCCAGGCTGTGGTAGACCACGTAGTGGGAGAGGTCGGGCTCGGGGTTGGCCGACCAGGAGAGGGAGACCTGGTGGGGGCCGGTCAGGGCCCTCAGTTCCACCGGCGGTTGGGGGGGCAGATCCCCCACCAGGGCAACCGAGAGGGGGGTGGGACGGTTGGCCGCGTCGTGGGCCAGGTACAGGGTGGCGCTGCGGTGGGCCCCGGTCGCTGCGCCGGGGTCAAAGCTGAGGGACAGGGTCTGGGCGCTGCCAGGGGCCACCTGCACCGCCGTGGCCGGACTGACGCTGAAGAGACCCGCGTCCGGGCCGGCCAGGGTGGGGGTGAGGCTGAGAGCGGCATTGCCCGAGTCGGCCAGGCTCAGGGTCTGGGTGCCCGCCCCCCTGAAGGTCAGGGAGGAGGGCGCCGGGTCCCCGGCCCGCAGCAGGGGCGCCAGGCTGGCCCCGGCCAGGGGCGAGGGCAGGCTGCGGTTGCCGGCGCTGTCCACGGCCACGGCCCGGTAGTAGTAGGTCCCCGCCCCCAATCCGCTGTCGGCCCAGGTCAGGGCCGGGGGCCGCACCAGGGCCAGGGGCTCGGCGGGCTGGAGGGCGAAGTCGGCGGTGCGGCCCCGGTGCAGGGCGTAGTAGGCCAGGTCGGCGGCGGGGCTGGCCGGCCAACTGAGCAGCACCCGGCCCCGGCCGGGCAGGGCGCTCAGGCCCGGCGGCGGGGCGGGCGGGGTGTCCAGGCCCGTGCCGCTGAGGGCGACGCGGGAGAAGCCTCTGAGGGCGTTGCTGACCAGGCGCAGGGTGTCGGCCTGGGGGCCGGCCCCGGCCGGGGCAAAGGAGAGGGCGATTACCTGATTGGCCCCCGGCCCCACGCTGAAGCGCGAGGGCTCGGCGCGGAAGTGGGGGCCCAGGTCGATCTGGGCCACGGCCAGGACCCCGCCCCCGGCGTTGCTCACCGAGAAGAAGGCCGTGGCCGCCTCGCCCCGGTCCACCTCGGCAAAGGCCAGGGACCGGGTGGAGAGGGAGAGCAGCGGGGCGGTGAGCAAGGGGCCCCAGGCCGGCTGGGAGTCGTCGGCCGGGTGGGCGGTAAGCTGGAGAAGGTTTTCGCCGCGGGGATCGCAGGTGTAGAGGTCTGGGTTGCCGCTGCGGGTGGAGACAAAGGCGAGGCGGGCGCCGTCTGGGGACCAGGAGGGCTGGGTGTCCTCCGCCGGGTGGGTGACCAGTGGGAGGAGGTTCTCGCCGTGGGGATCGCAGGTGTAGAGGTCTGGGTTGCCGCTGCGGGCGGAGACAAAGGCGAGGCGGGCGCCGTCTGGGGACCAGGCCGGCTCGGAGTCGCTGGCGGGGTGGGTGGTGAGCTGGCGCAGGCCGGAGCCGTCGGGATTGCAGGTATAGAGGTCTGGGTTGCCGCTGCGGGCGGAGACAAAGGCGAGGCGGGCGCCGTCTGGGGACCAGGCCGGCTCGGAGTCGCTGGCGGGGTGGGTGGTGATCTGGCGCAGGTCGGAGCCGTCGGGATTGCAGGTGTAGAGGTCTGGGTTGCCGCTGCGGGTGGAGACAAAGGCGAGGCGGGCGCCGTCTGGGCTCCAGACCGGTTGGCTGTCGGCAGCCGGGTGCTGGATCAGCGGCACCAGATCCTGGCCGTCTAGACCGATGGTGTAGAGATCCCCTTCTGCCCCGCTGAAGGCCAGTTGGGTGCCGTCGGGGGCCCAGGAAGGGTGTTCCTCGCCGGCGCTGCCAGCCAAGAGGCGGGCCTGGCCGCTGCCCGAGATGCCCGTGGTGTACAGGGCCGGGTGGCCGTCGCGGGCCGAGGTGAAGGCGATGCGGCTGAGGGTCAGGTCCCCGGCCGGCGGGGCGCGGCGGCCCACCCCGCGCAGCTCCACGTTCAGGTCGCTGCCAGGGGTTTCCTGGGAGAGGGTCAGCACCGCCTCCTGCGCGCCGCTGCGGAGAGGGGCAAAGGCGAGGGCCACCTGCTGGCTGTCGCCGGGGGCCAGGGTGAAGCGGGAGGGCGCGGCGCTGAACTGCGGGTCGCTGGAGCGCAGGCCGGCCACCGCCAGGGGATGGCGGCCCAGGTTCTTCACCCACAGGGCGGCCCGGGCCGTCTGCCCCAGGTCCGCGGTGCCAAAGGACAGACTGCGGGGAGAGACGGCCACGGGCACCGGCTCGCTGAGGGCAAGGGTCTGATCGGGGGCCACCCCGGCCAGCACCTGCTGGGCCCCGGAGGGCCAGTGGATGGCCAGGGTGTCGATGCGGGCCGCCCCGCCAAAGCCCAGTTCCACCGGCAGGGAGCCCTGGGCCCGCAGCCCGGCTCCCTCCACCTGGCGGGTCTGGCGCAGGGCCCCGGTCAGGGCCACCACCTTGGCGCCGATGGCGCTGTGGTTGCTGGCCCTGCCGCTCAGGTGCAGGCTCAGCCAGTGATTGGCATTGCCGCTGTTGCGGTACAGGCGGTTGGCGCTGCGGCGGTTGACCAGGTAGAGGTCGAGATCGCCGTCGTTGTCGTAATCCCCCCAGGCGGCGCCCTCCCCCTGCCCGCTGTCGTCCACCCCCTGGGCCACCCCGGTCTCGGTGAAGGCGCCGTTGCCGTTGTTCTGGTAGTAGAGGTTGGGGCTGAGTTCGCGGACCAGGTAGAGGTCGAGGTCGCCATCGCTGTCGGCGTCGCCCCAGGCCGCGCTGGCGCCGATGCCGATATCGGCCACCCCTGAGGCGTCGCCCACCTCGGCAAAGTCGGCCCCATCGTTGCGGTAGAGGCGGTTGGCAAAGACCCCGAGGTGGTTGACCAGGTGGAGGTCGAAGTCGCCGTCGTTGTCGAAGTCGCCCCAGCTTGCGGCGATGGCGCTCTCGGCCGGGTTGAGGCCGGCCTTGGCAAAGGTGCCGTTCCCCTGGTTGCGGTAGAGGCCGTTGGCGCTGGTGTAGTCGGCCACGTACAGATCCGGGTCGCCGTCGCCGTCGTAATCGGCCCAGGCCGTGCCGGTGCCGCCGCTGCGGTCCAGGCCGGCCTGCTGGCCCACCTCGGCAAAGGCGCCCTGGCCGTTGTTGCGGTACAGGCGCAGGGGGCTGGTGGTGTTGAAGTCGAGGTCGCCGTCGCGGTCGTAGTCGGCCCAGGCCCCGCTGAGGGTGCGGTCCGGGCCGAACTGGATCTGGGCGCTCTCGGCCACGTCGACAAAAGTCCCATCGCCCTGGTTGCGGTAGAGCAGGTTGAGGCCCTCGTCGAGGATGAGCAGGTCGAGGTCGCCGTCGTTGTCGTAATCGGCCCACAGGGCTTGGGAGCCGCCGCTGTAATCCACCCCGGCGCTGGCGGCCACCTCGGTGAAGCGGCCGTTGCCGTTGTTGCGGTACAGGCGGTTCTCGCGGCGGGTGGTCAGGTAGAGGTCCAGGTCGCCATCGTTGTCGCAGTCTCCCCAGGCCATGCTGATGCTGCCCTCGGGGCTGGCCACCCCGGCGCTGGCACCGACCTCGGCGAAATGCTGGGCCGTGGCGGGCAGGCACAGGCACAGGAGCAGCAGCCCGCCGCAGAGGGCCGGCCACAGTCCTCCCCGAGGGCGCAACGCAGCGTCCTGCAGGGGATATGGTCTTTTGGGCATGGAGGATTTTCCGCACCGCCGGGGGACGGGGAGTCGCCGGCGGCACACCGCTCCCCATAATAAACCCGCTGCGGGGGGAGAGGGCAAGCAGCGGGTTTGCCGCCGGCGAGGGGCGGGCTGTAGATTTGTCGGGCGATGATGGCAAAGCCCGCAAAGCTGTTGACCGACCAGCCCCTGGCCCCTCACACCACCATGCAGTTGGGGGGGGCGGCCCGGTACTTCACCGCCTGCCGCACCCTGGAGGAGATCCGCTACGCCCTGCGCTGGGCCTCTGCGGAAAAGCTGCCGGTGCAGGTGCTGGGCGGGGGCAGCAACGTGCTCTTCTCCGACGAGGGGTACGGGGGCCTGGTGCTCAAGGTGGAATTACCAGGGTTGAGTTTTGTCGAGGAAGAGGGGGCAGTACTGGTGCAAGCAGCCGCCGGCCAGGTCTGGGACGGGTTGGTGGCCGAGTGTGTGGGGCGAGGGCTGAGTGGGATCGAGTGCCTCTCAGGTATTCCGGGGTTGGTGGGGGCTACGCCCATCCAGAACGTGGGCGCGTACGGCCAGGAGGTGAAGGATACCCTCGCCGAGGTGCGGGGCCTGGACCGGCGCACCCTGGAGCCGGTGAAGTGGAGCAATGGGGAATGCGGCTTCGCGTACCGGCAGAGCCGCTTCAAGGGCGCCGACAAGGACCGCTTCCTGATCACCGAGGTGGTGTACCGGCTCTCACCCGAGGGCGTCCCGCAGATCCGTTACCCCGAACTGCGCCGCCAGTTGGAGGGCGCCGGGGAGTTGGGTCGGGGCCGCGCCGCGTTGGAGGCGGTGCGCGAGGGGGTGCTGGCGCTGCGCCGCAAAAAGTCCATGGTCGCCGACCCCCAGGACCCCGACGCCCGCTCGGTGGGGTCCTTCTTCCTCAACCCGGTGCTGAGCGAGGAAGCCTTTCAGACCTTCAAGGCCCGCCTGGGCCAGGTCGAAGCGCCTTCCTTCACCTCCCCCGAAGGCATCAAGGTGCCGGCGGCCTGGCTGGTGGAGCAGGCCGGCTTCCCCAAGGGCTACCGGCGCGGTGGGGCCGGGGTGTCGGGCAAACACACCCTGGCCCTGGTCAACTGCGGCGGCACCACCCGTCAGGTGCTGGAATTGGCAGAGGAGATCCGCGCCGGGGTGCGGGAGCGCTTCGGCATAGCCCTCGAACTCGAACCCGTCGTCGTTCCCTACCAGTAAACCATCGCATCCGCAAAGAGTCCGGCCAGTTCCGCCTCGCCGAAGGGCCGGGGCGAGAGCTTGGTGACCCGGTGCTGGGGCAGGGTTCCCTGCACCAGGGCGGGGATGTCCGCGCTGGTGTAGCCCACGGCTTTCAGGCCATTGGGCATCTCCAGCTCCTGCATCAGGGCGATGAGCCGGTCAGCCAGGATGGGGCCGGCATCGGCATCCTTTGCCCGCGAGATGTCCACACCCAGGGCCGCGGCGGCTTCGAGGTGGCGCTGCGGGTTGGCCGGGGCAGTGAAGCGGAAGACCGAGGGCGAGTTGAGAATCACCGCCATGCCGTGGGGCACCATGGCGTGGTCGGCCTGGTATCCGGGCGGCACGAACTTCTCCACCATGCCGGCCACCGGGTAGGACATGCCGTGGGGCAGATGGACCCCGGCGTTGCCAAAGCCCATGCCGGCAAAGGCCGCGGCCAGCAGCATCTGGGTGCGGGCTTCCTCGTCCCCTGGGTCGGCCACGGCGCGGGGCAGGTAGCGGGCCACCATGTGCAGGGCCTGCAGAGCCCACACGTCGCTGATGGGGTTGGCCCCCTGGTACGAAGGTCGCAGCAGGGGCCGGGCCGGATGCGGGCGCTGGTCAAAGGGCAGGGCGGTATAGGACTCGATGGCGTGGGAGAGCACGTCCAATCCGGTGCAGGCGGCCACGGCCGGGGGCAGGGTGCGGGTGTTGTCAGGGTCGATGATGCCCAAAGTGGGCTTG
>Ga0194132_10004908_pt1 | contig 22324 bp, 16 predicted proteins | sample TA2KigOf80mmetaG_FD_148612 | JGI IMG/M metagenome (GOLD analysis project Ga0194132, IMG submission 148612) | Freshwater microbial communities from Lake Tanganyika, Tanzania - TA2015054 Kigoma Offshore 80m | ecosystem: Environmental > Aquatic > Freshwater > Lake | place: Tanzania: Lake... | reverse complement strand
ATCGCCTCCTTGTGGAGGCAATCGCCCTAAAACAGGATATCACAAAAATGTTCTTAAGTGAACAGTATTGGGCCTAACCGTGGCTGGAAATTGTTTAGGTCGCGCTTGCCAATACGGCCGACAGGATGAGTGATCGCGCCCCGCAACCCGGTGACAGGGTCCGTGGCATTGGGATCAAACTGCGACTGTTGATTCCACTTCGTCTTGAACGGCGATGAATACGACCAGCGCAGGCCCAGGTTCAACGTCAGGTTGCGCGCCACCTTCCAATCGTCCTGGATGTACCAATCATGGGTCCACAGCCGGGGCAGGAACAACGCCAACTGCTTTGTGAACGACGCGCTGGTGACCGTGCCCATCAGGAACGAGGCGAAGTCGATGCCGGTGTTCGGCGTGAACGGCAGCGCGGTGCCGCCTCCGAAGTTGTACTGGCCCGAGGGCAGCGATGTTGCCTTGTCGCTGAACAGGGTCCAGATCACTTCGTAGCCGAACTTGAGGCTGTGTTTCCCACGGAGCAGCGTCAGGTTGTTCTGGATCACGCGGTCCTCACCAACGTTGCGGAAGAAGCCCATCCCCGCGATCCCGAACCCGATGTTGAAAAACGGAAACGTCTCCGGCGTCACTCCAGGGATGTCGATACCGTGCTTGGCCAGGTCAGGACGCGATGGATTCGACGCCGCCCGCCGGTTGTATCCGATCCGGAATTCGTTGAACAGGTTCCGCGAGAAGATGGCCGAGTAGTTGAGCACGCCGTTGATGTCATCCACGGGATTGATTTCGCGCGAAGCGTTGAACTCCGCCCGTCCGAAGTTGTCGCCATTCTGCCCGCGGTGATGGCCGTGCGAATAGCGGCCGAAGATCTTGTGGTTGGGGGAAAACTGGTGGTCCACCTTGAAATCCCAGCGGTCGCGCTGGAGGCAGCGGCACGTATTCAGGGCCACCAGATTGCGGCTTGGACCCGTGCGGCTGGGCGTCCCGGGCTGATTCGGTTTCTGCCAGATTCCAAGGTCGAGGAACTTGACCGCCACCGGATCGAACAGGCTCCGCGGGACAATGTTGCCGGGCAGCGGATCCCGGGTCCAGGTGGTTCCCACCTGCCTTGTCGAGAATGGATTGTAGATTGGCAGCCCTCCGCCTGGGGCGTCGCGGAACGAAAAATCGCCGTTGAACATCGCTTCCGTCGGCACTGTTCCGACGGACTCATTCACCGTGTGCTCGTGATTGATCGCGTAGTCGGCCAGCCAAAACGTCTTGTTCCGCCCGTTATAGAGGCCCGGAATGATGAAGGGCCCGCTTCCCACCAGGTCGAACGTTTGGTAGTACCAGGCAGTCGATCCCGTAGTGGGAAGCTGCGTCAGGTAATTGCGATGGACCCACTTCCCCGGCAGGTGCCGGTCTTCGAAAGAGACGTGCAGGTTGTTCGTGCCGGACTTGTACACCATCTTGAGCGATCCGCCGGAGGTATGTCCGTACTCGGCCGAGACACCTGTGGTCAGCACCTTGACCTCTTCCATCGCATCGATGCTTCCTTGAATCACCCCGTCCACCTGATTCACCACGCCGGTGTAGGGCGACTTCGCGGTGATCCCGTCCATCGTCGCGCCGATGTCGTTCTGCGCCTGTCCCATGATGTGTTGGCCACCCTGGCTCTGCACCGAGATGATCCCCGGCATGTACTGCATCAGGTACACAGTACGCTTCATCACGCCCGGAACCTCCTTGAGCACATCCGCGGTCATCGTGTAGGAGCTCATCGTGTTCTCGGTGGCCAGCAGCGCGGCGTCCGCCGTCACCGTCACGCTTTCACTCAGCGAGCCCAGTTCGAACTGGATATCCACGCGCGGAGTCTCGGCCGACCGCATCGTCAGGCCTTCGCGGACGAACTCCTTGAATCCCTCCGAGACCACCTTCACGCGGTAGCTGCCGGGAACCAGGTACGGAACATAATATGCGCCGTCGTCACCCGAGACAACCTCGGTGACGAACGCTGTCTCCGTGTTGACCACGGTGATTTTGGCGCCGGGCACCGACGCGCCCGTCGAGTCTTTGACGGTGCCGACGAGCGTGGCGGCCCCGCCGGTCTGTCCAGCGGCCGTGCCCGTGACGATGAGCGTGGCCAACAAGGGAGCTGTGCGCAGGTACACCAAACGCTCCTTTCGACTTGATATGTAGAAAATATACTTCAAACCGAGCGGCATCGTGCGCTTGCGCGCAAGAATTGTGCACCGCGCCGGCCGGCCGTTGCGTCACCGGAGACAAGCCGGATGCTACCATGGCGCGCAGGGACATGATTCGACTCAGACCGCAAAACGCGGCAGCTCTTATCCTATTCACCGCAGGTGGACTCACGCTCGCGCCCCGGTTCCGTGCCGCACAAGCGGCGGGCGATACTCTCAAGTCGCTCGAGCCGGGCTTCGAGCAGCAGGTCCGGCCGTTTCTGAAGAAGAACTGTGTGCGTTGCCACAGCGCCGACGTGATGACCTCCGGCGTCCGCGTCGACCACCTCGACGCGACCCTCGAAGAGCGCCACCTGAAGCTGTGGGAGCACATCCACAAACGCGTCACCGACGGCAGCATGCCTCCGAAGGGACAGGCACAGCCGACAGGCCCCGAGCGCACGGCCGCGGCGGACTGGGTGGCACGCGCGTTGAACGTCGCCCGCTCACGTCCCGCTCCCAAGAACGGACTCGTGCGCCGCCTCACCGTTGCGCAATACCGGAACACGCTCCGTGAGCTCCTGCTGCTCGACGACGACTTCACCGAGATCCTGCCGCCCGACGCCGTTTCAGTGGACGGATTCGTCAACAACAAGGACACGCTCCAACTGTCGCCGCTGCAGGTGGAGACCTACCTCGAAATCGCCGAAGAAGCGCTCAGCCGCGCGATCGTCGACCCTGCCTCGAAGCCTTCGATCCAGAACTTCCGTATGGATCTGGGCGCGGGCATGAATCCCGACCCGCTGCCCGGTGAGCTGATCCTGGGCGCCAACAGTCTCCTGCTCGAGAACAAAGACTTCACCGTTACTCAACTCACGCCAACCAAGCCCTTCGCGTTCGAGCCGTTCTTCATGCGGACCAAGTACCGCTTCATCGAGGGCTACGAGGGTAACGCCACGGTCCGCGGATGGCGCGATTTCGACAGCATCTACCATTCGGTGTTCGCCTGCGTGCGCGGAAGCCGTGGCTATCCCAAGGGAACCCCGTACAGCACGGTATCCGGTGGACTCCTGCTGCGTCCCGCGATCCCCAACGACGAGCTGTTCCAGCAGGACGGCACTTATGGTCCGAAGGCGAACTTCAAGATCTCGCTCCGCGAGCTTCCCGATCATGGCCGGTTTCGCGTCGCGGTAACAGCAGCCAAGTACGACGACGGCTTGCTGCTCGACCCCGGCGCGGCGCCACAACCCGAGTCCGCCGAAGCCGTCATGGCCCGCGGCTTGAAGGAGCCGCAAACAGTAGCGATTCCCCGGCCCGGCATCTATCAGGTGGACGTCCACCCAGGCGGCCGGATCGACACGCCGCCCACGCCCGACTCCTCGCGGATCAGCGAAGCGCTCGGCGGATCCTGGCCGCTGGACGGCAGCGCGGAAACGGGCAGCCTCGAAGGCAAGGCGCACTTTGCCGATTCCCCCTTCGGCAAGGCTCTGTCCCTCGACGGTGACGGCGACTCGCTGGTGATCCCGCGAAACGCCGGAATGAACGTCGGGACCGGCGCGTTCACGGTCTCCGCCTGGATCCGCCCCCGCCCGCTTCGCAAGGCCGGCATTGTGGGACTGGGAGTCTACAACTGGTCCCACGGCTGGTACCTCGACATGCCGGACAACAAAGGGATCCTGCGCATCGAGACATCGGGTCCGGACAACGAGCCGAACGGGTCACTATCGTCGCCGCCCGGCGTCATCCGCCCGAACACATGGCAGCACGTTGCGGCGGTGGTGGCACGCGGTAAGAACGAAACACGCCTCTACGTGAACGGCTACCCCGTGGCCAAGGGCGAGACCGGCAGCGCGAACCTGGACAATCCCCGCATGAACCTGCACATCGGCCGGATCCAGGGCGCCAACCAATTCCGCGGTGAGATCGACGAGGTGCGCATCTACCAGCGCGCGCTTGGTGAACGTGAGATCCAGGCGCTGGTCGCGCCCGGACGTGAGTTCGTCAAGCCTCCGCCGGACCGTCCGCAGGAAGTGACGCTGACACTCGGCGCCCGGGAGTTCACCGGCATGATCCTCGACCAGCCGGCGTTCCTGGCGGTCCGCCTGCCCGCGGGTCCACTGCGGATTCAGGCACGCCACTCCGGAGTCCGTGGACTCGACCGCGCCGTGCTCACTCCGCTGCCCGAATCCCACGAGCTCGCCCGCCGCTTCGCCACCTTCGAAAAGCGCGCGCCGCGCCTGGGTGTCCATCTCGGATTCCGGCGCGACTGCGGCAGCACGTTCGCGCCAGTCGGTGAAATCCGCACGGTCGCCGGCACCAACCTTTCGCGCTTCGTCTTCGAAGGTGCGATTCGCAATTATCCCAGTCCCGATGTCGAGAAGGATAACGTCAATTACCTGGCGGGTGTGCGCGAGATCGCCGTCCGCAGCGAGTACACCGACGGCCGCGACATGCCGCGGCTGATGATCCGGTCGGTGGAATTCGAAGGTCCCTACTACGACACTTGGCCGCCGGCCTCGCACCGCAACATTTTCACGAGCTTTGCGCGCCCACAAGATCAGGCAGCCTACGCGCGCCACATCATCCGCTCGTTTGCGGCGCGCGCGTACCGCCGTCCCGTCACCGTAGCGGAAGAAGCCGAACTGACCGGTGTGTATCAAAAATCCCTCGCCGCCGGCCGAGGATTCCGCGACAGCATCAAGGACGCGCTGCAGGTGGCTCTCGCCTCACCGCAGTTTCTGTTCCTGATTGAAAAGAGCGGGACTCCCGGCCCCGAGCCGCTGGAAAGCCCCGAGCTTGCCTCGAAGCTTTCCTATTTCCTATGGAACGGACCACCGGACGAGGCCACCCTGCGCCTGGCCACGTCCGGAACCCTGCGCCAAAAGCTCAGCTCCGAAGTGGACCGCATGATCGCCAGCCCGCACTTCTCCCGCTTCGCGCGCGAGTTCGTCACCCAGTGGCTGGCCCTAGACAAGTTCAGAGTCCTCGAGCCCGACCGCAAGCGCTTCCCCGATCTCACCCGCGACGCGCGCGAGCACCTGAAGCTCGAACCGGTCCAGTTTGTCGAACATCTGATGCGCGCCAACCTTCCCGTCCGGAATCTGATCGCGTCAGACTTCGTCGTCGCCAACGAACCCGTCGCCACCTACTATGGACTGGGCGGCAAGACCGAAAGCGGCCTCGGCTTCGTGCCCATCGCGCATGGCCGCAACGACCTGGGCGGCGTGCTGTCGCAAGCGGCCATCCTCGCCGGACTCTCCGACGGCCGCGAGTCGAATCCAGTGAAGCGTGGCGCATGGCTCGCGCGCCGGATCATCGCCGAGCCGCCAGACGATCCGCCACCGAACGTGCCGGCGCTCAAGGAAGACGACACCCAGCAGTTGACTCTGCGCGAGCGGATCGAGCGCCACCGCAGCCAGCCGGGCTGCCAGCAATGCCACTCGAAGATCGACCCCTGGGGCGTGCCGTTCGAGGAGTACGATGCGAGCGGACGCGCCAAGCAGCAGTCCGTCGACGCACGCTCCACGCTGCCAGACAAGACGGAAGTCTCGGGCGTGGCCGGACTGAAGCGTTACTTGGGTGAGGATCGAATCGACCAGGTGGCGTTCAGCTTCCTGAAGCACCTGGCGACCTACGCCAACGGCCGGACGCTCACCTACAACGAGCTCGATGTCCTCCGCCGCGACGGGGTAAAGCTGCGGGCGGGGGGCTACCGAATGAAGGACATGATCCACTACGTGGCTGCCAGCCCGATGTTCCTCGAAAAATAGTAGAATACGAGCAAGCCGATGAACACTCTTCAAATCGACCGCCGCGCCTTCCTGCGCGGAGTTGGCGGTGCCGCTCTGGCCCTGCCTGTACTCGACGCTATGGGGGCGGAGATCGCCACCCAGGTTCCACGCCGCTTCTGCGCGGTCTACACTGCCAACGGGATGTCGCTGCCGAAGTCCGAGCACGGGATCGACGACTGGAGCTGGTTCCCCACCGCCGAGAGCAACGGCGAATTCGTGTTCAGCAAGTCCACCGAACCGCTGAGCCCGTTCCGCAAGCAGTTGAGCTTCATGGGCGGAATGCATCACCCGAGCGGACCCAAGGCGGATCCGCACACCTGCTCGGACATGTGGCTCACCGGCGCGCCGCTCCACAATCCGAAGCCGGGCACCTACAACACCACCGGGCTCGATCAACTGGTGGCGCAGCACACCAAGCAGTTCTGCCGCCAGCCATCGCTCGTGTTGTCGATCGATGCGGGCACGGGATTCCTGTCGCGCACCGGGACGATCTCCTACAGCCTGGAAGGCCGCCCGATCCCGGCTGAGAACAGCCCGCGCCGGGTGTTCGACCGCCTGTTCCGGGGCGACCGCGCGTCGATGGCCGAGGAACGCGAGAAGCTCCGCCGCCGGATCAAGCTGGTGGACGCGGTGGCTGGCAGCGCGCGCGCGTTCGACAAGCGCCTCGGCAAGTCCGACCGCGAAAAGATGGACCAGTACCTGACGTCGCTGAACGAGGTTGAATCACGTCTGATCGCTTCCGAGCGCTGGGTCGACATCCCGCTCAAGAAGCAGGACTACTCGCACCTGAACCTGGACGCCACCTCCGAGGGCGAGCCGGCTGAGTACTACCGGAACATGTTCGACCTGATCGCGCTGGCCTTTGACGCCGACATCACGCGGTCGGTGGCGTTCATGCTCAACCGCGAGGACGGCATGGGCATCAGCGACACGTTCCCTTTGAAGCTCGGGCTGTCGAAGACCCACCATCAGCTCTCGCACGCTACGGACAAGGAAGGGCAGCTCCAGTTCGCCAAGTACGACCTGTTCCTGAGCCAGCAACTGGCGCACTTCTTCAAGCGCATGAATGGCTACCAGGACCGTAGCGGCACCGTGTTGGACAACACGATTGTCCTGTTCGGCAGCGGCGCGAGCACCACCCACAATCCGCTCAACCTGCCGACCATGGTGGCGGGTGGAGCGAACATGGGCTTGAAGCACGGCGTCTACTGGCGCAAGGGTGAATCCCGGATGGCGAACATGTACCTGAGCATTCTGCGGTCGATGGACATCCACCAGGAGTCGTTCGCGGATAGCACGGGGACACTGACGGGGTCCATTTTCAACCGGGCGTAGGAGATCAAGCCTCAAGCGCGAGAGTAGAGTTGGGCTAAATGGCTACACTCTTGTACGATGGGCGTTCTTCATTGCAGTCCGAACCTAAAGCACAGGGAGCCTTGGTGGTCCCACCCAATCGCAGTCGCTTGGTTCGAAGTGGCACAGCGAATTCGCCAGTCGTGGTTTGACTCAGGGCTTGTCACTCGAAGGCAGATCCGTGACTCGTGGGCTGAACTCCAGGAGGGTGCCAGTGACCGGGCCGAAGATTAGACTCAAAGTCGAGTTCGACAGGGACCCGGACAGCGGTCAGGGTGTTGATCCGGATATGGCGGCGTCTTGGGGGGGATTCCAACTCTGGTCCGGCGAGGACAACCTTTGCCAGTACCTGGCTTGTGGCCACGTCGCCGACACCACGCACTGGTACCTGCTTCCCTTGCTCGAATGGTTCGTCGAGAATTGGGACCGGATTTTCCACGAGTCGCGTATCCCGGAGGGTATCAAGACGGAGCGGACCGCGCGCGAGAGCTGGCTGGAATCAGATCCCTTGGATCTCGATGGCCCAAAGGCGGCGGCCGCAGAGTCATGGTGGCACGGGCACGCGTTGCGGTCGGCCGCGCATGGTGGAATATTTCCAGACGTCTTCATGCGCCGGCGGATCAACGCCCTGGAGGTTTCGTGGGGACATACTCCGGTGCCGGGCGCACCCGCCGATTTCAGATTTCTCGCTCCGCGCGGCAGGTCCTTGTCCCCGGTCTCCGAGGCCGCCGCCTCCTTGCACGATGCGATCGGACAAGCCATCGGCAAACTGAAGGCGCGCCGTCAGTCTCCCCGGATTTCCGGGTTGGCCGACGCTCACGCCGCGATCCGCGCGGCGCGGCCCGAACGGGCGAAGTGGCTCGCTGGCTGGGCTTCCGTGCCGGAGTGGGCAAGACCACTGATTCCCAAACTGGAACCCGGATTGGCGGTCCCCCTGGTTCCCGCCCCGCTGGCATTGTTCGGCGCTATGTCACCGTCGATTCGCGCGGAAGATGTCGCGACGGTGCTGGATGTGCTGGCAAGCACGGGCGGATCCGGGCCATCTCCGCTGGACTCGGAAACATCGGCACGCGACCCCTGGGAGCAGGGTTATCAATTCGCCGAGCGGGCGAGGACCCACTTGGGGCTCGCAGGGGACCAGCTCCCCGAGCTTTCAGATGTTCTCGATCGGCTGGGAGTCCGCCAAAGAGACATCACGCTGAGCGATCCTCGGGTGCGCGCTATCGCGCTCTGCGGCGGTACCTACGCTCCAACAATCGCCGTCAACATGTCGTGCCCCATAAACCAATCGGTGCCCGGTAAGAGGTTCACCGTCGCCCATGAGATCTGCCACCTTTTGTTTGACCAGGAGTCTGGCGTGCCCCTGGCCGTTACCAGCGGACCGTGGGCACCCAAGGAGATCGAGCAGCGGGCCAACGCATTTGCGGCCATGTTCCTGATGCCAGCCGGCGTGTGCCGGGAGTTGGCCGCCCAGATCCTGGGCCCCGAGGGATGGACGGCCGAAGCCGTTCGACACGTTGCGCGATCCCTCCAGACCAGCTACAAGGGCACGCTCGGGCACCTCCAGAATCTGGACCTCATCGAGCGCTACGACGCGGAACTCCTCGAAGAAGTGTAGTACCCGCCGCCCTGGTCCAGAAATCGCTCCGCATCCGCAATCTGCTTAAGCGCCGCGTCCAGATGGGCGAGCGCGAAACCGCGGACGAACTTGTGCGCCTCCTCGCCAGAGCAGAGTTCATCGACCGGCCGCATCTCCCGGGAGATCCACGAAAGCTCCTCCGGGAAATTCATCTTGCGCGTGGACTCGTGCATCTCTTCGACGTTGTCCATGAAATGCATGTGGTCCGCTCTCCGAAGAATGAACATGCGCTTCTTTGACGGTGTCCGGCCGAACAGCTCGTACATCCCGGCAAGCGGAAGGCAAACATCGCCGTCCGCGACAAGGTACAAAACTGGAACGTCACGCCCCCAGGCAAACGTCAGCGTCAATGGCAGAATGCCCGGCCGGGGATTGGACGCACCCCCTGGTGCGAGGGCCACAATCGCCCGGAAACGCGGATCCGTCTCCGGTGCGGCCAGCGCCGTCCACCCGCCGAAACTGTGTCCCACGATGCCAATCCGTTCCGGATCGGGATGGACATCCGCCGGCAGCGCCGCGCCGCTCAAAACACGATCGAGGAGGAAACACACGTCCGGCACCCGGCTGCCAATCACAGCTTGAATCCGAGCTGCCTTTTGTCCCGGGGTGGCGTCTGGCGAGCCCCGCAGGTCCAGCGCACTCACCTCGGAGTGATCCAGCGCGGCCACAATGTAGCCGTGGCTGCTCAAGTGCGTGCACAGGAAAGTTGCGGCACGCCGGTGGCCACCGCTGTGATGCGAGAAGAGGATCACCGGATAGGTTCCCGGAACCACGGGGGACCAGAGCTCGCAGAGAAACGAACGGTTCCGCGGCGCATCGGCCCATTCCGCCGTCCGCACTTCCACGCCGAACGGGCCCCGCCCGAATGGATCATACACGGACACACGCCCATTCTAGTCGAACGCCTGCCACGATAAAATCAAATCAATGGCCTGGATTGCCGCCGCGCTCCTCCTTTTGATCGCCTCCACGCCGGGCTTCGCGATTTTCGTCCTGCGCTACAACTCCTCGGCGCCTCCCGGCCGTCCGGTCGGCGTCGAATTGAGCCTCCCCCACGACGTCCAGCTCAACACCCTCCTGGTCCGCGGCAGTGAGAAGGACCTCCCCTACAAGCTCGAGCGCACCGGACCCCGGTCCCGCCTGAGCTGGGTTTCCAACGGGGCCGAAACCTACTTCATCAGCTACGAAGCCGGACCCGGCGGAGGCGTCGGCGCGGGACTTCTGCCTGAGATGTCCTCGCCCGTCATCCCTGCCATGATCGGATCCGGCGACCGTGTCATGTACGGCCGGCCCGGCGTCCACGGCAAGCTCGGCGTCGGACTCTGGGCCCACCCCGCCCCCATCGACTTCGACGGCGACGGTGACATGGACATGATCATCGGCTGTCCCGACCATCCCTTCAACGGCACCTACCTGTTCCGCAACGCTGGCAGCAACGCAAGTCCCCTCTACGACCGCGGCGAATGGATCGGGCCCGGCCGCAAGGATCTCGTGGTGGCCGACTTCAACGGCGACGGCCAGCTTGACCTGGTCTCCCAGGGCGGCTACTACACCGATGTCCGGCTCAATCGCATGAACCGTTGGGTCGTGGTGCCCATCGTCAAGACCTACCACGTGGGACGCGACGAACTCTGGTATCCGGTCGACTGGGACAAGGACGGCAACAACGACCTGCTGGTCGGCGCCTCCGACTGGCGCGAGTACGGCTGGGACGACGCCTTCGACACCAAGGGCAACTGGACCCGTGGCCCCCTCCACGGCTACGTTTGGTATCACCGCAACCTCGGCACCAACGTCCAGCCGCGCTTCGGACAAGGAGTCCAGCTTCAGGCCGGAGGCAAGCCCATCGACCTCTACGGGAGCCCATCTCCGATTCCGGTGGATTGGTTCGGCAAGGGCGTGCTCGACCTCATCGGCGGCGACTTCCTCGATACGGTCACCCTGTTCCGCCGCGGGCCCGACGGACTCCTACCGGGCGAGAAGATCCAGGTGGCGGGCAAGACCTACCACGCTGATCTGTGCATGATCCAGCCGCGCGTTGCCCAATGGCACCCGGACGGCCGCCCGTCGCTCATCGTCGGGGAAGAGGATGGCACCGTGGCCCTGCTCGAAAACGTGGCTCCGCGCCCCGAAGCTCCGCGCTTCGAAAAAGTGCAGTACTTGAAGCAGGTGGATCCCTTCCTCAAGAGCGGCGCGCTCTCCCGTCCCGTGGGCGTCGACTGGGACGGCGACGGCGACCTCGATCTCATCGCGGGCAACTCCGCCGGCTACATCCAGTTCTTCCGCAACACCGGCACGCGCGCGGCGCCCACCTTCGAGGATCAGGGCTACCTCGAAGCCGCGGGCAAGGTAATCCGCCGCATCGCCGGACCTAACGGATCGATTCAAGGTCCGGCGGAAGCCAAGTGGGGATACTCGAATCCGTCGGTAGCCGACTGGGACGGCGATGGCGACCTCGACATCCTCGTCAACGACATCTGGGGCTCGGTTCACTGGTATCAGAACACCGGCACGCGCACCGCCCCGAAGCTCGCCGCCGCCGCAAACATTGACGTCGAATGGGAAGGTCCCGCACCAAAGCCCGCATGGAACTGGTGGAATCCGGTGGGCAAGCAGCTCGTCACCCAATGGCGGACAACGCCGCGCATCGTCGACTGGAACCGCGACGGTCTTCCTGATCTCGCCATGCTCGACCACGAGGGCTTCCTCGCGCTCTACCGCCGTGCTCGCAAGGACGGTCAACTGGTCCTGCTGCCGCCCGAGCGGATCTTCCTCGATCCCGCCGGCAGTCCGCTTCTGATGTCCCGCGGACGCGCCGGAAAGAGCGGCCGCCGCAAGATCGACTTCGCCGACTGGGACCGCGACGGCGACCTCGACCTGATCACCGACGGAACCAACGGCGCGGACCTGTTCGAGAACACCGGCTCTCAGGAAAAGCCCGTCTTCATGCTCCGCGGACTCATCAACCGGACCCGCACGGTAGCCGGCCATAATCCCTGTCCCAACGTCGCGGACTGGAACGGAGACGGCCGCCCCGACCTGATGATCGGTGGCGAGGACGGCTTCTTCTACTACTTCGAGCGCAGCTTCCTGGACGGCAAGTAGGTCTCACGGACCGCTTCCACCGCGCACTCCGGAACCAGTTCTTCCCACGCCCCGCCGGACTCCATCCGCGCGCGGACCTCGGTCGCCGACAGCGCATCCCAGTCTGGCGCCATCGCCAATGGCCGGATGCGTTCCCGCAACCGTTCAGGCGGCGCGTATTCGCCTTGCCTTGCGGCTACCAACAGCCCGTACTCGCGCAACTGCTCTTCGATGCCCAGTCCGTCGTATGTCCATCCCACAATCCGTTCGGCGGCATCACGTCCGCACAAGATCCAGATCGCGGCTTCCGGATAATGGACCCGCGCCTCGCGCGCCATGTCGATGAACAGTCCGCCCTCGGTGATGGCGGCGCCGGACCGCGGGCAGCCGCGCGCCACGCAGCCGGCGATCGCCATGCGTTGTTCGAGCCCGACACCCTCGTACCGCTTGTGGGGAAACCGCCGGGGCATCGCAAAAATCACGATGTCCACCTCGCGCAACGCCGCCTGAGCCAGCGCCTCGTGCGCCCGTGTCACCGGATGGAAGCTCCCCGGGAAGATCCCCACCGAGCGGGGATCACGGGGTTCAGGTTTGATCAGGAAGTCCATCCGAGGAATGACCGCGCTACGATCCACGATTTTTGCACGGCGGGCACACGGATCCGCCGTGAAAGCACGTCAAACCCTGAGGCCTCGATCCGCCCGAGGAGACGCGAATAGATCTCAATCAACGCCCAGAGTGACGCCCGGCACTTGGGATCCACGAGGTCCAGCAGCGGACGCGACTCGCGATAATACTCCCGCGCGCGGTCCGCCTCAAACCGCATCAGGTCGCGGAACCGGCCGGTCTCACGTCCTTCGGCGAGTCCTGCCGGATCCACACCATATCGCGCCAGGTCCTCCGCCGGCAGGTAGACGCGGCCGTTCCCCGCATCCTCCCCGACATCCCGCAGGATGTTGGTCAATTGAAACGCAATCCCGCACTTCTCAGCCAACAGCAGCGCCTCGTCTGAGCGGAATCCGAACACGTGTACCAGCGACAGTCCGGGAATCGAGGCGACCTGGTAGCAATAACGGTACAACTCTTCGAACGTGCCCATCCGGGTCCGCGTAAGATCGGACCCGGCTCCATCGAGGTGCTCTTCAAAATACCGCGCCGGAATGTTGTACCGCCGCACCGTGCTGGCAAACGCCGGCCATAACGGATCCGCACCCGGACTCCCCGCGAGCGCCGCGCGCAACTCTCCGCGCCAGGACTCAAGCGCCTCAATCGACGCTCCCGCCTCATCGCTCAGATCGTCGCATCGCCGCATGAACGCATAGATCGCGCAGATTGCCCCGCGCCGTTCCCGGTCCAGCAGCACGAACGCATAGTAGAAGTTCTTCGCCCGGACGCGCGTCACCGCCTCGCAATGACGGTAGGATTCAGCCAGGCTTGTCATGCCGCCACGGGCAACGCCCACCGGACCAGCGTCCTCAGCAGCAGCGCCAGCCGCTCGGTCTTGCTAATCCGCGGCCGCGCCGACAGCACGTCATAGTCCCGTTCCGCGATCTTGTCGAGGATCTTGAGCCCGCCCCGGCTGAACAGCTCCAGGTCGAGCGACAATCTCCGGTCGACCATCCGCGCCAGTGGCAGCCCTTCGTGGAACAGCCGCCGCGCCACCTCGACGCTTTCCTCCATCGCCGCGCGGAAGCCCGCCGAGAAGCGCCGCCGTTCGACCTCTTCGAATGAGCAGCCGTGCTTGGTGAGCACCTCACGCGGCAGATAGATCCGCTGCTTCTCGAGATCCACCGTCACATCCTGCCAGAAGTTGGCAAGCTGCAGTGCCGTGCAAGTGGCGTCGGACAACTTCTGCCGCGCCGGATCCCCGTAACCGCACAGGTACAGCACCAGCCTCCCGACCGGATTCGCCGAGTAGCGGCAGTATTCAAACAGCGACTCCCAGGTCTCGTACCGCGTCACTGTCTGATCCTGCTCGAACGCCTGGATCAAGTCCAGGAACGGACCGGGCGGAAGCGCGTGGCGCCGCGTGGTCGCTTCCAGCGCGGTGAATACCGGATGGCGCGTGATGCCCTGGTACATGGCTTGTGTCTCGCCGCGCCACCAGGCGAGCAGCCGGAGGCTTTCCGCCGGGTCCCCGATCTCGTCGCCCAAGTCATCCGCCCACCGGCAGAAACTGTACACGTTGTAGAAGTCCTGATGCAGGCGCTTGGGCAGCAGGAAGCTGACCATGTGAAAGTTCTCGTAGTGGCCCGTGGCCAGCCGCCGTGTGTATTCCGCTGACTCCTCCGGATCCCAGACCCGCTCCATCGCTTCCCGGTTGGCCACGAACTCCTTGGGCTGGAGCAGTTGCATGGGTGCCGGATCAGGGAATAATGGCGGTCTTCATGTGCCCGTTGTGGCTCATGAGGTAACGCATCACTTCGAGAAGATTGGACAGCGGCTCCACGCGGTTGACGAAGTCCGACGAAGTGATCTCCCCGCGCGAGACGCATTCAAGAGCCTTCCGGATGTGCGTGGGCGTGTGGTGGAAACTGGCCTTGCAAGTGATCTCCGAATAGTGGAGCAGGTTCGTGTCCAACGCCACGCGGCTGTCGCTCGGACACCCGCCGAAGAAGTTCACCGTCCCGCCGCGCCGGACCATCCGGACTGCCTGCTCCCAGGTCTCCGGAATCCCCACCGCCTCGATCGCGACATCCACACCGTACCCGCCAGTCATCTCGCGGACCATGTGGATCACGTCCGCGCCATGCGCGCTGATCAAAACCTCGTCGGCGCCCATGATCGACGCCCGGTCCACTTGCGACTTCCGGCGTCCGACCGCGATCACGCGCGCGCCCATCAGGCTCGCCAGACGCACGAACATCAGCCCGATCGGACCCAGTCCGATCACGGCTACCGTCTGTCCCGCCTCGAGGCCTGTTTCCTCGAGACCCCGCATCACGCACGCCAGAGGCTCGCTGAGCGCCGCATCCTGGTAGGACACATGATCCGGCAGCGAATAGGTGTTTTTCTCAACGATCCGCGCCGGGATGCGCATAAACTCGGCATAGGCGCCGTTGTTGAACAGCAGATCCTCGCACAGATTGACGTTGCCCTTCCGGCAGTAGAAGCACTGGTTGCACGGGGCTGAGTTCGCGGCCATGATCCGGCTGCCCGGCCGGAACCGGGTCACCTCGTCCCCCACGGCGATCACGTCGCCCGCCAGTTCATGCCCGAATAGCGCTGGCGGGACGATCATCCGCGCATGGTATCCGCGGCGGAACACCTTGACGTCGGTTCCGCAGGTCAACGCGGCGCGGACCCTCACCAGGACGTCCCCGGGACCGATGGAAGGAACAGCGACCGGCTCGACCTTGAGGTTCTCCTTGCCGTAGAGCACGGCCGCGATCATCTGTTTTTTCACTTAAAGCAACCTCTGTGGTTGAACAACTATTTTCAGTGATTTGGCGTCGGGGTGCAAGGCGAGTTCTATACCCTCCATCATTTGATTCAATGGTACCCGGTGGGACACCAGATGCGCCAATGGCAGTGCTCCGCTGAACACCAGACGGGCCGATTCAGCCTGGAGATCCACCGATGCGCTGTAGGAGCCCATCAGGACGCGCTCTCCCATGCAGATGTCTTTGCCGGACAGTTCGATTCGCTCCTTGTCGGAAGTCTGGGCAAAAAGCAGGATCCGCGCCCCGGGACGGGAGCTGCGCACCGCCTCCTCGACCAGCCCCGGCGCCGACACTGCGGAGATCACCGCATCAGCGCCTCGGCCGCTGGTCATCCGCCTGCACTCCCCGGGAATGTCCGCGGACCTGGGATCGACCGCCACATCCGCCCCAAACCTCCGTGCCAGTTCCAGCCGCCCGGCGATCGTGTCGGTAGCAAGGATCCGGCATCCAGCGCGCTTGGCGAGCATCGTGAACATCATCCCGATCGGACCCTGGCCCTGAATCAGCACCGCGTCCCCGGCGCGAAGACCCATCTGGTCCACTGCCTTGAGACACGTGTTCAGCGGCTCAACCAGGCTCGCGACATCGTAGGAGACTCCCGCGGGGATCTTCTCGACGCCGCGGTCCACGATCCAGTCCATCACCCGCACGAACTGTGAGAATCCGCCACCCGCGGGCTCATAGCCAGCGGTGATGCCGACGCGCTTGTAGACATCGCACTGCGCATAGAGTTTCCGTTCACAGTAGAAGCACTTGCCACACGGAATGTGATGGAATGCGACCACGCGGTCGCCCACCGCGAACCGTGTGACACCAGCTCCCACTGCCGCTACTTCACCTGCTGTCTCGTGCCCGTAGATGCGGGGGGGCGGCAGCAGATCGTACTCTATCTTTTTGAGGTCCGTGTGGCAGATCCCACAACTGTGGACCCGCACCAGAATCTCACCCGGACCAATCCCGGGCACCGGAACTTCCTTCACTGACACGCTGCGGTTCCCCGTGTACACGGCGGCGTGCATGGTGGAGGGCAGGCTAGAATTGGCAGGTTGCAAGAAACTCTCCTAGTCTCTCAGAAGCTCGATGCGAATTGCTTGCCAAACGGATCAGCCCGGGTACGGACCGCCACGGCCGGACCAACGCCTGCAACAGGATACGCGAAATCCGGAACCGCCCATCGGATCCCCGCGCGGCGTTGAGGTCAAGCTCGAAGCCCTCGGCTGCCGTGTCACTGACGACACGGATGCAGTGCAGCGGCAGACCCGCTTCCAGCGCCTTTCTTGCGACTGCGGCCGATTCCATGTCCACCGCGCCGGCGCCGGTCTCGCGGCGAAGCGTGGCTTTTTCCTCCGTGGTGGCCGCCACACGGTCCTGGCAAACCAGTGTTTCCCCGCCCTGGTACTGTGTCTCGTAGACCTCGCCGCTCGACCGGTCGATGATCCGCGACACGGGCACGATGCTGGCGATCTCCAGCGCCGGATCCAGCGCTCCGCAGTAGCCGGTGCTCAACACCGCGTCAACGCGGGCCGACCGCATCGCCGCGTCACACGCCTCGGCCGCCAGGCGCGGTCCCGGTCCGTTGGCCGTGAGCAGCCAAGTGCTGTCCCCACAACGGACCCGGCGGCCAAACGGCAGCAACTCACCCGGACCTGTGCGCTGGGTGATTCCGGCGAACTCGCGGGCGTCAGCGGCGACAACCAGCAGCGTCATTCCCATGTCAGCAGTACCCATTCGCCCGGAACCAGTCCACGGCCCGCGCCAGCGCCACGCCCACCGGACCCGGCTCGTATCCCAGCTCCCGGCGCGCTTTGTCGTGCGTCACCCACATCTTGTGGCGGGCCATGCGCACGCCTTCAATTGGCGCGAGCGGTGTCCGCCCCGTGATATTCGCAAGCGCTGTGCTGGCGAGTCCTACCGCGTAGGCCACCGCGTACGGGATCCGCACTCTTGGCGCCGGACGGCCGCACAACGGCGACAGCCGCTCCAGGATCTGGCCCAGCGTCAGATTCTCGCAGCCCAGAATGTAGCGGTCCCCGGCCTTGCCCTTGTCACAGGCGAGCAGGTGTCCGCGCGCCACATCGCGGACATCGACCAGGTTCAGTCCGGTCTCGATGTATGCGGGCAGCTTCCCTTTCGCGAAATCGACGATCACTTTTCCGGTCGGCGTCGGCTTGAAGTCGTGGTCACCGGTGGGCGCCGTGGGATTGACGATCACGACCGGAAGCCCAGCCTGAGCCGCCTTGAGCGCTTCCTGTTCCGCCAGGAATTTCGACCGCTTGTAGTGGCCCGACATCTCCGTCAGGGATACGAGCGTGGACTCGTCTCCGGTTCCATTCTGCGGAAATCCGATACAGCCCACCGTGGAGGTGTAGACGACGCGCTCCACTCCAGCGCGGCGCGCGGCGTCCAGCAGGTTCCGCGTCCCTTGGACATTCGACTCGTAGAGGTCGTTCGGCCGTGGCACCCACAACCGGTAGTCCGCCGCGACGTGGTAGACCACGCCACATCCCGCCACCGCCCGGTTCATCGCCGAAGCGTCACGGAGATCCCCGGTCACCGGCTCGGCGCCTTCAAGCTCGCGTACGCGGCTTGCGGGCCGGGCGAGGACACGCACACGCCCGCCCCTCTCCAGCAGTTGCCGGGCGACGTGCCAACCGACGAATCCTGTTGCGCCTGTAACCAATGCGGGCTTCACTCGCGGACTAGCCGAGCATCCAGCTCAACATGCGGAATCCGTCACTGAACCGGGAGTTGATGCCCAGCGCGGCCGATGGCTCGTACCCGCAGTGCATCAGACAGTGCTCACAGCGCGGATCGTTGCCGTAGCCATAGGCTTCCCAGTCGGTACGCGTCATCAACTCTTCGAATGTCTTGTAGTGGGCGTCCGTGATCAGGTAGCAGGGCCCTTTCCAGCCCTTCACGTTGTAGGTGGGATTGCCCCAGGCGGTACACGGCAGGTCGCGCTCGCCCTTGAGGAAATCGAGGTACACCGGAGTCGTATTGACGCGGTGCTTGGCGGCGATCGCGTCAAAGGCCTGGAACTTCTCGTGGACATCATCGCGCGTCATGAAGATCTCGCGATCGTTCACCGCGGAATATCCGTACGCCGGCGCCACCAGGTGCCCGTCGACATCGAACGGCTTCAGGTACTCGAACAATTCGCCGATCTCGGCCATGTCGGTCTCGCGGTAGATCGTGGTGTTCGTGCAGACTTTGAACCCCGCCGCCTTGGCCGCCTTGATTCCCTCCACTGCCTCGCGGAACACGCCTTCCTTTTCAACGGCGATGTCGTGGTTCTTTTCCATGCCGTCGAGATGGACGTTAAAGAAGAACTTTTCAGCCGGTGAGTAGTCCTTGAGCTTCTTCCGGATGAACATACCGTTGGTGCACAGGTAGATCGTCTTGTTGCGTGCCACTAGTTCGCGGACCAGTTCGGGCAGCTTTGCATAGAGCATGGGCTCACCGCCGCAGATCGAGACAATCGGTGCGCCGCATTCCTCCACCGCCGCCAGACACTGCTCGAGCGAAAGCTGCTGCGTGATCGTCGACTCGTACTCGCGAATCCGCCCGCAGCCCGTGCAAGTGAGATTGCATGCGTGCAGCGGCTCGAGCATCAACACCAATGGAAACCGCTTGTTGATCATCGGATGCGGCTTGCGCGAACGGGTGCCGGACGCGATGATGCGGAACGGATTCGACGAATCCACGTGAGCGCTGCGGTCCACTTGCCATTCCGGGCGCGGACGCCACTTGTTCTTGGCGATGTAGCCGGCCAGTCCGGCGGTCATCGACAAAGGAAATCTCATGCCAACTCACCCCTCGTTTGATTCCGGTACCGCAAATAGCTGGCCAGGGCCAGCAGTGGGAACGTGTCCCTATACAAATGGTAGGTCAGATAAAAGACCCGCGGGAAGCCGGTGCCCGTGGCGCGGTCCTCATCCCAGCCGCCGGCGGCGTTCTGCGTGCGGACCAGATGATCGACACCCGCCTGCAGGCTCATGCTATCGTCGTCGCCGCTGGCCAGCAGCCCCAGGATCGCCCAGGCGGTCTGGCTAGCGGTGCTGGGTGCATTGACGTAGGTGCCGAGGTCATAGCTCTCGCAAGACTCTCCCCATCCACCGTCCGCGTTTTGAACGGACCGGAGCCATTCCCCGCCCCGCAGCATGTGCGCCTCCCGCGTGCTCTCGCCCGCCGCGCGCAGCCCGCGCAGCGCCTGGAACGTCCCGTAGATGTAGTTTACGCCCCAGCGTCCGAACCAGCTCCCACCGTCTTCCTGGTGATTGATCAGGTACCGCACACCGCGCTGCACCGCCTGGTGCTGCTCTGGCACGCCGTGCGCCCGGAGCGCTTCGAGCACGCGTCCCGTGATGTCGGGACAACTGGGATCGAGCATCGCGTTGTGGTCGGCGAACGGGACCTTCTCCAGAAACTTCCAATCGTTGTCCGCATCGAAGGCCGCCCATCCGCCGTCTTTGCTCTGCATGGCAACGAGCCAGGCGACTGCGCGATCAACCGTCTGCCTCTTCCGGACCGGGTCACCCGGCTGTGCGTGGCCGAGCGCCAGCAGGACCATCGCCGTGTCGTCGATATCCGGATAGTGCTCGTTGGCGAACTCGAAGTACCAGCCGGACGGCTCGACCCCAGGCCGGTTCACCGCCCAGTCGCCCTTCCGGCGGCACTCTTTCGAAATCAGCCAGTCAGCGGTCCGTTCAAGCGCCGCGCCGTCACCCGACTCGCCCAGAGCGTAGGCCGTGATCGCCGTATCCCAAACCGGCGAAAAGCACGGCTGGAGGAAGAACCGCCGGCCATCGTCCACCATCAGCGCGTTGAACTGCCGCCGCGCCTCCTGGACCTCGGGGTGGTTCGGCGGATATCCGAGGACATCGAGCGCCATCACCGTATACTGCATCGCCGGGTAGACGGCCGCCAGCCCTTCGGAGTGCCGGGTGTGCGCGACAATCCATTCCTTGCAGCGCTCCACGGCCAGGCGCCGCATCCGGCGGCTGCCATACTTCTCCCACAGCTTCAGCGCCCGGTCCGCCAACAGGAATGGTCCGCGGCCCGGACCCGCCGCGAGCGCGAAACTCACCCCCGGCGCGGCCAGCTCCCGCAGGTCGAACCCCGCTGGCACCGGACGCCGCGGATCAGACGCGTGAACCACAGCGAGCGGCAGCACGATCGCGCGCGTCCAAGCCGACATGTGATAGATCAGGTTCCCCGCCAGGATCAGCTCCGGCGGGATAGACGGCGTGTGTTCGCGCGGATAGAGCCCGAACAGCGACAGGTTGATCTTGACGTAGCTGTTGGCCGACTGCAGCCCGCCCTTCCGCAGGATCAGTTCGCGCGCTCGCACCATCCGCGGATCGGTGGCCGGAATCCCGCCCAGCTTGAGCGCGAAGTATGCCTTCACGGAAGCGCTCAGCTCCGAAGGCCCGCGGGGATAGATGTTGAAGCCGCCGTCCGGCAACTGGCGGCTGAGGATTGACTGCACCGCACGATCAACCTGCGCCCGCGTCGCTGGGTTCCACACCTCGCCCTCCGGCGGATACAGCCACAATTGAAGCAGAACATAATCGGACTCAAGCGTCGAATCCGCGGTCAACTCCGCCGACCAGTATCCATCGCGGTGACGCCGGGCAAGCAGCGATTCGCGTGCACGCGCCACGGCCTTGGCAGTGGCGGCTCCGGTTGCGTCCTGAATTTGAACGCCGGCCGTCATAGCGCGATTTGAGTGAGGCGCTGGGCCTGCTGCAACTCCCCAGGCAGGCTGAACCTCACGTCCTCCTGCTTGACCTCGCGCTCTTCGAGCTCGGTATATCCTTGCGTGCGGAGATTCGCGATCAGATCCTGAACGAGGTGTTCGGGGGCCGAGGCACCCGCGGTCACGACCACGGTCTCAACCCCGATGAACCACGCCGGATCCAGCCCCTTGTAGTCGTCGACCAAGTAGGCCGGAGTGCCCATGTTCAGTGCGACCTCCACCATCCTGCGCGAGTTCGAACTGTTCGCCGATCCGACCACGAGCAGAAGCTGGCAGTCAGCGGACACGGCCTTCACAGCTTGCTGCCGGTTTTCCGTCGCGTAACAGATGTCCTGTGCGGGCGGTCCCTGGATCTTCGGAAACCGGTTCTTCAGCTTGGCGATGATCCCAGCCGCCTCGTCCAGGCTCAGTGTCGTCTGCGTCAGATAGCACACCCGCTCCGGATCCGGCACGGCGACGGTTTCGGCCTCGGCCTCATCGGACACCACGATCGTCGAGTGCGGCGCCTCGCCCATCGTGCCGATCACTTCGTCGTGGTCGCGGTGCCCAATCAGGAGGATCGTATACCCCTGTTTGGCGAACCGCAGCGCTTCCAGATGGACCTTGGTGACCAGCGGGCAGGTCGCATCGATCACGTTCAGCGACCGATCCGTTGCCTGCCGCCGCACCTCCGGCGAAACCCCATGCGCGCTGAAGATCGCGCGTGCGCCGGCCGGCACCTCGTCCAGTTCCTCGACAAAGACCGCGCCCAAGGCCCGCAGCTCTTCAACCACGTGCCGGTTGTGGACAATCTCTTTGCGCACGTAGATGGGCGCCGGGTACAGTTGTAACGCAATCTTAACAACGTCGATCGCCCGCACCACGCCCGCGCAGAAGCCCCTCGGAGTCAGCAGAATCACCTTTCCGCCAGTGGTTCCGGCGGACGGCGAAGTTGTTGATGTCATAGGGAAAGTCCTAGCATAGCATTTGCTAGCTGGTGGATATCCCTTTGACTCAGCGGGCTCGTGTCGTGGGATCCGCGACACTTGGGCAGCGCTGCTCAGCACAAGGCCTCGAGTAGCGTCTCGCGACCGAGACCGGCACCGGAAACCATCGAGACA
>Ga0194132_10004905_pt1 | contig 22332 bp, 24 predicted proteins | sample TA2KigOf80mmetaG_FD_148612 | JGI IMG/M metagenome (GOLD analysis project Ga0194132, IMG submission 148612) | Freshwater microbial communities from Lake Tanganyika, Tanzania - TA2015054 Kigoma Offshore 80m | ecosystem: Environmental > Aquatic > Freshwater > Lake | place: Tanzania: Lake... | reverse complement strand
GGTCTAATGAGACCGAGAATGAAACGGCCTGCCCCGCCGGCATCGCTGTGCTTGGAGAACAGTTTAGACCTTTTTTAAGATACAAGAATGACAAAATGTGTTCGGCACAACAAGATGAGTCGTAGTAGCGGACGGCATATTGAAATTTCTCGACCCATTCGACAAGCTCAGGACAGGCTACGCTTAAAATGATGAAGGCTGAGGGATACAAGTGGGGGCTGCCTGAGTCTATGCAGGCAGCCCCCACTAACCTTCTTAGGTCTTGTAGCAATTAAGGGCTGTGCGGCCTAGGTGCGCTTGAGTTCGTCCACGAACTTTTGCGCCTCGCGGCGGACGTGGTCGGCTAAGCGTGGCTCGATGATGCTTTTGATCTTTCCTGCCTCTATGCCTCTAGCGGCCTCAGTCTTGAAGTCCAGGACGGACTGCGCCGCGCTCATGACGGAATCCATCTCTGGACTGGCGGTCATGGACCCAGATATCATGCCTGGTTCTCTCCGTGATGTGGAGGCACCGGCACCTACTGGGCTACGAGACATTTCAGCAAAGGACTCGCTTGTCTTCATGGCCTTATCGATGAGGTCGTGCTCATCGTGGTCAAGGAGGTGCGCCACGAAGCGGGCGTGCTCATCCATGATGTTTGTCCAGAAGGAGACGACTTCCGAGCGGTCGTATTCAGAGTGTCATCTGGCCAGGGCTTCGAGGCGACGAGTCCAGCGCTCGGCCTCGTGGCGGGTGTGATCGAAGAAGAGCGGCCAAACCAGGCTGCGGAAGTCGCCGCTGCGTTGGGCGTCACCCAGCGTAGCTTTGTACTCAATAAAGGGCTTCATTTCCTCAACCGCCTTCTTCACGAAGGAGTTGAGGTCGCCGTGCTCCGGCACGCCTTCGGAATCGATTTTTCTGTAGAGGTCCGTGAACTTCTTGTTAAAGTCGAGGGCCTCTTTGCGCTGTTTCTTCGCCAATTCCTCAGGCATGAGCAGGGCAAAAAAGAGGGCATGCTCAGCCATGATATCAGTGGCGAAGCGGGCGTCCGCCCAGGCGTGTTTTGATGGATCGTTGTCCCCTTCCTTGGGCACAATCACGTACTTCTCGTAAGAGGATTCAGGGTTATCAATGTCTGTCGTGCCGTTGCCCTCACGCGTGTAAACGTGCCAGTTCTCTCTATATTTTGAAGCTTGCGTTTCCATACATTTCCTCAGAGCCTAGTCTTTCTTGGTAGACCGGGCCAATGAAAGGCTTAAAGACAACAATACTTATTTCTCGGCGCGATGGCTGCGGCGTCTTGACTGGGGCAGATTTCTGAGCTGCGCCAGTAGCATTCGGGCGCGTTGGACAGGGACGCCGGAGGGCGGGTCGGGGGAGTAGAGGGCCTGGGAGGCGATGCCGGTTAATTCGGCGAACTCGTGGGGGACTTGGGCCGAAGCCAGGAGGGATTCCAAGTAGTAGCCGGGGCTCTGGTGGGGGAGACGGGGAGGAAAGCCACGGCGGGCCAAAACCTTGAGAGCGCGAAGGTAGCTAGCCCTTATTTCTATGCGAGCAACGCTGTCGAGGGAGGCGTAGAGGGAGTCGCTGGACAGGGGGAGAGGGCGGCGACGGCGGGCGGCGACGACAAGGCCCAAGGAGAGGAAGGCGAAGCCCGCGCCGGAGAGGGCGGCTTTGGTGATGGGGGTCTGGGCTGAGGCTGATATAGATGCCGCCGAGGTTTCTACAAAGCCGGTTACGCTGCCTAGAGACTGCTGAATTTCAGTAATGAGGGCTTGCTGGAGGTTGGAGGCTGTCCTGGCGGCGCCGGGGTCTAATGCCCAGGGGGAGTCTGGCCTGGGGGTGGGATCGAAGGGGACCCAGCCATGGCGCTGGAACTTGATTTCGACCCAGGCGTGGGCGTCCTGCTGGCGGACCACGTGGACGCCGGAAAGGGGGTCGTAGCGGCCGGGGAGGTAGCCTGTGACGACGCGGACTGGGAGACCCAGGGAGCGGGCCATGAGGGCCATGGCGGAGGCGAAGTGGGCGCAGAAGCCGGCCCTGGCGGAGAACAAAAAGTGCTCGACGGCGTCGGTGGAGGTGGGGAGAGGGGTGAGGCGGAGGTCGTATTGATAGTTAGTGAGGAGGTACTGCTCCAACATTACGGCCTTCTGATAGTCGGAGGCGGAATTCTGGACGATTTTGGCGGCGAGGGCGTGGACTTTTGACGAGGGGGCGGCGCTTTTGTTGTAGCGGAGGTAACTACGGTCCGCCCTGTCCTGCTCCAGGGAATCCGGAGTGAGGGCGGGCCGGGCAGAGGTCACTCTATATGAGACGCCGGCTTTTTGAAGGTAGCCCAGGTCCAGGGAGGGGGTTCGTGGGACCGCAACGCCATCAGAGAGGGCTATAAGGCCAGGGCCGTAGCCGGTAAAGACGGCGCTAGGCTGGTCGGTCTTCAGAAAGAAGGTCTGGGTGTAAGTGTCCAAGGAGCCTTGCCAGGCCCAGGCGTCGGTGAACTGAAGGCGACCCAGGGGGTCGGACTTGAGCCGGGGGGACTGGTAGGCGGAGGACCATCCACGACCGTCGTAGTACTCCAGGACCTGACCTCGCCAGAAGCTGGCGAGGGGGCTTCGGACGTACATGACGAGGTCCTTGCCGGCGTCGCCGGTGTAGCCTAGAGGCTCGTACTTGCTGGCGATGGCATCGGCGATTTGGGAGGAGGGAGAGGTGGGGGTGAGGCTGGAGGGTGTAGTGGGGGAGGATGTGGCGGCATCACCGGTGGGGTTGTGTGAAGGGAGGAGGCCATCCTGGAGGGGAGCGCCGTTCTGCTGGGGGTCGAGGTCTGAAGGGAGGGCAGGTAGCCCGGAGGCGAGGTCGAGGCGGCTGGGAAGGGGGCTGGCGCTTTCGACGCGGACGCGCTGGGGGAGAACCATGAAGACCGCAGCACCGAAGAGGCTTACTAAGATTGCGACGATGAGAAGCATGGGAGTGTGGCGGAGAAGCTCCATCGCGCGGACGCGGCCAGCCCCGGGGAAGGCCTTAGATTGGTGAGCGACGTAGAGGAAGGCTATGGCGGCCAGCGAAAAGGTCCCTACCAGGGAGGCGAATTGGGCGGAGAGGGCGCTTTCGCTGGCGATGAGGAGGAGGGCGAGGGAGAGGAGGAGGCAGTCGTAAAGGGTGCGGAGGCTGCGGAGGTTAAAGCTGGTCATGACCAGGACTACGGCTAGGAGTTTTCCCAGGGGGAAGAGGGAACCGCCGTGGAGGATTTGCAACAGCTCAGGCAGCATGAATCCCAGGGACCCCATTCCACCTAGATAGAGGGCAAGGGTGAGCCAGGCGCGGCTTTTCCCGGTGAGGGCGGAGACGGCATGGCCCCCGCCGGTAAGGGCAATGGCGGCGGCAAAAAGCAGGTACTGACCGCTGACCTGGGCCGCCGCGGCCAGGGCGGAGGACATGGAGAGGAAGGACAGGACGTAGAGGACCAGCCTGTAACCCGGAGGGACGGGCTGGGGAAGGGGCTTTAGGGTTGAGGAGCGACGCCGGAGCAGGCTCATGGTCTAAGGCCTGGAGCGGGGGATAGGGAGTCGGCGGAGATGAGGTGGATAAGGGAGGCGAGGGAGGACTCCAGGCCACCCTGGGGGCAGGGGACCACCTCTATGTCCAAGCTCCTTGGTAACGGGTTTATAGGGCCATCATCATTGAGGTCGAAGCCTTGGAACAGCAGCGCGATGGGCCTTCGGCGGGAGCGGGCGGTGAAGGAGTGGAGGCGGGAGACGTTTTGGGGTGAAGCGGCCAGGATGAGGACATCAGAGGAGGCCAGTCCACTGGGAGGGGAAGCGTCCTTAAGGTGCGCGCTGTCCAGCCCAGCGAGGAAGTCCAGGAAATCGTGCCAGTGGGTGGAAGCATCGGAAGGAGGGGTGGGCCACATTCGGAAGGGGATGGCCTGGGAGCGGCACCACCGGGCGACGCTGGCGGCGGCGCGGATGCCGTACTCCAGGGGGGCGTCGCGGCCCTCGCCGGAGGAAAGGCCGGGGAGGAGTGCGAAGGCGACGGAGACAGAGGAGCCTTCATCGAACTCCTTGACCATAAGATGACCTCGGCGGGCGGAGTTTCGCCAGTGGATGCTGCGGGGCAGGTCTCCCGGCTGGAACCGGCGCGTGCCTCTGAAATCGCCTGTGGATACGGGGAGGATGCTGGAGGAGCGGCTGCCCAAGTGGTTGCTGCGGCGGGACTGGCCTCGCAGGGGAATGAGGCGGGGATATACGGTGAGCTGAAGGGGGACGTGATAGAGACGGCGGGAGCGGAAGAGGCCGAAGGGGGCGGAGGACTCGACGAGGACGGAGGGAAGGGTGTAGACGCCGCGTCGGTAGCAGGAGACCTGATAGGAGGACTGGGAACGGCCTGAGGGGAAGAGGCCGGAAAAGTGGAGGGTTTGGGGGGGATTGGTGGGGCGGGGCCAGGGGACAGTTGTCGTGGATAGTCAGGGAGTCTTTGGGGTAGAAGGAGAGGTTTTTAACGGAGAGGGTGACGGTTAACGGGTCGTCTTCAAAAAGGCCAATCTCAGGGGATGGGCCAGCGGCCTGGCGGAAGACGTGGAGGTCTCGAACGGTAAGCCAGGGAAGGAAAAGGTTAACCGCCAGTATTCCCCAGACCAGGGAGTCGGCGACGTAGAACCAGCCGATTTGAGTGAGCCAGGCCATGCCGAAGAGGGCAAGGGCGACGGTGAGAAGCACCCATCCACGGGGGGTTGGCGTCACGGGGCGCCCTACAGCGGCACGGGTGTGCTGGTTAGGATGTCCTCGATGACTTCCTGAGAGGAGGCGGAGGACTTGGGTAGGAGGCGGTGCTGGAGGACGAGCGGAGCCACATGCCGGACGTGCTCAGGGAGGACGAAGGGGGAGCCATCCAGGGCGGCCCAGGCCTGGGAGGCGCGCTGGAGGTGGACGGCGCCGCGAGGGCTGACGCCCAGTTCCAGACCAGGGTGGCTGTGGGTAGAGACGACCAGGCGGGCGATGTACTCTCGGAGGAGAGGAGCGACTTGCACCGCCTTGACTTCTTGCTGCATTTCTTTCAGTCTGTCGGTGGTGAGGACGGGATCTACGGTAGGGTCGCCGCGCTGGTTTCGCTCCAGGATTTGGACCTGGCCGGCCAGGTCGGGATAACCAAGGCCCAATACCATCATGAACCGGTCCATCTGGGCGCGAGGCAGAGGGAAGGCGCCGTACTCATCTAAGTCATTCTGGGTGGCGACGACCCAGAAGGGGTCCGGCAAGGGATGTTTTTGGCCGTCTACGGTGACATGGCCTTCTGCCATGGCCTCGAGAAGGGCGGACTGGGTCCTGGGGCTGGCGCGGTTAATCTCATCGGCCATGAGGATGTTGGCGAAGACGGGGCCTGGAACAAAGTCGAAGCGGCCTTCGGCCTGACGGAAGACGGCGGAGCCAGTAACATCGGAGGGGAGGAGGTCGGCGGTGAACTGGATACGCTTGAAGCTACCGAGGATGGAGCGAGCGAGGGAGCGGGCGAGGAGGGTCTTGCCGACGCCGGGGAGGTCTCGGAGGAGGAGGTGGCCGCCGGCCAGGAGGCTGACGGCGAGGAGACGTACGGTGGACTCCCGGGTGACTACGGCGTTGGTGACGTTTTTTATCAGACTATCGGCGTCCAGCACAAGACTGTTAACTCTGGGCTTTTCCGATAAAAGCACTCGTCACCTCTTGTCGGCGATTGGCTATAGAAACTGTAGATGCATGGGGGCCAGGGGTAATACGGTGTTTACCCGCATTCCGAGGAGGGTTTTACGGATAACCTAGTCGGCGACGGAGCTAGAGCCGGCGGAAGGGATGGAAAAGATGATGGAACGAAGGGTGGCGCCTCGGTGTCTTTTGTAGTAAGAGGCCTGCAAGAGCAGAAAGCCTCACAGGAGTGGCAAGGAGATACTTATGCGGACTCTTCTACTAATACTAGCGGTGGTGGGGTTGATGGCGGCGATGGCGTGCGGCGCGACGGGTTCGACGCCGACGCAGACTAGGGCGCCCGGCAGCACGTCGCAGCCGACGAGGACGCCGGATTCGGCCACGGCGACGCCTATGCCTACAGCTACCCCGACCAAGGCGCCAACCGCGACACCTGCGCCAACGCCCACCGCAACCCCCATGGCAGATATGCCGGCGTGGCTGCAGAAAGTCGTTGACGAACTGAAGAACGCGCCGGTGGAGAACCCCGGGGCGTCGGTGTACATGTACCAGTACAAAGGGCAAACGGTCTATTACGTGCCGCCGATGTGCTGCGACATCTGGAGCACGCTTTATAACGACAAAGGGAACGTGATAGCCCATCCCGACGGCGGGCTTACGGGCAAAGGGGATGGGAGGGCGCAGGACTTTTTGAAGGAAAGGACGGGTGAGAAGTTGGTGTGGAAGGATGACCGGAAGCAACCAGAGGGTATGAGGCTGGCAGTGGCGCCCATCGATAAGATAGACCTGGAGGTGTGGAAGAGCCTGCCGCCGCAGTACGTGCTGTCGGTGGAGTCAGGGCTGCCGAATGGGTGCGCGGTGTTCGCGGGGTACAGGGTTAATAGGGATGGGAACTTCATATCGATAGAGGTGCTGAACTGGGTGCCGTCGGACCCGAGGGCGATCTGCACAATGATTTACGGGACAGCGGTGAGCAAGGTATATCTGGGCAGCGACTTTGACCCTAGCCAGGCTTACGAGATACATGTAAATGATAAGACGGTGGTGTTGAAGGACGGCAAGCTGACAGCATCTTTCAGCGGCGAGGAGCTGGAGAAGGACCTGAATAAGAACAAGGCGCTATGGGAGAGCAAGAAGCCTAAAGAGTATAAGATGGAGTTCTCATGGCGGTGCTTCTGCCCTCGCGACTACACAGAGACGGTGATTATTGAGGTGGGCGCCGACGGGAAGATTAAGAGCGTGACGCGGCAGAAGGACGGACAGGCAGTGCCGGCCAGCGATTACAACAGGTACGTGACGGTGGCCGGACTGTTCGACCTTTTGCAGGACGCCATCGACAAGGTGGCTTATCGAATCGACGTGAAATACCATGCGGAGATGGGCTATCCGATCAGCGCGTTCATTGATTATGCCCAGAACATCGCGGACGAGGAGCGGGGGTTCCAGGCGAAGATTGTGTAGATAGACAGCGAGTTGATAAAGGCCCTTCCAGCGTTAGCGCTGGAAGGGCCTTATATTTTGCCGCATAATAGGCCGTGGAGGTGGCCATGGAGTTAAAGTCTTACATTCGAGACATACCGGACTTTCCGAAGTTCGGGATTATCTTCAAAGACATCACGCCGTTGCTGCAGAGTCCTGCGGCCTTTCGATATGTGGTCGATGAATTCGCGGGGCATTATGAGAGCCGGAGAATAGACGCTATCCTGGCGATTGAGGCGCGGGGGTTCCTGCTGGGGTCGGCGCTGGCGTACAAGATGGGGAAGCCGCTGGTGCCGGTGCGGAAGCGGGGGAAGCTGCCGTTCCAGACGGTATCGGTGACGTACGCGCTGGAATACGGGTCGGACACGGTGGAGATACATCGTGATGGGATTATGGAGGGGCATCGAGTGCTGATTGTGGACGACGTGCTGGCGACGGGGGGGACAATGGCGGCGGCGTGCAAGTTGGTGCAGGAGTCGGGAGGAAAGGTGGAGGGGCTGGCGGTGCTGATGGAGCTAGCGTTTTTGGAGGGGAGGAAAAACCTGCCAGGGTACGACATTTTCACGCTGATACAGTATTAGAAGGCAATGAACCGCGATCCCGTGACGCTAGTTCGCCAGCGTTGGTTCTATTCATACAGGATATGAAGAAGGTTGGCGTGTCATCGAGAAACTTAAGAAGGAGGCGATATTGGAGAAGGTAAGGATTGGGGATGTGGAGGTGTGGGCGCTACTGGACTTTGTGCCGCCGCCGTACACGCCGGAGAATTTTTTCCCGACTATACCCATCGAGGCGTGGGAGGTGTATCGGGATGATGTGCTGAACAAGGATGGGCTGCTGCAACTTTATTACGGGAGCTTTGCGATTCGGTCCCAGGGGAAGACTATAATGGTGGATACGGGTATGGGGCCGGGGCCGCATCCGCAGCGTGGGAACTTGCCGGGGAACCTGGTGGGGTTTATGCGGTCGGTGGGGGTGAGGCCGGAGGAGGTGGACTTTGTGGTGCACACGCACCTGCACGGCGACCACGTGGGGTGGAATGTGGTGGGCGGGAAGCCGTCTTTCCCCAGAGCGAAGTTCCTGGCCTCCAAGGCGGACTGGGAGTATTTCACAAGCCCGGATCTGCTGCCGAAGAACCCGAAGGTGAAGGAGTGCGTGATGCCGCTGCAGGGGATGGGCCGGCTGGAGTTAATTGGAGGGGGACATGCTATCACGTCGGAGGTGTCGACGGTGTCGACGCCGGGGCATACGCCCGGGCACATGACCATCGCGATAAACTCGCAGGGGGAGAAGGGGATGGTCGTTGGGGACCTGATACAGAGCGTGGTGCAGGTGATGGAGCCCGGGTGGAACTCCAGGCATGATATCGACCGGCAGAAGGCATATGAGACTAGGATCCGTATGGCGGAGAGGATTGAGAGGGAGGGGATAGTGATGGCGGCGGGGCATTTCCCGACGGGGAGACATTTTGGGAGGATTGTGAGGGTGGACGGGAGGCGGTACTGGCGGGTAGAGGGTGAGAGGGGAGGGAAGTGAGGGGAAGCTGGGTTGTTTAGGGAAGAGAAGGATAAAAACAGTGGCAAGTGGTTCTAATGCTCCGATTGTGCTCCCAGGGTTTACTCCTCATTCCTTCGACCAGGCTCAGGACAGGCTTCGACCGCGTCTCAGAATGACAAGGCCGAGCCGTGATATAATTCCAGCAGGCCGTATATACAAGACGAGGTGCTTTCGTGCAAGTACTGTTTCTGGAAGATGTAACTAACGTGGCAAACGCCGGAGAGGTGAAAGAGGTGGCCCGCGGCTATGCGAGGAATTATCTTTTTCCCAAGAAGCTGGCCACGGCGGCCACGCCCGAGACGTTGAAGAGGGTCAACAAGATAGAAAAGGTTGCCGAGGTGCGGCGCAATCAGGAGATGGAAGCGGCGAAGAGTGTTGCCGGTAAGATGGGCGAGGTTACGCTTAAGCTGCGGGGACGGGTGGGGCCGACGGGCCAGTACTACGGCGCGATTTCTGTAACGAGGATTATTGAAGAGCTGGAGGCGGCCACAGGCCAGAAGGTAGAGCGCCGGGTGGTTGAGCTAAGCCAGCCGATTCGCGAGCCGGGGACGTATAAGGTAAGCCTGCGGCTGCACCAGGAAGTGGCGCCGGAGATAACGGTGGTGGCGGAGGCGGAGGGCGAGACGCTGGTGCTGGAGGAGCCGGAAGAACCGGAGGAGAAGGGTGAGGAGAGGGAAGAGGCGGAAACCGAGGAAGAAAAGGAGAAGTAGGCCAAAACCTACTTAGTAAACCAACATGGAAACAGAGATCCCGCCCGCCTGTCATACGAGGCAGGAACGGCGGGTTCTTCTTTTGTCCAAAATTTAGGAATTTTTCTAAAAGTAATCGCAATACTTTCGCCTTGACTTCATTGTAGGCTTCCAACGTTAATGAGGTCGCGATGTACCAAGAGCGGCTGCAGCCCCACGACGTGGAGGCGGAGGAAGCGGTAATAGGTTCGCTGCTGATAGACAGCGAGGCTATCCTTAAGGTCGTTCACCTGCTGAAGCCCGAGGACTTCTATCGAGAGCGCAACGCCTTCTGCTATGAGGCGTGCATTGCATTATTCCAGCGGCGCGAGGCCGTAAACCAGGTTACCGTCACCCACGAACTGGGACTGAAGAGCCGCCTGGACCCTGTGGGGGGCGCGGCCTATCTAAGCCATCTGGTATCGGCGGTGCCGACGTCGGTGCATGTGGAGCACTATGCCCGGATTGTGGCCAGGACGGCGACTATGCGCAGGCTGATTAGGGCGGCGTCTGAGATAGCGGCCATGGGGTATGACGGGACGTCGGACGAGGTGGCGACGCTGAACAGGGCGGAGAACCTGCTGTTCGGGGTGAGGTCCGGCCATGCGGGGCGGGAGTTTGTGGCCCTGCGGGAGATACTGGACCAGTACCTGGAGGAGAGGTCGGCGCTGGTGGAGCCAAACGTCAAGATCAAGGCGCCGGTGGCGACGGGATTCGATTCGATGGACGAGGTGCTGGGAGGGCTGCAGCCTTCCGACCTGTTGATACTGGCGGCGCGGCCCAGCGTTGGGAAGAGCACGCTGGCGGTAAACATGGCGGTGAGCGCAGCCAAGGGCGAGTCCACGGTGGGGATATTCAGCCTGGAGATGAGCAAGGAGCAGCTGGCGCTGAGGATACTGGCCAGCGAGTCGCGAGTGGAGACGCAGTTCTTGCGCCGAGGTTTATACTCCGCAGAAGATGAGCAGAGGATTATCAGCGCCATAGGGGGACTTTCCGAACTGGCGATATACATTGACGACACGCCGCTGCAGGGGATTATGGAGATGAGGGCTAAGGCGCGCCGTTTGCATATGGAGAGGAACCTGGACCTGCTGGTGGTGGACTATTTGCAGCTTATCAGCATGGAGGGGAGCCGGGGGAGCAACCGAGTGCAGGAGATAAGCGAGATTTCCAGGGCGCTGAAGGGGCTGGCGCGGGACCTGAACATCCCGGTGCTGGCGGTGTCGCAGTTGAGCAGGGCGGTGGAGATGAGACCGACACATCGACCGCAGTTGTCGGACCTGAGGGAGAGCGGGAGCATCGAGCAGGACGCCGACGTGGTGATGTTTATATATCGCGAGGACCTGTATGTGACGGAGGAGGAGTGGATGCAGCGGCACCCGGAGGGGACGATATATCCGAGGAACGTGGCGGAGATAATCATAGCGAAGCACCGGCACGGGCCGACGGACACGTTCAAGCTGCTGTTCAACAACCGGCTGGTGCGGTTTGAGCCGGCGCCGCTGGACCTGGAATACGCGTCGCCGTGACGTCGCCGGTGTTTCCGAGGGGGACCAGCTTTACACCAGTGCCGGACCCGCTGCTGGGTAACGTCTTGCAGTCGGTGGAGGACGTGAGGGAGCTGAAGTGCATACTGAGGACTTTGTGGCACTTACACCGCAAGAAGGGAGCTTTTCGATACGTGACGCTGACGGAGCTGGCGCAGGACCCGGTGCTGGCGCCGCTGGGGTTGGAGGTGGTGGGGCAAATTATGGGGAGGGCGGTGCAGCAGGGGATTTTCGCGAGGGGAGTGGCGTCATCGGACGGGAGGGCGACGCCGATATTTGTGCTGAACATTGAGACGGACAGGCGGGCGTTGGCACACGCCATTGCCAAGGGGCTGTCGGCGGCGGAAGGGATAGTGGGGGAGGACGGGGTGGTAGAATTGCCGTTAAAGAGGCCGAATATCTTTGAGCTTTATCAGAAAACGATAAATTTGACGATATCTCCCACTCTGGTGGATATATTGCGGGAAGCGGAAAAGGAATATGCTGAGGAGTGGATAAGGGAGGCGTTTTTTGAGGCGGAAAGGGTGGGAGCTAGAAACTGGCGGTATGTAGAGACAATACTTAAGAGGTGGAAAGCCGAAGGGAAGCAAGATGGAAAGTCTGGGAAATATACTGAAGCGACTGACCGTAAACGCCACCTCAAAGAGTACGTCCAACGGCGGGGGAAGCTACCCGGAACCTAAAGATGACGGTGGAGATGAGTGCCCGGTATGCAATGGGCTGGGATGGGTAAGCCATAAGGCGCCCAGGGGACACCCGGACTTTGGTCAGGTTTTCCCATGCCGGTGCCAGCGGGAGAAGACGGCACCGCAACGGCAGGAGATGCTGCAGAGGTTCAGCGGACTGTCGGAGGAGATGCTGTCGCGGATGACCTTTGAGGGTTTTGAGGTCAACGCGCCTGGGGCGGACGCGGAAGAGCGGTCGACATTGCAGCACGCGTTGATAGCGGCCAAGAGCTTCGCCAGCGATGCCCAGGGGTGGCTGCTGCTAACGGGGCCTAACGGCTGCGGGAAGACACACCTTTCGGTGGCGATTTCGGGGGAGAGGATCAGGCTGGGGCAGATGGTGTTTTTCACCATGGTGCCGGACTTGCTGGACCATCTGCGTTCCACGTTCAACCCGAACAGCCCTGTGGAATATGACCAGCTGTTTGAGATGGTGAAGACGGTGCCGCTTTTGATATTGGACGACATGGGGGCGGAGAGCAGCACGGCGTGGGCTCAGGAGAAGATGTTCCAGATTACGGTGCATAGGCATAACCACAGGCTGCCGATGGTTATAACGACGAATCTATCGATGGAGCAGATGGAGAAGGCGCAGCCGAGGCTGGCGTCGAGGCTGAAGGATGTGACGTTGGTGAACTGGCTGCCGCTGGCGGCGCCGGACCGGAGGGATTCGCAGAAGGGCGGCAGGGCATCAGAGCAGAAGCGGCAGCCCAGGGGCCGGTAGGGGAGTTCCATTTGCTCGAAGGTGGCGGTAAGAAATCCTCACCCAGTCCATCCCCTTCCCCTAGTCTTAACCAAGGGAGAAAGGGATCAGAAGGGGGCAGTGGACTCAAGACCGCCAGATGTCTTGTAGTGCTAGGGTTTCACCCCTCAACTCTCCACGGCGAGTCTTCGACCTGCGCCTTCTCCTCCCGATTAACATCGGGATTTCGTATTGATACAAGTCAAGGAGCTCAACGCAAGGAGAGAAGGAATTTCCTTGGAGGGACTCAGTTCTTTTATGAATATCAATATCTTCAACTGACATCAGGCGTTTAAAGGGGAGTAGGCCAGAAGGAGCGTGGTAGGGCACCTCATGACTCAGCTTCCTGGAGCGCACGCCCAAGCAAATAGAAGCGGTGGGATGTTTCCCGAAGGCTTTGCCGTACGGACAGCGGTGAGATGACACAGAAGAGGTATTGCGTGTTTTGCGAGATTATTGCGGGGCGGGAGCCGGCGACGGTGCATTATCAGGATGAGGATGTGATTGTGATATCAAATCGATTGACGTGGACGCCGGTGATGCTGCTGGCGATACCGAAGAAGCACATGACGCAGTCGGAGATGTGGAGGGATTCGGTGATGGAGCGGCTGGGGAGGGCGCTGGTGATGATGGGGGAGAAGGTGTGCCCGGGTGGGTACAGGATGGTGTCGAACGTAGGGCGGGACGCGATGCAGAGCCAGGAGCACGGGCATATTCATTTGCTGGGAGGGATGGCGTTGGGGCCGTATGCGTAGGGGTAGTGGGGTCTCAGGACTTGGTGGCTAGAATGCCGGCGTCTGTCTGATCGGGATACCATCTCACCCTTAGTCCCTCTCTTCCTGCGGGAAGAGAGGGAAAGATAAAGATTGCACCAATTCCCCCTCTAACTCCCCCTTTTCCTCACGAGGAAAAGGGGGAGAACCTGATGGGAAGGGGAGGCTACCATCTCTCCACGGCGAGTCTTCGACCTTTATCCTTCCCCCACAAGAAGTGGGGTAAGGAGGTAGAGGAGGGACGGGGCTATTTTTCGGGGTGGAGGTGGCGGGCGAACCAGGAGAGGGTGCGGGACCAGGCGTCGCGGTTGGATTCGGCGTGGTAGCTGGAGCGCTCGTCGCAGACGAAGCCGTGGTCGGCGTTGGGGTAGATTTTGAAGTCGTAGGGGACTTTGTGCTGCTTTAGGGCGGCCTCGATTTTACGGACCTCGTCAGGGGTGGGGTTTTTGTCGAGCTCGCCGAAGTTGCCCATGACAGGGCACTTGATTTTGGAGGTGAGGTCGAAGGGAGAGGGGCCTTCGCCGAAGGGGAGGAAGATGCGTCCGCCGTAGTAGACGGAGGCGGCGGCGATTTCAGGGCATCGCGCGGCGGCGAGGTAGGTGATGCGACCGCCGACGCAGAAGCCGGTGATGCCGATGCCGCCCCGACCGACGTTGGGATGGCGGCGCAGCCAGTCGATGGAGGCGTTGATATCTTTTACGATTTCGTCGTCGCGGAAGGCGGCGACGGCCTTGGCGCGGGCGTCGGCGTCAGGGGCCTGGCCGTAGCCGAAGGTGCGCTTGGCGCCGCCTCGCCAGAAGAGGTCTGGGGCGATGGCGACGTAGCCGGCATTGGCGACACGGTTGGTGAGGTCCTGGATATTGGAATTGACGCCGAAGACTTCCTGGATGACGACGACGGCGGGGCGCTTGCCGGGGCCTTCGGGATCGGCGACGTAGGCGGGCATGGTCTTGCCGTCGACTTTAAGGTCTATCCATTTGGCTGGCATGGGAGGCCTCCCTGGTGTGAGGTTATGTTAGGTGGGCGGATTCTAGCAGAGGGCGGATTGGGGCGAAAGGGGCCTACTTGAGGGAGCTAGCCTTGTTCTTAATCGGGATACCATTATCCCCTGACCCCTTCTTCCCCGACTGTATCGGGACTGGGTACAGCCTGCTGGAAGAAGGAGAAGCTAAAAAAACACCACAACCCTTCCTTCGGCCAGGCTCTTCCAGGCTGAAGGGGGAGAACCTGATAGGAGAGGGACAGTTGGGGCGTGACTTGTGATAGCCGATGTGGGTTTCCGTCATAGTAGATTCCTCGTCGCCCCGAGTACAGGGTTCGGAATGACAGCGCGAGATTCGGGTTGGCAGGATGGAGCGTTGTTGCCGTACGGTACATTGAAGTTTCTCCCGCCAGAGGCGGGTCGATATGACGGATGAGAGGAGGACGGGGGGTTAGGAGCGGGCGCGGGAGGCTAGGTCACGAACGATACGGAGACGGTCTGCCTCTTCACGCTTGCGGCCGGAGACGTCGTGGAGGAGCCAGCGGATGGTAGCGTAGGAGTTTTCCCCTGCGGGGATGTGGACGGCGTTGAGGAAGACGTCGCGGGGGAGTCCTTCCACTGGGAGGAGGCGTACAACCCATTCGAGATTGTCCTCGGGGGTTGGGAAGTCGTCTTCGATGAGGCGAGCGAGGCGGTCGCGGAAGGCTTTCTTGTCGCCGGGGAGGACGAAGTTGATGAAGGGAGTGTTTGCGAGGTTGGCGGCGGGGACGTTGAGGAGCTGGGCGGCGCTGTGGTTGGCCTCGATGATTTTAGTGTGTGTATCGGTGACGAGGTAGCCTGAGGGGGCAAATTCAAAGAGTTCGCGGTAGCGTTGGCGCTCGGCTTGCAAGGCCACAATGGCGGCCTCAAGCTCTTCTTGCTGCTGGCGCAGTTCCTCTTCAGCGGTGGACAGCTCCATGATGGCGGTTTCCAGGTCTGGGAGGACGTCTGGATGGTCCTCACTAAGGGACCCCTGACCAGTGCGGTAGGCCTCACGGCGTTGAAGACCTTTGATCTCTTTCTGAAGAGAGGAGAGCTGCTTTTTGAATTTATCCCCGGCCATAAGACGCCTCTTTGCCCGGGGTATGTCCTACGATGGAGAAGATATATAAAAAAGTCATAGCACCAATTTTGCCACTAGTCAATACTGAAAGGCCCCTATTGGGATGATGGTAATGGGGAGGACCGACTTTTGAGGCGAGGCGGCTTGAGGAGATACGGATGGCCGGGCTAATACAATCCGCCCCCCCCCCGAACTTGCTCCAGCGGCAACATGTCCTTACTCACCGCCTTTTACAACGCCCTGATTCTATGAAGCTGAAACGATTGTACACCAGCTAACTAGAATCGTCTTCAGATACACTTTCGGAGGACTTACGCTGCGCGCCAGAACCGTCTTTGGAGGCAGGTTCCGTTTGCTTAGCATGGGTAGCCTAAAGCCTCCTTCTCCTTTGGATAAAGACTCGTCTGGGATAGACAGGCTTAGGCTTTAATGCCCGTTCCTTCTCTAGCTTCACCCGTTCATAGCTGAAGGGCCGTACGTCTAGTCGGGCTACGTCTTCCCAAGACTCTAAACTGGTCTCCAATCCCGCCATCTCTGCTGGCCTGCGATTCTTTAGGCTCTCGTGACCCCTAAAGAAGTTGTAATGAATCCTGTACCCATCAAAGTAATCTTGGGCTGATTGCCTGTCCTGAAAGCCTCGCATAGTCTTGGTACGCTGTCTGAAAGTGCCTTGCATCCGTTCAGACAGGTTATTGTTGAGTTTGGCCGTTAAGCCTTCAGAAACTACGTGCTGAGTATCCCCGCCAAAGACTCTCTCAATGGCTTCTGGGTAAGCCGTCATTCCATCAGTGATGATTCTCTTTGGATTGCTATGGGCAGCTTCTTTGGCCTTCTGAAAGACTATCTCGGTCTGTTTTATTGTCCGAGTACGGGCTAAGTGTGAAGCCAGCAAAAAGCGGCTGTCTCGGTCAAGCACGTTGTAGTGCCAAAATTTCTCCCCGCCAGCTATGTAGACCGATTCATCACAGACCCAGGTGTTGCCTGTCCTTGCCTTTAGACTTCCAAGCCTATCCCTAGCTAGTTTTGTGTAATCAGTTACCCATTCATAAATTGTGGCCTTGGACGGTCTGAAGTCGTACTGGTGCTCAAATTGCTCGGCTATTTCATCTAGGGGAGTGCCACGATAAAAGAGGGCTACAGCAGACCCTACAATCTCAGGCTTAACCCGTCTCCCAGGCATTGCGCCGTTGGCCGTGTAAGTCTTGCCAGTGGCTTTATCCATGTAGATAGGGACACGCTTGCGGGAGTAGCCGTAACGGATATGGGTATTTGGTACAGGGACTTCTGGCTTTGGATGTATAGGTTTGGTCATGTTATGACCCTTACTGCGGTAGCAGCATCATCGTGAATTCTATTAATTTCACCTCGGATTTCTTTTAGAACATTGCCCCAATAAGCCATCGCTTTGGCGTAATGTCCTTGCCAGTTCTCAATAGAGCGGTAGTCACATTTTTGTATTGCCTCGTCTAGCTGTATAAGTTTTGCAGCCAGTTCATCCTGCAACATCTTGGCTTCATCTCGGTCTTGTTCCGTGTACCACTTCGGCAACTTATCCCTGTGGGGTTGTCTGTTTAATAAATCTACAATGGCCGCATGGTGCTGATTTACTATTCTTTTCAGCCTTATTTTTTTGATCCATACATTGATGCGAGTCCATACTGAATTAAGGCTCTTACCTCTTCTTCTGTTTTGTGCCCGTGTCCGCTTTAAGTACGCCTCGTCGTCAAGTTCAGTTAAGATTCGCGGTAGCATGTGTTCCCAAACGAGATTGAGTAAGTAGCGGAAATTCCCAGCAAGGGTTGGTGTCATTTCCTTATTGTCCTGATAGCCAGGTTTAACTTTGTTTGTCCTTATCCATCGGCTCACCTTGCCTTTTGTATCGAAAGCGGCACAGATGGCGACAATAAAAAGGGCCACCAACAGGAAGAAGGCTACTTTAGTAAGCCACATGGGAACACCGTCGAAGGCGTGTGGAGCTAGAAACAACATGCCAGCGAACAAGAGGCCAGCAATGGCGAGCCATTCTTGGGACGAAAGGTGTCTCAGTCGATTTCTCATGTGCAAATAAGTCTAGCTGGCTTAAACAGCCTTTTAGCCATGAACATGAGAATTGTAACAGGTAGCCTAGCGTCCCCCATGCAAAGCAACCGATACCATTGCTGCTGTCGCATTGAGGGTACCTCCACGTTTGGTCTTTGGGTTGGCCGCGCTTGCGGCCTGGATGTCCGATGGTGTTAAGCAAAATGTTTTCTCTTTAATTGGAGCAAGTTGCTTACAGCTATTCACTGGCAATAAATACTAATCAATGGTCAATAGCTTAGGCCTATGCTGCTAAGCCATTAGGCCTATTGAGGGAGGGGAGCTTTGCTCTATTAAGGGACGGCCTGCTTTGAACGAAAATAGTGGCCCTCTCTCCAATCGGGGCGCCCTCATCACCCTTTATCCCTCTTCTCCCGTAGTCGGGAGAAGAGGGAAAGAGAAATTAAGATCACCTCATCACCCCCTAACTCCCTCTTCTCCTCTTGCAAGAGGAGAAGAGGGGAACCAGAAGGAACATTGGGGAGGCCGAGACTAGCAATATGAGGTGTGACAGGCGGGTGGGACTTAAAATTCCTGGCTTCTCTCAAATGATGTGTAATTTCTAGAAGAGAGGTGAGGTAGACACTATATGGGGGCGTTGTTATAATCGGCGCGATTGGCCCATAAAACTGAGGAGGCGCGTTAGTTGGCAGGCCAAGGCGGACAAAATCGTGACCGAGGGGCCTCGGAGTCCAAGAGTTCCGAGGCTTTTTCATCTAGCGGCGGGCCGAAGGTGACGGAGCTGGAGGCTATCACAAAAGAGATGCGCCGGCACATTGTCAAGATGACGTTTGCGGCGAATAGCGGGCATCCTGGAGGGTCGCTGTCGGAGATAGATATTCTGGCGACGCTGTATTTTCGTGTGATGAGGATTAGACCTGAGGAGCCGCTGTGGGAGGACAGGGACCGGTTTATTTTGAGCAAGGCCCACGCTTCGCCAGGGCTGTATGCGGCGCTGTCCAAGCGCGGGTTTTTCCCGGAGAGCGAGCTTTGGACATTTAGGAAGATAAACAGCCGTTTGCAGGGACACGCGCATCTGGATACGCCGGGGGTGGACTTTAGCGGGGGGTCTCTGGGGCAGGGGTTGTCTTTTGGGGTGGGGTGCGCACTGGCGGCTCGATTGGACAAGAAGAGCTACCGGACGTATGTATTGCTGGGAGACGGGGAGCAGGATGAGGGGCAGGTATGGGAAGCGGCGATGTCGGCGGCGCATTATGGAGTGGACAACCTGACGGCGATTGTGGACCGGAACGGGATACAGAATGACCGCCGGACGGACGAGGTGATGAAATTGGAGCCACTTTCGGACAAGTGGCGGGCTTTTGGGTGGAGGGTCATTGAGACGGACGGGCATAACATAAGCCGGCTGCTGGAGGCTTTTGAGGAGGCGTCGAAGGCGAGGGGTCAGCCTGCGGTAATTATCGCCAAGACGGTGAAGGGGAAGGGCGTGAGCTTTATGGAGAACAACCCGGCGTTTCACGGGGCGGCGACGAACAAGGAGGAGTACGAGCGGGCGATGGCGGAGCTGGCGTGACCCCCGCCTTATCTCCCCGACCCCCCTCTCTAACTCTCCCTCCCGATGCTATCGGGATCTTGCGATTGAATGGAGATAGAGTGCTCGATCTCAAGGGGGGAGAGGATAGGATGTGCAGGGCTCTTGGGAGGGTTTTTATGCCTGACGGACGGAGCGTAGTGCCAGGGTTTTACCCCTCAACCTGCACCTTCTCCCATCAAGATGGGTGTTGCTAATTCTCCCGATAGGAAGAGGAAAAGAAAACAGAGACGACTGGCAGTGATAAAGTATTGTTGGAGCCAGTGTTTCACCCTCTCTTCTGTTCTCCCCCATCAACGGGGAGAAAGGATAAAAGGAAGGCCTGGCAATGATAGGCGGCATCGCAATTAGCAACAGCCGTCATCAAGGGAGAAGGAATTATCTTGTAGGCCGTCAGCTCTAGCTATTCACCTCAAGCCTTTATTGATACTAGACATATAGGTATATAAATGGTAACGACATTTACTAACGCATCGACGAGGGAGATGTTTGGGAAGACGCTGGTGGAGTTGGGGCGGCAGAACCGGAACATAGTGGTGCTGGGGGGAGACCTGAACAAGTCGACGTTCGCGTCGTTGTTCGCGAAGGAGTTCCCAGACAGGTTCTTCGACTTTGGGCCGGCGGAGCAGAACATGGTGAGCGCGGCGGGTGGGATGGCGTCGACGGGGAAGATTCCGTTTGTCAGCACGTTTGCTGTATTTGGAATGTGCCGGCCATTCGACCAGATCCGGATAAGCGTGGCCCAGCCGCATTTGAACGTGAAGATAGTATGCACTCACGCGGGCCTTCTAGTAGGGGAGGACGGGGTATCGGCGCAGGGGATAGAGGACCTGGCGCTGGCGTGCTCGCTGCCCGGGTTCACGGTGGTAGCGCCATCGGACGCGGTGGAGACGGCGCAGGCGGTGAGGGCGGCGGCGGAGACTAAGGGGCCGTTTTATATTCGACTATATCGCCCGGCGACGCCGGTGGTACACGGGCCGGAGTACAAGTTCAGGCTGGGCAAGGCGGACGTGCTGAGGCAGGGGAAGGACGCGACGATTGTATCGACGGGGTCAATGGCGGGGGCGTCGCTGAAGGCTGCCGAATCGCTGTCGCAGGAAGGGGTGCAGTGCCGGGTGGTGAACATGCACACACTAGCGCCGCTGGACGAGGCGGCAATTGCTGCGGCGGCGAGGGAGACGGGGGCGATAGTGACGGCGGAGGAGCATTATATACATGGGGGCTTAGGGGCGAGGGTGGCCCAAGTTTTGGGCCGGCTGCATCCGGCGCCGATGGAGATGGTGGCGCTGACTCGGTACGCGGAGTCGGGGAAGGCGGAGGAGCTGCTGGAGAAGTACGGGCTGACGGCTAAGGATGTGGCGGGAGCGGTGAGGAGGGTAGTAAAGAGGAAGCAGAAGTAGCAAGAGAGTAACTATGGTGCAAAAGGCCCCGTATTGGGGCCTTTTATTTTTGATTGAGGTAGGCACCTGTTGATATATGTATCACATTGTGATACTCTTTGTATAAACTATGAATATAGTTGAACTAGAATGGGACGATAGGAATATAAAGCATATAGCCAGGCACAGTGTATCACCCGAAGAAGTGGAGGATGTGTGTTTCGGTTTTCATTTTGCTAGGAGTGAGCATGGCGGACGCTATGTACTGAGTGGGCAGTCTGATGCAGGCAGATATCTAAACGTGATAGTTGAAGATTTGGGGAGGGGAAGGTTCCGACCAATTACGGCCTTTGAGATGAGTGATAACTATAAAGCTAGCTATCGACGGCGGATGTCGAAAAGGGAGTAGGCAACATATGACAAACAAAACGAAAGCTGCGATACCTATCTTCAAGACTTTAGAAGAGGAGATTGAGTATTGGGAAGCGCAAGGGCCGTTCGCTAAGGGCAAGAGGGGAAGGGTAAGTAAGCCTAAGGCAAAAGAGAGGCGGTCGTCGTTTTTGGCAGTGAGGCTGAGCGGGGAGGAGTTAACGCGCCTGAGGGATGTGGCGGCCAAGGAAGGTGTAGGGCCATCGACGTTTGCGCGGAAGGTACTGTTGGAGGCTATGGGGCAAAGTGGAGCGAGGGCAGTGACTAAGGAGGAGTTGACGCGGGTGCTGGAGGCGGCGCTAGCGGGAGTCAGAGGAAAAGGGCGAGGGAAGAGTTAGACGGAATGTGACAGCGGACACGGTGATTAGATCCTTCGACTGCGTCGGAGTACCGACTTCGCTCAGGATGACAAAAAGGCCTTGTTTCATTACCTAGCCTTGGAATGTTTCGCCGACGCTTGGGGAGGGCATAGGCAATGACCACGGGAGGTGATGGTGGCGGACGGCGCGTTGAGGTTTCTCCCGCCTGAGGCGGGTCGAAATGACGTGCCCCCCTCCCGGCCTCCGTGAAGGGAGAGACTGCATTCCAGCGTACGCTGGGATGACGAAGGGGGAGAGGGCATCAGGCGGGCGGCTACATTAGGCCGGGGATTTTCATGCCGCCGGTGACGGCGCCCATTTTTTTGGAGACCATGTCCTGGACTTTGGTGGAGGCGTCGTTGACGGCGGCTAGTATTAGGTCTTGAAGGAGTTCCACGTCCTGGGCGGCTTCGGGGGAGATGGTGACGGACTCCAGGACTTGCTTGCCGGTCATGACGACTTTGACGACACCGCCGCCGGCGGAGCCTTCCACCTTGGCCTGTTCGATTTCCGTTTGGGCCTGGGCGAGGCGGGCCTGCATTTGCTGGGCCTGTTTAAGGAACTGCTTGTTCATCATTAGGTACTTTTAGCTCCTCTATGATTTTGCCGCCCAGAGCGCGGGCGGCGCGGACCAGGTGGCTGGTGGCGGAGGCGGGACGCCCGTCCCCGGCATCGCCACCGAGGAGGGTGATGCGCAGCTCGTAGGACCGGCCGAAGGACTGGGCGACGGCTTTGGACATGGCGTCCCGGGTGAGGGGGTCTTCCATTTCCGACTGGAGGTTTTCCATGATGGCGCGGTGCATGAAGGGAAGGACCATGATATCGTTATCGAGATAGGGGGTGCGGCAGCCTTTGAGGAGGGGGCCGATGGTGAAGCGCCGGCCTTTGTGACGCCGCAAGGCATGGATTACCTGAAGCCAGGAGGATTCCAGGACCTGGTTGGGGTTGGTGGGGACGGTGGGCTGGGGTATTGAGGGAGGAGGCGACGAGCCGTTTTCCATGCCGCGAGGTTTAGGTCCTTCGACTGCGTCCGCCTCTGGCGGACTTCCCCGTTCGGCTGCGCTCAGGGCTGAAGGCTCACTAGAACTCGCTCCGATAGATCGGAGTCCACCGATTGAATGATCTAGTTTGTGGTGTACTTCGCTCGGTCCCCTCCCCGCTCTAGGTTGAGATGGAGGCGGCGGACTTATAGATTTGCTTCCGCCGATGGTATCCGCGGTCTGCGGCGGAGGGGGCGGGGCGGGGGTC
>Ga0194132_10004904_pt1 | contig 22336 bp, 19 predicted proteins | sample TA2KigOf80mmetaG_FD_148612 | JGI IMG/M metagenome (GOLD analysis project Ga0194132, IMG submission 148612) | Freshwater microbial communities from Lake Tanganyika, Tanzania - TA2015054 Kigoma Offshore 80m | ecosystem: Environmental > Aquatic > Freshwater > Lake | place: Tanzania: Lake... | reverse complement strand
AGAGTCGGGTCCGCAGAGCGCCTACTCGGCGGCCTCTTCTGTTTTACCGCAGGATTCTCAGGGGTCCCAAGTGGTGTCAGACCCGATCTATCGACCCGCTCAACTCGGCGGCGTGCATAGTTTAGGTTACAACGGACGCGACCGCACGTTTTTCTTCCTCAACTACGAAGGCACACGGAACCGCACCGGCAGCAATGCGCGCCTCGGTTCCACGCCCACCGGGCTCGAACGCGCCGGCGATTTCTCGCGCACACTGATCGACCGGGGCACGCCCGCCCAGATCTTCGATCCACTCACGGCGAGCGTACAGAACAACCGCATCGTCCGGCAGCCATTCGCCGGCAATCGCATCCCCGCCAACCGCATCAACCCCATCGCTCGCCAGTACCTGGGATTTTATCCGGAGCCGAACCAGGCGCCTTTGCCGAATTCGAGCCACGACAACAACTTCGTCGGCACCAGCACCAACCCCTCCAACAACAACCGCTGGACAGGCCGGCTCGACGAAAACTGGAACAGCCGCCACGCCACACACTTCACCATCACGCACTTCGACTTTGATTCGGTGAGCCCGCGCTGGTTTTCGCCGTTACAGACGGCCTCCGTGGCCCGCCAGCAGGCCTACACCATCTCGCTCGACCACACCTACACGCTCACCCCGACAACTCTGCTCAACCTGCGCGCCGGCGTGGTCCGCTCGCTCGCCATCAACAATAGCGAGATCGACGCGGACACCTCGGGCTGGGCGTTCCAACCCTTGATCACGACGCTTGTGGGAACCACCCGGAATCGCGCACCGTCCCTGGGCACCGGCGACACCATCACCGCTCTCGGCGGCGGCTCGGTCAATGACGCCCGGGACACCAGCTACACGGCCTCCGCCTCCGTACAGAAGTTGGTCGGCCGCCATACGATCAAATTCGGATACGAGCATCGCCGCTATTACTCCAACGTCACCACCGGCGGCAGCTTCAACATGGGCACGCAGCGCAGCGTTACTTCGCAGTTCTTCGACACGCCCACCACCGGGTCGGGCTTCGCGAGTTGGCTGCTCGGCGCCGTGACCGGCGGTTCGGGAACGCAATTGGCGGGACCAGCCTCGCTGCAGACCTACCACGGCGCCTACGTGCAGGACGATATCAAGGTCACCAACAAGCTCACCGTGAACGTCGGCATGCGTTGGGATTTCGAACCCCCGCGCACCGAGCGCTTCGACCGGAACATCTTCTGGGATAAGTCCTACAAATGGAACTGGAATCCCAACCCGGGTTGGAATTGGGCGGAGATGAACCGCCTGGCGGGCGCGAGCATGGCGCAGCCGGAATGGATGGACAAGGGGATCTTCGGCCGGGTGGCGATCATGGGCAGCAACGATTATCCTGGCCGCACGCTCCAGAAATCGCGCCCATACCAGTTGGCCCCGCGTCTTGGCGTTGCCTGGCAGTTGATGCCGCGCACCGTTCTGCGCGCCGGCTACGGAATCAACTGGCTCACTCTCACGGGCAGCACGTTCCTCAATGGCGCGCCCTGGAACGTCGGCTACGGCGATCTGGCACGGCTCATCCAGGGCGGATCCCCCGATAACGGACTCACCTTCCCGCAAACGTTTGACACCCCCATGCCGGGCGGCTCGGGCTACGTCGGCCTGACGCGCGACATCAACGAGTTGAACCGCCGCGTCATGGGGAACTGGTTCATTGCGTCGGACCGCAACATCAATCCCGGGCATGAGCATGTGTTCCAACTCGGCTTGCAGCGCGAAGTGGGACCGGGCGACAAAGCCTGGGTGTTCGAACTCAACTACTCCGGCAATCTCGGGCGCAACCTGCCGTTCTGGCACGGGCTGGGCGAACACATCCTGCCGAACGCGTTGAACATCCTCGGGCCGCTCGGGAACCGCCTCAACACGCAGGTGCCGAATCCGTTCTTCGGACAGGTTCCCGCCAACACGGGCAATGGCGGACGCAACATCTCCTACGGACGCCTGTTCACGCGGCATCCGCTCTGGAACGAGGTCTGGACCGTCGGTGAAGGCCTGGGCATTTCAAACTACAACGCGGGCTACATTCAGGCCGAGCACCGCTTTGCCAGGGGCTTCGGTTTCCTGGCCAACTACACCATCAGCAAGCTGCTCAACGATGTGGGCGCCTATGACGGGCAGTTGATGCAGGGTCCAGGCGGACAGGGCTTCCCCCAGGCGGGCCTTCCGTTGAGCGATATCTACGGCATCTCGAACTCCGACATCTCCCAGAAGCTGCTCTTCAACTATTCGTGGGATGTGCCGGTGGGCCGCGGACGGCGCTTCCTGGCGGCGCCCGGAACGCTCGGATCCAGGGTACTCGATCAGGTGGTGGGCGGATGGCGCCTGGCCGGCACCACCACCTTCCGCACGGGATTCCCTGTGCTTGTTTTCACACCTTCCGGCGGCGTCGGCGGATTGGGCAGCCAGTGGTACAACATCGGACATAGCCGCACGGCGCGGCCGCGGCTGGTGACCCCCCGCGTTCCCTACAACAACGGCGTGAGCGGCCACGCCGCGCTCGAGGGCGCGGCCGGCTTCACCCCGTACTTCAATCCCGACGCGTTCCGCCTGGTTCGCGACTTCGAGATCGGCGATGTCGGCAGCACACTGCCCGACATGCGCGGCCCCGGGTTCCAGCAATGGGATCTTTCCGTGCTCAAGGACTTTGGGCTCGGCGCCGAACAGCGCCGCCTCCAGTTCCGCATGGAGGCCCAGAACCTTCTCAACACAATGAACCCGGCCGATCCCAACGGCGCGGTGACGCAGCGCACCTTCGGCGTGATCACGGCCCAGCGCGGCGCGCCAAGACGCATCATGGTCGCGCTCAAGCTCTACTTCTGATCCGGATGGCGGGCGCCCGGCCTCGAACGCCCGCGCAGCCTCTTGAGAGGCCCCGGTCCGGCGGCCTCGGTCCGGCGGCTCCGGCAGAAGGCCGCACGCTCGCGTGGAATTCCGTTTGACAATCGTTTTTCCACGCCGCTATAGTGGCTATCAGTGGGTCTGTGCGTCCCTGACGCGGTGGTCTGCCCACGCCCACTCCCTGACTCGCTCAACGTAAGGAGACTCGTCATGAATCTGCGCCCCCTCCATGACCGCGTGCTTGTGAAACGGCTGGACGATGCCGAAACCATGATCGGCGGTATCATCATTCCCGATTCGGCCAAGGAAAAGCCCCAACAGGCCGAAGTCATTGCCGCCGGCAACGGCCGCATGAACGACGACGGCGAACGCGCCGCTCTCACCGTTCAGGCCGGCGATCGCATTCTGTTTGGAAAATACTCCGGTTCCGACGTCAAGATCGACGGCCAGGAGTACCTGATCCTGCGCGAGGATGAAATCCTCGCTGTGCTCGCTTAGAGCCCGAACCATCTCTCTGTTACTTGAGGAGCCTTTCCATGTCCGGATTTACCCCACGCCACGCCCTTCCGGTTCTCGCCGGCCTCATCGCCTTCTCCGGCGCCGCCTTCGCCCAAACCAAGGTGGCCGTCATCAATCTCCAGAGGGCCATCATTGAGACCGCCGAAATCAAGAAGGCCTCGGCCGAACTCGAAGCCAAGTACCGCCCGCGCCAGCAGAAGATGCAGGAGGTGGAGAAGGAACTGAACGGCGTCCAGGCGCAGCTTCAGGCCGGACAGGGCAAGCTCACCCAGGCGCAGGAGGCCGAGCTTCAGTCCAAGGGACAGCGCGCCCAACGCGAGCTTCAGCGGCTTGGCGAAGACCTCCAGGCCGATGTCGACCGCGAGCGCCAGGAGATTCTCCAGCGCGCCGGCGGCCGCATGACCGATGTCGTCAAGAAGCTGGCCGAGGAGAAGGGTTTCGATATCGTCGTCGAAGCCTCGAACGCTATTTTCTTCAAAGCGTCGGTCGAGGTCACCAACGAGGCCATCGCGGCCTACGACAAGACCTTCCCCGCCAAGTAAACCGGCCCACGGCCATGACCTCGTACCTCGAAGGCTACGACGCGGGCGGCCACCGGCGCGATCTGCTCGTCAGGCGCTCGCTCATCGCCCTCGCCGGCCTCCTTGTCGGAGTCCTCATCGCCTACTTCGCCTTCCGTAACTTCCTCGAACGGCGCCAGCTTGATGCCATGTTCACGCTGCTTGCCGCCAAGGATTATCCAGCCGCCTACAAGCTCTGGGGCTGCTCGGTGGAACAGCCCTGCCGTCACTACACCTATCAGCGCTTCCTTGAAGACTGGGGCCCCGCCAGCGACTTCGCGGACGCCGCCAAGGTCACCGTTCTCAAGACCCTCACATGCCGCAGCGGCATGCTGCGAACCGTTCGCGCCCCCAATGGCAAGGAAGAGAACATCTGGGTGGAATACAAGGACAAACAGTTGAGCTTCGCCCCCTTCCCGGGCCGTGGCGAATGCACATGGCTCCCCTAAACTCTTGAACAAAATGATCAATCTCACCGGCAAGACAGCCATCGTCACCGGCGCGGGCCGCGGCATCGGCCGGGCCATCGCCCTCAAACTCGCCGAAGCGGGAGCCGCCGTGGTCCTCAATGACCTGGACGACGCACCGCTCGGCGAAACCAGGTCCCTGGTCCAGGCCGCCGCCGGACGCGTCGAGACCCTGGCCGGCGACATCACCAGTTCCGGCCTCCCCGCCCGGCTCGCCGTCGCCGCCATTGACTCCTTTGGCGGAATCGACATCATCGTCAACAACGCCGGCTATACCTGGGATAACGTCATCCAGAAGACCTCCGACGAACAGTTCCAGGCCATGCTCGATATCCACCTGGTGGCGCCATTCCGCCTGCTGCGCGCCGCCTCAAACTGGATCCGCGAAACCACAAAGGCCGAATCGGCCCGCGGCGAACGCATCATGCGCAAGGTGGTGAACACCAGTTCCGTCTCCGGCACCGACGGCAACGCCGGCCAGATCGGCTACGCCGCCGGCAAGTCAGGCATCAACGGCATGACCAAGACCCTCGCCAAGGAGTGGGGCCGCTACAACGTCAACGTCAACTCGGTGGCCTACGGTCTCATCGCCACGCGCCTCACGCAGGACCGAACGCAGCCCGGCGCCAGCCTCGAAGTACACGGCCGCTCCATCGGCATTGGTGTTCAACCCGCCGCTCTCGAAGCCGTCAAGGCTCTCTGCCCGCTCGGCCGGCCCGGCACCGCCGAGGAAGCCGCCGGTCCCGTGCTCTTCCTCTGCTCCCCGCTCTCCGATTACGTCTCCGGCGAGGTTCTTGTCTGCGCCGGTGGCATGCGATCCTGAAAGTAACCCCACTATGCCCTACTCCGAAATGCTCCTTATCCCGATGCGCCAGGATCTCACGCGCTTCGGTGTCGTTGAAACACGCACCCCGGAATCGCTGGATCAGGAACTGGCCGCCAATAAGACGGTGCTGCTCGTCGTGAACTCCGTCTGCGGCTGCGCGGCCGGCAAAGCCCGCCCTGCCGTCGGTATGGCCTTACAGAACTCCATCCGCCCTGATAAGACCGTCACCGTCTTCGCCGGCGGCGATGAAGCCGCCACGGCCCACGCCCGGGCCCTGCTCAAGGATTACCCGCCGTCGTCGCCCTCCATGGCCATCTTCCGGGAAGGCAAGCCCGTCTTCATGCTCCACCGCCACCAGATCGAAACGCGCCAGGCGGATGAGATCGCCGATATCCTGGAAGCCGCCTTCGAGCAACACTGCCAGTAACCGGTCACGGGTCGCTCACCGGCCGCGAAAGCACCGAAAAACCCTCCGGCCCAAGCGCGAAACCAACGCCCAACTTCCAGGCCGCTGCTCGAATCCGCTCGCATAGCTCGCTCTGAAACTCCGGGGCAAACCAGTGCTCCTCCCCATGCGCCGCGGCCACGCGATACGCCGCGTCGCGCGTCGTCGCACCGTGCCGCTTCACTTCTCTCGTGTGCAACGGGTCACCCACCAGATCCCGCCTCGAAGCCTCCACCGCCCGTGCCGCCAACTCTTCCGGATCGCACGGCAACAGCGGAGCCAGAGTCACATGCACCGCGATACCCGCCCCGCGCAACGCCGCCACCACCGCCAACCTCTCCGCAATGGAGGCACACAGCGGCTCATACCGCCGCCGGACCTCCTCCTGGTTGGTTGTCACCGAAAAACTCACCCGCAACACCGTGCGTGAAGCCAACTCGGCCAGCAAGCTCAAGTCCCGCAAGATCAGTGGACCCCGCGCCTGCAACACGAACACGCGTGGCGGCTTGCCGATCAGCGTCTTCAGAATCCCCGGCATCAACCGGGCCTGCTCCTCGGCCGGTTGATAGGGATCCACCAGCGGCGAGCAGTAGATCGCCTGATGCTCCCGCACTCCCCGGGCCAGCAGCTCCGCCACGTTGCTCTTCATGGTCGTGAACTGCCCCCACCGCCGCCAATCCTCCGGCTTGAGCCCGCCGTATATCCGCATCGTGGGCACATAGCAGTACGTGCAGCCATAGGTGCAATTGCGAGCCGGTGTCAGCGAGTGCGTAAATCCCGCCCGCGCGATAAACCCGCTGGTGGGCGCCAGCGCTCGCCGCGCTTCAGCCCCCAGCACCACCAGTTCAGACATCTTTGTAATAGGCTCGAAGACGTTCGAGTTCGGCCTTCAGCGTTCCCGTGACCGCCTCCGTGCCTGGCTCGCCATACAAGTTGCGGAGTTCATTCGGATCCCGCGCCAGGTCGAACAACTCCCACTGGTCGCCCTCCGCGTAGTAGTGAATCAGCTTATGCGTGGCTGTTCGCACGCCGCGATGCGGGCCGATCCTGTGCGGCGTGAAAAACTGGAACCCCGGGTCGGAACGCGCCTCCAGCCCCTTCCCCGCCAGCCGCCACGAATCCTCGTAGTAGGTGTAGTACATCGACTGGCGCCAGTCCGCCGGCTCCCGTCCCTCAATCAGCGGCCGAAGGCTGCGGCCCTGCATCGCGCCCGGCGCCTCAACACCCGCGTAATCCAGAATCGTGGGCGCAATGTCGATGTTCAGCGTGATCCGGCCGCTGGTGGCGCCGCGCCGCCCGCCGGGCGCCCGGACAATCATCGGAACCCGGATCGATGGCTCGTACATGAAGCGCTTGTCGTACCACCCGTGGTCACCCACAAAGAACCCGTTGTCCGATGTGTAGATGATCAGCGTGTTGTCAAGCTGGCCGGAGTCCTCCAACTGCTTCAATACCCGGCCCAGATTCTCGTCCACGCCGGCAATCGCCCCGTAGTAATCCTTCACGAACCGCTGATAGATCCACTTCTTCCTGGCCTCCGGGGAAAGCTTCGCGGGCAGGTCTTTGTAGTCCCCCGCCAGGCTGATGTCGAAGCGCATATCCTCCGCCTCGCGTGCCACCCGGCGCGTTGCGTAGTCGTCGTCGAACGTCGCCGGATAGGGCAGTTCCGTGCCCTCATAGAGATTGGCGTGACGCGGGGCCGGCAGAAATGGCCGGTGCGGAGCCTTGTGCTGATAAACCAGGCAGAACGGCTTCTCCGCCGGCTGCTGTTTTAGGAACTCGATGGCCAGGTCTGTTGTGATGTCGGTGGCGTAGCCTGTGATCTTGCGCCGCTTGCCGTTGTCGATAAACTCAGGGTCGAAGTAGAGCCCCTGCCCCGGCAGCACACACCAGAAGTCGAAGCCCTGGGGATCTTGATTCAGATGCCACTTTCCCACAATCCCGGTCCGGTAACCGGCCTTTCGCAGCAGTTGTGGATACGTGGCCATCCCCGTGGCGAACTTCTCGATGTTGTCCTTCGACTCGGAGTTCCCCCGTATGCCGTTGATGTGCGAATAGGCACCCGTCAGCACGGAAGCCCGGCTCGGCGCGCACAGGGAGTTCGTCACAAAGCTGGCATCGAACCGGACCCCTTCAGCCGCCAGCCGGTCCATGTTCGGTGTCCTGACCAGTTTGTTGCCGTAGCAGCCCACATGGCCCACCGCATGGTCGTCCGTCATCACAAACAGAATGTTGGGCCGCCGGGGCCGGGAACAGGCCAGTGAAGCAGCGGTCAGAGCGGCCAGCGCTTTGCGCCGTGAGATCTCCATTCCGTCAACTGTACAATATCGGGTATGCCTTCGCGCCGCCACTTCCTGCTCTCGATGATGGCCGCGGGGCAGCAACAGCGGCCCAACATCGTGTTCGTCCTGGTCGACGACCTGCGGTGGGACGAACTGGGCGCAACCGGGCATCCCTTCGCCAGCACCCCCAATGCCGACCGCCTGGCCCGGGAAGGTGTCGTGTTCGCCAACGCCTTCGCGGCAACGGCCCTCTGTTCACCCAGCCGCGCCACGTTCCTCACCGGGCAGTACCCGTCCCGCCACGGCATCCGCGACAACACGGACCGCTCCGCCCTCAGCCATCAACTTGTCACCTGGCCGCGCCGGCTCAAGGAATCAGGCTATGAAACGGCCTACATGGGCAAGTGGCACATGGGCAATGACGATAGCGCGCGGCCCGGCTTCGATCATTGGGTCAGCTTTCCCGGGCAGGGCCGCTGCTTCGATCCGGAGATCAATGTGGATGGCCGCCGCGCAGTCATCCCCGGCTACATCACGGATGTTCTCACCGATCATGCCGTGCGGTTCATCGAGCGGAAACGGGCGCCGGAAACCCCATTTCTGCTCTACGTGGCCCACAAAGCCATCCATCCTTCCATCACCCAGGCCGCCGACGGCAGCGTCACCGGCAACGGAGACAGGGCCGAAGAGTTCGAGCCCGCGCCCCGCCACCGGCGCCTTTACGAAGGCCGGATGCCGCCTCGCCGCCCCAACGCACTCATCCCGCCCGCGGACAAGCCGGCGCTCGGCCGCGCTCTGCCCGGTTTGCCGGCGCTGGGCGCGGAGACCGGCACCAGCGATGGCGTCATCCTCAACCGGATGCGCATGACCAAGGCCGTCGATGAGGGCCTGGGGCGCATTCTCAAGGCACTTGAACGCACCGGCCAGTTCGATCGCACGCTGGTGGTGTTCACCAGCGACCACGGCTACTTCTACGGCGAACATGGCCTGAACTACGAACGCCGCCTCGCCTACGAGGAGGCCATCCGAATCCCGCTTCTCATGCGCTACCCAAAGCTGATCGCCCAGGGAAGCCGCCGCCAGGAACTGGTGAGCAGTCTTGATGTGGCGCCCACCATGCTCGCCCTTGCCGGCATCGCGGACACCGGTCAAAGCGCCGGCCGAGCTCTCCAACCGCTGTTCGCGGGCACGCCGCAAACCCCACCGCAAGCATGGCGCGACGCCGTCTTCATCGAGCACCACTCGGATAACGTCTTTCCGCGAACCCGGGGTCTGGGCTACCGGGCCATCCGCACCGGCCGGTGGAAGTACATTGCCTACACGGACCTGAAGGGGGCAGATCTGAAGGGGGCAGATCTGAAGGGGGCAGATCTGAAGGGGGCAGATCTGAAAGGGGCAGATCTGAAGGGGGCAGATCTGAAAGGGGCAGATCTGAAAGGGATAGATGAACTCTACGACTTGGCCGCGGACCCCTATGAGATGCGCAACGTGATCGCCAGCGCCGATCCCGCCATCGCCGCTGGACTCAAGCTCCGCATCCAACGCGAGTTCTAACTAACCTGGCCTATCGCTGAAGCCACTCGGCCAGGCGCGCCGGCCAACCCGCCGCCGGACCCCTGGTCCGCGCCCGGACGCCGAAACCATGGCCGATACCCGCAAACACGTGAAGCTCAGCCGAGGCCCCGGCGCGCCGCATCGCCAGATACAACTCCGGCAGGCCCTGTGAGATATTCTGGCGATCGTTTTCGCCGCAGACGTAGAACCCCGGAGGCGTGTCGCGTGTCACGGGCATCGACTTGGGAATGGCGGGATACACCAGCACGTGGAACGCGGGCCGCGCCGAAATCCGGTCAATCGGATCGGCGGCATCGGGCACACCGGCGCCGTCGTGCACCGCCGCAAGCGCGGCAAGTTCCCCACCCGCCGAAAAGCCCAGAATGCCCAGTTTGGCCGGGTCGATCCGCCATTCCCCGGCCCGGTGCCGCGCCAGGCGGAGTGCCCGCTGAGCGTCGGCGAATGCGTGGCCCTCAATGGTATAGGAACTGTCCTTTTCCCGTGCCAGCCGGTACTTCAGCACCAGCGCGGCAACGCCGCGCGCTGCCAGAAAATGGGCCAGATTGTGGCCCTCGTGGTCCATCCAGAGTTCGCGGTGTCCACCGCCCGGCGCGATCACAACGCCAACGCCGGTCGCCGCACCGGGCGCCGGTCTGTAGAGGGTGAGCGAAGGCTTGTGAACACCGGAAACCACATGCTCACCATCATTGGTCACACGGACGGCTTCCGGCGCCGGCTTGGCTTCGGAGCCTGGAGCGCCTTGGGGCCAAAGCGGGATCTCCGGCGGCTCCGCCGCGGCGAAAAGCAGGGTGAGGACCAGGGAGTGCATGGTGGTACTAGTCGAATGCAAATGAAAAAGGGCCCCGGATCGCCCTGAAGCGCCCGGGACCCCGTGATCTGTTCAGCCGTTCCTACTTGCGGCGGCGCAGCAGAGCGATGGCCAGCACGCCGGCGCCCGCCAGAGCCAGCGAAGCCGGTTCCGGAATGTCGTCGGTCTTGTAGGTGTACCGCACCCACGCCTCAGCCGAGGCCATCGTACGGAAAACCGTAACGATATTGCCCGCGCCCGAAGCCGTCGACTGGCCCAGGGCATCGACTGCCAGATCGATCGTGCCAGGGCCCGTGAAGCCAGCCAGCACGCCAGCGTCCATCGAACTGTCCGCTTGCATGTCCATGCCGTCGATATTGTTCCACTGCGCGCCGGATGTGCCGCCAAAATCGATAGATCCGTCAAACGCTGTTGCGTTCAGGGTCCGCATGACCGCCGGAAGCGTCACGACGATCAGGCCCAGACCCGTGTTGAGTCTCACCTGCGACTGCAGGGTTGCGTTGATGGTTGAAGGCGCGTTATCGAGGCTCTCAACGCTGATGTCGCCCTGAACATTCCCGATCAACTTGATTTCAACCTTGCACAGTGTTCCCAGCGTGGGATCGAACTTGTCGACCGTGATGGTGTTCATCCAGTTGGTTGTGGTCAAGGCGATGTCGCCATGGACACTGTAAGACATCGTGGACGCGTTGGCCAGCGATGTGAGACCCATAAGGGCCGTTGCAAGCATAAATTTGCTCATCTGCTCTCCTCCCTGTGACTCTTCAAGAAAAATTACCAGGCCGTCAGCCCGTAGACTAAACAATCCTGTACCGAATAGTATACGGCTCTCGTAGGGTAACCAGAAAACAGTGCTGTTGTAAAGAAAAAACCCTAAAGTGTTGAGGCTTTTTCCCGACGCCCTGGGCTAGTACTTTGCGAGTCTCAGGGAGTTCAGCACCACGCTTAAGGAGCTGAGCGCCATGGCCCCGCTGGCCAGGACCGGGGTGAGGCGTAGCCCTACAGTTTCCAGAGCACCCATTGCAATGGGTATTGCCATGGCATTGTAAACAAAGGCCCAGCCCAGGTTCTGCCGGACAATCGCCCGGGTACGGCGGGCCAGTTGGATGGCCTTCGGAATCAGGGTCAGGTCCGCGCGAAGCAGGGTGACCGAGGCGGCCTCCCGGGCCAGATCGCTTCCCGCGGCGATGGCGAAGCCGGCGTCGGCCTGTGCCAGAGCCGCCCCGTCATTGATCCCGTCTCCGGCCATCGCAACCACCTTGCCCGCAGCCTGCCAGCGCCGGATCGCCGCAAGCTTTGCCTGGGGCAGCAGCCCGCCCTGAGCCTCTTGAATACCGGCAGCCGCGGCGGCCTCGCGAACCGCACCGGGCCCGTCGCCCGAAATGAGCGCCGTGCCGATTCCCAGGTCCCCCAGCGCCCGGACAGCCGCTGAAGCGGTGGGCCGCAGGGGGTCCGCCAAGTGAAACTGGGCCTCCAGGCGGCCCGAAGAGGCCAAAAGCACGGTGGTGCCTTGCGGTTCCACTTCCACCTGGAACTCCCGCATCAGGGCCGGGCCACCCAGCGCCAGAATCTCGCCTTGAACCCGGCCGGTCATCCCGAGGCCGGGGCGCTCTTCCACCTGCGAGGCCGGAAGGCGGGCAGGCCCGGCAAAGGCAGCCACCGCCTGCGCCAGCGGATGGCTCGACCGGGCCGCCAGGGCGGCGGCGCGGGCCAGGGCCGCCTCCGGATTCGAAGATTCGAACCCGGTGACGGCGGGCCGGCCCTCGGTGAGCGTGCCGGTCTTGTCGAACGCCACCAGGTGGATACGCGCCAGCCGCTCCAGCGCTTCCCCGCCCCGAATCAGAATGCCGGCCCGCGCGGCGCGGCCGGTAGCCGCCATCACGGCGGCGGGCACCGCCAGGCCCAAGGCGCACGGGCAGGCAATCACCAGAACCGTAACGGCATGAAGAAGCCCCTGGATCGGCTGCCCAAGCACGGCCCAGACAACCCCCGTCACCACGGCGACACCGGTCACCGCCGGAACGAAGACGCGGCTGATGCGGTCCGTCAGGCGCTCCACCGGCGCCCGGGAGGATTGCGCCTCGTGCAGCATCAGGACCAACCGGGAAAGCACGGTGGCCCCGCCCGCCGCCGTGACCCGGAAAACCACCGGCGCCGTACGATTAATGGAACCGCCCGTGACCGCCTGCCCGGCGGCTCGAGGGACCGGAAACGGCTCACCGGTCAGCATCGACTCGTCCAACTCCGTCGCCCCCTCCACAATCACCCCATCCGCCGGCACCCGCTCCCCCGGCCGCAACGCCACCTGATCGCCCGCCCGCAGGCTCTCAATTGGGACCTCCTCTTCCCCCGCCGGCCCCTGCCGCCGCGCCGTGGCGGGCTGTAGACGCGCCAGTTCCCGCAGCGCCCGCGATGTCTGCCGCGAGGCCCGTTTCTCCAGCCAATTTCCCGACAGAACGAACCCAATGATGACGATAACTGATTCAAAATACACGTCTTGACGACCGAATCCGGGCAGGAATGCCGCGGCCGTCGAATACAGGAACGCCGCCCCGGTCCCCAACGCGATCAGGGTGTTCATGTCCGCCCCGCCATGGCGAACGATAGACCACCCTTTGGTATAAAATCGGCCACCGGCCCAGGCGGCGATCACCAGAGTCAGGGCGAACTGCACCTGAGGGTAAGGCATCAGGAAGGTCATCGCCAGGATGCCGGCCGCCAGGCTGGCGGCGGCCTTGCTGCCCAGGTCGCGGAGTTCGGCCCCGATGAGCGAGTCCAGGCGGTCCTGTTCAGCGAGCAGGGAGAGGTGGGCGGCAGGCGGTTCGGCCTGATAGCCGGTCCGGTTGATGGCCTCCACCAGGGCGCCGATGGAGGTCCGGGCCGGGTCAAACTGAACGGTTGCCGAATGCGTCAGCAGGTGGACCGCGGCGCGGGTGACCCCCGGGTGCTCTTCCAGGGTGCGCTGAAGGAAGGCCTGGCAGGCGGCGCAGGTCATGCCGGAAACCGGCAGTGTCACCGAGGCCAGCACGGGCATGGGTCAGGCCGGGGCGGCGTCGAAGCCGGCGCGGGCGAGGTTGCCCGCAATCTCCTCCGGGGTGCAGGCGGCCGGGTCATAGGTGACGGTGGCGCGGCCCAGTTGAACGTCCTCCACCAGGACACCGTCGATCCGGGCGAGTTCGGCGGCCACACGCCGCACACAACTGCCGCAATGCATGCCGCCGATGACCAGTTGGAGTGAAGTGGGCATCTGGTACTAATTTCATTGTAGTCCCTGGCGGAACGGGATTCCAAAGGACTACAATGCGGTCATGATTTCCAGATTATCCTCAAGTGTCATAGCGATCACTGCGGTGCTTTCGATGGCGGAAGCTGGCCGGGCCACGTCCTCCACGTTCACGGCGAACGACGAGGGTTGGCGCGTCGGTGACTATCTGGTGCCCTCGGTGCCGAGCGTCCCCACCTATCTCGCCGCTGGCGGCAACCCGGGCGGGTTCATCCGTACCGATGACCGCTCCGCCTGGACCGCGTTCCTGGCCCCGGCAGCCTACCTTGGAAATCAGTCGGCGTTCCTGGGCGGCACGCTCCGTTTCGACATCCGGATCCTGGCGTCTGACCCCACGGTGTATCCGCCCGTACTGCTCGAAGGCGCGGGCCTGCAGATCGCCCGCATCGGCGTTGCGAATCCGGTGAACAACATCTGGAACACCTTCCAGATCGCCCTGGTGGAAACGGGCTGGTACCACACCACCACGCTCAACCCCGTCACCGCCGCCGAGTTCGCCTCCGTGATGGGAAATCTGACGGCCCTCAGGATCAGCGCAGACTGGCTGACCGGCCCCGATCAGGTGGACCTGGACAACGTCGGGTTCGTTTCAACGGTCCCCGAACCGGCGACGATCAGCCTCTTCGGCGCGGCGATCACTGCCCTGGCGTTCGCCCGCCGGCGGCGCGGTTAAGTCCCGACTTGAGCGCCGGGTACAGCGCCTGATAGGTCTTGTGGCCCGCGGTGTAGAGTGCCGCCAGCGCTTCTTCCGGCTGCGCGCGTTCCGTCTCTCGCACCGCGGCCCCGCAGGCCTCGTCCACCGAACCGAAGTGGCCCGTCCCCACGGCCGCCAGCAACGCCGCTCCGTGCGCGGACCCTTCCTGCGTTTCGAGCGTCACCACCGGGCAATCCAGCGCCGCGGCCAGAATCGAACGCCACAGCGGGCTTCGCGCACCGCCCCCCGACACCCGCACCGCATCCACCGGGGCCCCTAACCCGCGAATGATGTCCAGGCAATCCCTCTGGCTATAGGACACCCCTTCGATGATGGCCCGCACCAGATCGGCCCGCGTATGCCGGGCCGTCAACCCCGCCCAGGCTCCGCGCGCTTCGGCGTCCAGATGCGGGGTCCGCTCACCCATCAGATACGGCAGCCAGTACAACCCCTGGCAACCCGGTTCCGCCCCCGCCGCCTCGGCCATCAGGGTGTCATACTCCACGCCCGGGGCAAGCTGATTCCGGAACCATTGCAGGCTCAACCCCGCGCCCTGCGTCACGCCCATGACGTGCCACTTTCCGGGCACCGCGTGGCAGAAGGTGTGCACGCGCCCCGCCGGGTCATACACCGGAGATTCGCTATGCGCGAACACCACCCCCGACGTCCCCAGCGTGCAGGAAGCGATGCCCGCCCGCACAATGCCATTGCCAATCGCGCTTGCGGCCTGATCGCCGGCCCCGGCCACGACGGGCGTGCCCGCAGCCAGGCCGGTCAACGCGGCCGCGGCCCCGGTCACACGTCCCGTGACCTCGGGCGATTCGAACACCGTGGGCAGGATCGCCGGATCCACTCCGGTGGCCCCCGCCAGAGCCTCCGACCATCGCCTGCGCACCACATCGAACAATGCGGTGCCGGAAGCGTCGGCGGCATCGGTGGCGAACTCGCCCGTCAGTTGGAAGCGGATGTAGTCCTTGGGCAGAAGCAGGCGCCGGATGCGGGCATATTCCGCCGGCTCATGGTCGCGCACCCACAGCAGCTTGGGCAGGGTAAAGCCCGTCAGCACCGGGTTGGCGATGGACTCCACCACGCGCTCCGCCCCGGCCGTGGCGTTGATCCAATCCACTTGCGGCTGGCTGCGCTGGTCGCACCAGATGAGTGCCGGGCGAATCACCTGATTCGCCTCATCCAATAGAGTGAGGCCGTGCATCTGGCCCGAAAGCCCGATCCCCACCACCTGGGTGCCCGCCACGCCCGACTGCGCCAGCACGCCGCAAATGGCTGCCTGCGCGGCTTCCCACCAGTTTTCCGGGCGCTGTTCAGCCCACAGCGGCCGGTGCATGGTGATGGCTTCGTGGGGGCTGGTGAAGCCGTGCGCGATGCGGCCTTCGCCATCGATGAGCAGTGCACGCGTGCCGCCGGTACCGACGTCGATCCCCATCCAGTACATGAAGTTGTCCTCGAAAGTAAGTTAGTGGTGCGCGTGCTGGAACTTCAGCGGCAGGCAGGCCGCGCCGTACAACCCGGCCTCATTGCCCAGTTCGGCGCGAGCGATGCGCGTCTTCGTGTTCCGGTACGCAAAGGACCGGCGTTCCACCTCCGCCAGCATGCGCGGGGCAAAGAAATCCCACGCCGGCAGCGGACCGCCACTCAGCAGATAGAGCGGGAAGTTGAAGATGTTCACCAGATTCGCCAGCGCGATGCCCAGCGCCTCGCCCATGGTCTCAAAGATCATCCGCGCCTTCGTGTTGCCGGCGACGGCCAGATCATAGATACCCGCCGCGGTGATGTCCGGACCGCCAAGGCTCAGCAACTTCGCCATGGCCACCAGAGCCGTGGCCGATGCGTGCTTTTCCAGGCAGCCGCGATTGCCGCAGCCGCACGGGTTGCCGGTGGGGTTCACCGTGATGTGGCCCAGTTCGCCGCCCATGCCCACGAACCCATGCAGCACCTTGCCGCCGTGGATTACGCCGCCGCCGATGCCAGTGCCCAGCGTCAGCAGCACCAGATCGTTCACGTCACGGCCCGCGCCCATCCATTTTTCACCCAGCGCGGCCGAATTGGCATCGTTTTCCAGAATGACCGGGGTGCCCAGCCGCTTTTCGATCTCATCGCGCACCGGGTAGTTCTCGAAATCGGGCAGGTTCGGGGACCCGACAATCAGCCCATCGTCAACCAGAATGAAGCCCGGAACGCCAATGCCGACGCCCGCCAGGCGATGGCCCTTGAACCGCTCCCGCAGTTCGACGATGGCGCGGACCATGTCGTCCAGCACCGCCTCCCGCCCCGCCGAAAGGTGCGTTGAGCCGGCGATCTTTTCCAGCATCCGGCCATCTTCATCAATGGCCGCGGCGCGAAGATTGGTTCCACCCAGATCGACGCCGATCGAATATTCGGTCATGCGCGGGCCGGTTCCAGAACCGGCGCGGCAAGGTTCAGGACTGCGTTCATGGACCCTTGGCGGTACCCTTCCAAATCCAGCGTGACGTAGTGGAAGCCCAGCGGCTTGAAGATCGCCGTCAACCGCCCGGCCATCTCCAGATCGAGCGCCCGGGGCAGTTCCTCGCGGGCGATCTCAATGCGAACCAGTTCGCCATGGAAGCGCACGCGGAATTGCCGGAACCCGAGCGACTTTAAGGACTCCTCGCCCACCTCCACCGTCCGTATGGTTTCCTTCGTCACCGGCGTACCGTACGGAATGCGGGAGCTCAGGCAGGCGGACGCCGGCCGATCCCAGGTGGCCAGCCCGGCCAGCCGCGAGAGTTCGCGGATTTCGGCCTTCGACAGTCCGGCTTCCACCAGCGGCGCCTTCACCTGATGCAGTTTCGCCGCATTCTGGCCCGGGCGGTAGTCACCCAGATCGTCGGCGTTCACGCCGTAGACAATGTGCACCACGCCGCGCGCCTCGCCCAGTTGCTCCATCACGCGGAACAGTTCGTCCTTGCAGTGGAAGCAGCGGTCCGGGTTGTTGGCGGAATAGGCCGGGTTCTCGAACTCGAACGTCGGAATGTACTCGTGACGGAATCCGGTCTGACGGGCAAAGGCCTCGGCATCGCGCTTGTGAGATTCGGGGATGGACGCCGAATCGGCGGTGATGGCCACCGCGCGGTCCCCCAGAACACGATGGGCGGCCCAGGCCAGATACGCCGAATCCGTGCCCCCGGAATAGGCCACCATCACCTGGCCCAGATCGGCAAGAATGGCGAACAGGCGGTCCTGCTTGGAGGCGAGCACGGCAGAATCAAGTGACTGTTTCCCCAGGGAGACAAGGGCGGCCATACCTCGGATTATAGCCCTATCGGAGCGCACGATTGGTGTATGCTGGCCAAAATGGCGCGCCACGTTTTTCTCTCCTCCACGCTCGAAGATCTGAAGGACTGGCGGGAGAAGGCTCGCGATGCCGGGCTCAAGGCGGGGTTCACGGTGGTGCGCTGCGAGGATTTCGGCGCCGGTAGCCAGCCGCCGCTTTCCGTGTGCCTGGACAAGCTGCGCGAATGCCAGGTGGTGGTGGTGCTGGTGGGCCGCTGCTATGGCTCCGTTGTGGACGAACAGGGGGTGAGCTACACCGAGGCCGAGTGCCGCGAGGCGGAGCGGCTTGGGATCCCCGTGTTTCCGTTCTTCATGGATCCCAAGTTCCCATTCGCAGCAACAGAAGAGCTGGACGCGTTCATGGCGTTGAACAAGGATAAGCTGGCGGCGTTCCGAACGTATCTCGACGGCTTGAGGACGCGGAAACTGTTCACCAACCCCGACAACCTGGGCCACGTTGTTTATGAGACCCTGATCGACTTGCGCGGCGGCGAGTCCATGGGCAGCCTGCACGAGTACGCGGCGTGGCTTGCCGGCCAGACCGCCTACATCGACATCCGGGGACTCATCACCGGCAATGAACACGCCCACCAGGTGCCCATCGAAAACATCTACGTCCCGCTGACCATGGCCGGCGGCGAACGCGGTGCGGTGAGCCTGGATGAAGCTCTGGAAAAACAGCGGCTGGTCATCATCGGCGACCCGGGCTCAGGCAAGACCACCTACCTCCGCCGCCTAGCGCGAGAACGGTCTCTTCGCTACCTGGGCGACCCGACGGCGGAACTGCCGCTCTTCGTTCGAATCTCCGAATTCTCGAAGCACCTTGCCACGGCGCAACAGGGTCCGGTGGGCGACGGTGCCCTCTGGCTTCCACACTTTCTTGGCGCGAAGGCAGTGTCAGAAAAACTCGAGATCACGGAAAAGGCCTTTGACAAGGCCATGGAAGCCGGGGCGACCGTGTTTCTGGACGGCTTGGATGAGGCGCCCGATGAGATCGCCCGGCGGCGCGTGTGCGCCATCTTTCAGGCGGCATCCAAGGCCTACGGGAAGTGCCGGTTCGTCGTCACCACCCGTCCCCGCGCGTTCGAGGGGACCGGGCTCCTAAAGGGTTTTGACGAGGCCAGGATTCAACCCCTGGAAGACACCGCGGTCGACACCTTCCTGCGGAAGTGGAGCGAGCACGTCTATCCCGCGAACCCCGTGCAAGCGGAACGTCACGGAAACGATCTGGTTTCCGCGCTGCGGGAACGGCCCGACATCCGGGAGATGGCCCGGAACCCGGTGATGCTGACGGCTCTCGCCGTGGTGCATTGGAATGAGCGGCGCCTGCCGGAGCAGCGGGCGGAACTGTATCAGTCCATCTTGAAATGGCTGGCGGAAGCCCGGCAGGGTGAAGGAAGAATGCCGGCGCAGAAGCTGCTGGTGGTGCTGGCCGAATTGGCCTACGCCATGTTGAGCCACCGGAAAGGCCGGCAGGTGGAGTTGGAAAAGAACGAGGCGGCGGATGTTCTGGTTCCCAAGCACTTCGCCAATCGCGTGGAGGCGTTGGCGTTTCTGGAACGCGAGGAGTTAGACAGCGGAATCATTGCCAGCAGCGGCGCCTCGGTCCGGTTCTGGCATCTCACATTTCTTGAGCATCTGGCAGCCGTGCACTTGACCGGTCTCACCGAGGAGCCACGCCGCGAGGAACTGCTGCGGGACGGGAATGCGTTCCGTCCGGAGTGGCGTGAGACGGTACTGCTGTTGGCGGGTATCCTCCTTGCGCATGGCGTGGCCCACGTGAACAAGCTGGTGAAGATGCTCATCGACGCGCGCGGCAGGAAGATCGAATTGGAGCACCGGGCCGCGCTGGTGGGACTTGTGGGAGGGATCGTACGGGATCTGGAAACCCTCAAGTACGTTCCTGAAGACGAGCGCTGGAAGCCCCTCGCTCAGTCCATTCTGGGGATCTTCGAGAAAGAACAGGCCCGCGGAATCCCCTTCGCGGACCGTCTGGATGCCGCTGAGGCGTTGGGCCGCGCCGGAGATCCGCGCCTGCAGAACACGGTGTGGATCGAGTTGCCCGGCGGTACGTTCCTGATGGGCGCGCAGAAAGTGGATCCCAAGGGTGCGGGATATGATCCCGAAGAGCCGGTGCACCGGGTGACGGTGAGCGCCTTCAAGTTGGCCAAGTACCCGGTCACAGTCTCCGAGTATGCCGCGTTCCTGGCGGCTGATGGCTACGGGCGCCGAGAGTTCTGGATGCCGGAGGCGTTCGGCAAGTTCTCCGAGCCCGACGCCTGGACGGCGCAACAGAAGCATCCCAACCGGCCGGTCACGAATGTGAGTTGGTTTGAAGCGGCAGCGTACGCCGCCTGGCGGGGCGCCCGGCTGCCCACCGAGGCCGAATGGGAGTATGCGGCGCGGGGCACGGAAGGGCGCAAGTATCCCTGGGGTGGCACGGATCCCGCACCGAATTTGGCCAACTACGGCATGAAGCCCGGACATGCAACCCCCGTAGGGTTGTATCCTGAAGGGCAGACTCCAGAAGGGCTTTGCGACCTGGCAGGGAACGTCTGGGAATGGGTGAGTGACTGGTACTCAAGTTATAGTAGCGGTGATCAGGAAGATCCACAAGGGCCAGTCCAAGGCCAGCAGAGGAACCTCCGCGGGGGCTCTTGGAGTCCGATCCCGGGAGCCTGCGGCGCGCCGGCCGTGGCGGGGACGCGCCGGCGGAGCGCGTCGGTGACATCGGCTTCCGCTTGGCCTGGGACGGGAAAACCCTTGATGCTTGAGTCTTGAACACTTGACCTTCGCGGCGAAGCCGCGAAGCGGAAAATTTTTTTGAGGGGGGCTATGGCAGCCAAGACGGAAAGTGATTCACCAGTCATTGTCTTAAAGACCTACGATTTCGTCCTTTGGCTCTGCCAACGGGTCCGCGACTTCGATCGAGCCTTCAAGTTCACTCTGGGCGACCGCATTGTGCAGAGCGGCATTGACTTTCTCACCGGCGTCGTCACCGCCTCCTACAGCAACGCGGGCAAAGCCGCGATCCTGAAGACGGCCAGCACGGAACTCACCCGGCTCCGCTATCTCATCCGTCTGGCGAAAGATCTGAAGCTGCTCGCCCTCCAATCTTACGGACACGCTTCAAGAAGCCTGGAAGAGATTGGCCGGATGCTCGGCGGGTGGATGAAGGCCGGAGCGCGGCAGGAAGTCTGAAATGAAGCGCGTTGGAAACCTCTGGCCCTCGCTGATCTCCTTCGAGAACATTCTCGGCGCGGGACTGGACGCGGCGCGAGGTAAGCGCACCCGCCCGGATGTAGCCGCCTACCTGGCCAATCTGGAGATCGAGACCGCGGAGCTCCAACGCGAATTGGAGGACGGAACGTACCTGCCCGGACCCTACCACACGTTTCGCGTGTTGGACCCGAAGCCCCGAATGATCTCAGCGGCCGTGTTCCGGGACCGCGTGGTACACCACGCGCTCACCCGCATTCTGGAACCTGTGTTCGAGCGCCGCTTTTCTCCGGATTCCTACGCCTGCCGGGCAAGTACACCAGAGGCGCAACGGGGCACGCACGCCGCTCTGGCGCGGGCGCGTCTGGCGATGCGGAAGTATCCGTATCTGCTGAAATGCGACATCCGGAAGTACTTTCCGTCCATCGATCACGAGATCCTGAAGGCAGAGCTGGCGCGGGCCGTGAAGTGCGGCCCAACCCTGGATCTGGCAGGCAGGATCATTGACGGCTCGAACGCACAGGAGCCGCGAGATATCTACTTTCCGGGTGACGATCTCTTTACTCCATTCGAGCGGCGCCGGGGACTGCCGCTCGGCAATCCGACGTCACAGTTCTTCGCCAACGTTTACCTGGACCCGCTGGACCAGTTCGTGAACCGTACCCTGCGGGCGCCGGAGTATGTACGGTACGTGGATGACTTCGTGTTATTCGGCGGCAGCCGGGCGCAACTGGAAGAGATGCTGGCCGCCCTGATTCCGCTGCTCGACGAGCTGCGGCTGCGCCCGCACTCCGGAAAGTGCCAGGTGCGGCGCACCCAGGACGGGTTGACGTTTCTCGGCTGGCGCCTGGCGCCGGGGCGCATGCGGCTGGCAAGGGCGAATGTCCTCGGCTTCCGGAGCCGGATGCGGACCTGGGTGCATGAGTATGGCCGCGGAACGGTTGCCGGCGCTAAAATCAGGGAACGCATACGGGCGTGGATCGGACACGCGGAGCATGGCCAGACGTTCCGGCTGCGCGAGCAGTTGTTCGACAGCTACGCTTTTGTTCGCGGGACGGCTGTCTGAAACCTCCGCGGGGGCTCTTGGAACAACAATCCCAGGAACCTGCGGGGCGCCAACCGTAACCCGGGATTTCCATTTTGGGTCTCCCGGACCCCAACAGTCTACACCAACGCCTCACTCCCGTGCCGGATTTGATCAGAATCCCCTTTCCGAGGGCGGGCCAGTGCCTGCGGATGGCTTCTTTCGACCATCGCACAAAAACGAAAACTGACAACATGCCTGTTTCCAGCAGTTCTTTCGACACCTCTCCCTCCCAGCCTCCTTTCTCTCAAGATTTCCACCTCTCCGGGCCGATCTTCACCCCGCCGGCAGCGCCTCGATCCGCCGCACCATGCTCCCGAACAGCCGGCGCGTCAGATGGCTCTCAGCCAACATCAGCCAGTAGTAGCGGGCGTGCTTGACCAG
>Ga0194132_10004901_pt1 | contig 22344 bp, 19 predicted proteins | sample TA2KigOf80mmetaG_FD_148612 | JGI IMG/M metagenome (GOLD analysis project Ga0194132, IMG submission 148612) | Freshwater microbial communities from Lake Tanganyika, Tanzania - TA2015054 Kigoma Offshore 80m | ecosystem: Environmental > Aquatic > Freshwater > Lake | place: Tanzania: Lake... | reverse complement strand
GAGGTGGCGCGGCTCCTCGCCGCGATTCGGCGGCGCGTGCTTCGCCTGCTCGAGCGCCGCGGCCTCGGCGCCGGCGACCATCCGGCCCCCGCCGACCCGCTCGCGGAGGAGTCCCCCGCCTTGGCCGTACTGTGCGGGCGCGTTAGCAGAGTCGAGCCACGCTCGCGACGTCCGATAAGAGGGCATATGTACAAATCGCGGCTTTGTGCTTCCTCGCCGCTCGGTCCGCCTTGTGGATTCACGACCAGCGGGTACCGCGTGCCCGCCTTGAAGTCCACGGGTTTGGTGAGCACGCCCTCGATCGTGCCGCCCTCGGTGTTGCGCCATCGAATGGTGTCGACGGTGCCGAGCTTGACGCCGTCACGTACCCACGGATTGGCTAACGTCAGCTTCACCGGCGAGGCATACCCGTCGCCCTGTCTTCGCACGGACCACAGGTCTGGCGTCATCGCGCCGGTGTTGTGGCTGAAGACCCAGGTCGAGCCGTCCTTCGACAGTTGCGACGCGCCGTTCACGCCTGCCATCGGCGCGCGTGTCGTCGTAAGTTCTCCGGTGGCGACATCGACGCCGTACTGTGCGGGCGCGTTAGCAGAGTCGAGCCACGCTCGCGACGTCCGATAAGAGGGCATATGTACAAATCGCGGCTTTGTGCTTCCTCGCCGCCGCAGCACGCGAAGGACCGAGGCCGCCATGACGCGTGCTCCTAACCTGCGACGACCAGCGCACCAAGCGCGAGCAGCGACGTCGCAGCACCCGCCAGCTGCCACGATCGCGCACCGCGCCACGGCGGCCAGCGCGTCAGCAGCGGCCCCGCGACGATCGCCAGTAGCGGCAGCAGCGGTACCAGGAAGCGATTGTGCGCGAAGGCGAGCACGTAGATCGCCCAGTGCGTCGCGATCAGCGCGGCGAGCAGGGTCTGCAAGGCGGGCGCACCGGCGAGCCAGAGACCCGCGACGCCGGAGGCGACGATCAACGCCAGCGCCATCCTTTCGACCGACACCAGGACGCGCGCCACCGGCACGACGCGCGGCGCGAGCCAGCGGCGCTTCACGTAGCGTGCGAGCTGCGACTTGGTCACGATCAGCTTGCGCGTGCTCTGCCGGATCTTCTCGAGCAGCCACCACGGCTGGCGCGCGAGGATGGCGTCGACGGCGAGACCGCGCGCGATGCGCTCGCGGTCGATCGGACGCCGGTGCCCGCGGTAGGCGAAATCCTCGCCGGAGCGCGCCCGCAAGCGTGGCACCAGCTCCGTGCTGACGTTGCCCTGCGCGATCATCCGCCAGCGGTTGGTCGAGAGCGACACGAACGCGCCGTACGTCAGCGAGTTGCGCACCACCCATGGCGCGACGGTAGCGCAGGTCACCAGAACGAAGAGCAGGGCGGGCCGGAGCCGCGTCGCGCGTGACCCGCTCCGTCCAGCCCAGAGCCACACCGCGCCGACCGGCGCGAAGTAGAAGGCGGTCTCTCGCGTCAGCGCGGCGAGGCCGAGGCTCACGCAGGCGCCGACGAGCCAGCGCGTCGCGCCGAGCCGGTCGAAGCGCTCCAGGCACCACACCGTCGCGACCAGGAGCAGGCCGTACAGGTTCTCCGACCACAGCAGGTGCGCGTAGTGCAGCAAGGTCGGATCGAGCGCGCAGAGAAGACCGGCCGCGACCGCCGCGCGGCTGCCGAGCCGCCGCCGCGTGACGTCGAAGACCAGCGCGATCGTCAGCAGCGAGACCACGACCTGGACCAGCCTTGCTGCGACGAGGCTCTCGCCGAAGAGCAGGAAGACGAGCGCGATCAGCGCCGACTCGCCGGGCGGACGCAGCGCGCCGGGATAGGTCGCGTGCTCGACCAGCGCACGCGCCTGGGCCACGTAGTAGACCTCGTCGCCGCGCGCCGTGGTCGTCTCGGCAAACAGCGCGAACGCGCCCAGGCGGAGCAGCGCCGCCAGCAGCAGGACCGCGCCCAGCAGCAGCGCCGCGCCGGGCCGTTCCGCGGACGTGTCTGCGGACGTGTCTACGATGGCGCTGCCCATGGCGCGCCATTTGACCGAAAGCTCGTCTCGGCGCCAATCGGTACGACAGCGTCGTCGCGCCGCGCGGCGCAGACGAAGATCTCTCGATCACGTGCCGTCCGCGCTCGAACGACGTCGCGCGAGCGGCGATCAGGGTCCGGTGAACCGCGCCGGGTTCCGCGCGTACCCTGAATCGCACGCCCGGGATCAGAGGCCGAACGTCGTGCCCTTGACCAGCGAGACCTCACCGTTCGGTTTGACGCAGGCCTGCGCCGCGATGGTGTCCCCGACGGCCGCGTACGCCGAGGTCCCGCCGACGACGGTCCCCGCGAGGTCGTACTCGACGCTACCGGCACTGCACGCGCCCTGGCCTGGGGAGGAAGCGCCGAGGCTGACGATCGTCGTCTCGCCGCTGCTCTTCCAGGTGAGCGTGCCCGTACTGTGCGGGCGCGTTAGCAGAGTCGAGCCACGCTCGCGACGTCCGATAAAGCTGACGTTATGACAAAATCGCGGCTTTGTGCTTCCTGGCCGCCACGCAGGCTCGGGCGCGTTCCGGTCCTTGCCGGGATCGCGCGCCTTGCGTCGAGCGATCACGCTCGGCACTGTCTCGCCGCCCCGACGCGCCCGGTGTTCGTTCGGTACCCTCCGATGACATCCCTCCGTCCCCTCGTCGCCGATGTCCGCGGACTCTGGCGCTTCGCGCGCGGGCTGCGCCCGTTCCTCGCCGCGCCGTACACGACCGAATCGGCGATGGCGTTCGTGCGCCAGCGGGTCGCGACGCGCGATCGCGCGTTGCTCGCCATGCTCGAGCACGCCGTGTTCGCGCATCCGCGCAGCCCGTACCTGCGGCTGTTCCGCGCGGCAGGCTGCGAGCTCGGCGACGTGCGTCGGCTCGTGGCGGTCGAGGGCGTCGAAGGGGCGCTGGCCGTGCTGCGCGACGCCGGCGTCTACGTGACCTTCGAGGAGCTCAAGGGGCGCACCCCGGCCGTGCGGGGCAGCCAGACCTTCCGCTTCGACGAACGCGATTTCGACAACCCGATGACGGGCGCGCTCCTGTCGAGCAGCAGCGGAGGAACGCGCGGTCGGCCGACGCGCGTCGGGATCGACCTGGAGCACATCGCCGAGTCGGCCGCCCCGTGGGCCGTCTGGTTCGCCGAGCACGGCCGGCTGTCGCGGCCGCTCGTCTACTGGACGCCCACCCATTCCGGGATCGTCAACGGCCAGCTGCGCTGCGCGAAGCTCGGCAAGCCGCTCTCGCGCTGGTTCGCGATCGTCGGCATGGGCCCGACGCGCATGGGCGCGATCGCCGCGATCGTGCACCGCACGGTGCGGCACGCGACGCGGATGCCGCGGCCCGAGCTGGTGCCGCTCGACGACGCCGCGCGTGTCGGCGATTACCTCGTCGAGCTCCTGCGACAGGGGGAGTCCCCGTGCATCAACACGTACGCGAGTGCTGCGATGCGCATCGCGACCGCGATGGGCGAGCGCGGCGCGTTCTTGCGCGGTGTCGCGTTCCTGCTCCGCGGCGAGCCGCTCACCGAGGCGCGTCGCGCCACGATCGAGGCGAGCGGTGCCAGCGTGGCGCAGACGTACGGCTTCGCCGAGGGCGGGCCCGTGGCCGCGCAGTGCGCGACCCCGGCGTCCGCCGACGACGTGCACGTGTTTCTCGACGGCTTCGCCGTGATCCAGCGCGACGTCGCGCTCGGGGACGAGACGGTGCGGGCGCTGCTGCTCACGTCGTTGCGTCGCGCCGCACCGAGGATCCTCCTGAACGCGGAGATCGGCGACCACGCCGTCGTCGAGCACGAGCGGTGCGAGTGCCTGTTCGGCGAGGTGGGGTACGCGACGCGCCTCCGGACGGTCCGCAGCTTCGACAAGCTCACCGCCGAGGGCATGACCATCCTGGCGGCCGACGCGGCCCACGTGCTGGAGTCGGTGCTGCCCGCCCGTTTCGGCGGCGTGCCGACGGACTACCAGCTCGTCGAGGAGAACGAAGCGGGCGGACTGGTTCGATACTGCCTGCGGGTCGATCCGGCGCTGTCGCCGATCGATCCCGGAGCGATCGCGAGCTGCTTTCTCGCCGAGCTCGGACGGATCCGTCCCGCCTACGGGTTCATGGTGTCGCTGTGGGAACGCACCGGCACGTTGCGGGTCGTCCGGGAACGGCCGCTGCAGACGGCGCGCGGCAAGGTCCTGCCGTTCCGCCGGATGACCTCCTGACGTGACGGCGTCGGTTGCGCCCCTCGACGTCCTGTACGTCGGCATGCTGCCGCCGCACCCGGGGGGCTCGGCGATCTCGTGGGCACAGATCCTCGCAGGCCTCGCGGGGCAGGGGCACGCGATCCGCGCCCTGGCGCCGATCACGGCGAACGAGCTGCGCGCGGGAGACGCGTTCGCGGTCGCACGGCCGGAGCTCGAGGTGCACCGCTACGTCGTGCCCCACCACTACACCGGCCCCAACGTTCCGGCGAGCCGGGAGTACCGGGCGAGCGGAGCGGAGCAGATCGAGTCGCACGCTGCGCTTCTCGTCCGGCAGCGTCGCCCCGACGTCGTGATCAGCGGGCGGGAGACCTTCGCCCTGCACGTGCCTGCGCTGGCGCGGAGACACCGCCTGCCGTGACCTGCCCGGCGTTTTTCGGACCACCTGAGACGTGAGAATCTGCCTCTCCGGCGACAGCGACGGAGAGCGAGATGCGCAAGAGCAGGTACACGGACGAGCAGATGGTGAAGATCCTCCGGGAGGCCGACCGGTCCCCGGTGGCGGACGTGGCGAAGAAGCATGGCCTGAGCGAGCAGACGATCTACGTCTGGCGGAAGCGCTTCGGCACGATGACGGCGGACGAGACGAAGCGGCTGCGGGCGCTGGAGCAGGAGAACAGCCGCCTGAAGAAGCTCGTCGCCGAGCGCGATCTCGAGATCGAGGTGATGAAGGAGATCGCCGCAAAAAAATGGTGAGCGCGTGCGCTCGACGGGAGCAGGTCGCGTACGCATCGACGCGCGGTCTCTCGCAGCGACGAGCGTGCGCGCTACTACGGACGGCAAGGTCGGGACTCCGCTACGCATCGAGGAAGGCGGCGAAGGACGCCGCCGCTGTGACGAAGATGGTCGAGCTCGCGCGGCAGTACCCACGTTACGGCTACCGGCGGATCCGGGTGTTCCTTGGCCGCGACGGTCACCGGATGAGCAACGACCGCGCGTATCGCCTGTGGCGGAACGCGAAGCTGCAGGTGCCGAAGAAGCGGCCGCGGCGGCGTGCGGCCGCCTCTCGGCCGAAGGCGACCGCGCCGACGGGACCGAACCAGGTCTGGGCCTACGACTTCGTGTTTGATGCGTGCGCGAACGGCCAGCAGCTGAAGTGCCTGACGGTGATCGACGAGTACACGCGCGAAGCGCTCGCGATCGACGTCGCGGGCGGCATCCGATCTGCGCGCGTGATCGAGGTGCTGGCCAAGCTCGTCAGCGTCCACGGCGCGCCGCGCGCGCTCAAGAGCGACAACGGCCCGGAGTTCGTCTCGCACGCGATCCTGCGCTGGCTGACCGACGCCGGAATCAACTGCGCGCTGAGCGACCCGGGCAAGCCGTGGCAGAACGGCCACGACGAGAGCTTCAACGGCAAGTTCCGCGGCGAGTGTCTGAGCATGGAGTGGTTTCGGAACCGCCACGAGGCCGTGCCGATCATCGAGACGTGGCGGCAGCACTACAACGAGGTCCGGCCGCACTCGAGCCTGGACTACTTGACCCCGATCGAGTTCAAGGCGGAGAACGTCAGCACGACAACCCAGCCGACAGGGGCCGACTCTCAATAATTGAGTGGTCCAAAGAACCCAGGCAGGTCAGTTCTTCTCGGCGGGATCATCGGCGAGGTTGTAGAGTTCAACCCGAATTCCGAAGTTCAAATGACGAATGACGAAAGAGTGACGAAGCCCAAACGACGAAAAGGACCTCTGCCCGCGGAGGGTTTCTTTCACTCGCCGACGGCGCCGGATACCCCCGAGGAAACGAATTCGGGCTTCGTCATGCTTTCGTCATTTGGCATTCGTCATTCGTCATTTCCCAACGATTTCCAACGCGGACTTCGGAATTCGGGTTCAACGCTCGCGGGAGTCAGTGTCTTCCAGACCAGCTTCCAATCGCCCTCCCGCACCGCGCCGCGGAAAGGCTCGAAGTTGTAAACCACCTCGCTGCGCAGCGAGGGTCTATTTCCCGCCCTTTCCGGATTCGTCGTCTTCCGGTTCGCCGCCAAACCACCCGCGGCGCCGGAAGAACAGCAGCAGGCCGCATGTGATGGCCACCATCACGCCCAGAGCGAAAAAGTAGCCGTAACGCCACTGCAGTTCGGGCATGTTCCAAGGGTGGTCAGCGCCGCCCTCGAAATTCATGCCGTAGATCGCGGCGATCAGGTTCAGCGGCAGAAACACGGCCGAGATCACGGTCAGCAGCCGCAGGCGATCCGAGGTGAGGTCGTCCCGCGCGCTCGCGGCGTGGTTGTGCGTGGACCGAAGCTGCTCGGCGAGCCGCGTGGCAAGGCTGAGCACGTGGTCCAACTGCTTCTGGATCACCCCCAGCATCGCCACCAGGTTCTTGAACTGGTCAGCGCCACCGAGGTTCGCAATCAGGGAATCCGTCGAGAACAACTGGTCTTCCGCGCTGAGCGCCGCATGCTGGATACGACGGCTGATCCCTTGAATCTCCTTCATCGGCACCCGCAAAGGGGCCGCCAGCACGCGGCTCATGAGATCGTCCGCCTCGGCGCGCAGGGCGGCGAACAGTTCCATCGTGTCGCCGACGAGCCCCTCCAAAAGGTGCGCCGCGACGACCTGCATGGCTGGCTCGCCGGCCTCAAGGTGCGGTCGCAATTTCTCATGCAGGCGCGTCGCTTCGGCGTCGTGGTTCCGCAGCACCGTGACCAGGGTATCGAGTCGCGCCAGAATGGAGACATAAGGATGGGGATCGGTGTCCACATCCACGGCACAGGGAAACTCCAACAGCATCGTGCCTTGCTCGATGAACACCCGGTTCGTGCGCGAGTCTTTGCACAACTGCTCCCGCACTTCCGACTCCAGCTCCATCGCGTCCGCGATCGCTGCAACGTCGTCCTTGCTGACCCGAGCGGCCTCGATCCAGCGCGGCTCGGATCCGGAGAAGACCGCGAACGGAGGCTGAGGCACGGGCAACCCTTCGATTGCTCCCGTGCCCTTCAATGACCAGGCCGACAGTTTCATTTCAACTCGAACTCCGAAATAGAACCCTACAGTTCTTTTCCAACCACGAATGGACACGAATAAACACGAATCAGGCCCGAATCATTCTGTCCCAGACGGAAAAGAACCCCTTTGGAATTCGTGTTCATTCGTGTCCATTCGTGGTTGAACTTCAGTTTTCGGGTTCAATGCAGTTTGGCTGGCGAAGAAATGGTCACGGTCCGCAATCAGCAGCTCCTGAGCTCAGCCGAGTCAAACCACGGAGCCCCACCCGATGCGGGGCGGAATCCGCGATGTCAGGTGGCCACCTTTGCCGCACGTCCCCGACTGCGGGCTGCAGTGAACATCCCCCGTTTCATCGCTTGTTTGGCCGATGTCCTGATGCCGGGCGATCTTGGATCGGTGGGAAGGCTTACACGGCTGGCGTTGCGTGCAACGGCGGCGGCAGTTTTCCTGGCAAGCCCGCCGGTTCGGCCTTGGCTCCCTCCGTCGGCGCCTCGGCGGCCAGGAAGCACAAAGCCGCGATTTTGTCATAACGTCAGCGTTATCGGACATCCCGCGCTTGGCTCCCTCCGCCCGGTGCCCGCAAAGTACGGGAGCGGACCAGAGTGTCGCAACACGCGCCGGTCGTGAAGACCGAGAGCCACTCGACGACCGTCGCCGTGATGAAGTGGGCGCGGTCGGCGGCCACGACTCGATAGCGGCTGCGCATACAGTGGCAAGGTTGTGTTACCAAGCCGGAGCTTGGTAACGAGGGCAACGAGGGCAAAATCAAAACGGGGGCTTGGTAACGAGGGCGAAAAGCCGAGCGTCAGTCAGTGCGCCCCTGATCAACTCGCGCTCACACTCTGGTGGTCGCGACCCGCGCTCTAGTATCCGGCGGAACCAAAGAGGTCGCGGGCTTCGGAACTGCCAGGGACGCCGGGCGACTCCTGCGTGATTTCCTGCTCGCCGGTGCGCGTGAGACCGCGCTCGAAGTAGGATCCGTAGAAGATGTGCATCGCTCCCGCATCGATCTGCCCGGACACGTCTTTGAGAGGCACGCCCACGGCGAGGTCCGCAGTGGGGCGCCGGATGGGCACGGAGATGAAAGGCCGCCGCTCAAATTCATCCCGCCCAAAGTTCCAGGCGGAGAGGGCGCGGCCAAATTCCGCGCCCGCCTGGAGGGGACTGTCGCGCAAGCTTTGTGGGGCACGCACCGCGATGGTCGAGAGGCCGACCGCGGAGCCGTAGAGCACATTCACTTCGCCTACATTGCTGACGCTGGCCACGTCTTCCCGGGGCACCCCGATCGCGAGGTCGGCCCGCCCGTCGCCATTGAAATCGCCGGCGGCCAACGCCCGGCCAAACGCGTCACCCGTCTCATTCCCGCTGCCAAACAACGCGGTCTGGTTGAAGTATTGCGAGTTGGTCGTGAGGAGGCCGGACGCACTGCTCCGTAGCACGTGGACGGCGCCAGCGTCTCGGAGCAGGCTGGCGTCGTTGCCATTGACCACGAATTCGGCGCCCGCCTGGCCGGGGACGCCGATGGCGAGTTCCGCACGGCCGTCGCCATCGAAATCACCGGCGGCGAGGGCGAAGCCGAAACGCTCATTGGGCAGAGGGTCGGAAGGGATCCCATTGGTGGATTGCGAGATCTGGAAGCCGCGGCCGAAATCCAGGCCGACGCCGGCCCGGCCCGGCAGGATGGCGACGGCTCCGGACCGCTGCTGGAGCGGGCCGAACCCGCTGAAATCGATATTCTGGTCCGGGACACCGACGGCGAGGTCAGTCGCGCCGTCGCCGTTGAAATCGCCCCCGGCGAGCGCTGCGCCGTAGTGATATCCCGTGGTCTCGCGGATATCGACGACGGTGGCGAGTTGGTTGCCCCGCGTTTCCAGTCCATTGCCCAGCGAGCCGTAGAGGATCCAGACTCCGCCGGATTCCGTATCGGCGAAGAAGTTGAATGCGCGGGGGTATTTTACGGCCAGATTGGGAGCGCCGATGGCGAGGTCGCCGATGGTATCCCCGTTGAAATCACCCCAGGCAAGCGATTGCCCGAGGCCTGCATTGTCGGGCACCACAGACTCGGCAAAGCTGATCAGGGAAAGGCTGGCGGCGAAGAGGTCGAAGGATTGGGAGGCGCGGACGACGTTGCTCCCGCTGGCCGCGAGCCCGGCGGGCGAGCCGTAAATGATCACCACGCGCCCGGCGTTTGATTTAGCGCTCGTGCCGACGGTGAGATCTTCGCCCGGCACGCCGATCGCCAGGTCGGAGAAGGGGTCGCCATTGAACTCACCCGCTGCGAGGGCTGTCCCGAAGCGATCACCCGCCTCGCTGGTGCCGGGGATCCTGGGGCTGTTCTGCGACCAGAACTGCGCCGCCGGCACGCCGGTGTCGCCCTCCGGGCGGAGGCCGTTCGCCGAACCGTAAATCACCACGACGGCACCCGAGGCGGCGGTTTCTGCCGGCGTGTCTTCCGAGGGAATGCCAATCGCGAGATCGGCGAAGCCATCGCCATTGTAGTCCCCACGGGCGATGCCGTTGCTGCTCGCGGCGGTTTTGTCGCGCCGCGCCAGGTCACGTAGGAGTTGCTTGAGGAACTTTGAGTGCTTCCGAATTTCCGGTCTGGCTGGCTGGGTGTTCCGGGGCTTTGGCGGAGGTTCTGGATGGACCGCTTCGGTCGCGGCGGGCGAGCAAACCAAGGCGGCGATCGTCGCGATGAGGAGAGAAGTTTTCATCCTGGTACCTGGGTGGTGGGAAAGGTTGCCGACGCTCTGCTCAAGTTCAAGGATTTTGGCCCTTCTGGTTATTTAGTCAACGACCCCCATGTGGGGAGCTTCGCATCAGCGTGATCGCGCGCTGCGGGCGACCAGGAAGCACAAAGCCGCGATTTTGTCATAACGTCAGCGTTATCGGACATTCCGCGCTTGGCTCCCTCCGCCCGGTGCCCGCAAAGTAGTCGGAACCTCCCTCGCGATGATCGAGGCCAGGTACGGCGACGCCAGGGTGAACCCCGCCCAGCTCGATGCCCTCGGAGAACCTCCGAGGACCTCGGAGACGACCTCCGAGATCGCTCCGGAAGGCATCGAGAGCCGGAACCCTGCCGGAACCTTCCCCACGAGCGCCGAGGCAACCCAGAGCCTGTAAACGACGAAAGCCCCGCGGGACGGGGCTTTCTGGGAAGAGCGGGCGACCGGGATCGAACCGGCGACGTCCAGCTCGGGAAGCTGCGATCGGACCGAGCTCGAGCTGCTGCAGCACTCGATAGCCCAGGCCGAGCAAGCCACGGATGACGGCCTCGGCTGCATCGTCATCGTCGATGGCGACTGCGAGGTCAACGTCGCGCGTGGTGCGCGGCTCCGCCCGCAGAGAGACGGCCAGTCCGCCGATCAAGGCGAAGGCGACATCGATCTGCCGGAGATCGGAGTCGATGCGGATCAGCGCTCGCTCGAGTGCGGTCACGCGTCCTGGTCGAAGCGGCGGGCGGGCCGGCCCTGCCCATTGCCCAGCTCCGCGCCCGGTCGATCCTGGAGCCAGGCGCCCAGCCGCTCCTCGATCTCTCGCTCCGTCGCATCGGGATGGCGACGTCGCAGGTTTTGCCGCTGCAGGTCGACCGCGGTCTCGAAGAGATCGATCGCGATCCGCATCTTCTCGAGCGCCGTCTGGACTCGGGGACGTTCCACCCCCTTGCTTCTCGCGACTTTTGTCGACCGGACAAGCGCGGCTGCCCGGCGGCGCCACCTCAGCCGGACGCGCCGCGCCGCCGCGCGTAGAGCTGGTAGATGCGCAGCAGCCGGCGCAGCTGCCGTGGGTCGGGCTCGACGGCGACCGCGTAGCCCTTCGACGACAGCAGCTCGCGGCACACGTCGACGCGACCGTCGACGTCGTGCACCTCGACCAGCAGCTGCCCGATGTCGGGCCAGTCGGCGTCGTCGATGCCCTGCAGGACCTCGAGCTCGGCCCCCTCGACGTCGATCTTCACCAGATCGATCGCCGCGACGCCGAGCTCGCGCTTGACGCGCGAGAAGCGCCGCACCTCGCAGTCGAAGGTGCAGCGCGTCACCAGGCGTCGCACGACCAGCAGCCCGTAGAGCGCGAGCCATCCGGCGACCAGCAGTGCCCGGCCCGGCGCGCTCCGGAGCATGCGGCGCAGGGCGTGCACGGCACGCCCCTCGCGCACCAGACCCGTCACGACGAGCTCCTCCACGACCGCGGACACCCACCGGCTCGGCACGAACGGCTGCCTGACCGATCCTCCCACCGAGCGTGGCAGGACGCGACGCAGCTCGTGCAGGTGCGAGCTGCCGGCGTACGAGATCTGCGGGTCGAAGACGAAGCGCTCGACGCCGTCCACGCGCGCGATGCCGAAGGGGTGCGCGACCAGCTCGGCGTCGCCGCACAGGGAGCGGTTGGCGCACAGCGCGTCGAACACCGGTGGGATCGGCTCGAAGGCGTGGATCTTCAGCCGCCGGAAGCGCCGGCTCAGCGAGATCGAGTAAAGGCCGATGTTGGCGCCGACGTCGAACACGACCGCACCGTCGTGCAGGGTGATGCCGTGCCGCCAGTAGAGGTCGGACTCGAAGACCTCGTGGTGAAGTACGCGGGCGTCGATCGCGTTGATCGCGGACACGACGATCCCGTTGGGTAGCTCGACGGGGACGGACACGGTGTGACCGGACCTACTCGTAACGAAGATTCGCCGCGATCTGCAGCCGCGCCGCGTGGCGCGCCGGCAGCAGGCCGCCGACCACGCTGGCCAGGATGCCGAGCACGGCGGCCACGGCGACGACGCGCCAGCTCGGGTACAGCGCGAGCTGCCAGCCCACGACGGCAGGAAGGATGGAGGTGACGAAGGGAACGCTCATCGCGAGCCCGACCGTCGCCGCGAGCAGCGTCCCGGCGATCCCGATGGCGAGGGCCTGCACCAGCACCATGGTCGCGACCGCACGCGGCGTGTAGCCCATCGCGCGCAGCGTGCCGATCTCGCGCACGCGCTCGCTGGTGTTCGCCGCGAGCGCGTCGCTGGTCCCGATCAGCACCACCACGAGCGTGACCAGCGCCATCGCGTCCGAGAACGCGAACCCGCGCCGCACGCTGTCGGCGATCCAGCGCGCGTGGCTCGCCATGTCGGTCACGCGCATCCGGTAGCGTGCGCCGAGCGTCTCGACGATGGCCTGCTGCACCGTCTCCACCGCGACGCCGGGCGCGAGCAGCACGAAGGCCCGGTTCACCGTGCGATCGCGCCAGGCGTCGCGATAGACGTCGCGCGCGACCACCACGTCCCCCGCCGGCGAGACGAAGGTCGGGCTGGTGATGCCGGCGAGCGGCAGCACCACGGTGCCGGTCGGCGAGGTGAGGCGCACGTCGTCCCCCACCCGCACGTGGTTGCGCTCGGCGAAGTTGCCGTCGGCGAGCACCGCCCCGCCGCGCGCCACGCGCTCGAGCGCGTCGGGCAGGGCTCCCGGCGCCAGACGCCAGCCTGCGAACTCCGGGATGCGCAGCCGGATCGCGTCCACGGCGACCACGCCGACCTCCGGATCGCGCGAGGTCGCGTAGGTCTCTGCACCGACGTGCACCACGCCGGGGATCGCCGCGAGCTCGGCCAGGACCTCCTCGGCGAGCCGCGGCTCGTTCTCGCCCGTCGCCGGCATGTCGACCGCGCCGTCGACGATCAGGTCGCCGCGGCGCGTGCTCATGTTGGTCTCGACCACGAAGCGCTCGAAGCTCGCGCCGGTCGTGGCGATCCACACCACGAGCGCGATGCCGACCATCAGCAGCCGTGCGGCACCGACCGGCCGGCTCGGCGCGCGGCTCTGGTCGCGCAGGCCCGCGACCGCGATGGGTCCGAAGATCCGCCCGAGGGGCAGGCCCACCACGTGCACCATGGGCCGCACCAGCAAGGCACCGGCGACGAAGACCAGCACCATCGCGACGGTCGCTCGCGCGCTCGAGCCACCGCTGGTGAGCAGCGCCGCCACCGCCACCGCGGGCACGATCCAGCGCGCGTGGCGCAGCCACGGAGGGTCGCGCCGCGGATCGCGACCACGACGCGCGGCGCCGAGCTGCGCGACCTGGATGCGGGTCGCCCGGTACGCCGGCCACAGCCCGGCCACGAGCCCGACCGCGAGCCCCGCTCCAGCCGCGACGGCGAGCGGCAGAGCGCGTGCCACCACGACGGGACGGGCGATCACCTGCGAGGAGCTGAGCGCGACCATCTCGGCGACCGGTCGCACCATCACGCGCGCCAGGAGCTCGGCGAGCGGCAGGCCGAGCAGCACGCCGAGCGAGCTGAAGGTCGCGACCTCGACCAGCAGGTCCGCCATGACGCGGCCCGGCGTGTAGCCCATGCCGCGCAGGATGCCGATCTCCGAGGAGCGCTGCTGGTAGAGCGTCGACAGACGGTTGCTGGTGATCAGGATGCCGAGCGCGAGCCCGATCGCCGCGATCGCGGTCAGCATGACCGACAGCCCCGCGACCGTCTTCTCGAGCGCGCCCTCGCTCGCGCGCAGCGACTCGACGGCGACGAAGGGCGGCACCGCCGCGCGCAGCTCCCGCGCCACCTGCGCCTCGTCGGCCCCGGGTGCGACGGCGACGTCGATCTGCGACACGCCCGTGCCCGCCGCGAGCAGCTGCTGTGCGGCGAACAGGTCGAGGACGAGAAACGCGCCGCCGAACGCGTCGCTCACGTCGCCGTCCTCGAGCAGACCGCGCACGGTGAGCGCGCGACGTCCGCTCGGCGCGTCCACGCGAAGCACGTCGCCGAGCGCGATGCCGCGGTCGCGCGCGAACGCGGCCGGCACCAGCACCGAGTCGGGCTGGCTCAGGACGAGCAGCGGATCGTCGAGCGAAGCAGTGCCCCGGCTCGACCGGTAGACGCGAATGGTCGCATCGTCGAGCAGGTCGACGCCGACGACGCCCAGCCGCTCGGTGTCGCCACGACCTGCGTTGACGGTGCCGAGCAGCAGCGGAGCCGCAGCACCGACGCCGCGCACCGCACGGACGCGCTCGAGGACCCCCTCGTCGAGCAGGCCGCCGCTCGCCGTGTGCACCTGCAGCTGCGCACGCCCCGCGAGCGCCGCCGCGGACGCGCGGGCGCCGCGCAGCAGAGCTTCGTTCGCCAGCAGGATGCCGCCGGTGAGGCCGACACCGAGCGCGATCACGCCGACCGCCGCCACCAGCTGCCCGAGCTCGGAGCGGACGTGAACCCAGGCGAGGGACAGCCGGTTCACGTGCTCACGTGCGGAGAAACGGCAGCGGCGCGCTCGAGCGCACGGCATGCCGCGGCAGGCCGATCTCGAGCACGATGCGGCCGTCCACCATCTCGAGCGTGCGATGTCCGTACCCGGCGGCGAAGTGGTCGTGCGTGACCATGACCACCGACGTGCCGCGCTGCACGTTGAGCGCACGCAGCAGGTCGAGCACCACCGCGCTGGTCGTCGAGTCGAGGTTGCCCGTCGGCTCGTCGGCCAGCACGATCGTCGGCTCCGCCACGAGAGCGCGCGCGACGGCCACGCGCTGCTGCTGGCCGCCCGACAGCTCCCCCGGGTGACGTCTCCACAGCGTCTCGTCGATGCCGACCTCGCGCAGCAGCCGGCGGGAGCGGTCGATCGCGACGCGACCGGACACCCCGATCGAGCCGAGGCGCAGCGTCACGTTCTCCTCTACCGTCAAGCGCGGCAGCAGGTCGAAGCTCTGCACCACGAAGCCGACGTGCCGGGCGCGGTGGCGCGAGCGCTCGGCTTCGCGCATGTCCGCGAGGTTTCGACCGAGCACCTTCACCTCGCCGCGCGTGGGCGCGTCGAAGCCAGCGACCAGGTTCAGCACCGTCGTCTTGCCGCAGCCGCTCGGGCCCATGATCGAGACGAACTCCCCCTCGGCGATCGTGATGTCGATCCCCGCCAGGGCCGATCGTCGCGAGGCGCCGGAGCCGTAGTCCTTCGCGACCCCGACGAGCTCGATCACCGGCGGCGCCACGCGGCGCTCACGCGATCTTGGCGGGAACGACCGGCGCGCTCTCGGCGGCAGGCTCCGTGACGCCGACCGGGAGCGCATAGCGGCGGCGCACCTCGTCGAGGAACTCGAGCTCCGCCTCGACGAGGCGGAGACGTCGATGGATCAGGATCGGGTGCGGCGCGACCGGCCCGTCCACCTGGTGCACGCGCAGACACTCCTCGAGCTCGTGCTCGAGGGACTTGGCGAGCATCCAGTAGCCGATGCGAAAGCGCTCGACGACCCGCGACGCGAGCGCTCGGTCGACGTCGGGCAGGAACGTCACGCGGGCCGCGAGCTCGCCGTCGGTGCCGATGCTGACCTCGGGCGTGCGTGCGAACCACTCCTCGAAGGCGTCGCGGCCACGCCGGGTGATCTCGTGCGGCAGGCGCCGCGGATCCGCCCCCGCGGCGTTGTCGACGGTACGCACGTGGCCGCTCTCGGCGAGGGCACGCAGCTCGCGATACACGCTGCCGGCGCTCAGCGTGAGGCCCGTGCGCCGCTCGTAGTCCTTCGCGAGGGCGTAGCCGTGACGAGGCCTGCCGTCGCTGAGAATTCCCAGAAGAAGGTTACAGACGACTCTGGCAGGCACGGAACCATCTCCTCGGACCGGCGCATCGCGCGCCGCCAGAAGCTACCAGGGTCCCGCGTGGTGGGTCAAGCACCAAGTGACACCCTGCCATCCTCGCGAGCACCCGATGGGTGGACTGCATCCATGGCCCCCGCACACGGTCCGGCACCCAGAGCGTCGCGTCATGCTCGGCGCCGTCACGACTCCTGCAGCGAGCCACGGCGCGGCAGCTGCAAACCGAGCTGGCGGATCTTGAGCCACAGGCCCTCGCGCGTGATGCCGAGGCTACGCGCGGTGATCGCCCGCTGGTAGCCGTGCTGCCGGAGCCGCGCCTGGATGGTCGCCGACTCGACGTCGCGCAGGATCTCCTTGAGCGAGCGCTCGCTCGTCTGCCGGCGTGCCGCGTGGCCACGGATCGACACGGAGACGCGGTCTGCCGTGATGCGGCCGTCGGACGCCGCGAGCATCAGACGGAAGCTCTCGTTCTGCAGCTCGCGGACGTTCCCCGGCCAGGCGTACGACTCGAGGATGCGCCAGGCGTCGGCGTCGACCCGCGGTACGGGCAGGCCCGCGCGGCGCGCGTACGCATCGAGAAAGTGCTCGAGCAGCAGGCGTACGTCCCCCCGGCGCTCGCGCAGGGCCGGTACGCGAACCGGCACCACGCTCAGCCGGTGATAGAGGTCGAGGCGGAAGCGACCGCCGCGCGCCTCCTGCTCGAGATCGCGATTCGACGCCGCGACGATGCGCACGTCGACGCGGCGCGTGGCGCTCTCGCCGACGCGCCGGATCTCGCCCTCCTGGAGCGTGCGCAGCAGCTTCGCCTGCGTCTCGCGGGCAGCCTCGCCGATCTCGTCGAGAAAGAGCGTCCCACCGTGCGCCTCCTCGAACAGCCCCGGTCGTGCACGGTCGGCGCCGGTGTAGGCTCCGCGGGCGCAGCCGAACAGCTCGCTCTCGAGCAGCCCGTCGGCGATCGCCGCACAGTTCTGCGCGACGAACGGGCGGCGTGCGCGATCGCTCCACAGGTGGAGGGCGCGCGCCATCAGCTCCTTGCCGGTCCCGGTCTCGCCCTCGAGCAGCACGGGCGCACCCGACGAGGCGACGCGCTCGAGGAGCAGCGCCGTCTGCACCAGCGCATCGCTCTCGCCGACGATGCCCGCCGTGCGGAGCCGCTCACGCAACGCCGCGGACAGCTCGGTGCGCTGCGCGGCGCCGCTCGCGTGCTCGAGAGCACCGCGCAGCGCGCCGCGCCCGACCGCGTCCGCGACCAGACGCGGCAGGTCGAGCTCGAAGCCGGCTCGCTTGACGACGTAGTCGGCGGCGCCGAGCTTCATCGCCGCGACCGCGACGTCCTCCGAGCCGCGCGCCGCCAGCACCACCACCGGCAGGGCGTCGTGGCGCGCGACGAGGGCACGCAGCCCGTCGAGGTCGAGCGCATCGCGCAGCGGCTGCGCGAGCAGCGCGCAATCGAACGGCTCGACCTGCAGCACGTCGAGAGCACCGGCGAGCGTGTCCCGAACGACGACGTGACAGCGACCGGCGAGGGTTCCGGCGACCGCCGCGGCGGCTTCCCGGGCGGATTCGACGAGGAGGATCGACGCGGGCATTCCGTGGCTCCTGGGTGAAGACGTGGTCGCGACGAATGCTTGACGCAAGGTCGCGACGCGGACGCCACGTGGTGCCACGCGCGCGTGGTGCCGATCAAGTCGGCAGTCAAGATTATTTTGTACCGACTACCCTGTACGCAGTCGAGACATCGACGGCGAAGATCGAAGACGGACTTGGATGCAGACCATCGATTCGAGCCCGCCCGGGCGCGTGGAGCACGGCCACGACGAGCGCCTCGGAGCAGCGCGCGCCGAGACAGTACGCGCGACGATCCACCGCCTCGAGCTCGGGATGCCGCGCGCGCCAGGCGACCAGCGCGGGCGGATCGTCGCGACCGTCACCGGCGGACGGCGCGACGACGACGATGCGGGCACCGACGCGCAGGTCGTCGCCGCCGACGTGGCCGCCCCAGCGCACGACGCCCGGCGCGCGCGTGCGCAGGTACCACTCGTAGTTCGATCCCAGCCCGTCGGTAGCCCGCACCTCGTCGAGCGAAGGCAGGCTGACGACCCGGCCGTCGCCTCCGGCCAGTGACGCCACCTCGGCCATCGCGTGCCGCATGTCGGCGTGCCGCCGGTCGCGGTACGGCCGCGCCACGTCGGCGACGACGTCGCCGATCCCCGCGAGGAGCAGCGCGACCAGCGCGACGCGCGGCGCGACCGCGCGCCAGGACTCCCTGGGCAACGCCCGCAGCGCGCGCTCGAGGCCGATGCCGGCGAGCAGGCAGACCGACGGCGCGAGGTACAGCGTCAAGCGCAGGTGGCCGCCGTACGGGTAGAGGCGCAGCGCCGCCGCCACGACGCCGACCACGAGCGGCATCATCAGGAGCAGCAGGATCGAGCGGCAGATCGAACGCTCCTCGGGCACCGCGTCACGCCGCCGCGCCAGCACCCAGGCGCCGACGCAGAACAGGATGGTGGTCGCCGTGCTGCCGCCGTTGCGCCCGCCGTTCGGATACGCGAACGCGAGACCGGTGTGGGTCTGGACGAGCCAGCCGAGGAAGGCGAGCGGGCGCGTGGGCGGAAACGCCTCGGCCCAGAAGGTCTCGAGATAGCCGACGCCCTGGTTCGCCGCGGCGCGCTGCAGCCGACCGACGATGCCGTACGACACCGCGAAGCCCACGAGCAGCGCACCGCACAGCGCTGCACTCGCGCGCCACGACCCGGACGGCCCACGCCGCACGAGGCGCGGCGCCAGCGCGAGGCCCGCGGCGCCGAACACCAGCACCGCCGGGTACGACAGAAGGAGGAGGGGTGCTGTGACCAGCGCGAGGAGCCAGAGCCAGCGGTCTGCAGCGGCCTCCCGCCGCGCGTCGTCGCAGAGCCAGACCGCCGCGAGTGCGAGCACGACGGTCGCCGCCAGCAGGTCGCACGAGTACGGCTTGAGCTCGGAGCCGTAGCGAACGAGGTAGTGCGACACGGCGAAGATGCCGATCGCGAACGTGGTCGCGAGCGGCGTGACCACCGAGCCGCAGCCGCGGCGAACCGTGCGCGCGAGCCAGGCGAAGGTCAGCAGCGCGCCGAGCGACCAGGAAGCACAAAGCCGCGATTTTGTCATAACGTCAGCGGGCCCAGCGGGCGACGGATCGCCGGAGAAACGACGAGACCTCCTCGCCGAAGCCCTCGGGGTTGTCGACCATCACGACGTGGCCTGCGAGCGGTACGGTGACGAGTCGGCCGTCACGGAGCACGCGCGGCATGCGTTCCGCGACGTCCTTCGCCAGCATTCCGGAGCGAACCCCGCGCACCACCAACGTGGGGCAACGGATCCGTCCGAGGGCGTCCCAGAGCGTCGGCTCGACGTAGCGACTCTCCGTCACGACTCCCCGGGGTCGCCAGCGACGCGAGCCGCGCTCGAACGTCGGATCGACCCGTCGCTCGAGCAACCCGTCGTCTCGCCGGCGGACGCCGTGGCGCGCGAGGCGAGCCAGGGTGGACGGACGCGCGAGGACGTGGCGATCCGCGAGGTGCCGCGCGTAGTCGTCGACCGTGCGGTGGACGCGAGGGGACGCGGCCGTGTCGGCGCGGATGTGGTCGACTCCGATGCGGTTGAGCTCCGGACCCGTATCGACCAGCACGAGGGCGCGGACGCGGTCGGGCTCCGTCGCGGCGAAGCACGTCGCGACCTCCCCCCCGAGGGAGTGTCCGACGATCACCACCTGCTCGAGCCGAAGCGCGTCGAGCACGGCCCGCACGTCCGCGACGAGGGTGGCGCGGTCGTAACGAGCTTGCGGATCCCAGTCGGATTCGCCGTGCCCACGGAAGTCGAGGGCCATCGGCCGCAGCCACGGGACGACGAACGGAACGAAATCGTCCCAGACGTGCGCTTCGTGCCCGAACCCGTGCAGGAGCAGGCACGGCGTCCCTCCGGTCGGGACGTCGACCAGGTGAAGGGTGAGGCCGTCTTGTGTGTGGACGGTGCGCGGACGTGGAACCATCGCAGCTCTCCAATGGGCCCCGCGTGTCCGGGGCAGGCGTCGCTGACGGGCGCTCGCTCAGAATGGGAGATCGAGCGCGGCGCACACGAACGCCATGAGTGGCGCCGCGGCGCGGAACGTCGTGTCGACCTCGTCGATGAACCCGGGTCGCGCGATCGCGCCGGCATCGAGCGTACGGTAGACGACGAAGTCCTTCCGCTTGAGATCGTCGACGAGCGGATGATCGGCGGGGAATCCGGCAGGTGGGCGCGAGAGGCGGTCTCCCGCGAGGCCGCCGAACGTGTCCCGAAGCGTCGGATCGTCCCGGACGCGGAGCCAGGCCTTTCCCTTCGCGGCGATGTGCTTGCGGACGGCGAGTGCGCTCGGACCGTCCGGGTGGAAGAGCCCGCCCCCGATCATGATGCCGCCGGGCTGGATGCCGACGTAGAGGCTCGGCCCATGCTCGCCGCGTTCGACCGCCGCGTGCCGGAACTCGACGTTGACGTACGTCGTGAACGGACGCTTGTCGCGCGAGAAGCGCGTATCGCGGTGGATCCGCGACACCGACCCGCCCGCCTTCCGCGCGTCGGCGCGGAGATGGCGGGAGATCGCGCGCAGGCGCGGCGCCATCGCCTCGACGAAGTGCAGGACGGGCGTCTGGACGCTGCTCTCGAAGCGCGCCTTCTGCGACACGAACCAGTCGCGGTCGTTGTGACGCTTGAGATCCGTCAGGAAGGCGAGGAGGTCGGCGGGCAGATGATCGAAGGTCCCGCGTGCTGCGCCGGTCGACGACGTGGCGGCGCGCGGCATGTCAGGCGGCTCGCACGTGCACGGTCTCGACGAGAGCGGTCCCGTCGCGCAGGCGTAGCAGGGCGACCGTTCCGATCTCGCCGTCGCGCTTGACGGCGGGGTACCGTGGGCTGCCCGGGTTGACGAACAGGACACCGTCGCGCACGGCGACGACGTCGCGATGGGTGCCGCCGAAGGCCACCACGTCCACCGGTTGCTCGAAGTACGCCGCGAGTCGTTCGCGAACCGAGCCGTCCGGGAAGTGGAGACCGTCCTCGGTGCTTCGCACGAGACCTTCGTTCACGAGGTCGAAGGCGACCCCGATCCGCAAACCGTCGGCATGGATCACTCGCCCGGCAGCAACCGTACGGCCTCCGGGGTCGACCGGATCCGCCGGGCTCCGCGTTCCCAGGACCGGCGCCACGGTCGCCAGACGGTCGAGGACCGGGAGGCCGCCGAGATCGCCGCAGTGCAGGATCAGATCGACGCCGTCGAAGGCCCGCAGGATTCCGTCCGCGAGGTCCTCCGCGCGCGGACCCATGCAGTGGGTGTCGGCCAGGATGCCGATCGCGCGCGCGTGGGGCGGCGAGGAAGCACAAAGCCGCGATTTGTACATATGCCCTCTTATCGGACGTCGCGAGCGTGGCTCGACTCTGCTAACGCGCCCGCACAGTACGGGTGCGCGCGCAGATCGTCATGTTCAACCGGGCCCACCAGATGCGCGCGACCGCGGCTCTCGCCATCCTGGCCCTGGCGCTACCCGCGCAAGCCTCGTATCAGGATGGCGCGTAGTTTAGCCGGCTCGATGTGGAAGGAGCGCTGAGCCATGAATCTGCCTCGCCTTTCCCTGCTCGCTGCGGCGCTGACCTTCATTGGTTCGGCACTGATGCCGCTCGCATCGCCCCAACGCCTTGCGGCGATGGTCGAGTTTGGGGCTTCGCCGGTCGGACTCATGGAGATCCGCGCTGCGTACGGCGGCCTCTTCTTGGGCACCGGCACCTTCTTCCTGCTGTGTGCAGGGCGGGAAAGCTGGTTTCGCCCGGGACTGGCCGCCCAGATCTGTCTCATGGGTGGCTTCGTTGCGGCGCGCGCCCTGTCGCTGGCCGTCGATGGCATGCCCAGCCTCATGCTTGCCATGCTGTTTGCGTGTGAGGCGACGGTCCTGGGTCTTGGTGTCGTCGCGCTGAGGCGGCTGGGGCCAGCGGCAGAATGAAACTTGAAGCTGTTTGCTTCACTTCTCAACGGCCATCGCCCCGAACGCATCTACGGGCTCGTCTGTACGGAGCTCGGCGTCAGCCCAGCCGAAGCAGGCTTCCTCGACGGCATTGGCCGCTACTAGAAGACGACGCGAGTGCTCGGCATGCCGACGATCAAGATCGTCGAGCCCGATGCGGCACTGGCCGAGCTCGAGCGTCTGACGGGTCAGGCGCTCCGCGGGCGACCAGGAAGCACAAAGCCGCGATTTTGTCATAACGTCAGCGTTATCGGACATTCCGCGCTTGGCTCCCTCCGCCCGGTGCCCGCAAAGTAGTCGGAACCTCCCTCGCGATGATCGAGGCCAGGTACGGCGACGCCAGGGTGAACCCCGCCCAGCTCGATGCCCTCGGAGAACCTCCGAGGACCTCGGAGACGACCTCCGAGATCGCTCCGGAAGGCATCGAGAGCCGGAACCCTGCCGGAACCTTCCCCACGAGCGCCGAGGCAACCCAGAGCCTGTAAACGACGAAAGCCCCGCGGGACGGGGCTTTCTGGGAAGAGCGGGCGACCGGGATCGAACCGGCGACGTCCAGCT
>Ga0194132_10004900_pt1 | contig 22344 bp, 18 predicted proteins | sample TA2KigOf80mmetaG_FD_148612 | JGI IMG/M metagenome (GOLD analysis project Ga0194132, IMG submission 148612) | Freshwater microbial communities from Lake Tanganyika, Tanzania - TA2015054 Kigoma Offshore 80m | ecosystem: Environmental > Aquatic > Freshwater > Lake | place: Tanzania: Lake... | reverse complement strand
GTCCTCGCCGCCGCGGTCGCATCGACCGGCGCCGGCGAGGCGGCGGCGCAGTTCTTCCCGCGCGAGGTGCCCGCCACCGCGATCCCGGCGCCGAAGCCGCGCACCGGCCCCAACGCCTTCGCGCTCAATGCGACGCTCGACACCCGTCTCGCCTATGTGCTGACCGGCGACGAGAGCATCGACACCATCAGCCGCGCCGGCCTCATCGGGTTGACCAACGTGCTCCGCCGCCGCACCGCCGTCGAAGCGGCGGCGCCGATCGGCGTCGACATAGAGCGTGACGAGCTCGCGTTCTTCCCGCTTCTCTACTGGGCGATATCGCCGCGTCAGCGCCCGCTCTCCGACCAGGCCGAGCAGAAGCTCAACGACTATCTCCGCACCGGCGGCACGATCCTGTTCGACACCCGCGAGCAGGGCGGCCTCTCGTCCAACATGTTCGGCGCCTCGGGTCCGGCGGCGCAGCGGCTCCGGGCGCTCCTCGCCGATCTCGACATCCCGGCGCTGACGCCGGTGCCCGAGGACCATGTGCTGGCGCGCGCGTTCTATCTTCTGAACGATTTCCCCGGCCGCTGGATCGGCGGCACGGTGTGGGTCGAGCGCCGCGGCGGCAACCACAATGACGGCGTCTCCTCGGTGGTGATCGGCGGCCACGACTGGGCCGGCGCCTGGGCGGTCGAGGACAACGGCCAGGCGATGTTCCCGGTCGTTCCCGGCGGCGAGCGCCAGCGCGAGATGGCGTTCCGCTTCGGCGTCAACTGGGTGATGTACGCGCTCACCGGCAACTACAAGACCGACCAGGTGCACATCCCGGCGATCATCGAGCGGCTCGGGCAATGACCTCGATCGCCTTCGCGCCGCTGTTCGACTGGATCGTGATCGCGGTCCTCGCGGCGCTCGCAGCACTCCTCCTCGGCTTCGGCGCGCTCCGCCGCGCGCGCGGCCTCGCGTGGCGTTTCGCGAGCCTCGCGATCCTTCTTCTCGCGCTCGCCAATCCGGTGCTGATCGAGGAGGAACGGCGCGCCGTCGCCGACGTCGTCGCGGTCGTGGTCGACGAATCGCCGAGCCAGGCCGTCGGGCGCCGGCCGGCGCAGACCCAGGCCGCGCTCGCCGAGCTGCGGGCGCGCCTCGGCGCGATGGAGAACCTCGAGCTCCGCGTGATCGCGGCCGGCGCGCCGGCAGCGACAGCGGGCGGCCCGGTCGACGGCACGCATCTGTTCGAGACGATCGGGCGCGCGCTCTCCGACGTACCGCGGAAGCGCATGGCCGGCGTCGTGATGCTGACCGACGGCCAGGTGCACGACACGCCGAAGGCCGACGACCCACCGCCGTTCGGCGGGCCGCTCCACGTCCTCGTCACCGGCGCCCGCGGCGAGCGCGACCGGCGCATCGTGCTCGAGCAGGCGACGAGCTACGGCCTAGTCGGCAAGACCGTCGAGGTCCGCATCCGCGTCGACGATCCCGCCGCCGCCGGCACCCGCGTCAACCTGACCCTGACCCGCGCCTCGGGCACCGTCGAGACGATCCCGGTGACGGTGGGCGAGACCGCGACGATCAACGTCCATATCGACCACGCCGGCGCCAACATCTTCCAGTTCGAGGTCGCCGCGGCGCCGAACGAGCTCACCGTCGTCAACAACCGCGCCGTCGTCACCGTGAACGGCGTCCGCGAACGGCTCCGCGTCCTCCTCGTCTCGGGCGAGCCGCATCCGGGCGAGCGCGTGTGGCGCAACATCCTCAAGGCCGACCCCTCGGTCGACCTCGTCCACTTCACGATCCTGCGCCCGCCGGAGAAGCAGGACGCGACGCCGGTGCGCGAGCTGTCGCTGATCGCGTTCCCGATCCGCGAGCTGTTCGAGGTCAAGCTCAACGAGTTCGACCTCATCATCTTCGACCGCTACCGCCGTCGCGGCGTGCTGCCGACGACCTATTACGACAACATCGCGCGCTACGTGGATCGCGGCGGCGCGGTGCTCGAATCCTCCGGCCCCGAGTTCGCCTCGCCGGTGAGCCTGTTCCGCACGCCGCTCGGCGAGGTGCTGCCCGCCGCGCCGACCGGGAGCGTCATCGAGCAGCCGTTGAAGCCCGGCCTCACCGATCAGGGCCGGCGCCACCCGATCACCGCCGATCTGCCCGGCGCCGACACCACCAACCCGCCCTGGGGCCGCTGGTTCCGCCAGATCGAGGTCAACGTCCGCCGCGGCGTGCCGTTGATGCAGGGGAGCGAGGCGCGGCCGCTCCTCGTCGTCGACCGGGTCGGCGAGGGCCGCGTCGCCCAGGTGCTGAGCGACCATCTGTGGCTGTGGGCGCGCGGCTTCGAGGGCGGCGGCCCGCATTCGGAGATCCTCCGCCGCCTCGCCCACTGGCTGATGAAGGAGCCCGATCTCGAGGAGAGCGATCTCCGCGCCCAGGGCGAGGGCAATGGGCTCGCCATTGTCCGCCGCAGCCTCGAACCCGATGCGAGCCCCGTCGAGGTGACCGCACCCTCGGGCGAAGTGCAGCAGGTCCGGCTCGAGGAAGGCTTCGGCGGCCGCGCCCGCGCCAGCGTCCCGGTCAAGGAGATGGGGATCTACAAGGTGAGCGACGGCGCGCGGTCGCGGCTCGCCGCGGTCGGGAACCTCAACCCGCGTGAATACGCCAATATGCGGGCCACGGCCGACGTGCTCGGGCCGCTGGCGACGGCGACCGGCGGCACCGTCCATTGGCTCGCCGATGGCCTCCCCGAGCCGCGCCGGGTCCGCGAGGGCCGCCGCGCCGGCGGACGCGACTGGATCGGCCTTCTCGCCAACAACGACTACCGGGTCGACAGCGTGCGCGAGGTGACGCTGCTGCCGGGGCTCGCGCTGCTCCTGATCGGGCTCGGGACGCTCGTCTTCGCCTGGCGCCAGGAAGGCCGCTGAGCGGCCGACCCTTATAGGGTGCAGGCCGCTGAGCGGCGGACCCTTTTGGGAGCAGGCCGCTGAGCGGCCGACCCCCAAAAGCAAAGGCCCCGGCGGGAGGGGGTGCCGGGGCCTGAACGCTTCGTACCGGTTTGGAGCATATGCGGGGGAGCGCCCCGCGAGCGACTGAATGGAACATAGGCCTCGGCCGCGCCGTTGACCAATCAAGCCTCGGTCACATGCGTGTGAGGATCGCCGTGAGCGTGGGGAGGAGACACCGATGGGCATGCTGATCGAGGGGCGCTGGATCGCCGACGACGTGGCCTATCGCGACGGCGGCGGCCGGTTCGTCCGCCCCGAATCCCCGTTCCGCCATTGGGTGACGGCCGACGGCGGCGCCGGCCGGACCGGGACCGGCGGGTTCAAGGCCGAGGCCGGGCGCTACCACCTCTATGTCTCGCTCGCCTGTCCGTGGGCGCACCGGACGCTGATCGTCCGCGCGCTCAAGGGGCTCGAACGCGTGATCACGGTCTCGATCGTCCACCCGGTGATGGGCGAGGACGGCTGGGTGTTCGGTGCGTTCCCGGGCGCGATTGCCGATGGCGTCAACGGCGCCGCGCGGCTCCACGAGCTCTATACCCGCGCCAAGCCCGACTTCACCGGGCGCGTCACGGTCCCCGTCCTCTGGGACAAGGAGCGCCGGACGATCGTCAACAACGAATCGTCGGAGATCATCCGCATGCTGAACGGCGCGTTCGCGCCGCTCGGCGCCGGCGGCTCCGATCTCTACCCGGCCGCGCTCCGCGCCGAGATCGACGCGGTCAACGCCGAGGTTTATGCCAACGTCAACAACGGCGTCTATCGCTGCGGCTTCGCGACGACCCAGGCCGCCTATGACGCGGCCTTCGACGAGCTGTTCGCGACGCTCGACCGGCTCGAGGCGCGGCTCGACCGCCAGCCCTTCCTCGCCGGCGCGGTCGCGACCGAGGCCGACTGGCGGCTGTTCCCGACGCTCGTCCGCTTCGATGCCGTCTATCACGGCCACTTCAAGTGCAACCGGCAGAAGCTCGCCGAGTATCCGTGCCTCGCGCCCTATACGCGCGCGCTCTACCAGACCCCCGGCGTCGCCGCGACCGTCGACATGGACCATATCCGCACGCACTACTACACGAGCATGCCGGGCATCAACCCGACCCGGATCGTCGCGCGCGGACCGCTGCCCGACTTCGACCGGCCGCACGACCGCGCGACGCGCCGTTACGGCTGAACCGGCAGATCGAAGGTGACGACGACCGGCGCGTGATAGGTCTCGGGCGAGCCGCCCGCGAGCGCGTAGCCGACAACCTCGTCCTCGAGCGCCTCGTTGTGGATCTCGACGCCGCGGAAGGCGCCCATCAGGGCGCGCGAGGCGAGAACGTGGTCGAGCATCAGCCGCCGGCCGGCATGAAGCACCGAGAACCGCCGCGATTCGGCGACCGCACGCTCGAGCGGCACCAGTACACGGGCGGCGAGCGCGCCGTTCGCCGTGTCCTCGGTCTCGGCGCGGAGCAGCCTGAGTGGCATCTCGTTCACGTCCGCGTTCATGTCGCCGCAGACGACGACGAGCGCATCGGGATCGGCATCGAGCAGGCGATCGACGGCGAGCCGCGCCTCGAGCGCCTGGCCGGCGCGCTTCATCGTCGCGAGGTAGAAGCCGGCCGCCCAGCTGGCGGTCGTCTTCCAGGTGAACGGCCCCGATTTCTCGCCGGCGATGAAGGCGGCGAGCGGGGCGCGGAGATGAAGGTCGAGGACGTGGAGCGCCCGCCCGTCGGCGAGCGCGAGCTCGGCATGGAGGATCGGCCGGTCCCACGCAACGGGCGCAGCCGGCGCCGTTCCCGGCGCCCAGGCCGGCGGCGGGACGAGATCGTGCCAGTACTGGCGGAAAGCGCGGATCGGGAGCCGGCTCAGGATCACGAGGTTCTGCACATCGAGCGGGCCGCGTCCGTCGCGGAGCGTCGTCGCGGCGCGCGCGAACCCGGCATAGGGCGTGCCGGCGAGGAGCGCGCCGAGCGCGCGGAAGCGGCGCGGCGCCGCCTTCGCCGGGTCGATCTTCTGCGCGTTGACCTCCTGCAGGCAGAGCACGTCGGCGTCGAACCGGTCGAGCTGCGGCCGCAGCAGGCGGACGCGGTCGGCGAACGGCGCCGCGGCGTCGGGGCCGTCGTCGAGGTTCTCGAGATTGAATGTGGCGATCCGCAACCTGCGATCCTAATCGTGCGCGCGCGACGGACGGTTTGCTATAGTGGGCGGCCATGACAAAGCTCAACGAACTCACCGCCACCGAGGCGGCGCGCCGCATCGCCGCCCGGGAGATCACCGCCGAGGCGCTCGTCGCCGCCTGCCTCGAGCGCATCCGCGACCGCGATCCGACGGTCAAGGCGTGGGCCCATCTCGACCCCGAGCGCGCGCTCGCCGCGGCGCGGGCGCGCGACAGCGCGACGGCCAAAGGCGGGCTCGGGCTCCTGCACGGCGTTCCGGTCGGCATCAAAGACATCTTCGCGACCGCCGACTACCCGACCGAGATGGGCTCGCCGATCTACAAGGGGAACCGGACCCGCGCCGATTCGGCGCCGGTCGGCCTCCTTCGCGCCGCGGGCGCCGTCATTCTCGGCAAGACCGTGACGACCGAGTTCGCGGCGACGACGCCGAACCAGACCTGCAACCCGCACAATCCCGGCCATACGCCGGGCGGCTCGTCGTCGGGAAGCGCCGCCGGCGTCGGCGACCGCATGATGCCGGCCGCGCTCGGCACCCAGACCGCGGGCTCGGTGATCCGTCCCGCCGCGTTCTGCGGCGCGGTCGGCTTCAAGCCGAGCTACGGCACCGTCAACCGCACCGGTGTGATGTCGGAATCCGAATCGCTCGACACCATCGGCTGGATCACCCGCTCGGTCGACGACATCGCGCTGGTCGGCGCGGTGCTGATGGGCCGGCCCGCCGTCGACCGTCGCAGCCTCGACCGGGCGCCGCGGATCGGGCTCTGCCGCACCCATCTCTGGACCGAGGCCGCGCCCGAGACGGTCGAGGCGTTCGAGGACATGGCGGCGCGGCTCGCCGGCGCCGGCGCGCGGATCAGCGAGGTCAAGTGGCCGGCGAGCTTCACCGCCATGGCCGAGGCCCACTGGCGCGTCCTCGCCTTTGAGTTCGTGCGCGCGCTCGCCTGGGAATGGAACAACCATCGCGACCTGATGAGCGCCAAGCTGATCGCGACCTGCGAGATCGGCCTCGCCCATCCGTTCGAGGCCTATTGCGCCGATCTCCGCCACGCGATGGCCTGTCGCGCCGAGTATGCCGCGCTCGTCGCCGACTACGACGCGCTCCTGGTGCCGTCGGCGATGGGCGAGGCGCCGGCCGGGACCGCAACCGGCGATCCGCGCTTCCAGAGCCTGTGGACGTTCATGCACGTGCCGGCGCTGACGCTGCCGACGCATCGGGGGCCGAAGGGCCTTCCGGTCGGCACGCAGTTCGTCGGCAAGTTCCACGCGGACGAGGCGCTCCTCGCGGTCGGGCGCTGGGTCGAGGCGAAGATCGGCCACGCCTGGACGCGCGGCTGAGGGCGTTCAGCCGGCGAAGATCACCGATGCGACGGTTCCGAGGCCGGGCCGGCTCCTGAGGACGAACCGGTCGCGCTGCAGCTCGACCAGCGACTTGGTCAGCGGCAGCCCGAGACCGGTGCCGTCGTATTTGCGGCTCAAGGTCGAATCGACCTGGCTGAAGGGCTGCATCACGCGCGGAATGTCGGCGGCCGCGATGCCGATCCCGGTGTCGACGACCGTGATTGCGACGCCGTCGCGCACCCGGCGTGCGCGCACGCCGACGCACCCGCCGGCGGGCGTGAACTTGACCGCGTTCGACAGGAGGTTCATCAGCACCTGCTTCAGCATACGCTCGTCGGCCTCGACAGCGCCGAGACCGTCGCCGATGCGCGCCGAGAGGGTGATGCCCTGGCCGTCGGCGCGCGGCTTGACGAGGCGGAGGCTGGCCTCGATCGTCTGGCGCACATCGACGAGCGCGATCGAGGGCGCGAGCTTGCCGGCCTCGATCTTCGACAGATCGAGAATGTCGTTGATGACCTGGAGGAGATGCCGGCCGCTGTCGTGGATGTCGCGGACATAGGCGCGGTAGTTCTCGCTGCCGAGCACACCGAAGATCTCCGACACCATCATCTCGGAGAATCCGATGATGGCGTTGAGCGGCGTCCTCAGCTCGTGGCTCATGTTGGCGAGGAACTCGCTCTTCGAGCGGTTGGCGATCTCGGCCGCCTCCTTGGCGAGCCGCATGTTCTCCTCGGCGTTGCGCTGCCGGGTGATGTCGCGCGAGAAGCGCGCGAGACGGCTCACCTTGCCGGACGCATCGCGGACCGGCGAGTTGAGGTAGAGCCGCCACGACCCGTCGGCGAAGCGCTGCTCGAACTGGACCGGGACGCCGGTCTCGATCGCGCGCGCGGCGGCGCGACCCCGTTCGTCGGCGCCCTCGGCATAGGTCACCGACGCGACTTTGCGGCCAATCAGGTCGGCGAGCGGCAGGCCGACGTCGGCGGCGAAGGCCTCGTTCGCCATCACGATGGTACCGTCGCGCTCGCTGAGGAGCGCCGCGTCGAAGGCGGCGTTGATGAGGGTCTTCGAGGTCTCCTCGCTGGCGCGCAGCCGCTCCTCATAGCGCTTGCGCTCGGTGATCTCGGTATAGATGCCGACCAGGAATCCCTCGCGGGTCCGGTGCTCGGCGAGCTGCACCCAGGTCCCATCGGCCCGGCGTTGCTCCTGCGGGCCGCGCGGCGTCCGGCGCTCCGCGACGCGGCGCGCGACATAGGCCTCGACCAGCGCGGGCGCGCTGAGACCATAGATCGAGCGCGCGGCGGCGCGGGCGATCTCGGCATAGGGCATGCCGCGCGCGAGCTCGGCCTGGAGCGGCTTGTGCTCGGCGAGGAATTTGTCGTTCCAGAGGACCAGGCGGTCGTTGGGATCCCACAGCACGAGACCGTCCGAGAGGCTCCGGATCGCGTCCATCAGCCACTGGTTCGCCTGCGCGGCGCTCGCCTCCGCCTCCTTCTGGCGGGTGATGTCGACGAACAGGCCGTCCCACACGACGGCGCCGTCCGCACGCCGGCTCGGCCGCGCGATCGAGTGGATCCAGACCGTGTCGCCCTGCGGCGTGATGTTGCGGATCTGGACGTCGAACGGCGCGAGGTCGCACTTCGATCGGGCGAGCGCCTCGCGGAACATCGCGCGGTCGTCGGGGTGCACCGCCTCGACGAAACGCAGCGGGTTCGCTGTCACCTCGGCGGCCTCGAAGCCATGGGTGTGGCGCACGCCGTCGCTGACAAAGGGATACTCGATGCGACCGTCGGGGTGCTGGACGCGCTGGTATACCGCACCGGGAAGATTGGTCGAGATGGCGAGGAAGCGGCGTCGGCTCTCCTCCAGCGCCCGCGCGTCGGCGAGGCGCTCGGTGACGTCGCGCAGCACGATCACGCGCGCCGGCTCACCGTTCCAGGTGATCGGCGCAACGCGCGTCTCGACCTCGACGCGCGTGCCGTCGAGACGGACGCGCTCCTGGATATCGGGCGCCGCCGGCTCGAGGAGCGTCATGACCTGGTCGACGCGCCGGCGCACCGTCTCGCGGAGGGCCTCGGGCACGAAGTCGAGCGCCCGGCGGCCGACCAGCGCCGCCGCGTCCGGCGCCGCGAACAGGAGCGCCGCGGCCGAATTGGCATAGGCGAACACCTCGCCGGTCACGATGAGGACCGGATCGGGGATCGTGTCGACCACCGCGTGGTAGCGCGCCTCGGCCTCGCGCAGCGCCGCGAGCGCGCGCCGCCGGTCGGTGATGTCGCGGAGCACGCCGAGGACGGCGGGGCGTCCGTCCCATATCGTCAGCGCCGAGCGCAACTCGACGTCGACACGGGTGCCGTCGAGGCGCAGGCGCTGCTGCTCGACCGGCGGCTGGGCGAGCCCGTCGGCGTGGAGCCGGACGATGCGCTGGCGGTGCGCGGCGCGCTGTTCCAGCGGCACGAAGTCGAGGACGACGGTCCCGATCAGCGCCGCCGCGCTCTCGGCCCCGACCAGCGCCGCCATTGCGGAATTGGCATGGACGATGATCCCGTCGACCTGGATCGACACCGCGTCGGGCAGGGTCTCGAACAGCCGCCGATAGCGCGCCTCGCCGTCGGCGAGCGCCGCCTCGCGCCGCCGCTCGGCGGTCACGTCGGCATAGACGCAGACCGTGCCGCCGTCGCTGGTGCGCCGCTTGATCTGACGGATCGACCGTCCGGCCGGATCGTCGAGCACGAAGTCCGACGACGGCGCGCGATGCTGGGCGAGCGCGCGCGCGACCAAGGCGTCGTGATCCTCGGGCGGAAACTGGCCGACGCGCCCGAGCACCGCGCGCACCAGATCCTCGAAACGCGCACCGGGCACGATCAGATTGGCGACGCAGGGCCAGATCTCGTTGAGGTAGCGCTGGTTGCAGAGGACAAGCCGTTCGTCGGCGTCATAGAGCGCGAAGCCTTCCGACATCGCCTCGATCGCATCGCGCAGCCGGCGATCGGCGATGCGCACGCGATCGATCTCGTCGCGCTGGGCGGTGGTGTCGCGAAGGATGCACATCGATGCCTGAAGGCCGTCCCAGTCGATCGGCGCGGCGGCGACGGAGGCCCAGTACGCCGAGCCGTCGGCGCGCAGGCGGCGTTGCTCGAGGAAGCTCTGCACCGCGCCGGCGAGGACCTGGCGCGAGCGGGACGCGACCACCGTGCGCGATTCGGGGTGCACGAAGTCGTCGCCGTGGCGCCCGACGGCGAGCGCGAGCGCGGGGATTCCGAACTGATGCAACCCGGCCGGGTTGAGATAGAGGATCCGCCGTCCCGCGTCGTGGATCATGATCGCATCGGGCGAGGCGTCGACGAGGGCGCGGTAGCGGTTGGGTCCGTCGTGGAGCGCGGCGGCGAGTCTCTCGGTCGCGGCGAGCCTGGTCTCGAGCTCGGCGATGCGTGCGCGCAGCCGCGCGAGCTCGAGACCAGGCTCGCCCTTGGGCGCTGATGACGTTGGTCCCGTCCTCGTCGACATGGTGACCCGATTGTCGCGTCGTGCGAACCACTGGCCCCGTTTCGGGGCGCGCATTAGGCCAATGAGATCGTTAAGAAAGCTTAACCCCGTCCACGCCCGAGGCCAGTTTCTCCGCGTCGACGGCGCACGTCTGTGCGCGCCGTCACAAGTGCGCCGCGCGACGTCGGCCGCGTGGCCGGCCGGTCCGCGCGATCCAGAACGCGCTGAGGCAGATCAGCCCGGCGCCGGCCCAGGTCAGGATATCCGGGGTCTCGCCGAAACCGAAATAGGCGATCGCCGCAATCCATATGATGCGCACGAAATCGAGCGGCATGATCGCGCTCGCCTCGGCCTCCTTGAGCGCCTGGTTGAGAAGGATGTGCCCCGAGGTCCCCATCACCGCGAGCGCGACCAGCCAGGCATAGGTCTCCGCGCTCGGCCAGCGCCACACCAGGATCGCCGGTCCGAGCGCGAGCGGCGCGAGCAGAATGTTCATGTAGGCCGCGATGGTGATCGCCGAATCGGTCTTCGAGAGCTCCTTGATCACCATCAGCGCGAAGGCCCAGATCACGGCCGAGGCGAGCGAGAGCAGCGGCCCGAGCCCGAGCGCCTCTTGGCCCGGGCGCAGAACGACCACCATGCCGACGAAGCCGAGCGCGATGGCCGCCGCCTTGGCGCGGCCGATCCGCTCGCCGAAGAAGAACACCGCCAGAATGGCCGCGAAGATCGGCGAGGTGAAGCTGAGCGTCGATATCTCGGTGAGCGGGCCGATGCCGAGCGCGTAGAAGAAGCACATCATCGAGACGATGTTGATCGCGGCGCGCAGCAGATGGAGCGGAAAGCGCCGCGTCCGGAGCGGCGCGAGACCGTGGCGGACCAACACCGGAACGAATACGAGAAGCCCGAAGAAATTGCGGAAGAACGCGATCTCGTAGGCGTGGAGATCGGCCGAGACATGGCGGATCGCCCCGTGCATGCCCGAGAAGCAGAGGGTCGAGGCGAGCATCAGGAGGACGGCGCGTCCATCCGGACCGGCGGGCCCGCCGGCGTTCATCGGATCGCGGTGGAAGGCGGGTTCATCGCCGCCAGATTGGGCGCCGGCGCGCGGTTAGGCAACCCCCGGGGCGACACGCGGTCGCTCGCCGCGGCCTTCTCTGGCGACGGCGGCAAAAGGCGGTATCATGTCCGCGTTGGCCCGCGAACGGAGGAAAGTCATGAGAGAGACCGGTGTCGTCGGTGGCGTGTGCATGGCCCATGCCCCGCAGTTCTTCACCCTGCCCGAGACCGAGGACAAGGGAACGGTGGCCCGTGTCGAAGCCATGGCGATCGAGAACGGCAAGCAGCTCGCCGCGCTCAAGCCCGACGTCTACATCGTGATCGCCAACGATCACGCCAACCAATTCCTCCTGCACTGCGTGCCGTCGTTCACGCTGCACCGCGGGCCGGTCGCCAAGGGCACGTTCGCCGGTCGCGATTTCAGCTTCCCGATCGCCGCCGACATCTCGACAAGCCTGATCCGCTATCTGCAGGAGGACGGCTTCGATCCCGCGTTCACCAGCAACGCCGCGATCGACTACGCCTTCGGCATCCCGCTCACCTTCCTCCGTGTGCCGGGGCCGGTGATCCCGCTCTATGTCAACGCCTATGTGCCGCCGCAGCCCAGGATGGAGCGCTGCTTCGCGTTCGGCCAGGCGATGCGGCGCGGGCTCGAGGCGCTCGGCGTGCGCGCGGTCGTCGTGACGAGCGGCGGGCTGTCGCATTTCCCCGGCACCGAGCGTTACGCCGAGCCCGACCTCGCGTTCGACAAGAAGCTCGTCGCCGAGCTCGCCACCGGCAACATGCGCTATCTCCTCGCGCTCGACGAGAAGCGCCTCGACGAGACCGGCAATATCGAGCTCCGCTGCTGGGGCGTCGCCGCCGGGATGCTCGGCGAGCGCAAGCCCGACATGATCTCGCTCGAGCCGAGCTGGCACCACAACTACGCCACCATCGCCTGGTGGTCCGAGCCGCGCGAGCCCAAGTTCGAGCCGCATTATCCGCCGGTCCACCCCGAGCTCGTGACCCTGACCGACGCGCTGCAGCGCCTCGCCTACAACCCGAATGAGCGCGCGCGCTTCATCGCCGATCCGCAAGCCTTCGCCAACGCGCTCGGCATGTCGGCCGAGGACAAGGCGCGGCTCCTCACCTTGGACCAGGCCGAGCTCCTGCGGCTCGGCGTCCATGCGCTCCTGCCGTTCATGGCCAAGATGGGGATCGAGCGCCAGCGCCAGGGCAAGGCGACCTGAGGCCGGCGCGCGGTCGTCAGCGATAGAAGATGTGTCGCCCGATCCGCGCGGTCTCGCGCTTCTTCTGCGCCCATAGCGGGCGGACGCTCTTGTTGTGGACGTAGAGCGCGCCGTTCGAGGGGTCGGCCTGGCGGTTGAAAAGCGCCTCCTTGGCGAAGGCGACGGCCTCCTCCCACGCGCGCCCGCGCGGCTCGCGTTGGACGCGCGGATCGCAGGTCCAGGAGAACTGGCAGCGGCCGGGACCGGCCTCGCTCCCCTGATGCACGACGCCGCAGATCGTATCAGGAAAGATCCCCTGGTCGACCCGGTTGAGGGTCAGATGCGCGATCGCGAGCTGGCCGGCGCCGGGCTCCGAGCGCGATTCCCGGTAGACGTTGAGCGCGAGACAGCGGAACTGCTCGGCATCGATCGGAACGAGCGGTGCCGCCGCGGCCGGACGGGCGGCGGCGAGGCCGGCAACGGCGAGGAACAACGCTGCGCTCGGCGGCAAACGGACGAAGACCGCGGCAATCCTTCTCATCTGTGGCCCCCACGGTGAGTTGACGGACTGTCGGTGCATCGCGGACGCGCGCTGCGTCTACGTGACGGTGCGCGCACTGTCAAGCGCGGGGGCGCTACCAGTCCTCGGCGGTGAGGAGGACGCTGCCGCCTTCCTCGTAGCGGCCGATCGAGACCAGATAGGCGGCGCGGCGGCGAATGCGGTCGAAATGGGCGCGCGCCGTCGCGACGCATGCCTCGTGCGACCGGGGGCGGTCGTTGGCGGCCTCGAGATAGTCTCGCGAGACCCGGCACAACAGCCGGTTGCCGCCGGAATGGGCAAAGAAATGCACCTCGCCGAGGCTCGCCACCCAGCGCAGACGGTCGGCCGATCCGCAGTCTATGGTCCGTTCGATCTTGGCCATCGCAGCCCTCCGAGGCCGGGCGCGGCGCGCCTAGGCCGCCCGCCACGAGGGCTACACCGGTCGCGTTACGATCGGGTTAAGCGGCTTCCCCGGCGGCCTCAGCGACCGCGGTCCCGTTCACGGGTGAACCGCTCGAAAGCCGCCAGCGTCTCCTCGCTGACGTGGTGCTCGAGGCCTTCCGAATCGATCACCGCCTGGGCCTCGCTGACCCCGATCGCCTTGAGGAAGTCGATGACGATCTGGTGGCGGACCCGCGAGCGCGCGGCGAGCGTGCGGCCCTCCTCGGTGAGGAAGATTGATCGGTAGGGCCGGCTGGTCACCAGCCCGTCGCGACGGAGCCGGGCGATGATCCGGTTGGCGGTGACATGGCTGACGCCGAACCGCTCGGCGAGATCGACCAGCCGGGCCTCGCCGTTGACGGTGATGAGATCGTCGATCAGCTCGACGTAATCCTCGGCGATCTCGGTGCGCCGCGCCTCGCGGGTCCGCTCGAACATCGCCGCCTGACGTTCGGCGTCGTGCAGGCGCCGGCCCCCGGTCATCGGTCTCTCCCTGCCCCGGCCCGACTGGTCATAGCGCGGCGAAGCGAAACTGCAAGGCAAACTTGCCCGGCCACCGGCTTGGCAGACGCGAAAAAAACCCTAGTATGGGCCGCACGCGGTCGCCCGGCGCGGCCGGCATAGACCCCACAGGGAGCCATCGACGATGATCAGGACACTGACCTGCTCCGCTTCCGCGCTCGCGTTGTTCGCCGCCGTTCTCGCCGGCACGCCGGCCGCGGCGCAGGAAACCCTCAAGATCGGTTTCATCAACACCTTCTCCGGCGACCGCGCGATCTTCGGCAAGCAGCAGAAGGATGCGCTCGAGCTTGCGCTCCAGCACCTCGGCGGCAAGGTCGGCGGCCTGCCGGTCGAGATCATCTACGCCGACGACCAGGGCAAGCCCGATGTCGGCCGCCAGGAATCGGACAAGCTGGTCCAGAAGGACCGCGTGCACTTCGTCACCGGCATCATCTGGTCGAACGTCCTCCTCGCGGTCGCGCGCCCGGTGACGCGCGCGGGCGTGATCATGATCACGACGAATGCCGGCGCCTCGCCGATGTCGGGCAAGGAGTGCCACCCCAACTTCTTCACCACCTCGTGGAACAACGACACGATCCCCGAGGGCGTCGGAAAGCTGATGACCGACGACAAGGTCGAGAACTCGTTCATGCTAGCGCCCAACTACCAGGCCGGCAAGGACATGATCACGGGCCTGCAGCGGTTCTACAAGGGCCAGGCGGTGGGCCAGATCCTCACCAAGCTCGACCAGAGCGATTTCCAGGCCGAGCTGTCGCAGATCCGCGCCGCCAATCCGAAGTCGGTGTTCATCTTCCAGCCCGGCGGCATGGGGATCTCGTTTCTCAAGCAGTGGGCGGCCTCCGGGCTCGCCGACAAGATCCCGCTCTATTCCGCCTTCACGGTCGACGCCGTGACGCTGCCCGCCATCGGCGACGCCGCACTCGGCACCTTCCACACGATGTACTGGGCGGCCGATCTCAAGAACCCGCAGAACGAGCGGTTCGTGAAGGACTTCATGGCGAAGTACAACTACGAGCCGTCGAACTACTCGGCGCAGGCCTATGACCTCCTGCCGTGGCTCGAGAGCGCGGTGAAGGAGGTGAAGGGCAACCTCGCCGATAAGGACGGGATCCGCAATGCGCTCCGCAAGGTCAACTACGCCTCGATCCGCGGGCCCTACAAGCTCAACCAAAACCACACACCGATCCAGAACATCTACAAGCTCGAGGTCATCAAGGGCCCCGACGGCAAGTCCAAGATCGTGAGCCGTGGCACGGTGTTCGAGAACCACAAGGACTCCTATGGCGCCGAGTGCGATATGAAGTGGTAGGTCGACCGGCCGGGGCGCGCGGCTCGCGCGCCCCTTCCGCGGCCAGACACGCGTTGCGATGTCCTTCCTCCTCATCGTCGAGCAGACGCTGAACGGCATCCAGTTCGGCGTCTTCCTGTTCCTGATCTCGGCCGGGCTCACGCTCGTGTTCGGGATCATGAACATGGTGAACCTGACGCACGGCTCGCTCTACATGATGGGCGCGTATTACGCCTTCGCGCTCACGAACCTCACGGGATCGTTCTATCTCGCGATCCTCCTGATGATCCCGGCGGCGCTGGTGACCGGGATCGTCCTCGAGCTCGTCGCACTCCGCACGCTCTACTCGCGCGATCACCTCGACCAGGTGCTCGCGACGTTCGGGCTGATCCTCTTCTTCAACGAGCTCGTGCGCCTCGTCTGGGGGCCGGAGAACAAGCGCTTCGACATCCCGCAGAGTCTCTCCGGCCATGTCGAGATCATCCCCGGCATCCCCTATCCCGAATATCGCGTCGCGATCATCGCGGTCGGCCTCCTGGTCGCGGTGTTCCTCTATTTCCTGATCGCGCGGACGCGGATCGGCATGCTGGTGCGCGCCGGCGCCTCGAACCGCATGATGGTCGGCGCGCTCGGCGTCAATATTCGCCTCCTCTACACCGTCATCTTCGGCATCGGCGCCGCGCTCGCCGGGCTCGCCGGCGGCATGGCGGGGCCGATCCTGTCGGTCGGCACCGGCATGGGCGAGGGCATGCTGATCCTCGCCTTCGTCGTCATCGTCATCGGCGGCATCGGCTCGATCAGGGGCGCGCTCGTCGCCTCGGTCCTGGTCGGCATCGTCGAGACGGTCGGGCGCTCGACGGTGCCGATCCTGCTCCAGGGCTTCCTCAGCCGCGACGTCGCCAACACCGCCGGGCCGGCGCTCGCCTCGATGCTGATCTATGTCGTGATGGCGGCGGTCCTCTTCTTCCGCCCGCAAGGCCTCTTTCCGGCGCGGACCGGCTGACGATGCGCGCGACGCCCCGCCTGGTCGCGATCGCGATCTGCCTCATCGTGCTCGCGATCGTGCCGCCGGTCGCGACCGCGATGGGCGAGCCCTATTATCTCCGCCTGTTCGAGCGGATCATGATCTTCGCGATCGCGGCGATCAGCCTCGACCTCATCCTCGGCTATGGCGGGATGGTGAGCTTCGGGCATGCCGCCTATCTCGGCATCGGCGGCTACGCGGTCGCGATCTTCTCCTATTACGGGGTCGGCTCGGGCTGGGTCCACTTCCCGGTGACGATCGTCGGCTCGGCCTTGATCGCGCTCTTCATCGGCGCGATCAGCCTCCGGACGAGCGGCATGTATTTCATCATGATCACGCTCGCCTTCACCCAGATGCTCTACTTCCTCGGCGTCAGCCTCGAGGAATATGGCGGCGACGACGGCATCAACACCGACCGCTCGGGCTTCGCCAAGCTGATCGACCTCTACGATCCGTGGACGCTCTACTACTTCACGTTCGGCTGGCTCCTCCTCTGTCTCCTGATCTCCTGGCGCCTCGTCAACTCGCGCTTCGGCATGGTGATCCGCGGCGCCTTCTCGAACGAGACGCGGATGCAGGCGATCGGCTTCCCGACCTATCGCTACAAGCTCGCCGCCTTCGCGATCGCGGGTGCGATGTGCGGCGTTGCGGGCGCGCTCCTCGCCAATATCACCGAGTTCGTCACGCCCGAGTACATGCACTGGTTCCGCTCCGGCGAGATCATGGTGATGGTGCTGCTCGGCGGCATGGGGACGCTGTTCGGCCCGCTGCTCGGCGCCGCCGTCTTCCTCCTCCTCGAGGAGGTCCTGAAGGAGGTGACGCAGCACTGGCAGATCATCTTCGGCCCGCTGTTCGTGATCCTCGTCCTGTTCGCACGCCGCGGCCTGTGGGGCCTGATCCCCGATCGCGAGGACCGCGATGGCTGAGCCGATCCTCGCCGTCAGCGGCCTCGTCAAGCGCTTCGGCGGCGTGGTCGCGACCGACAATGTTCATTTCGACGTGACGCGGGGCGAGATCCACGCCGTGATCGGTCCCAACGGCGCCGGCAAGACCACGTTCGTCGCCCAGATCGCGGGCCAGCTCCGCCCCGATGCCGGGCGCATCGTCTTCGCCGGCGAGGACGTGACGCGGCTGTCGGGGCCGCAGCGCTCGCAGCGCGGCCTCGCGCGCTCGTTCCAGATCACCAGTGTCTTCCGCGATCTCTCCGCGCTCGCCAACGTCGCGCTCGCGATCCAGGCGCATGCCGGTCACAGCTTCCGCCTGTGGCGGCGCGCCGATCGCGATGCGGCGCTGGTCGAGCCGGCGCGCGCGGTGCTCGCCGATGTCGGGCTCGCCGCGCGCGCCCACGTCAAGTCCGGCAATCTCGCCCACGGCGAGCAGCGCCAACTCGAGATCGCGATGGCGCTCGCGACGCGGCCGAAGCTCCTCCTTCTCGACGAGCCGACCGCCGGCATGGGGGCCGAGGATTCCGAGCGCATGACGGCCTTCCTCGCGACGCTCAAGAGCCGCTACGCGATGCTCCTGATCGAGCACGATATGAACGCGGTCTTCGCGCTCGCCGACCGCATCACCGTCCTCGTCTACGGCCGCGCGATCGCGACCGGGACGCCCGAGGCGATCCGCGGCAACGACGCGGTGCGCGCCGCCTATCTCGGCGACGACATGCCGGACAGGGTGGCGTGATGCTGGTCGTCGATGGGGTCGCCTCGTCCTACGGCCAGAGCCAGGTTCTGTTCGGCCTCTCGTTCGAGGTCAACCAGGGCGAGCTCGTGACGCTCCTCGGCCGCAACGGCATGGGCAAGACGACGACCGTGCGCACCGTCATGGGCCTCCTCGTGCCGCATGACGGACGGATCATGTTCGAGGGCAAGGCGATCGAGCGGCTGCCATCCTACCGGATCGCCCGCCTCGGCCTCGGCCTCGTGCCGGAGGGACGCCAGATCTTCCCCAATCTCACGGTGCGCGAGAACCTGGTCGCGACCGCGGTCGGCGCCGGCAACGGACGGGCGGGCTGGACGCTCGAGCGCGTGCTCGAGCTGTTCCCGGCGCTCGCCGAGCGCACCGGCAACATGGGCAACCAGCTCTCGGGCGGTGAGCAGCAGATGCTCGCCATCGGCCGCGCGCTGATGACCAATCCGCGGCTCCTGATCCTCGACGAGGCGACCGAGGGCCTCGCGCCGCTGATCCGGCGCGAGATCTGGAACTGCCTCGGCCGGCTCAAGGCGGAAGGCCAGTCGATCCTCGTCATCGACAAGAACATCGCCGCGCTGACCGCGATCGGCGACCGGCATTACATCGTCGAGAAGGGCAAGGTCGTGTGGACGGGCGATTCGGCCGCGCTCGCCGCCAACCCCGAGATCCAGCACCGCTATCTCGGCGTCTGACGTAGACCCCGAACAGAACCGGAGAGCGACCATGAAGATCGCGAGCTATCGGATCGGCGACCGCCTCTCCTACGGCGCCGTCGCGGGCGAGGGCATCGTCGATGTGCCGAAGCATCTCGCCAACGCGCCGGCGACGCTCCGCGCCGCGCTCGCCGCCGGCCGGCTCGGCGCCATCGCCGCCGCGACCCAAGGCGCGAAGCCCGATCACCGGCTCGCCGACATCGCCTTCGAGCCGGTGATCCCCGAGCCCGAGAAGATCATCTGCATCGGCCTCAACTACCGGAGCCACGTGCTCGAGGGCGGTCGCGACGTGCCGCAGCAGCCGATGATCTTCACCCGCTACCCGAGCGCCCAGGTCGGCCATATGCAGCCGATGGTGCGACCCAAGGCGTCCGACAAGTTCGACTTCGAGGGCGAGCTCGCGCTGGTGATCGGCCGGACCTGCCGGCACGTCGCGGAGAAGGACGCGCTCTCGGTGATCGCCGGCTATTCCTGCTTCAACGACGGCTCGATCCGCGACTGGCAGCGCCACACCTCGCAGTTCATCCCGGGCAAGAATTTCTACCGCTCGGGCGCCTTCGGGCCGTGGCTCGTCACCGCCGACGAGATCCCGGATCCGACGCGGCTCACCCTCCTCACCCGGCTCAACGGCGAGGAGATGCAGCGCGCGACGACCGACGATCTCCTGTTCGATATCCCGAAGCTGATCGCCTATTGCACGACCTTCACCGAGCTCGTGCCGGGCGACGTGATCGCGACGGGAACGACCGGCGGCGTCGGCTTCTACAGGAAGCCGCCCGTCTTCATGAAGCCCGGCGACACGATCGAGATCGACATCTCGGGCATCGGCGTTCTCCGCAACCCGATCGTCGACGAGCGCTGACCGCCACCGCGCGGGGCATCGACCGGGCGATCGGTTGCGCCCGCAACGGATCGCCGACTATGATCCTGTGCTTCCTTGCGGCGCACCGGCGCACCGTCCGACGGAACAGGATCAATGCCCGAGAAGATCAGGATCAGCCTCACCTGCTGCGACTACGACCGCACCCGCGCGCTGTTCGACGGCCGCGTCGGGATCGAGGGCTGCGAGGTCGTCGCCGTCCCGCACGAGCCCGAGGAGGCGTTCCACCGCGCCTTCAAGTTCCAGGAATACGACGTCACCGAGCTGTCGTTGTCGTCCCACACCATGGTGACCTCGCGCGGCGAGAACCACTATGTGGGCGTGCCGGCCTTCGTATCGCGGCTGTTCCGCCACTCCTCGATCTACATCCGGACCGATCGCGGCATCGGCTCGCCCAAGGACCTCAAGGGCAAGACGATCGGGACGCCGGAATACCAGATGACCGCCGCGCTATGGGTCCGCGGCATCCTCGAGGACGAATACGGCGTCAAGCCCGAGGACGTGCGCTGGCGCAATGGCGGGCTCGAGGAGGCAGGCCGCGAGGAGCGCGCGGCGTTGAAGCTCCCGGGCAATGTCGATCTCAAGTCGATCCCGCATGACCGCACGCTCTCGGACATGCTCGAGAAGGGCGAGATCGACGCCGTCATCGCGGCGCGCGCGCCGTCCTGCTACAGCCGCGGCGCGCCCCACATCGACCGCCTGTTCCCCGACTATCCCGCCGCCGAGAAGGCCTACTACCGGAACACCGGCATCTTTCCGATCATGCATCTGATCGGCGTCCGCCGCTCGATCGCCGAGCGGCATCCGTGGCTTCCTGTCAATGTGCTCAAGGCCTTCATCAAGGCGAAGGCGCTCTGCATGCACGAATTGTCGGAGATCGGGCACCTGTTCACGACGCTGCCGTGGCCGGTCGCCGCCTATCACGACGCCGTCCGGTCGATGGGCGAGGACTACTGGTCCTATGGTTTCGCCGCCAACCGCAAGACGCTCGATGCGCTGACCCGCTACTCCTTCGCCGGTGGGCTGTCGGCGCGCCGGGTGCAGCCGGAGGAGCTGTTCTGGCCGGCGACGCTCGACCTCACCAAGATCTGAGCCGCCACCGACGACGGGAGACCACGCCATGGCGACCGCCCTGAAGCATCTCGATCCGTGGATCGACGGCCGGGACGACAAGGTTCCGGGCCGGCGCACCTACACCCTCATCTCGCCGGTCGACAACCAGGTCGCGGCCGAGATCGTCGATTCCGACGCCGCGGTGATCGACGCCGCGGTGACCAATGCGCGCGCGGCCTATGCCGCCCACCGCAAGCAGACCATGGCCGTGCGCCAGGGCTGGCTCAACGCGGCTGCGCGCGAGCTCGACCTCGTCAGGGACGAGATCGTCGCCACGCTGATGCGCGACATCGGCAAGCCGAAGAAGCCCGCCGCCTTCGAGGCGAGCCGCGTCGGCCCGTTCCTCCGCGGCACCGCGAACGAGATGTCGGCGATGGGCGGCGAGACGCTGCCGCTCGACCTGATGGCCGCCGGCGCCGGCCGGTTCGGCTTCACGCGCCGGGTTCCCTACGGCGTCGTCGCCGCGATCACGCCGTTCAACGCGCCGGCCAATCTCTTCATCCAGAAGGTCGCGCCGGCGCTCGCGATGGGCAACGCCATCGTCGTCAAGCCGGCGCCGCAGGGCGTCGAGACCGCGCTCATCATCGCGCGCGCGTTCAAGAAGGCGGGGCTCCCCGACGGGCTTCTCAACGTCGTGCCCGGCAACCGCGAGACCGCGACCGCCCTCGTCGCGCATCCGGGCGTCGATCTCGTCACCTTCACCGGCGGCACCGAGGCCGGCCACGCGCTCGCCCGCGCCGCCGGCGCCAAGAAATTCGTCGCCGAGATGGGCTCGAACGCCGCCAACCTCGTCCTCGCCGACGCCGATCTCGCCGACGCGGCGACCCGGATCGCGGGCTCGGCCTTCGAGGCCTCGGGCCAGCAGTGCATCTCCGCCCAGCGCATCATCGTCGAGGCCGGCGTGCTCGACCGCTTCCTCGAGGCCTTCGTCGCCGCGGCGAAGAAGCTCAAGGTCGGCGCGGCCGAGGACGAGGACACCGCGGTCGGGCCGATGGTCTCGATGGCGGCCGCCGACCGCGTTCAGGCGATGGTCGACGATGCGGTGCGGAAGGGCGCCCGCCTCGCACTCGCGCCGACCCGCAAGGACGCGATCCTCGGGCCGGCGATCGTGGTCGACGCGAGCCCCGAGGCGCGATTGATGCGCGAGGAGGCGTTCGGCCCGGTCGCGGTCGTGGTCAAGGCTAACGACCTCGACGATGCGCTCCGCATCGCCAACGAATCCGAGTTCGGCCTCCAGGGCGCGTGCTTCACCGCGAGCCTCGCCAACGCCTTCCGCGTCGCCGAGGACCTCGCCGTCGGCTCGCTCTGGATCAACGAGGGAAGCCGGTTCCGCATCGACACCTATCCGTTCGGCGGCGGCGTCCGCGCCTCGGGCTTCGGGCGCGAGGGCGTGCGCTACGCCATGGAGGAGATGTCGCAGCTCAAATTCGTCGGCATCCGAATCCCGGGCCGGCCCTGAGCAACATCGAGCCGACGCCGGCGATCCACCGCGCCGGCCTGATCGGGCGCGCGGCGCGGATCGCGCTCGCCGCGGCGCCGGCCGGTCGCGTCGTCGCCGCCTTCCAGCGCAGCCTCTACATCGAGACCGATGCCGGGCTCGCCTGCGTCGGTCCGCACGCGATCGGCGGCGGGCCGCTCAACGTCCTCCTCGATCGCCTCGATGCGATCACGCCGTTCGATCCCCCGGTCGCGCTGGGAACCCAGGTCCGCACCGTCAACGGCATCATCCACGTCGCGCGCGGGCTCCGCATCGATCTCTCCGACAGCGAATCGTGGACCGCGCCGCGGCCGCCCGAGGCCGACCGGCGCGCGATGCGGACAGGTCTCGCCCTCCTCCGCGACGGCCCGCTCGCGGCCGCGCCGCGCCACGGCCTCGCCCGGCTCGTGCTCGGTCTCGAGCCGACCGCGCCCGCG
>Ga0194132_10004899_pt1 | contig 22345 bp, 18 predicted proteins | sample TA2KigOf80mmetaG_FD_148612 | JGI IMG/M metagenome (GOLD analysis project Ga0194132, IMG submission 148612) | Freshwater microbial communities from Lake Tanganyika, Tanzania - TA2015054 Kigoma Offshore 80m | ecosystem: Environmental > Aquatic > Freshwater > Lake | place: Tanzania: Lake... | reverse complement strand
AAGATGAGCAACTACAACCTGAGGCCACGCGGACGATGCCAGACCCGCCGCGTCAAGATCGTATTGCGGATCAAGAAACGTTAAGTGAACAGTATTGGGTCTAGGACGAGTTGATCTCCCCGCAACGCAACGCCGTGGTTCTGCGGCGTCTAGACCGCGCGTCCGGACTACAAGCGGGCACCCGAGCTACTGGCAGGCCGGCGGGTCTGGAACAACCGTTGGGCGCTCATGAGTGCGGCGCTAGCCGTGGCAGTGATCGGGGAGTGGATCCACCACACGGTCTCGCCGCGGGATCACCAGACTTTCACTTCCACTCCCGCGACCGCCGCCCGCCCTGGCATCCGGACTCCGAAGATCTCCTGATACACGCTGTCCGACAGGTTGGTCAAGTGCACGAAGGGATGCCAGCGTCCGCGTGTGCGCGCGGCATAGATATCGAGCACTGCGTAGGGATCCCGCGCGAACCGCTGCACCGCGCCGAGGCGCGCGCGAAGGACAACATCTCCGCCCAAGGCCGTCTGCCAGCTTGCTACTCCCAAGCTCGACGCATAGTTGAATGTGTAGCGGGAAAAAATCCCGGCCAGTTGATTCTGGAATCCGGTGAGCCCGGTGTAGGAGAGGTCCAGCAGGTGCTTGCCGCGGACTCTCGCTACGGCCGACGCCTCCACTCCGGTGAAGCGGATGCTCTGGAAATTGGTCGCCCGCCAGATCTCGGTGGGCGACCGCCGGACGTAGTCAATGCCATCGCGCTCGCGCCGCTGGAAGACGGTCACGGAGCCGCGAAGGCGGCCGCCCGCGTTCCAGTCGAGTCCACCCTCGTAACTCCAGGCGCGCTCGGGCCGGAGGTCCGCGGACCCCTGGTTGGCTGGATCGCGGTAGTACAGGTCGGTGAATGTCGGCAAGCGGAAGGCGCGGCTCAGGCTCGCTCTGAGCTTGAGGTTTCCCGTGATCCAGGCGCCAACCGCCGCGGTGGGGCTCACCTGGCTGTCGGCCGAACCCAGCAGCTCCTCACGGACGCCCACAGAGAACGAATACCGGCGCAGCGCGCGGGCGTCGAGCGCGGCGTAGGCGGCGGCGCGCGCACGGCTGTGGTTGCCGAGGTTCGTGCTGGCGATGGTGTCGTGCAGTCCTTCGGCTCCGTAGTGGAGGCGCATGCCGTGGCCCAGGTCCTCCCAGCGGCGGAAGGATGCCTGCCAGCTCTTTGCGGCATGGCGGTTGGTGAACACCTGGGGACGGTCGCGGAAAAGGACGAACAAATCCGTGTGCCGGCGGAAAGCGGTTGAGACCGTCGTGCGTTCGCCGATCCGTTGCCGGGCCGTGGCGAACCACGTCTTGGTGCGCTCCCACGAGTTGAAGTTGCCGTAGTACTGCTCCGCGCCGAAAGGCTTGTCGGAGTGGCCGAGCAGGACGCTCGTCCCTTTGAATTGCGTACCCGATGTGAGCGCGAGATTCCGGTAGTCGCGGTTCGGAATGAACCCGGTCGAAAAATCGCGGGTTGCCGCAAGCTGCTGACTCAGAGCGCCCCGGACGTATGCGCCCGAGACGCGCTGCTGGTTGACGCCGAAATTCCCGATCCCCGTGCGCACACGGAACTCGCTTGCCTCGGGCGGACGGGTGATGAAGTGGATCACGCCACCCACCGCATCGGACCCGTAAAGCGTGGACCCGGAACCCTTCAGGATCTCCACCGACTCGATCGACTCCATCGCCAGCGGCAGATCGAGATTGTGGTGGCCGCTCTGGACATCATTCATCCGCATGCCGTCGATCAACACCAGCGTTTGACCAAACGTGCTGCCGCGGATCGACACATCAGTCTGGATATTATGGGATCCGCGTTGCCTCAGATCGACCGACGAGTCGCGATTCAGAAAATCGGTGGGCGAGTTCGAGATCAGCGTTTGCGGCCCCCGCACCGGCTCGGACCGCACCGGGCGGTCGGCCTCCTCGAGTGGAACCGGCTCGTAGGTGCCCGTCACCACGATCACTTCCTTCTGCTGGGCGGCAAGCGGCGCGGCCAGCAGCAGCCACAGAGTCCTCATGCGATGCGCTCGAATCTGCCGTCCTTGTGCAGGAAGAAGGTCCGGCCGCGCCAGGCGATCGTGTTGCCGAAGAATCCACCCAGCCAAAACAGGAAGCTCGCGAAGTCGGCGGCGGGAATGAGCCACCAGTTGGCGCGGCACAGGGGATCGCGCAGGATCCTCCCTGCGGTCCCGTAGGCTGCCCATCCACGCAAGACCAGCGCCGCCGCGCACAACGGCCACCACCCCGGTGCGGCCGCCAGCAGCAGGACCGCCAACGGAACGGGATTCGTGAAAACCTGCCCCGCATACCCCACGGGCCGCGACCTTCGAGTGGAACGGCACCAGCGCAGGCGGTGCCGCGCGTTGGGAACGAAGGCGGCGCTCCCAATCCGGTGCTCGATCACGTACCGCGACAGCCCCACGCCCATCCCTGCTTCTGCCGCCCGCTGCCCCAGTACGAAATCCTCGGCCAGGAAATCGCTGAGCGCTGGCCACCCGCCCGTCTTGGCGATCGCCGCCTTACGCGCCACGATCGTCGGACCCACCGAGAAGCGCATCCCTTCGATCAGCCGCGCGGCGAGGATTCCAGCGAGGAACTCGGTGTTCATCATCATCGCTTCGAGCTTCGACCAAAGGCTTGCCCCCGGAACTGCGCGGTACGGACACGTGGTGACGCCCAGCGCCGGATCGCTGAACTCGGCGGCCACTGTGGCGAGAAAGTCCGGTGTCACCCGGATGTCGCTGTCGCTCATCACCAGCAGGTCATACGCCGCGGCCTGAGTGAGGTGGTGGAGGCTCCAGACTTTCGCGTTGGGCCAGGGCGGCTCGCCCACGATCAACACGCGGCTGGGCACGCCAGGATATCCCGCACGAACCCGCTCGGCCACGGCAACGGCGGGATCCGCGGCCTCGCGCACCGCGAACAGTACCTCGAAAGCACCCCCGTAATCCTGGCGGAAAAAACTGCGCAGGTTCTCCTCCAGGCCCTCGTCGATTCCGGCGAGCGGCTTGAGGATGCTGACCGGATCCGTCTGTCCGCGCACCCCGGGCGTCTGGGCGAGGTACGACCTCGCGGCCACCACCACGAGCACGCAAAACACCGCCGCGCCCGTGACCAGCGCCGCCAGAACCCAGGACATCACTCGAACGGCTTGCGCGACTCGGCCAGCCCGCGGATCAGCGCCACGGCTTCGTCCAGCGGCTTCGATCCCTGGTCGCCGTGCCGCCGGTTGCGGACCGACACGGTCCCGTTCTCTGCCTCTCGATCGCCCACCACCAGCATGTAGGGGACCTTGTTCACCTGCGCGATGCGGATCTTGTTGTTAACCTTTTCCTTGTTGTCGTCCACTTCCACACGGAGTCCGGCGCGTTCGAGCGCGGCTGCCACCGAACGCGCATAGTCCAAGTGACGGTCGGCGATCGGTAGCACGGCCACCTGTACCGGTGCGAGCCACACCGGAAACGCACCGGCATAGTGTTCGAGCAGGATTCCGAAGAAGCGCTCTACTGAGCCGAACAGCGCCCGGTGGCACATCACCGGCTGGTGCGCTTTGCCGTCGTCCGCGATGTACTCGAGTCCAAACCGGCGCGGCAGGGTGAAGTCGAACTGGACAGTTGAAAGCTGCCACTTGCGGCCGATCGCGTCAACCAGCTTCACGTCGATCTTCGGACCGTAGAAGGCGGCCTCGTCCGTCATCACCTTGGCCGCGACGTTCAGCCGCTCGCAGGCGTTACGCAACGCCTTTTCGGCGAGCTGCCACTGCTCCGGTTCGCCGTCGTACTTGCCCGAGGCGCCGCCATCCCAAGTGGACAGCTCCGCTTCGTACTTGTCGAACCCGAACGTGGTGAGCACGTCCACGGCGAACTGGAGGCAATTGACGATCTCGTCCTCAATCTGGTCGGGACGGCAGAAGATGTGCGCGTCGTCCTGCGTGAATCCGCGTACGCGCAGCAGTCCGTGCAGCGTGCCCGAACGCTCATAGCGGTAAACCGTGCCAAGTTCGCCGAGCCGGACCGGCAGCTCACGGTAGCTGCGAAGCTTGTCCTTGTAGATCAGGATATGGAACGGGCAGTTCATCGGCTTGAGCTGGTATTCGGCGTCGTCCAGCTCCATCCGGTCGAACATGTTGTCGGCGTAGAAATTGGCGTGGCCTGAAGTCTCCCACAGTTGCCAGCGGCCGACGTGCGGCGTGTAGACGAGCGAGTAGCCGCGCTTCAGGTACTCCTCGCGCATCCAGTCTTCGAGCTGCTTCCGGATGATGCCGCCTTTGGGATGCCAGAAGATGAGTCCGGGCCCGGCGAGCTCCTGGATACTGATCAGGTCGAGCTCGCGGCCAAGCTTGCGGTGGTCGCGCTTCTTCGCCTCCTCCACCTGGTGGAGATATTCGTCGAGTTCCTTCTTGCTGAAGAAGGCCGTGCCGGTGATCCGTTGGAGCCGTGCGCCCTTTTCGTTCGCCTTCCAGTAGGCGCCGGACACCATCAGCAGCTTGAATGCCTTGATCCGCTTTGTGGATGGGACATGGGGACCGCGGCAGAAGTCGATGAAGTGCGGCCCGAGGGTGTACTCGGAAAAATATTCGTCCGCTTTTTCCGCGATCAGCCCGCACTTCATCCACGCGTCGGAATACTTGCGCAGACCCTCGTCCTTCTGGGTCATCACGCGCTCATAGGGAAGGTCGCGCGCCTGGATCTCCCACATCTTCGCCTCGATCTTTTCGAGGTCCTCGGGCGTGAACGGCGCCTCGCGCTGGAAATCGTAGTAGAACCCGGCCTCAGTCGGCGGACCGATGCCGAGCTGCGTCCCAGGGAACAGCTCCAGGACCGCGGCGGCGCATAGGTGGGCGGTCGAATGGCGGTAGACTTCAAGCGCTTCCGGATTCTTCGAAGTCAGAATCTCAAGGCTCGCGCTCTCTTCAAGCGGACGGGTGAGATCGAACAGGCCTCCATTGACCCGCGCGACAACGGCGTCGTCGGCGAGCCGGGCGCTGATCGACCGGGCGATCTCAATAGGCTTAGCTCCCGCCGGGACCTGCTTTTGACTGCCGTCCGGCAGGGTGATCGTGATTTCACTCATGAACGGGGGATCTTTTCAGCGTAGCATGCAGTGCAGGCTTTACTGAATCCTTACAACTTCTTCGCGACTGTTGCGGATGCCTCCGGTACGCTGTGTTTAAGCCGTCCGCGCGGTCTCTAGGGGGAGCCGCGCGGATCACCTCTACCAGACGTCCCGGCCGCCCGCCGCTAACAGGATGAGGCAGGCCGTTGCTCGTTTCACCCCCGCAATCCTGCCTTCTTCAACGCCGCCGACATGCTCCCATACGCCCGCACCGCCGCCGCCCGCCCATCGTATCCCGGCGCGGTCTGAAGCTGCCGCGTCACCTCCACCAGGACCCAACCCCTCCACCCCATCTGCCGGACCTTGGCGAAGTACCGCCCATAGTCGACCTTCCCGTCCCCCGGAAGCAAGTACTCGATCTTCCCCCCGGTGGTCCGCGAATCCTTCACCGTGATGAACGACGACCGCCCCAGCAACTGGTCCATCGTCGGCTCGATCTCCAACCCCCGCGCCTCAAAATGCCCATAGTCGTAGATCGCCGACAACGCCGGACTCGCGGCGCGGCCCAGCAGCCAAAGGAGCTTCTCCGGCGTGTCCACCACCTGGAACGCATGCGCCTTCACCGCCAGCCGGACCTTGGCTTGCGCCGCCGCTGCTCCCCACGCGCTCAACCGGTCCGCCATGCGCTCCTTGGCTGACTCCCACTCCCCGGGCTTGCCACCCAGCACCGTCTGGAGGATCGGCGGATGCCCCGGCGCGATGTCGTGGGCCAGCGCGGCGACCTCCACGATCCGCGCCAGACTCGCACGGTGCGCGTCGTCGGTACCGGCCAGACTCATGCCATCCAGGATCGTCGGCACCGGGAAGCCGGACTCCCGGATCCGCCGCCGCGCCCCCGCATCCAGCGACTTGGGCTCACTCGGCCATCCCGCCAGCACGCACAGCTCCAGCCCGTCGTAGCCCGTGCGCCGCACGAACTCGAGCGCCTCCATCACCGGCAAGGCCTGCAACCCATAGTTCCCGATATGCAACCGGATGGCCGGCTCCGCGGGAGGCATCATCGACATCAGAACGTACCGTCGCGTCATCATCGCTCCCATGATAGTATCGTTACCGGAATGGCGCTCAACAACCCCTCCCGCCGGAGCCTTCTCCGCGCGCCGATGATCATCCCCGCTTCCGCTCTCGGATTGAACGGACAGACCGCCCCCAGCAACCGTGTCACCCTCGGCGGACTCGGAATCGGTGGACGCGGCGCACGCGTGCTGACCAGTTTCCTTGCCCAGTCCGATGTCCAGTTCCTGGCCATCTGCGACGTCCGCAACGAGCGCCGTGAGACCGTCAAGAGCATGGCCGACCAGAAGTACGGCAATCGCGACTGCGCCATGTACAGCGATCAGGAAGAGCTGTGGGCGCGCAAGGACATTGACGCGGTCCTGATCGCCACGGGCGACCGCTGGCACACCCTGCTCTCCATCCTGACGGCGCGCGCGGGCAAGGACATCTATTGCGAGAAGCCCTGCTCGATGACGATCGCCGAGAGCCGGGCGCTCGCCGACACCATGCAACGCCTCGGCCGTGTCTACCAGGCCGGAACCCAGCGGCGCAACGGCGCGAATTTCATCCACGCGTACGAATTGGCCCGGAGCGGCAAGCTCGGAAAGCTCCGCACCGTCCACGCGGAGGCCGGACCCGGGAATCGCTGGCCGCCGGCGACGACCCACGCCTGGCTCCCCGGCCAGCCCGAGCCTTCCAAGCAGGTCACCGATTGGGACCGCTGGCTCGGACCGGCTCCCTGGCGTCCCTGCCATCCTTCCTACGTTCAAGGACGTTGGCGCGGATACTTCGACTTCCACGGAGGCGGGATTCTCGAATGGGGTTCGCACACGCTCGACCTGTGCCAGTGGGTCGCGGGCGCCGATGCCACCGCTCCTGTCGAGTACGAGCCCAAAGGAATGGGCGCCGACACGCCGTACTCGATCCGCTGCCGGTACGCCGATGGAGTGGAACTCATGCTCCGCGACAGCGGCTTCCTCGGGTTGGGAAGCTGCCACATCCGGTACGAGGGCGAGAGCGGATGGGTCGAAACAGCCGACGGCGGCCGGATCGCTGTGTCGGACAATCTGCGCTCCGAAGTCCGTGACACACCCAAGGAGCAGGCCGCGGAAGCAACCACGAATCACGTGCGGGACTTCGTCGATTGCGTCAAGTCGCGCCGCCTGCCGCGCGCCAATGCGCTCGCCGCCTGCCAGACTCACATTGCCTGCCACGCCGCCTACATTGCGTTTCAGTTAGGACGGACGCTGCGGTTCGATCCGGCAACGGACACGTTCCGGAACGACGAGCAGGCCAACCGGATGCGGTCGCGCACGATGCGGGATCCCTGGTCGCTGTAAGGAGATCCCGATGTTCGCGCAACAGAACCCACCCCCTCAGCCGATGACGGATGAAAAGTACGGAACCGCCCAGGTGATCATGGCGCTGCCTCCGGCCAAGCTCGTGGAGATCCTGAAGGACCCTGGCGGCTCGCCCTACGCCAAGGCCAAAGCCTGCCAGCGCCTGGCTGTGACCGGAGGACCGGAAGCTGTCCCCGCGCTCGCCGCTTTGCTCGCCGATCCCCAACTGTCCCATTACGCGCGGACGGGTCTCGACCAGATCCCCGGACCGGCCGCGGATGAAGCGCTCCGCGCCGCCTTGCGTACCCTCCAGGGAAGGTTGCTGGCCGGCGTCATCCATTCAGTCGCGCGGCGGCGGGACAGTGCCGCTATTCCGGCGCTAGCGCGGCTCCAGCACGATACCGATCCGGCGGTCGCCAAAGCGGCATATGCTGCGCTCGCCGCGATCCGGCCGCCTTTGTAGCGCCAATACCGGATCTTTTCTGCCTCTGCCGGTGAAGGCGGACGATGACGCACTCTGCAATACTCGCGGCCTGGAGCGACCACAAAGATACGATTTACCGGCGTGGCGCATGACCGGAACTCCGTCTGTCGCCCAGGATGCAACGCTTCGATCCCAGCCGCGCTGCGTTGCGGGCTTTCCTGTTGGCGGTTGCTCGCAACCAGTTGCGCAAGAGGTGGGAGAAGGAGCGGCGGTGGGACACGTTGGAAGGCTACACGTTTGTGGCTCGGCCCGTGGATCCGCTCGCGGGCGAGGTGGCCGCGCCGGTGGCGCGTGCGGCACTCGTATTGTTCGAGTACGAGGCCCTCACGCTCGAAGAGGTCGCACGGACGGTGGACGCGGAGACCCTGGTACGCCGGGCTGTGGACGATGTCGGTGCGCGTTTCGGTGCCGGTAGCTCCTGGCGTTGCAGGTACTCCCGCGCCGCGCCGCGCGGATTCCGCCAGAGGTCCTGCGCCAAGTCCGGCTTTCTGGCTTCGAACCGGTCGCCGAAAGCCTCCCGCACTGGTTCGAAGATAGCCACAATGGGCTGAGCTATACTGAGAGGCGCCCCGATTCGAAGGGGACCAAGAAAACACGAATCCAGGACCGACCCGGATCGGCACCGCGAAGGGACAACCAAGTGGTTGTCCCTTCTGCTTTATGATTGAACGGTAATGCCGCTTTGGTTGAGGGTCATGGGGCCCGCCGTCCTGCTCCTGCTCTCGATCGGGTTCTACTGGAAACTCGTTCTCACGAATCAATATACGTGGCTCGATTCGCCGGACCTCGCGCACATGGTCCTGCCCAGGTTCCAGTTCATGGCCTCGGAGTGGCGTCACACCCGGTTCCCCCTTTGGGATCCCCATCAGTGGAACGGGCAGCCGTTTCTTGGCCAATGGACGGGCGTTGCCATGCCGCTCCAATGGCCCCTGCTCATGCTGGGCTCCTACCAGGACGGCCACATTAATCCAGGCCTGCTCGACTGGTACTTCGTCCTGGTCCACTGGCTCGGGGCCGTTTTCTGCTATTGGCTTGCACGCGACACCGGACGTTCGAGGAGCGCATCCGTGTTCGCCGGCTGCCTGTTCGCGTTCGGCGGCTATTTGGGCGCCACCGACTGGCCGGAAGTGTTCTCCGGTGTCATCTGGGTGCCGTTGGCCTTCTTGTTCGCGATCCGCGCGGTCCGCGGCGGGCAGCCTTGGGCGAACGCGGCGCTTGCCGGCGCGGTTTGCGGAATCTCCTGGCTGAGCGGACACCATCAGGCTCCCTACTATCTGACTCTGGCGGTGTGCGCGGTCCTTGCCGCCCAGGCGATCCCGCGTGTTCAATGGACGCCGGTGTGGCTCGCTGGTGTCGCTGGCGCTTTCTCGCTTGCCGGTGGAGCGTTGCAGTTGCTGCCCGGCAGCGAGTTCGGAAGACTGGCGGTGCGCTGGGCGGGCGCGCCGCACCCCCTCACCTGGGATCAACGGGTTCCCTTCCCGGTCCATGAACGGTACTCGTTGCAGCCGGTTCACTTGCCTGGGATCGTGCTCCCGTTTGAGACCGGCCACACTCCGTTATTGGTGGGCGCCGTGGGCCTGGCCGTCGTGCTTGCGGGGCTTCGTTATTGGAACCGCACCGAGGTCCGGATCTTCGCCGCGGTCGCCGTCGCGGGCCTCGTTTGCGCGATGGCTGAATACAACGGACTCTACGGGCTCCTCTATATTTTGCCCGGTTTTGACAAGGCGCGGGCGCCTGCCCGGATCACCATGCTGTTCAGCTTTGCCGTGGCGCCGCTGGCAGCCTTCGGCCTGGACGCTCTGCGCGAACGGGTCCCGCGCCGCCTCCCGGCGGTCCTGTTGACGCTCGGGGTGCTGCTGACCGCCGGCTCATTCGGCCTCCGCATGGCCGGCAAGCTGGACTATGTGGACCGGTTCTCCGGCATCGGCTTCATGATGAGTCTCGCCGCCGCGGTGCTGGTGATCGGCGGACGCCTGCTTCCCCCCGGGCTCCTCGCGATCTCGCTGATCGAGCTGTCCCAGGGCCGCGTCTTTCTCCCCACATCCCCCAACCCCAACTCGTTTCTCCAGAGGCTTTGGGATCACCGCGATGTCATGACGTTCCTCAAGGGCCAGCCCGGCTGGCCGTTCCGCGTGGAAACCAGCGACGGCATCAAGTACAACTTCGGCGACTGGCACTTGATCCACTCCACCGGCGGCTTTACCGCTGGGGTCACCGCGAACGCCTATGGGATCGAATGGCCGGCCAAGGAAATCCAGGACATGATGGGCGTCCGGTTCAGCGTCGCGAAAGAACCGGTGCGGCCCGGTCAGGAGGAGGTCTACGCGGCGCCCAACGGATGGAAGGTCTACCGGAATCCGAACGCCTTTCCGCGCGCCTGGATCGTGCATGAAGCGCAACAGCGGAAGGCCGAATACAACGTCGACTTCAAGCGGATCGCCACCGTCTCCACGGCCGCGCCGGCGTTGCAGACCTGTTCACAACCCGAGCCCGTCCGCTGGCTGGAGCATCAGCCGCGGCGGCTCAGGCTTGAGGCCACCGCGGCGTGCCGGGGTCTGCTCGTTGTCACCGATACCTGGTATCCCGGCTGGCGGGCCACCGTCGACGGCCAACGGGCGGAGATTCTGGAAGTGAACGGCGCATTCCGCGGGATCGTGATCGGCCCGGGGAAACATTTCGTCGAGATGCGTTTCCAGCCTTGGACCTTCTACCTCGGCGCGGCGGTTACCCTTCTGACCCTGGGAGCCGCGGTTGTGATCGCCCGCCGCGCTGGAGCCGCCAGACGATCGCCGCCATCATAAGGAGCGGCGGAGCCACCATCGCGCCGATCGCGCGGTTCAGACGCCGGATCCCGGCTTCATTCTGAGCCGCCGCGTTGCGCTGGCACATCACGCACTGTGCCTTGGCGTCCGGCAGGATTCCAAACAGCGCCAGGATCAACAGGATCACAACCGGGAAGATCGCCAGCTTCAGGCTACGCTTTTCCTGCCTCATGTGCATGAAGTAGCCAATAATGTAGGCCGACTTGAGCACCGATAGCGCCAGCAGCGCCACCAGCATCATCGCCAGCGGCGCCTTCACGTAGGCCAGGAACACCTCCACCGCCGTGAGCGCCAACAGCAGAATCCAGACGCGGAAATTGTTCATGGCTTCACCGACATCAGGTAGATCAAGGGGAAAACGAACATCCAAACCAGATCGACGAAGTGCCAGTAGAGCCCGCTCACCTCGACGTCTTCATCACTGAAGCGGCCGCGCCGGACTCCCGCCGCCACGATTCCCAGGTAGACGACTCCCGCGGTCACGTGCAGCATGTGCAGCCCGGTGATCCCGAAGAACGCGGCGCCGAACAGCGGCGCGCCCCACGGATTCGACCATGGCGTCATCCTCTCATCGCGGATCAGGTGGATCCACTCGGTGAGATGCAGGCCCACGAACAGCGCCCCGCCGAGCATCGTCGCCAGGATCCAGCGGACCGTCCGCGCGCGGTCTCCCGCGTGCATCGCCTGCACCGCGTGCACCATGGTCAGGCTTGACGACAGCAACACGAGCGTCATCCCTGTCGAGAACAGGATGCTCGGTGAAAACGCGAACGGCGCGGGCCAGTCCGGCGAGCCGTACCGCACGAACGTGTAGACGGCGAGCATCGTCGCGAAGGTCAGCGAGTCCGAAGCCAGGAACAGCCACATCCCCAGCTTCTTCGAGCCGATCGCGAAGGGCGATTGTCCACCAGACCACGCCGGACTCATGCGCTCATCTCCAGATCCAGAACAGCAGCATCAGGTACATCCACAGTCCGGTGAGGAAGTGCCAGTAGATCCGCGCCGACTCGATCCGCACGAAGCACATCGCGAACAGCCCGCCCACCACGTGGACCGCGTGCGCCACCGTGAACACATAGAAGAACGCTTCGCTGATCCCGGAAGCGCGCAGTCCCATCCACACGTATCCCTGCCCGGCCAGGAACACGAATCCGAGCAGAATCGACCAGGTCCGGTTGAGCTTCTGGATCGCGTAGCTCGACACGATCAGCACCAGAGTGTTCAGCCACAGCGCGGGCGGCATCGGGATCCGTGTCCAATCGGTGTCGCCGCTGCGGAAGATGGCGGCGCTCGTGATGGCTGCGAACATCATCGTGACGGACGCGCAGGCGAGCGTCACTCCCAGCTTGCTCGGACGCTCCACCGTAACTTCAATTCCACTCACGGGTCGATGCCTCCCAGGGATTCTGTGGCGCAGGAACTCCACGCCGCATGCTGTAGAACAAGTTGAACAGGAAAATCAACTGCGCCGCCGCCGTGGTGAACGCGGCGTGCGTGATGAATTTGTGCATGGGCATCAGGCTGGCCAGAAACTCGAACTCCTTAAAGTCAGGATATCGTCTCGGATTGCCCACGATCCCGGCCAGGTGCATCGGCACGAAAATCGCGTACACGCCCAGAAACGTGATATAGAAATGCGCCTTGCCCAGGGGTTCGCTGAGCATCCGTCCGAACATTTTCGGGAACCAGTAGAACGTCGCCGCGAACAGCGCGAACACCGCCGCGACACCCATGATCAGGTGGAAGTGGCCGACCACGAAATAGGTGTCGTGCATGTAGAGATCGATCGCTGGCTGGCCGAGGAAGATCCCGGTAATCCCGCCGCTGACAAACAGCGAAACGAACCCGAGCGCGAACAGCATTGCCGTCGTGAAGCGGAGTTGCCCGCCCCACAGAGTTCCGATCCAGTTAAACGTCTTGATCGCGCTCGGAACTCCCACCGCCAGCGTGATCAGCGAGAACGCGATCGAGGAGTACGGACTCATCCCGCTGATGAACATGTGGTGGCCCCACACCAGGAAGCCCAGGAATCCGATCGCCAGCAGGGCGTAGATCATCGCCATCCGCCCGAAAACCGGCTTGCGCGCGAACGTCGACAGCACGGTCGAGATCACACCCATTCCCGGCAGGATCGCGATGTAGACCTCCGGATGTCCGAAGAACCAGAACAGGTGTTGGAACAGAAGCGGCGATCCGCCCTTGTGGTCGAGGAGCCGGTCGTTCACCAGCAGATTCGACGGCACGAAGAAGCTGGTGCCGATGTTCCGGTCGAGCAGCAGCAGAATCCCCGCGGGCAGCAGCACCGCAAATGCGAACAGGCTGATGAGGGCTGTGACCAGCCAGCCCCAGCAGGTGAGCGGCAGGTCGAACAGCCCCAGGCCAGGCGCGCGGAGATCGGCCAGCGTGGTCAGGAAATTGATCGATCCCATCAGCGATGCGATCGAGAACAGGGCGATGCTCAGGATCCACAGGTCCATTCCGAGGCCCTGGCCAGGCCCCGCGACTTCGCCGATCGCGCTGAGTGGAGGATACGCCGTCCAGCCGCCGAGCGGTGCACCCCCGGGGACGAAGAACGCCGCCAGCAGCGTCACCAGCGCCAGGAATGTGACCCAGAACGACAGCATGTTCAGGCGCGGGAATACCATGTCCGGCGCGCTGATTTGAAGCGGAATGAAGTAGTTTCCGAATCCCGACTGCGGCGCCGCGGTCAACACGAAGAACACCATCAGGGTCCCGTGCATGGTCATCAGCGACAGGTAAAGCTCGGGCGTCATCTGTCCACCCGGCGCACCGTCCGGCCACAACCAGCCGAACAGCCTGACCTTGGCGTCAGGATACACCAGGTGGAAGCGCATCGCCGCCGACAGCACCATTCCGATGATGGCCGAGAACAGCGCGAGGAAGTAGTACTGCAGCCCGATCACCTTGTGGTCGGTGCTGAAGATCCACCGGCGCAGGAATCCCTGTGGCGGCGCATGGACCTGGCTCATTGCTGCTGCCTCAACTGTTCGAGCATCTGCTTCTGCCAATCGGCGAACGCCTCGGCGGTGATGACGGTCAATTTGCTACGCATCTGGTGATGCCCGAGTCCGCACAGCTCCGAGCAGGCGATCTCGAATTCGCCGGTGCGGTTGGCCAGGAACGGAAGCGGGATCCGCATTCCCGGCACCGCGTCCTGCTTCATGCGCAGCTCGCGGACAAAGAAGTTGTGGATCACGTCCCGGCTCTGTAGTGTGAGCTGAACCGGAACGTTCACCGGCACCCGCAGAGTCGATGTAACGATGTCGTCGCGCCCCGCCGGATCGGTGTCGTCCAGCCCGAACGGATTCCCGTTGGCGTCGTTGACCATCCGGATGCTGGTCCGTCCGAAGCGTCCATCGGGGCCTGCGTAGCGGAAACTCCAGGCGAACTGCTTGGCCAGAACTTCGACCCGCATGGCGTTGGCCGGAGCAGGCTCGATGTGCACCTTGGCCCACAGGCCTGCGGTGATCAAGCCCAATCCGATGAACAAGATCGCGGCTGCCGTCGTCCAGATCCATTCGAGCCGGTCGTTGCCGTGCGACTGGACCGCGGCTCCCCCCTTGTCGCGGTAGCGCACGATCACCCACCCGAGGGCAACCTGTGCCGACAAAAAGATCACGCCCGTCAGGATTGCCGTGATTCCAAAGTACGAGTCAAACTCCGCGCCCACTGCACTCGCCGGAGGCGGGAACCACCAGCGCCGGATCGCGAATGCCACCACGATGGCAATGGATAACAACCAGACCAGGACAGCCAGGATCATTCCGGAACTTTACATGGTATCGCTCCCTGGCACTCCCGCGCCGCCTCCTAGTTTCGGCGCGGGAGTGGTCTCTACTCTCTAACGCGTTTTTTTCGCGGCGAACAGATCACGTCCGCGCAAAAAAATTGAAGGTCCCGGCCAGGGGGACACCCTGCCGGGACCTGATGAACCGAACCTTGCCTATAGTCTAGTGGTCGCCGCCGTGCGGATCCGGAGCCGCTGCCGGCTTCTTTTCCGGAATCTCACAGACCAGCGCCTCCGTGGTCAGCATCAGAGATGCGATCGAGGATGCGTTCTGGAGCGCGGTGCGGGTCACCTTGGCCGGATCGAGCACGCCCGCGGCGATCATGTCGCCGTAGACGTCGCCGGCGGCGTCGAATCCGAAGTTGACATCGGAGTTCGAACGGACCTTCTCACACACGATCGCGCCTTCGAACCCGGCGTTGCCGGCGATCTGGCGCAGCGGCTCTTCGCATGCCCGGCGGATGATGTCGACGCCGATCTTCTCGTCGCCCGACACCTGCAGGCCCGCCAGGGCTGACGCCGCGCGGATCAACGCCACGCCGCCGCCCGGAACGATGCCCTCTTCCACCGCCGCGCGGGTCGCGTGCATGGCGTCCTCGACACGGGCCTTCTTTTCCTTCATCTCGGTCTCGGTAGCCGCACCGACCTTGATTACGGCGACGCCGCCGGCGAGCTTGGCCAGGCGCTCCTGGAGCTTCTCGCGGTCGTAATCCGAGGTTGTTTCGTCGATCTGGGCGCGGAGCTGCTTGATCCGGCCTTCGATCGTCTTCTGCTGGCCGTTGCCGTCGACGATGGTCGTGTTGTCCTTGTCCACCGTGACCCGCTTGGCGCGGCCGAGGTCCTCAACGCGCACGCCTTCGAGCTTGATGCCGGTCTCTTCAAAGATCGCCTTGCCGCCAGTGAGGATCGCGATGTCCTCGAGCATGGCTTTGCGGCGGTCGCCGAATCCGGGAGCCTTCACCGCGCAAGCATTCAGCGTGCCGCGAAGCTTGTTGACAACCAGGGTGGCCAGCGCTTCGCCTTCCACTTCCTCGGCGATGATCAACAGCGGACGGCCAGCGCGCGCCACCTGCTCGAGCAGCGGCAGCAGGTCCTTCATGTTGCTGATCTTCTTCTCGTGGATCAGGATCAGCGGCTCGTCAAGGACAGCTTCCATGCGGTCGGGGTCGGAGATGAAATAGGGGCTCAGGTAGCCGCGGTCAAACTGCATTCCATCGACGGTCTGCAGCTCGGTGGTCATGGTCTTCGATTCCTCGACCGTGATCACGCCGTCCTTGCCAACTTTCTTCATCGCCTCGGCGATGATGTTGCCGATCGTGGCGTCGCCGTTAGCCGAGATCGAACCGACCTGCGCGATCATGTCGCCCGAAACCGGCTTCGAGATATTCGCGACTTCGGCCACAACCGCGTCGACGGCCTTCTCGATACCGCGCTTCAGCGCCATCGGGTTCGCGCCCGCGGCCACGCTCTTCACGCCTTCACGGAAGATGAGCTCGGCGAGCACGGTCGCGGTGGTGGTGCCGTCACCGGCCACGTCGGAAGTCTTCGACGCAACCTCGCGGACCATCTGCGCGCCCATGTTTTCCAGCGGATCCTTCAGTTCGATTTCCTTGGCGACGGTGACGCCGTCCTTGGTGATCGTGGGACCGCCGAACTTCTTTTCGAGGACCACGTTCCGGCCCTTGGGACCGAGGGTCACTTTGACAGCGTTGGCCAACTGCGTGGCGCCGCGGAGAATCGCGTGGCGGGACGCCTCATTGTAAACAATCTGTTTTGCTGGCATGTGAGAAATCTCCTGTTTAGCTCAAGACTCCGAGCACTTCATCCTCACGGATGATCAGGTACTCTTCGCCATCAATCTTGATTTCGTTTCCGGCATACTTGCCGAATAGAATCTTGTCGCCTGCCTTGACGTCGAGCGGAATCAGCGTTCCGTCGTCGTTCCTTTTGCCGTTACCAGCCGCGATGACCTTGCCTTCCTGCGGCTTTTCCTTGGCGGAATCGGGGATAATGATTCCGTTGTGGACGGTCTCGGACTCTTCGATCCGCTGTACGACAAGCCGGTCGTAGAGGGGACGAATCTTCATGGATTGAACCTCCGGGGGTTGTGGGGTTGTTGGGGATGGACCGAACGTGGTTGAGGAAACCGGGCCCGTTTCGGAGTCTAGCACTCTCCGCGCATGAGTGTCAAGAATTCACATCTAAACTATTGATACAAATAGAAAAATTGTCCTTGACGAACCTTGCGGCCTGGTCTCGCGTGACGACGGTTCCTTCAAGCTGGGCGGTCTCAATGGCGTGGAGAATTTCGCGGAATTGGGGTCCGGGAGCCAAGCCCGCGGCGGAAAGATCATCTCCGGTCACCAGCCGCGCCGGCCATAGCAACTCGCGGGGAAACTCGCGCAACTTCCCGGCCGCGAACGCATAGTCTGCAGGAAAGCTCCCCGCTGCCTCACACTCGAGCCTCTGCAACTCGAGGTGTTCTTCAATCCGCGGGACACGCAGGAACCTCTTCAATTCCGCGACCGGCATTTCGCGTACCCGCCCGAACCCGGCGCGATGGCCCAGCAGCGCTTCCACTTGACGGATCCGGTCCGTTGAGGACCTTAGCCGCGCCAGGACCCTGCACGCGGTGTCCACATCCAACTGGTGGAGCAGAGCCGCCCAGGCAAGGTCATGCGACGGATCCCGCAACCGCCCGAGAATCTCCAGCGGTGGTGGCATCACTTCCGGGATCACGAAATTCAGCAGCCCCGTCCGCGCCATCAATTCGAATCCCAGGCGGGCGTCCCCCTCGACCAGGATCCGGTCGAGCTCATCGCGGACGCGCTCCTTCGACACCGTCCGGATCTCCCCGGCCAGTTCTTCAATCGCGTGCAGCGACCCGGGTTCGATCACGAAGCCGAACCGCGCGGCGAAGCGAACCGCACGCAGCATCCGCAGGTGATCCTCGGCGAAGCGCTGGCGCGGGTCGCCCACCGCGCGAATGATTCCGGCGGCCAGGTCGGCACGTCCACCCACGTAATCCAGCACCTCACCGGTCTCCGGATCCATCATCATCGCGTTGATGGTGAAATCGCGCCGCACAGCATCCGCCCGTGGATCCTGCTCGAAATGCACTTCGTCCGGATGCCGGTGGTCTGAATATCCGCTCTCGCCGCGGTAGGCGGCCACTTCCACCTGCTCGCCGCCCCAGCGAACGAGCACGACCCCAAAGTGCGCGCCCACCAGATCGGAACCGGGAAATAGCCGCTCGACCTCATCCGGCGGGGCGCTGGCCGCGATATCGAAATCCTTCGGTTGGCGGCCGAGCAGCAGGTCCCGCACGCATCCGCCCACCAGGTAGGCGGAATAGCCATTGCGGCGCAGGATCCCGATCATCTGCCGCGCGGCGTCCATCCTTTTGATCGTAGAATAGGATCTGCTTTCCGCATATGCCAGATTCGGGGCCCCACCAGCCTCCTGGGGGCTTTAAGACCGCTGCAACGGGCCCGGCGAAGGTCGTCATCGCGACCACTGTAGCTCTAACTTTTATCTCCTTTTGGCGTGGAGCGGCGATCGTGCTGAGCGATCTCGCCTCGACCATGTTCTACGTGGGCGGCATCGCCGAGCAGGCGATCGGGAAGTCCGCGCCGTGGTTCATCCTCGCGGTGATGATCTTCGGATACGCCATCCGAACGGTGCACGTGGAGAGCTGCGGGATGTTTGTCCGCGGCGGCGTGTACGTCGTCGTGCGCGACAGTATGGGTCCGACGATGGCGAAGATTTCGGTCTCGGCACTGGTGGTGGACTACATCTTGACCGGACCCATCAGTTCGGTCAGCGCGGGACAGTACCTCGGCCGGCTGATCAACGAGATCGCCGAACTGACGCATCAGCCCATTCACGTCGACCCTACGTGGTTCTCAGTCGTGTTTGGTGTCGCCGTCACCTGCTACTTCTGGTGGGAGAACGTCAAGGGGATCCACGAATCGAGTGGCAAGGCGCTGCGCATCATGCAGATCACCACCGTGATGGTGGGCATCCTGCTGGTCTGGTGCGTGATCACACTGCTCATCCGGCCGGACTGGAAATTGCCGCCAGCACCGGTGCCGGAAAACCTGCGCTTCACCCCGAATTCGCTCGGCTGGCTCACGGGCACCTTCTGGGCGGACATGGCGCTCGTCGGGATGGTGGTCGCGTTCGGACACTCGCTGCTCGCGATGAGCGGATTCGAGACGCTCGCCCAGGTCTACCGCGAGATCGCGTTTCCCAAGCTCAAGAACCTGAAGATCACGGCAAACATTGTCTGCGCCTACGCGTTCATGTCGACCGGCTTGATCAGCCTGCTCGCGGTAATGATCATTCCCGACGAGGTCCGCAAGAACTACTACGACAACCTCATCGGCGGCCTGGCCATGAACCTGTCCGGACCCTACCTGCTGCGGATGGGATTCCACGTCTTTGTCGTGATTGTCGGTGTGCTCATCCTCTCGGGCGCGGTCAACACGTCGATCATCGGAGCGAACGGAATTCTGAATCGCGTGGCCGAAGATGGCGTCCTGATGGATTGGTTCCGCAAGCCGCAGCGCAGATTTGGGACCACCTACCGGATCGCCACCATGATCGCGGTTCTCCAGATCCTGACCATCCTCGGCAGCGCGGGCGATGTCTACCTGCTCGGCGAGGCGTATGCGTTCGGTGTGGTGTGGAGCTTCTTCCTCAAGTCCCTGGGTGTGCTGGTGCTGCGATTCCAGCGTACCGACCAGGAGTACCGCACCCCGCTCAATTTCAGGATCGGCAAATTCGAAATCCCGTTCGGGCTGATCGTGGTCACCCTGATCCTGCTGGTGATCGCGATCGCGAACATGCTCACCAAGAAGATCGCGACGGTGTACGGTCTGTCCTTCACCTTGGTTCTTCTGGCGCTGTTCCTGGTTTCCGAGCGCCTGAATGCGGCCCGCCACCGCAAGAAGAAGGAGGACAAGCCGCTCGAAGAGTTCAACCTCGACTATCAACCGGAGGGCGAGACCACCAGCGGAATCCATGCCCGGCCGGGCTCCGTGCTCGTGAGCGTGCGCGATTACAGCCGTCTGTTCCACCTCGAGAAGGTGCTCGAAAAAACGAACCTGCGACGCCACGACATTGTGGTCATGACCGTGCGGGCGATCACCGCGGGCGCGGGTGAGCACGGACTTGCCGACACGCAGATCTTCTCGCCATACGAAAAGGAACTGTTCACCCACGTGGTGAGCAAAGCCGAGCGGCAGGGCAAGCCGGTGGAGCTATTGGTGGTGCCCGGAGTGAACCCGTTTGATGCAATGGTCCAGGCCGCGCAGAATCTAAAGGCGAGCCGCCTGGTCACGGGTGTGTCCGCACGGATGTCGTCAGAGGATCTCGCCCACCGGATCGGCAAGGCGTGGGAGCAATTGCCCGAGCCGCGGCATGCGTTTTCACTGGAAATTATTGCTCCGGACCGTCCTTCGACCTACGTCAACCTGGGTCCGCACCCGCCGCGGCTATGGCCCGAGGATGTGGACCGCGTACATGAGCTATGGCTCAAGCTGACGGAGAATCCTCGTTATGGAGCGCATCTCCACCATCGGGACGTCGTGGGCGTGGCGCTGCGCCGGTTGGAGCGGGATCTGGGCGGGCAGGATGTGACCGTTTTCGACGACTTGTCCCGCGAGCTGCGGAACTCGCCGCCGCAGGAGGCTATTCAGCGTCCGGCTGGTCCTGAGTAGCGGCTGCGGCTGCTGCTGCTTCCGCGGCTTTTTTCAGCTCTTTCTTTGTGGGAGGCGCTGTTCGTGGCGGTAGTCGTGCTCGCTGTAGCAGTTCCGGCAGCGGACTTTGGCGGCGGTGTCGTTGACGATGGAGACGACCGCATGGTTGGTGATCCGTTTGCACTTGATACAGAAATCGTCGATATCGTCACCGAGGCGCAATTCTCCAAACATAAGTGTGCCTTGTTGTTTTAGCAGTATACCCGATTTTGGGGGCTGGTTGAATGGTACCGCGTCGAATTTTTGTCCTTGCAGACGGCGCAGGACTCGGGTAGTATCGAGGTAGTGGCCCCGGCGTAGCTGCGCCGGAGCCATCGTGGCCGCCTCAATCACCGTTTGGCGGGATCGAGTTGGACCACTTTAGTCCCGTCCACCTGATACCGGATTCTCACCCGGTAGCCAAATAGAAGGGCTAGAAGGTAGATCAATAGATCGCACCTTCCAACCGCTCGACAGATTCGGAGAGCCGGGCGTTAACCCGGCTTTCTCCTTTCGAGCGGGCGTGCGCCCTACTCAGAGAACCGGCTTTCTTCGCCAATCAGCGGTGCTTTCAGTTTAATTTCGAATCGCGTTTGGCGTCAAATCGCGCGATCACCTATCGACGCTTGGCGAGCGCCCGGAAGATCGCGGCCCCGTAACGCTCCACCAGCCGGACCGTCATCCCGGGAATCGATAGCAACTCGTTGGTCGTTCCCGGCCGCTCCTCAACGATACTTGCCAGAACCCGGTCCGGCAATACCTTGAACGGCGGCACCGATTGCCGTTTCGCTTCAGCCGCCCGCCAGGCACGCAGCGCTTCGGCGCCGGTATCGGGACCCGGAGTCCGCGGTACAGAAACCTGGACAGCGGTCCCGGATTTCGGACTCTTGGCGCGCGCTTTCTTCCCTTTGGACTTCGGCGGCTTTGGACGCGCGGTCCTTGGCTCCCCCGCGATCAGAAACTCGAGCGCATCCCCCGACTCTATCCCCCGCGCCGCGGTATCGAGCCACACTTTGCGGAATTCGATCTCGCGCCCGTCCTTGGTAAACGAAGCCGTCTCCACCCGCACCAGGTTCGCGCGGACCAGGGCGCTCACGACAGCCTCAAACCGCCGCCGCTCCATCACCGCTTCGCCGCCGAGATCGGTGAACAACCTCCCCGTGGCGACTCCCGGATTCTTCCGGACCACCTGGATCAACTGCCACGCCACTACCCGCTCGGACTTCGCCGGACTCCGGAACGTCTGCGCCACGCACTCCGCCGGAGCGCAGAAGTCGCACACGCCGCATGGATTCCGGGCGCCACTGAGATCCCCGAAGTGCCGCTCCAGCGCCGCCATCCGGCACTGTTTGCCATCCGCAAACCGGATCATCTGTTCGAGCTGCTCCTGCTTCTGCGACCGCTGTGCCAGGTATGAGTTCCGCCAACCAGGCTCTCCGCGCGTGACATTTTCCCCGAAATCGACTCGCGCGCCGCCGTGCGTCCACAGCTTTTCGAGCGCCGGATCAAAGGCGTCCTCGGACAACCGGCTCTGCAGGCGCAAGATCTCCTTCGGCTGCTCCTCGGTGGTGAGGAGCTTGAAAATCCGGTCGAGCACCTCGGGCTCCGGATAATCCCGCTCAAAGAAGAAGTCGTGCGTACGCCGGTCCGCGTAGGTCTGCATGAGAATCGCGCGCGACGGCAGCCCGTCGCGCCCCGCGCGGCCGATCTCCTGATAATAGGCTTCGACGCTCCCCGGCAGCGCCGTGTGAATCACCGTGCGGACATCCGGTTTGTCGATGCCCATGCCGAACGCGATGGTCGCAACGATCACCTGGAGCCGTCCCTTCAGGAACCGCTCCTGAACATCGGCCCGGCGATTCGCGTCGATCCCGGCGTGGTACGCGGCCGCGGTCACAATCCCGGACAGATAGGCTGCGATCGCCTCGGTCTCTTTGCGTGTCGGAGCATAGACGATTGCGGGCAGGCGTCCTTCTTCAGCCAGCAGGCCCGCCGCCAGCTCCGCGCGCTGAGAT
>Ga0194132_10004897_pt1 | contig 22354 bp, 24 predicted proteins | sample TA2KigOf80mmetaG_FD_148612 | JGI IMG/M metagenome (GOLD analysis project Ga0194132, IMG submission 148612) | Freshwater microbial communities from Lake Tanganyika, Tanzania - TA2015054 Kigoma Offshore 80m | ecosystem: Environmental > Aquatic > Freshwater > Lake | place: Tanzania: Lake... | reverse complement strand
GGGGGCCGCGCGTCGCTCTGACGCGGCGCGCGCGGCGGCTGCCACGTCGACGGCGGCACCGGCGTCCGCACTCCCGGTGCTCCCCGCCTCGTACGCCGAGCTTCGCGAGGCGGCGCTCTCGTGCACGCGCTGCCGGCTCTCCGGCACGCGCACCCAGGTGGTGTTCTCCGATGGCGTGCCCGACGCGCGGCTGGTGGTGGTGGGCGAGGCCCCGGGCGCGAACGAGGACGCGTCGGGGCTCCCGTTCGTGGGGGCGGCCGGGAAGTTCCTCGACCTGCTGCTGCGGACGGTCGGTCTCTCTCGCGAGGAGTCCGTCTACATCTGCAACGTGCTCAAATGCCGGCCACCCGGGAACCGGAACCCACTCCCGGACGAGATCGAGCTGTGCTCCCCGTTCCTCGAGAAACAGATCGAGCTGATCCGGCCCGAGGCCCTGCTGGCGGTCGGATCGTTCTCGGGCCAACTTCTCACCGGTCGCCAGGGCGTGGCGCTCGGACAGCTCCGCGGAGAGGTCCATTCGTACAAGGGCATTCCGCTCGTCTGCACGTACCACCCGGCGGCCCTACTCAGGAACCCTCGTTGGACTCGTTCGTTCTGGGACGATCTCCAACTTCTTCGTCATGTGATGGACGGCGCGTAAGTAGCGCACGTTCGTAGAGTCAGCACCGCCAGATGGAAGCATCGACCGCCTTCGCCCAAGCCGTCTTCGACCGGACGCCTCCGTTCTCCATGGAGGCGGAGACCGCCGTGCTCGGCGGCATGCTGATCGACCGCGAGGCCGTGACCCGCGCCGTCGAGCACCTCGACGACGGCATGTTCTACCGCGAGGCGAACCGCCGGCTCTACCGAGCGATGGTGCGCCTTTTCGAGCGCGGGGACGTGATCGACGTGATCACGGTGGCCGAGGAGCTCAAGAAGACCGGCGAGATGGAGTCGGCGGGCGGGTTCGACTATCTGGGCGCGCTCGTCGACGCAGTGCCCACCGCGGCGAACATCGCATTCCACGCCCGCATCGTCCGGGACAAGGCGCTGCTTCGCCGTCTGGTCGAGCAGTCCTCCCAGATCATCCGTGACGTCTACGAGCAGGGGACGCGCGACGTCAACGAGATCCTCGACCAGGCCGAGGCGCGGATCTTCCAGGTCGCCGAGAGCCACAAGCGCGAGGGGTTCGTCTGGATCAAGGAGATCCTCTGGTCGGCGTTCGAGCACATCGAGCGACTGCAGGAGTCCGCCACCGGCATCACCGGGGTTCCGACCGGCCTGGCCGACCTCGACCGCATCACCACCGGGCTGCAGAAGGGCGACCTGTGCATCGTCGCCGCGCGCCCGTCGATGGGGAAGACTTCGCTGGCGCTCAACATGGCCGCACACGCCGCCATCGAGGAGGGCATTCCCGTCGCGATCTTCTCGCTGGAGATGTCGTCCGAGCAGCTGGTGCAACGGTTGCTCTGCGCGGAGGGGCGCATCGACGCGCAGAAGCTGCGCCGCGGCCGGCTCTCCCAGGAAGAGCACCAGCGCCTGGCAGGGGCGGCTGGGCACTTGAACACGGCGCCCATCTGGATCGACGATCAGCCCGGCTCGAACGTCCTCGAGATCCGCGCCAAGGCGCGCCGGCTCCAGTCCGAGCTGCGCGCGGACCACAAGGACCTCGGCCTCATCCTCATCGACTACATGCAGCTCATGTCCGGCACCTCCCAGGCCGAGAGCCGCGTGCAGGAGGTCAGCCAGATCTCGCGCGGCCTCAAGGCCCTCGCCCGCGAGCTGGAAGTGCCCGTCATCGCGCTCTCCCAGCTGAGCCGCGGGCCCGAGCAGCGCACCGACAAGCGGCCCATGCTCTCGGATCTGCGCGAGAGCGGCAGCATCGAGCAAGATGCCGATCTAGTCATGTTCCTGTACCGCCCCGAGTACTACGCTCCTGCGGAGAAGCGCGAGGAGCTCGAGGGCAAGTCCGAACTGATCATCGGCAAGCAGCGCAATGGACCGACAGGGGTCGTACAGCTCTACTTCCAGAAGGCCTACACCAGGTTCGACTCGGTGTTGGCGGGTCCAGCCGGCGCGTCCGGCGGCGACGACGGCGGCGGCTACCTGTCGTGACCGGCGTGAGGGCCGACCCGACGCGGGCGCCTCGGGTCGGTGTGGCCGTTCCGGCCGCCGGGTCGGGCGCGCGCATGGGGGGCGTGCGGAAGCCCTTCTTGGAGCTCCTGGGCGAGCCGGTGCTGCTGCACGCGCTGCGACCCTTCCTCGCGGATGCGCGCGTGGCGGCTGTGGTCGTGGCGCTCTCCCCCGACGACGCGGCCACGCCGCCCGCCTGGCTGACCGGCCTAGCCCCCCGTGTGCGCGTGGTGGCGGGGGGCGCGACGCGCAGCCAGTCCGTGCGCGCGGCGATCGCGGTCCTTCCCGCCGACATCGACGTGATCGCCGTGCACGACGCGGCGCGCCCGCTCGTCACCGCGGGGGTGGTGGCCCGCTGCATCGACTTGGCGGTGCACGGGCTCGGGGCGGTGGCGGGATGCCCTGCTGTCGACACCCTCAAGCGCGTCGACCCGCAGCGCGCCGTGGTCGAGACGCCCGATCGCGCTGCGTACTGGCAAGCGCATACGCCACAGGTGTTCCCCGCCGCGGTCCTGAGGGCGGCCTACGCCGACACGTCCGCGGAGGGCACGGACGATTCGGCGCTCGTGGAGCGTTCGGCGCCCAAGTTGCGCGTCACCATGGTCGATGCCGGACCGTCCAACCTCAAGATCACACGCCCCGAAGACGTGCTCGTCGCCGAGGCGGTGCTGCGCGGCCGCGGCGACGCTTGAGCCCCCGCCCGCGCTCGCTCGACTTGCGGGCACCGACCGACGCGACGCTCGTGAGCGTCGCCGATCACCTCAGGTCCGGTGGCCTGGTCGCCTACCCGACGGAGACGGTCTACGGCCTGGGTGGCCTCGTGACTGCAGAGGCCGTGGCCCGGGTTCGTGCGCTCAAGTCGCGGGACCGCGGCAAACCGCTCATCGCATTGGTGCCGTCTGCCGCCTCCGTCTCCGACCTGCGCTGGACCGCCGAAGCGCGGGAGCTCGCACGGATCTTCTGGCCCGGCGCCCTGACCCTGGTCCTCGAGGACCCGCGGGGTATCTTCCCCGCCGGCGTGCGGGATGAGGACACACACGCCGTGGGAGTGAGGGTCAGTCCGCACCCCTTCGTCGCCCGCCTCATGGAGACGCTCGACTGTCCGCTAACCTCCACGAGCCTGAACGCTCCTGGTGAGCCCCCGGCCATGTCGGGAGTCGAGGCGGCCGCAGTGGTCGAGCAGCTCGGCGCCCACGACGTGATGGTGCTGGACGGCGGCGCGCTCCAGGCTTCGTTGCCGTCCTCCGTCGTCGACTGCACGGGCCCGGTGCCCGTCGTGCTCAGGGAGGGCGCGGTGCCGAAAAATCGTCTCCGCTGCGCCGTGCCCGACGTCGGCCCATGAGCCGCGTCGACGAGCGTGCCGCCGGTGGTCACCCGTTCCGGATCCTCTTCGTGTGCACCGGAAACACCTGCCGCAGCCCGATGGCCGAAGTCATCGCGCGCCGCCGCGCCGAGGTCCTGGGCTGGGGCCACGTGGAGTTCCGCTCGGCGGGCGTCGGGGCGTTCGAAGGTTCGGAGGCCTCGGAAGGGGCAGTCCGCACCGCCGCTGCCCACGGGCTCGATCTCACCCGACACACCGCGACACCCTTGCTGAAGGACGATGCCACGCGTGCCGACCTCATCCTCGCCATGTCACCCAGTCACCTGATGCGCCTCGTCGAGCTCGGCGCAGGGGAGCGGGCGGCCCTGCTCACTTCGTATGCCGGTGGACACCCCGACGACCCGCGCGAGGTTGCCATCCCTGATCCGATCGGGGGTCCCGACGAGGAGTACGAGCAGACGTTCCAGCTGCTGGAGCGCTTGATCGACCGCGTGCTGACCAGACTCGAGCCGGTGCTCGCCCGATGACCGTCACGGCACGCACGCGGGTGCTGACACTGCTCGGCGACCCGGTCGCCCACTCCGCCTCGCCGGAGATCCAGAACGCTGCGTTCGCCCAAGCTGGCGTCGACGGCGTCTATGTCGCCGTACGCTGCGCTGCAGACGACTTGTCCGGGTTCATGCACGGTCTCGCGCGCGCCGGGGGTGGCGGTAACGTGACGCTCCCCCACAAAGAGAAGGCGGCCGCGGTCGTGCACACGCCGAGCGAGGCGGTTCGCCGCACCGGCGCGTGCAACACGTTCTGGGGCGTCGACGGCAAAGTGCACGGCGACAACACCGACGTGGATGGCTTCCGCCGTGCCGTGCGAACCTTCCTCGACGGTCCGGTCACCGGCATCCGCGTGCTCGTCCTCGGCGCGGGCGGCGCCGCGCGCGCGGCGCTCCTCGGTCTGCTCGAGGAGGGGGCGGGAGAGGTGCACCTCTACAACCGCACGGCCGAGCGCGCGCGCGCGGTGGCGCGTCGCATCGGCGGGGAGCGCGCGCGCGTGGTGCCGGTGGCGCAGGCGCTGGACGGCGAGCGCTTCGACCTGGTGGTGAACACGACCCGCCTGGGCCTGGAGCCGAACGACCCGCCGCCGATCGGCCTGGGTCGCCTGCACCGCGCCGGCGCGGCCATGGACCTCGTGTACGGCCGGGAGAAGACGCCCTTCGTGCTGGCGGCCGAACGCCTGGGCATCCGCTCGACCGACGGCATGGAGATGCTGGTCCAGCAGGGCGCGGCCTCGTTCGAGCGCTGGTGGGATCGGCCCGCCCCGATCGACACGATGCGCGCCGCCGTGCGAAAGTCGCTCGGCCGGTGAGCGCGGGGTCGTGGGGTTCGGACCTCCTCGACCTCCTGCTTCCCTCGGGGTGCGTCGCCTGCGGGGCCTGGCTCCCGGGGCGGGGCGCGACCTCCATCGTGTGCGCCCGCTGCCGGAGCCGCCTGCAGACCGCGTCTTGGCCGCGCTGCGAGCGGTGCCACTTCCCCCGCGCGGCTGGACGCGTCGCGGCCGCCGACTGCTTCGAGTGCCGCGCTTGGCCGCCCGAGCTAACCTCGGCGAGGTGGGCCCACGTGCTCGCGCCTCCGGCCGACGACCTCGTGCACGCGCTCAAGTACGAGGGGTGGCCCGAGCTGGCCTCCACCCTCGGTGAGGCGATGGCCCGCGTGGCGCTGCCCATCCAGGCGCGCGGACCGGACGTCCTGGTGGTGCCCATCCCCACCACCTCGGGTCGCCTGAGGAGCCGGGGGTACAACCAGGCCGAGCGGATCGCCGTCGACGTCGCGCGGCGGCTCCGGCGGCCGGTGCGCCATGCGTTGGTGCGTGTCTCCGAGGGGCGGTCTCAGACGTCCCTCACGCCCACCGAGCGCCGCGACAACGTGCGCGGGGTCTTCGCGCCCGCCCGTGGGAGAGACGCCCAGGTATCGGGCGCCGACATCTTGCTGATCGACGACGTGCTCACGACGGGGGCCACCGCAGGCGGGGCCGCCGAGACCCTGGCCCGCATGGGCGCCAGGTCGGTGACGCTTCTCGCGTTCGCGCGCGCACTTCCCTCTACCATTCGGCGGGCGGCGTAGACGAGATTGGTACCAGGGTTCTCAACGTCATCCCTGACCTCGGAAACCGGGACGCATGGCTCTTCGAGTAGCGATCAACGGGCTTGGACGTATCGGCCGCAACGTGCTCCGCTGCGCCAAGCAGAGCGGGCGCACCGACATGGACTTCGTGGCCATCAACGACCTCACGGACGCGGCCACGCTGGCGCATCTCATCAAGTACGACTCGGTGCACCGCCGCTATCCGGGGGCGGTGAGCGCCTCGAAAGACGCGATCCAGGTGGACGGAGACGAGATCAAGGTCTTCGCCGAGAGGGATCCGGCCAAGCTTCCATGGCGTGACCTGGAAGTCGACGTCGTCATCGAGTCGACTGGGATCTTCACCGATCGGGCCGGGGCGGCCAAGCACCTCGAGGCCGGTGCCCGCAAGGTCATCATCTCGGCGCCCGCCAAGAAGGAAGACATCACCATCGTGCTCGGGGTGAACGAGGGCAGCTACGACCCCGACAAGCACGACGTGGTGTCGAACGCCAGCTGCACCACGAACTGCCTGGCTCCCGTGGTCAAGGTCCTCCTGGACCAGTTCGGCGTGCGCCACGGGCTCATGACCACGGTGCACTCGTACACGAACGACCAGAACATCCTCGACTTGCCGCACAAGGATCTGCGGCGCGCGAGGGCTGCTGCCATGTCGATGATCCCGACGACGACCGGGGCGGCGAAGGCGACCGGGCTCGTGCTGCCGCAGGTCGCCGGCAAGATCGACGGCATCGCGGTCCGTGTGCCGACCGCCGACGTCTCCGTGGTGGACCTGGTCGCCGAGGTCGAGCGCGACACCACGAAGGAGGAGGTCAACGCCGCGCTGAAAGCCGCCGCCGGCGGGCCGATGAGGGGTATCCTGGGAGTGTCCGATGAGCCGCTGGTGTCGGTCGACTACACGGGTGACCCGCGCAGCTCAGTCGTGGACGCGCTGTCCACGGCCGTCATGAACAAGAGGATGGTCAAGGTGCTCTCGTGGTACGACAACGAGTGGGGGTACTCCTCGCGCGTGGTCGACTTGGCCGCCTACATAGGGGAGCGTCTGCCGAGCAAGGTGCGTAGCTGACCCCCGCCCCCCGGAGCCTCGTATGAAGAAGACGATCTCCGAGGTCGCGCCGGGCTGGCTCGCCGGAAAGACCGTCGTGGTGCGAGCGGACTTCAACGTTCCGCTCATGGGCGCCCGCGTGACCGATGCGCGTCGTATCCGCGAGTCCGTCCCCACCATCGAGCTGCTCACGCACGCCGGCGCGCGGGTGGTGCTGCTGTCGCATTTGGGTCGTCCCGAGCGCGAGACGAAGGCAGAGTTCTCGCTGGCGCCCGTGGCGACCGAGCTGGCGGGCCTCCTCGGTGAGCCGGTGACGTTCGTGTCCTCGCCCAACGGTCCGCCCGCGGCGGAGGCGGTACGGCGCTTGGCGCCGCACGGCGTGGCGCTGCTGGAGAACACACGCTTCCATGCCGGCGACGAGACGAACGATCCCGAGCTGGCGGCTTTCTGGGCCGGCCTGGGGGATCTCTTCGTGAACGATGCGTTCGGGGTGGCGCATCGCGCGCACGCGTCGACCTCGGGGCTCGCCGAGGCCATGAGCGCGCGTGGTGGAGAGGCGGTCGCCGGACTGTTGATGGCGCGTGAGCTGCGGTTCCTCGAGGAGGCGCTGCATGCGCCCGAGCGTCCGTTCATGGCGATTCTCGGGGGAGCCAAGATCTCGAGCAAGATCGGCGTCATCTCGGCGTTGCTCACGCGCGTGGATCGGCTCCTGATCGGCGGCGCCATGGCGAATACGTTCTTCAAGGCCATGGGGCTCCACACCGGGAGCTCGCTCGTCGAGGACGACAGCATCGACTTGGCGAAGAAGTTGCTCCGCGAGGGGCGGGAGCGGCTCCTGCTGCCGGTCGACTGCATCGTGGCGCACCAGATCGCCGCCCGCGTTCCGACCCGCGCGGTCACCCGGGACCAGGTCGGCGACGACGACATGATCGGGGACATCGGACCGAAGACGCGGGCGCTTTTCGCCGAGGAGATCGGCAAAGCGAAGTCGATCGTCTGGAACGGCCCCATGGGCGTGTTCGAGATCGATGGCTTCGAGGAGGGGACGGTGGCGATCGCGCATGCGGTCGCCGCCGCGTGTGACCGGGGAGCGCTCGGCGTCATCGGTGGCGGCGACTCGGGTGCGGCCGTCGATCGTGCCGGGGTCGCCGATCGGGTCACGCACGTGTCGACCGGTGGGGGTGCATCCATCAAGCTGCTCGCGGGCGGTCGCCTACCCGGACGCGACTCGCTGACCGACCGAGGTTAGCTCGAGTGTCCATCATCGCCGGGAACTGGAAGATGGTTCGGAGCCCGGCGGCGACGCGCACTTTCTTCGGGCAGCTGCGGGTCGACGACGTGCCCTCCCGCCACGAGCTCCTGATCTTCCCGCCGGCTATCTCGCTCGTCGCCGCAGCCGAAGCGCGCCCCGCGCGGGTGCGCGTCGGCGTGCAGAACATCCACTGGGAGGAGGAGGGCGCTTTCACCGGCGAGGTATCCGCGGAGATGGCGCGGGAGGCTGGGGCCGAGTTCGCGTTGATCGGCCATTCGGAGCGGAGGCACCTGTTCGGCGAGACGGACGAGCAGGTCGCGTTGAAGACGGGCGCCGCGATCCGTCATGGCCTCGTTCCGGTCGTATGCGTGGGCGAAACTCTGGAGGAGCGTCGGGCGGGGATGGTCGACGACGTGATCCTGCGCCAGCTCGATGCGGTGCTCCCCGAGCTCGCCTTGTCTGCGCGGGTGCTGATCGCCTACGAACCGGTCTGGGCGATCGGCACGGGGGAGACGGCTACCCCCTCGGACGCCTCTTCGGCCCACCGCACCGTACGGCGGCGACTGGCCGAAGCGCTTGGCGGGGAAGCGGCCGCGCGCGTGGGCGTGCTCTACGGCGGCTCCGTGAAGCCGGCCAACGCCCGGGAGCTGCTCGCTGCCCCAGACGTCGACGGCGTCCTGGTGGGGGGCGCGAGTGTCGATCCCGCATCCTACGTGGCGATCGCGCTCGCGGCTCCCTGACCGGTTCGGCCCTCGGTCGCCCTGAGGGACGGGCCGGCGGTTGACACCCCCCGGAGGGTCCCCGACGTTTAGCCGTCTGTTTTCCCGGGATCACCAGCGCCGATGTACGGATTCCTGCTCGCCATCTTGTTTGTCGACGGCCTCTTCATGACCGTCGTCGTCCTTCTGCAAGCCGGCAAGGGCGGAGGCTTGGCGTCGGTGGGCGGGGGCGCTGCCATGACCGAGGGGATCCTGGGGGGACGCCAGGCTACGACCGTTCTCACCCGCGCGACCTGGGTCTCGGGTTCGATCTTCATGGCGCTCGCGCTGGTCCTTTCGATCATGTCGTCCAGGTCTTCCGGGCCGCAGTCCGTGATCCAGGTGCAGACCCCGACCACGACGGCGCCTCAGCCCGTACTCCCGGGTGTCGGAGGTGAAGGCGCGGGGGCAGCCGCGCCGGCGCCCGTGGGCACGCCGAGCGCTCCGACGGGCAACTAGCGGAGCGAGCGCGCGTGGCGCGAATCGAAGTGCCGATGCCGCAGATTGGTGAGTCCATCGCGGAGGGCACGGTCTCGAAGTGGCTCAAGCGGATCGGCGACGTCGTCGGGCGTGACGAGCCGATCCTCGAGATCTCCACGGACAAGGTGGACGCCGAGATCCCCGCTCCTGCCGCCGGCGTTCTCGTAGAGATCGCGGTACAGGAAGGAGAGACGGTAGGCGTCGGCACGATCGTGGCCTTCATCGATCCGGATGGGACCGGCGCTGCGGTGCACGCGCCGATGGTGGTCGCGCCGGCTCCTGCCGTCACCGCGGCCGTGCCTATCGACACGAGCACCCCCGACGAGGCGCCCGAGGCGACGGTGTCCGCGCCGACCCCACCTCCGCCCCCGGTCGCTGCGGCGCCCGTCGCCGCGGAAGAGGAGCGCGCCCGCACCCGCTCGACGCCGGTGGTGCGCCGCATCGCCGAAGAACACGGCATCGACGTCGAAGCCGTGACCGGCACCGGGCACGGAGGGCGCGTCACCAAGCAGGACATCCTGAGCTTCATCGAGAAGGGGCCCGCGGCTCTTGCTGCTCCGGCTGCTCCTGCTGCGCCGGCTCGGCCTCAGCCGAGCGCGCCTGCGCCGCCCCCGAGCCAGGGTCCTGCGGGAATTCCGGCAGGACTCCCCTCGGGTCTTTGGGACACGTTCTACCGTGAGGTGCAGCACCCCGAGTACCACGTGCGCAGCGCCGACCGCGTGGAGCCAATGGACAAGATCCGCCGGCTCACCGCGGAGCATATGGTGCTGGCGAAGCGGGTGGCGCCGCACGTGCACTCGTTCATAGAGATCGACTTCTCCGCGATCGACCGCATCCGCGCCGAGAGCAAGGCGCGCTGGGCCGCTCAAGGGGCGCGTGTCAGCTACACGGCGTTCGTGGTGTGGGCGGTGTCGCGTGTGCTGCGCGACTTCCCGACCGTCAACTCGGCCGTGTCAGGCAACAATGTCATCTTCCGCGGCAACGTGAACGTGGGCGTGGCCGTGGATCTCGATCCAGGACTCATCGTGCCGGTCGTGCACGATGCGGACCATCTGGGCCTGGTCGGGATCGGCAACCGCATCGTGGACCTGGCCACGCGCGCGCGGGAGCGCAAGCTCATGCCGAGCGAGATTCAGGGCGCCACGTTCACCATCACCAACCCCGGTGTGCTCGGCACGCTCGTCGGCATGCCGATCATCCCCAAGGGCACCTCGGCGATCCTGGGGACCGGTGCCATCGAGAAGCGCGTGGTCGTGGTCGTGGACCCGGAGACGGGCACCGACTCGACCGCCATCCGCAACCGTGCGTACTTTTCGCTCGGATACGACCATCGCATCGTGGACGGTGCGGATGCGGCGCGCTTTCTCGCCCGCCTCAAGGAGACGCTGGAGAGCTTCCCCAGCGACGCGTGATGCCGATGGCCTCCGCACGGCCCCCGCAGGAACAGGGGTCGGGGCGAGCCCTCGACGTGCGCCGCCTCGGCGTGGTTCCCTACGCCGAGGGCCTGAGCATCCAGGATGAGCTCATCGCCCGGCGGCGCTCCGGCGAGATTCCGGACACGTTGCTCCTCCTCGAGCACCCGCACGTGATCACGCTCGGGTCGAGTGCCGACTCGGAGCATGTGCTGGTGGACGAAGCGGAGCGCAAACGACTCGGCCTCGAGATCTTCGAGGTCGGGCGGGGCGGGGGCGTGACCTACCATGGCCCCGGCCAGCTCGTGGCGTATCCCATCCTCGATCTCAAGCCCGACCGCAAGGACCTGCACGCGTACCTGCGCGACCTCGAGGAGGTCTTGATCAGGGTCGCGGCATCGCATGGGATACGCGCAGTGCGGCGGCCCGGACTGACAGGTGTGTGGACGGACCACGGCAAGCTCGCTGCGGTCGGCGTGCGGGTGTCGTCCCCGTGGATCACCTCACACGGGGTGGCGCTCAACGTGAGCTCGGACCTCGACTTCTTCGACAGGATCGTGCCGTGCGGGATCGTCGGGGAGGGTGTCACCACGATGGAGCGCGAATCAGGCCGGGTGCTCGGGGTCGAGGCCGTAAGGCCCGCATTCGAGCGTTCGTTCGCGGAGGTGTTCGGCTACGAGGCGCGGGTCGCGTAGCCAACACTTGCGGGGCGCTTTCCCGTGTGCGTTCCATCGACTTTTCCACCACTGCTTTCTCAAGTGACGCCCGCCGCGACCCGCGTCGAGACGAGAAAGAAGGGTCCGAAATCCACATGTTTTCGCCAACGCGAGCGAGGCTTTGTGGAGAATGTTGGTAGGTAACGTAAGACATTGTCACAAAATAATTTACACGTGATGAACAAGTCGCTAGAAGAGCCCGTGACTTGCCCTTGCAGTCGCCTTTTTCGCCCTGTATCATCCTCTCGCGTTTCAGATGCGGCTCATCGAGATCGATGACGTTGGTCATCCCTCGTTGAATCTGAGCGTGAGTCGCCGGGCGCGACGGCGCAGCGGTGATAGGCGAACCAGGACTTGGGAGATCTTGGCAAGCACGACGGGGGAGGTCGCTGGCCCCCGCCGAACAGTCCCAAAGTGAAGAGCTCGGGGCGCCTCCAGCCACGGACCGCGTGGCAGACGGAGGGAGGGAGCAAGACCTAGCCACCCTCACGAGGGTGGACCCAAGCAGGGTCATGGTCCCGCCAGCGCAGATGGAGATGCCAGGCACGCATCGTGAAGCGGAGCAGGGGTCTCTCGAGAGAAGCGGCTCGGTCGCGGGTAACTGCGACCGGGCCGTTTCACTTTTTGGGGCGGCGAGTTGTCGGCGCCGCGGTGCAGCGCGCCGCGCCCAGCCCCCCCAGCCGCGCTCAGCCGAAGCGCTCAGCGGGCGGCGCGCCATCGCGGTAGTCGAGATAGCGCCCCTTGGCGCGCTGGCCCTCGAGCCACGACGCGAAGCCCGAGGGGACCAGCCCTCCCGAAGCCGTCTGCTCCTTCGCCGCGCGCGTCGCCAGGAAGTCACCGTACTCGTTCTCGGGGTGCCCGACATGGCCGCGTACCCACGTGGCCTCGACCTCGTGGCGCGTGAGCTCGGCGTCGAGCTGCTTCCATAGCTCCAGGTTCTCGATGGGGCCGGCCTTCCGTTTCCACCCTCGCGCCTTCCACCCGGCCATCCACTCGTTGATGCCCTTCACGAGGTACTGGCTGTCGGACACGAGGCGCACCGGGCAGGGGCGGGTGAGCGCGCGCAGCACCTCGATCGCGCTGCGGAGCGCCATGCGGTTGTTCGTCGTGTCTGGCTCCGACAGCCAATAGTCGCGGCGCTCCCACCCGCCGTCCTTCCACGCCTCGACCAGGCCGCCGGCGCCACCGGGACTGGCGCGGTCCTGGAACTGGTTGCCGAGACACGACTCGTCGGCGTGGACGAAGACGGTTTCCATGGGGGCGTGGAAGAGAACCTCACGAGTGGGGCGCCGGCGAACGTAACCCTGGTGCCGAGTCGTCGCGAAGTCCGCTTGACCGCGCCCTCGTGCTCGGTACCTTTGCGCGACCTTCAGCGACCTGCTGATCCCCACGCGAGGCGGAGTCACCCTGGACCGCTCAGCCTACCTCCTGCTCGAGGACGGGCGCCGCTTCGACGGCGAATTGATCGGCGCGGGCGAACTGGCGTTCGGTGAGGTGGTGTTCAACACCGCCATGTCGGGATACCAGGAGATTCTCACGGATCCGTCGTACACGGGGCAGCTCGTGACGATGACCTATCCGCTCATCGGCAACTACGGGGTCAACTCGCAGGACCGGGAGTCTCCGACTCCGCAGGTCGCGGGCTTCATCGTGCGGGAGGCGTCGCGCGTGTCTTCCTCGTGGCGCGCGGAGCAGGGGCTCGACGACTACCTGCGCTCCAACGGCATCACTGGGATCGCCGATATCGACACGCGCGCGCTCACCCGGCACCTGCGCACGCACGGCGCCATGCGGGGCGCGATCGCGCCGGCGGGCCTCGCGGAGAAGAAGGTCCTGGACCAGGTGCGCGCGCAGCCCATGATGGAAGGGCTCGACCTCGCCTGTGGCGTGTCCACCGACGAGCCGTACGAGGTGAAGGCCGTCGGCCGGGAGCGCTTCCACGTGCTTGCCTACGACTTCGGCGTGAAGGCGCACTCGCCCAAGCTGCTCGCCGAGCGCGGCTGTCGCGTGACGGTGATTCCCGCGGAGACGCCGGTCGCCGACATCCTCGCCAACCCGCCCAGCGGCCTCTTCGTCTCCAACGGTCCGGGCGACCCCGCGGCGGTGGAGCGCGCCAAGGGCGCGATCCTCGGGCTCGCGGAGGCGGACGTTCCGGTCTTCGGGATCTGCCTCGGCCACCAGCTCATCAGCCGCGCGTTCGGGGCCACGACGTACAAGCTGCCGTTCGGACATCACGGTGCGAACCACCCCGTGAAGAACCTCGACACGCAGACGGTCGAGATCACCTCGCAGAACCACGGGTTCGCAGTGCGCAGTGGGGAAGGGGACGAGATTCCGGGTGCGCCGGGACTGCGCCTCACGCACGTGAATCTGTACGACGGAACCGTGGAAGGCGTCGCCCACCGGGAGCTCCCCGTCCTCTCCGTCCAGTATCATCCTGAGGCCGCGCCGGGTCCGCACGACAGCCGCTATCTGTTCGACCGTTTCATCGAGTTGATGGAGCAACGGAAGAGCGCGCACCGCTGACGGCTCCGCGCCCGCAAGTTCCGTTGTCCCAACGAGTCCGGTGTGCTTGCGGCCCCCGCAGGCGCTGATTACCCTCCCTGCCCACTCGCTCGTAGCGACCGCTTCACGCCGCTCTGGAGGGCGCATGACGAAGGCAGACTTGGTCGAGCAGGTGGCCGACGCCATCGGCCCCGGGATCACCAAGAAGGACTGCGCACTCGTCGTCGACGGCTTCCTGAACGCGATCAAGCTCGCCCTCGCCCAGGGCGACAACATCGAGATCCGCGGCTTCGGCACGTTCAAAGTGCGTCGCCGCAAGACGCGCATGGCGCGCAATCCGAGGACCGGAGACTCGGTGAAGGTACCCCAGCGCTCCGTCCCGGTCTTCAAGCCCTCCAAGCATCTGCGCACGCGGGTCGAGCGCCTGGACGAGATCCGCACCTGATCACGGTCGCCCCGGCCACGCGCGCTCTTAACGTCTTGGCGCCGAGGGCGTCTAACGGTCGGTGAGGGACGAGGATCGGCAGGGCGCGGAGCCGTCCGACCTGGAGCTGGTCGAACGTGGCCGCTCCGGCGACGACGCGGCGCTCAGCACCCTGGCGAGACGGCACCACGAGGCCGCGTATCGCGTGGCTGTCGGCTTCGTCCGTGACGACGATGTGGCGCAAGACGTGGTGCAGGACGCGTTCGTGAAAGCATTCATGGCCCTCGGTGGCTTCCGGGCAGACGCAGCGTTCAGGACGTGGCTGCTCACCATCACCGCCAACGAAGCCAAGGGAGCGCTGAGGAGACAGGGGCGGCGAAAGGAGACCGCGCTCGAGGACGCGGAGGAGGTGCGGTCCGAAGAGGGTGGGCCAGCCCACGACACGATGGTGAGGGACGAGGCGGGGCGGGCGAGAAAAATGTTGGAGCAGTTGCCGGAGAAGCAGAGATTGTCAGTGACGCTGCGGATCGATGAGGGGCTGAGCTTCAAGGAGATCGGCGACGTCATCGGTTCGAGCGAGGGGGCGGCCAGGGTGAACTACTTCCACGGCATCCGCCGACTCAAGGAGTTGATGGAGCGTTGACGGAATGAGCGACGAGACGAGCGGGACCGCATGCGGTCAGATCCGGGAGCTGATCCCGGAGTACGCGAGTGGCGCGTTGAGTGCAGTCGCGCGTGCGCGCGTCGACACGCACGTGCGCGCCTGCGGCGACTGCGCCGCGGAGCTCGAGCTGGCCCAGATGCTCTTCGGCAGCCGAGCCGCGGTACCTCCGTCGCTGCTCGGCCGCATCGAAAGAGCGGTAGCCTCGGATCGGAGGACTCCGGCCCGCACCTGGTGGGGCCTTTCGGCCGCGGCGATCGCCGCGCTTGCGCTCGGCATCGGCATCACCTCCGACGGAGCTCCGACGTCGAGCACCGACGTGCCCGGCTACGCGTATGAGGCGCAGGAGGGCGAGATCTGGGTGAGTGACGACGGCTTCGTGGCCGGCGCCCCGGCGCTCGACGAGCTCAGCGACGAAGCGCTCGAGCAGCTGCTCGACGAGCTGACGATCGGCACCACCGGAGGTGCCGCATGAGGGTGCGGCTTCGCCGGTTGATCGTCGGCGTCGTCCTGCTGTTGGCCGCCAGCCCACTCGGGGCGAGCGCGCAGGGTGGAGCGCAGCGCAGGCCCTCGGGGGACCGTGCGCAGCTCGAGGAGCGCGTGCGCGCTCAGATGGGCCGTGTCATGCGCGAGCGTCTCGGTCTCACCGAGGAGCAAGCTACGCGCCTCTCCGAGGTGACGCAGGAATTCGAGGAAGAACGGCGCGAGATCTTCGCGCTCGAGCAGGCCACGCGGCGCCGCGTCCAGGCACTTCTGCTGGAGGGTGGGACCGACCAGGACGAAGCGCGGGAGCTGATCGCCCGCATGGGCGAGCTACGGGAGCGGGAGGCGAGGCTTTTCCGCGACGAGCAGGACACCCTTCTCGACGTGCTGACGCCCGTGCAGGTGCTGCGCCTGCAAGAGCTGCGGCAGGACCTCGGGCAGCGCATCCGGGCCCTCGGTGGCCGGGACGGCCAGCCGCCCGGCGGGGCAGGCGGGCGGGGCTCGGGGCGGGACGGGCGCACCAATGGCGGGCCCCCGGGAAGACGGGGCGGTCCGCCCGGCGGCGGTCCCGGTATCTGAACGGCGCTCGATGGGTATCGGGGCCAGACTCGAATCGTTGACGGCCCCGTCGGGGCCGGTTCATTTGTGGTCGACTGAGCGATCCCACCTCTTCGGCGCGTCGGTGTCCGTCCAAGCCCTCTTCTTCGCTGCCTACCGCGACCTGCTCGGAACGTCCAAGCTGGACGTGCTACTCCCCGAGGGCGCGACGGTAGCCGATCTCGTGCGGGAGCTGCGCGGCCGGGGCGCACCGTTCAGCGCCCTGCCGAGGGAGCCGGCCGTGGCGGTGAATCGCACCTATGCGGATCCGGGCGATACGCTGCGCGCCGGTGACGAGGTGGCGTTCATTCCTCCCGTGGCGGGCGGCTGAGATGGTCCAGGCGTCGGTGGTGAGCCGGGTGATCGATTCCGCGGAGGTGCTTGGCCGTGTCGGCGCCGCGGAGGATGGAGCCGTCCTCTTGTTCCTGGGCACGGTGCGGAACCACGCGGGGGGCGAGCCGGTCGAGGGGATGACCTACGAGGCTTACGAGAGCATGGCCACCCCCGTGCTGGCGCAGATCGCGCACGAGGCGGCCGGCCGGCTGGGCACGGATCGCGTGGTCGTGGTGCACCGCGTGGGCGAGCTCGCCATCGGGGACGTCTCCGTGGCGATCGCCGTATCGAGTCCGCATCGCGCGCAGGCCTACGACGCATCGCGCTACGTCATCGAGGAGATCAAGAAGCGGCTCCCAGTGTGGAAGCGCGAGCACTATACGAGCGGCCGCTCCGAGTGGGTCGAGGGCGTGCAGCCGGGTCGTGCCCCTGCGTCGTCGGGTGCGGAAGGGCGGGCGTCGTGATCGACCAATTCGGGCGCACCGTCCAGTACCTCCGGGTCTCGATCACGGACAAGTGCAACTTGCGGTGCGTGTACTGCATGCCGATGGAGGGGCTCCCCTGGCTCCCGCGGGAGGATCTGCTCACCTACGAGGAGATCGAGCAGATCATCCGCACGCTGGCACCCATGGGCCTCCAGCGCGTGCGCATCACGGGTGGTGAGCCGCTGGTCCGGCGCGACGTGCCCGAGCTCGCGCGCATGTTGGCCGCGGTTCCGGGGATCCGCGACCTGTCGCTCTCCACCAACGCCGTGCTGCTGGCCGACGAGGCGGACGCTTTGCGCACGGCCGGCATCCAGAGGTTGAACGTCTCGCTCGACTCGCTCAGGCCAGATCGCGTGGACGCGATTTCGCGCCGGCCGGGGTCGTACCCGAACATCATGGCGGGGCTCGACGCCGCCGAGCGGGTGGGCTTCGCTCCCATCAAGATCAACGTCGTGCTGATCCGAGGTCAGAACGAAGACGAGATCGAGGACTTCGCCGAGATCACCCGCGAGCGCCCCTGGCACGTCCGCTTCATCGAGATGATGCCGACGGGCGCGAACCTGGATCTCGCCGCGAAGCAGTTCGTGTCGTGCACCGAGGCGCTCGAGCGCGTGCGCGCCATCGCCGACCTCGAGCCCGTGGCGGGACCGTTCGGCAACGGCCCGGCACGCTACTATCAATTCCGCGGCGCACCCGGGACCATCGGTGTGATCACGCCGATGAGCCACAACTACTGCGACCGCTGCAACCGCATGCGCCTCACCGCCGACGGGCAGCTGCGGCCGTGCCTCTTCGGGCACATCCAGACCAACTTGCGCGATCCGCTCCGCGCCGGCCGAGACATCCGGCCCCTCATCGACGAGACGCTGCGGATCAAGCCGGAGCGCCACTATCTGATCCAGGGAAGCACGCTGGGCTCCGGGGGTCTGGTGGCGCTGTCGCAGACGGGCGGGTAGCGGGCTCGCACAGGGCAGGGTCGGGCAGTAGACCGACGTCCGGGTGTCGCTTACACTCCTGCCCGTGCTTCCTCGCGGCGGCGCTCGTCAACGGCATCCACTCTCGCGCGGCACTCATTCATGCTCAAGAAGATCACCGTGGTCGGCGGCGGCAACGTCGGCGCCACCTGCTCCCAGCTGCTCGCCCTGAAGGAGCTGGCCCAGGAAGTCATTCTCGTGGACGTCGTCGAGGGCGTGCCGCAGGGGAAGGGGCTCGACCAATGGGAGAGTGCACCCATCGAGGGGTTCGACTCCCGTGTGAAGGGCGCGAACGACTACGAGTCGTCCGCGGGCTCGGAGATCTTCATCGTCACGGCCGGCATCGCGCGTAAGCCGGGCATGAGCCGGGACGACCTGCTCAAGACCAACGCGGGCATCATCCGGTCGGTGAGCTCCGAGATCAAGCGCGTCGCCCCCAAGTCGATCATCATCATGGTGACCAACCCGCTCGACGTCATGGCGCAGGTCGCCTTGGAGACGACCGGGTTCCCGCGCGAGCGCGTGATCGGCATGGCGGGCGTGCTCGATACGGCGCGCTACCGCTCGTTCATCGCGCTCGAGCTGAACGTGAGCATCGAGGACATCCAGTCCCTGGTTCTCGGCGGACACGGCGACACCATGGTTCCGCTCGCCAGCTACACGTCCGTGAGCGGCATCCCGCTCGCGCAGCTCATGAAGCAGGACCGCATCGACGCGCTCGTCGATCGCGCGCGCAAGGGCGGCGGCGAGATCGTCGCGCTGCTCAAGACCGGGAGCGCGTACTACGCGCCCGCCGCGGCCGCGGTGCAGATGGCCGAGGCGATCGCCAAGAACAAGCGCCGCATCCTCCCGTGCGCCGCTTGGCTGCAGGGCGAGTACGGCATGAAGGACCTCTTCCTGGGCGTCCCGGTCCTGCTCGGCGAGAAGGGCATGGAGAGGATCGTGGAGGTGGAGCTGAGCGCGTCCGAGAAGGCGGCGCTCGCGGCGAGCGCCCAGGCCGTGCGCACCACCGTGGCCGAGCTCAAGGCGCTCGGCTAGGCTAGTCGCGGTCGCGCGGGCGCGACCGTTGACGACCGCGGGGCCACGTTGCGAGACTGTGGCCCCGAAATTGGGGTGTAGCTCAATTGGCAGAGCGCCTGGCTGTTAACCAGGAGGTTGCAGGTTCGAGACCTGCCGCCCCAGTGAAGTTCCGACGAGGCCCCGCGGCTCGGTAGCCGCCGGGGCCTTTTCGCATCCAGCGAGCTGCAGCAGCGAGCGCCTCTCGCGGGCACGGATGATGCTCGCCCTCGGTTCCGGATTGAACCGGAGGTGAACATGAGACTCGCCGAAACCAGTTACGACAATACGCTGACCGGTTGCTGCGGGACGGTGGATGAGGCCCGGTGGGACGAGCAGCGTGTCACATGGCATGACAAGCTGTTCCTGCGGGACCACGTCAGGTCGTTCCTGCACGTTCCGTTGAACTTCGGGGCGGTCATGCGCCGCGATCACGCTGCCGTCGAGGCGGCCGCGGCCTATCCGGAGGAGCCGATCTGGCTCACCGACGAGGTGTCCCCGTGGGGGAGCGACTTCTTCATGGCCACCGATCGGGAGGTCCCCGGTGCTCGCATGGAGCGGCTCTCGGGCACGTTCCTCACCAAGGTCTTCGAGGGGCCGTTCCGCGACGCGGGCAAGTGGGTTCAGCAGATGGGGACATACGTACGCACCCAGGGCGAGGAAGCGAAGCGGATGTCCTTCTTCTATCCGACGTGTCCGAAGTGCGCCCGGCGGCTAGGGAAGAACCAGGTGGTTCTCTTTGCGCAGGTGGATTGACGCGGAGGGTGCTCGGCCGCCGTGGCACGGTCGGGGCGGGCTTCTCTGGGGCAAGGTCCTCGCTTGGACGGACAGGTTGTCCCATGGGGGAGACGTAGTGCCCCGCCAGGCCAAACGACGTAGGCCCGGCGCTTCCAACCCCGGGCGCGGGTCCGCGAAGATAAGGCGGGACGGTGATTGCCGAGTCCATGACGCGTAACCTATGTTAGCCGCGAACCCTCCTCGACAGGCCTTCGTCCACAGACAGAAGGAGAGCGACATGCGTATTGCAAACGCGGTCTTCACGCTCGCCGTTGCCCTTGCCGCGGCAGGTCCGCTGCGGGCACAGCAGACGGCGCTCACCGGGAGGATCACCAGTGAGTCGGGCGAGGTGGTGGACAACGCGGACGTCACCGTTCTGGGAGCACCGCAGCCTACGTCGACGCTCAGCAACGCCCAAGGTCTTTACCGTGTGGTCGTTCCGGGAGGAACCTACGACATCGTCGTGCAACGGATTGGTTATGCGCAACGCCGCTTCGACAACGTGAACGTTCTGGCGGGGCAGACCACGACACTCGACATCATCCTTCCGACTCAAGCGGAAGAGTTGGATGCCGTCCAGGTCAGCGTCGACCGCGGAGACGCCGCGCGCGTGAGCCAGGCGGTCCAAACCGTGCACGTGGTGGATGCTATCGAGATCTCGGAGCGTCCCGCCCCATCGCTCATGGAACACATCCGCACGGCACCCGGCGTGGACGTGATCCAGCACGGCCTCCAGGCTTCCAACGTCGTCGTGCGGGGCTTCAACAACATCTTCTCCGGCGCGCTGCGCATGCTGTCCGATCATCGCCTAGCCGGCGTGCCGTCTCTGCGCGTGAACCTGATGCATTTCATCCAGACCACGCAGGAGGACGTCGAGCGGATGGAGGTGGTGCTCGGGCCGGGCTCGGCGCTCTATGGACCGAACACCGCGAATGGCGTCGTGCACATCCTCACCAAGTCGCCGCTCACGAGCCAGGGAACCACGATGACGCTCGGCAGTGGTGAGCAGGCGTCGTTCATGGGCAACTTCCGTTCGGCCTGGCTCCTCACTCCCGACTTCGGATTCAAGGTCTCGGGCCAATACCTGAAGGGTGACGAGTGGTTCTACGTGGACGCGGCCGAGGACTCCGCACGCGTCCGTCCGGACAAAGAGTCGCGCAGGGCGTCGTGCGTGGCCGACAAGACGATTCGGGGACTGTCGACCGTCGAGGCCAACGCCGTATGCGATCGAGTAGGCATTCGCGACTATGACATCGAGCGGTGGTCGGGCGAGCTGCGAGCCGACTGGCGCTTCGCCGAGGACGGCACCTTGGTTGCGACGTACGGCCGCACGGACGCGAGCGGCATCGAGCTCACGGGGCTCGGGGCGGGACAGGCCGAGAACTGGATCTCCGAGTTCTATCAGGCGCGGGTGAACTTCGGGAGGCTCTTCGCGCAGGGGTACTACAACACGAGCGATGCCGGCGGCACCTACCTGCTCCGCGACGGCATGCCCCTCACCGACCAGTCCGGTCTCTGGGTGGGGCAGATCCAACACGGAATCGGGCTGGCGGATGGGAGGCAGGACTTCACCTACGGGTTCGACTACTTCGCGACCCGTCCCCAGACAGCGGGCTCGATCAACGGCACGTACGAGGACGTCGACGAGTTCAACGAGTGGGGCGTCTACATGCAGTCGAAGACGCAGCTCACCGAGCAGCTCGATCTGATCTTGGCCGGCCGACTCGACGACCACTCGCTGCTTGCGGACCAGGTCTTCTCGCCCAGGGCGGGCCTCGTCTACCGGCCGCTCGAGGGGCACAGTTTCCGGGCCAGCTTCAATCGTGCCTTCAACACGCCGTCGAGCCTCAACTACTTCCTCGACATCTCGGGCGGGCGCGCCCCCACCATCGGGCCCCTGGGGTACGGCGTACGCGCATATGGTACCGGCAGAGATGGCTGGTCGCTCCAGCCGGGTGGTGGAGACCCGCAGATCCGCTCGCCCTGGATCACCGCGTCCGGCGCGTATCCCATCGTGCCTGCGCCGCCGCCGTGTGCGCTCTGGCCCGCAGCGGTCGGCGTACTCCAGGCGCAGGGGGCGATCACGGCGCCGACCGCAGCGCTGCTCAGAAGCTTCTGCCCGACGCCGGCGACGGCCTCCGGCATCAGCTGGATGCTCACCGATCCGTCAACCTCTGCGCAGCAGCCGCTCGTCGGTGCCCAGCTCCAAGACGTCGAGCCGATCGAGGAGAACTACACGCAGACGATCGAGCTCGGCTGGACGGGGCTGTTCGCCAACCGACTGCAAGTCACGGCGGACGTGTTCCGCATGGAGAAGAACAACTTCGTGTCGCCGCTGCTCGTGCAGACGCCGCTGCTCACCATGAATGGCCCGCAGGTGGGCGCCTTCATTCAGGGGCCGTACGCTGCGGTGCGGGTGCCCCAGCTCATGGGGACGGGCCTGACGCTCGCCCAGGCGACGGCGCAGGTGACGGCCGAGGTGACCGCGCTCGCGACCGGACTCGCCAGGCTACCGCTCGGCGTCGTGGCATCGAGTGACGTCGCCGGTAGCACGCGGCCCGAGCTGATCGTCTCGTACCGGAACGTCGTCGAGGACCTCGAGCTGTGGGGCGCCGACGTCGCCTTCGAGTTCTTCCTGAACGACGAGGTGACGCTGTCGGGCTCGGCGTCTCACCTGACGGAGAGCTACTTCACGTCGCCCGGTCAGGCCCCGATCGCGCTGAACTCACCCGAGTGGAAGGGCTCGCTCGGTATCGCCTACCGGAACCTGACGCAGGGGCTCACGGGCGGTCTGCGCTGGCGTTTCCAGAGCGAGTTCCCGGCCGAGTCA
>Ga0194132_10004895_pt1 | contig 22374 bp, 37 predicted proteins | sample TA2KigOf80mmetaG_FD_148612 | JGI IMG/M metagenome (GOLD analysis project Ga0194132, IMG submission 148612) | Freshwater microbial communities from Lake Tanganyika, Tanzania - TA2015054 Kigoma Offshore 80m | ecosystem: Environmental > Aquatic > Freshwater > Lake | place: Tanzania: Lake... | reverse complement strand
CACCAGCTTTTGCTCTCGCTCTTTCTATATCAGCTTCCGTAAGATGTTCTTTCATAACTCCATAGTTAGCCGACATGATGTTATTCTCATTTTTATCGTGGGGTAGCCCAAAAACACCATGCCCGAATTCATGCCTAAGAACCTGATCCAAATCCCATGTTTTTCCTTTAACTTTTGTATTTACATCATATCTGATAGGATCAATCTTACTCATGTTTATTCCCTTGCCATGATTTGTCCAATAGAATCTCGTATTAATTACACACTTTCCGCTATTTGTACCGCTTATAGGATAATACATATATGCGAGTGTGCTAGAGTTTAAAATTGGGTCTTCATATTCGGATTTAAACTCCACACTTATTCTACCGTCTTTTGGAACTTTTTTAAATTTAATCGGAACATAAAAAGCCCATTCTCCTAATGCGAATTTCACAGCCCTATCGACTGCACGTTCAGATATTTCACCGTCTCTGTTTGTGATCGAAAAAGTTAAAATGCCTTCCTTTGATGGTTTTAAAAAGCCGAATTTTTTATCGGCTTCTATTTGATTTTTTCCATCTGTTGTTACGGAATTGTATTCTACCTTTCCACTATATGAAGCTATTGCTCGACAAATCATATCCATAACGTTTTTATAATCAAAGAACTATTTAAGTTTATGTTAAAATTAGAAGATGTTTCAAATGAAATTTATTTTGCTTTTAGAAAAGCACAAATAGAATCCATGAAAACTGAAAGGTTAGGAATAATTCATGTGTCGGATATTATTAAACCATGTATGCGTAATGTGATTTATAAAAAAACCATGCCAGAAACAGGAATGAATACAGAAGATATGCGCTCATTATATTTTGGTCAAGCCATTCACGCAGCATCAACAATAGCTTCGCCAGAGCACCATGAGATGTTTTTAGCTTATAATTATGTCAAGGATAAAGCATTAACTAAGGAAGAGGCGTTAAAGATACCAATCGAAGATTCGGAACAACTAGATATTATCTATGGCAGTATAGACGACTTGGTTGAAATTGATGGTAAGTTTATTATTTGTGACAAAAAGACTACGGGTTCAATAGGTTATTTTCAAAAGTCTACCGCAAAACCAAGTGAATCCCATGTAGATCAAATCAATAGATATAGGGTTTTGTTAAAAAAATGCTATAATATAGATGCAGATTTTGGGTGTGTAATATACATATCGAATTCTGTAGACAGGGAAACGAAAGACAAACCAGTACCACTATCATTTAAACTCGCACCAATAGAAGAGACCCTTGAAGACATGATAGTGAAAGCTAGAGAAATTAAAGATTCTTTGACTAAGATGACTTTACCACCAAGAGTGAAAAATTATTTATGTGATGGTTATTGTCCATACGCAACAATGTGTTTTGGTGATAATCGTAAGAAATGGAACGAATAGTATTCAAGTCACCAGAATGTTATTGTCACGAACATTATAAATGTCCAGTAGAAAGGTTGGGTTTGAAATGTCAGTGTTTTTGTCATAAGATAATTGGTGCGGGTTAATGTTCATATATGAACCTAGAAACACGATACTCGTGTCTACACCGAAAGGAAAAGCAAGAATCTGGTTAGTTACGGAATTTGGTATGGAAACACAGAAGGTGTTCACTTGTATTTTAGACTCTGGTGAAATTTGGGAATTCACAAACAGTCAAATTAAAGTACAAAAAAATCCAACGGTGGTTGGCTTTGAAAATATACTTTAACGCCAACAACAAGGCACATTTAGAAGCTTTAGAAAAATGTGGTGTGAGAAACGTTATGTTGTCTTTCAGATACTCTTACGCAAATATTACAAAATTTAGACAGAAATTTGATAGTATATTTGTAGTTGCTGGTGTAGGAACCGAAGCACAAAGATACCACGATCTGTTAAGAAAGCATAGAGAAAACTATGATTTTGCAACTCAGTTTGATGTGTTTTATAATATGGAAGAAACTATAAAATGGTATAAGAAAGAACGTGAATTGGGTATAGATTGGACTTTACCAGTCTTACAAGGTAATTATCTTAATCATATATCATTACTTAAACCCCAAAAAGATTCATATGTTTGTTTAGGTGAAATAAGGGGAAAATTAGAAACGGAAGATCAAATAAGAAAGTTACCAGCTAATCTAAAATTTCATGGATTAGCAAAGGGAAGTTATATGGGTAGAGGTAACAAGTTTTACAGTCTTGATACTAGTGCATGGATCTCAGCAGCGATGGCAAAAAAGACTGAAATATGGAATAACAATTCTACATCCTCAATGTTTTTTGGTGAAAAGGGTAGGGGTCTGATACCAATATTAAGATACAACTGTGAAAAATATAAAGATTACATGGAAAAAATAGGCATTAAAACCGAAGATGTCGTTAATGCGGAATATTACTCACTATTAAAAATTCCATTTGCATTACTTTTCATGCCATTATGTAAATCCTTCAACATTTACGAAGAAAACTTTAAGTACTAGAAAAAATAACTGTTATATAATGGTTGAAAAGAACGAGATTTTTAAAATAAAATCAGTGAATGGTAATTTTGTAGCCGAAGAAGATAAAAGAAAAACCATATCACCGTTTAACTCTGCTAAGCATTTTAAAGATGCAAACATACCAGCCCTTTGTGATCAATGTATTTACCGCAGTGTGGAAGAAGGTGGAAATGGTAAATGTCCTAAATATGAAAAAAATGCTGTCTGTGCTATAAGAGCTGATTTTGTTAAACTACTCAATTCGATGAACACACGCAATCCAGAAGATGTAAAAGATATGCTTGATCTTATAGCCAAACTGTCAATGGAGAATGTCTTAATGGCTTTAACTCAGGCAAAGTTTGACGGTAATGTGCCAGACAGAAATACCAAATCTGAAATTAATACCCTATTAAATGTCATAAAAGCAATTAATGATTTAAATAGTAAAATCGTGGTGACTGAAAAAACGGAGTTTGGCAAGACTGGTGACATATCTAGTATATTCAGACAAATAAAAGCGCAAAAGTCGGTATCAGATGGCACGAACATCGAATGAGCAAATCCAAGAAAGGTTGGATTTTGTTAAAACAATAACAGAGTGTGCTCAAAACCCTAGTAAATTTTCAGAGGTTTTTTTAAATCATAAAGTATTTGATTATAATAAAAAGTACATCGATTGTAAAGATAGGTTTATAGTATATAGATCTGGTAGACAAGTAGGCAAAACCGTCTCAACCGCTGTTAAAGCAATACACTTTGCTTTTTTTGCCCCTGTAATGTTAGAAACTATAAAGAATGAATGTACTATAGTAATTGCAGCACCCACACAGAATCAGGCAACAATCATGTTTGATAAGATAAGATCATTAATTATGGATAATGATTTTCTAAAAGGTTACATAATAAAAAACACTCAGACTGGATTATGGGTGTCATTTCTAGACGGTAATGGTGTGTCCAAAATAATAACTAGGGCAACTGGTGAAACTGGTATTGGTTTGAGGGGTTATTCTCCCCACGTAATTATTGCAGACGAGTGCTCGTTTATTAAAACCGACATATTGAAAGCATTTCTCCCTTCAGGTATGGCTACTCAAGCTAGAGTATGGCTCACCTCAACACCATTCTCAAAGGCTGGTTATTTTTATGAAGCTTGCATCAATTCTAGACCGACCAACCCAGATGGATTATGGACTCAATTTCATGTCAAGTCAACCGAAAATCCATTAATTCAAAAAGATCCATCATTCATAGAAGAAATTAAAAGGCTAACTCGTGAAGAATATGTACAAGAAGTTGAGGGTGAGTTTTTAGATATTGGTAACGCTTTATTTCCCAATTCAGTGTTGATGGAAGCCATAGGTGATTTTACACCTAGAGGTAGGCAAAAGTTCTACATGGGCGTAGATGTGGCAAGAACTGGTAGAGATGAAACAGTATACACAGTAGTATCAGTTGATGATGATGACAACGTTGCAGTCGAAGAAATAGAAAACGAATCACAATCAAACGTAGTTCAAGTCGCTGGTAGAATCAAGGAATTTATTGACAAATATAAAATTGAAACCGTTTTTATTGATGAAACGGGTTTGGGTGGTGGTTTGGTTGATTTGGCAAGATCTCAAGGTTCGCCCGTCAGGGGTGTTATTTTTAGTTTACAGGAGAAAGCGAAGATGTATGGTGATTTAAGAATGTTATTTGAAAATCATAGAGTTAAAATAAAACAGATTAACAAACTTATATATCAACTATCGTACTTGAGAAGGGAATATACCGAAACTGGTATAATGAAAATTAGATCTGACGAGCATGATGATTATCCTGACAGTTTAGTGTTGGCGTGTAGAGCTGTAGCTGGCGGGGATAATTGGCATGTCTTAGATATGTCTAAAAAACTACAAAAAGCACTTTTTGGTTAAATTTAAATATGATGATTATATACGTTATATATGCCTAAACAGGATAAAATACTAACAAAGGAAGAGATAGCCGAAAAATTAAACTCTTTGACACTCTGGAATAGGGATCTTAATAATCCTGATGGGAAATCACAAACCAAAGAACAACCACTAGAAAAACTAACAGAGGGTAATTTAGAAGAGGTGGAAAAACTAAAAAAGAAAAAGGATGAAATTTTTATTAGTGATTTAAACCCTCAAGGTGAAATACATTTTAAACAGATTCCAAAAAAGGCTAAAACATATACTAAAGAACAACAAGAAAGCATGAAATCGGATAATAAAAATACTTGGGAAATTTGGTTAGAAGAAAGAAAGACAGCAAACTGGCAAAACCTATTGAACAAAAAGTGGGATTCATCCATGACACCTGATAAAATATTGGAAGCTTTTAATGTGTATACTGGTAAACGAAATAATGATGCTACAGGCTCAAAGGAACTGAATACAGATCCAAAATCTCGTGCTGTAGTTTCATTTCTAGACACTTTGAGAGATAGGGTTAATATGCAGGGATCGGGCGGGGCAAAAGATATTAAGAGTAAAAAAACTAAACGGGATATTTTAGAGAAATTAACAGGTCAAAGCAATGATTTTAAAAAAGCCATGAATGTTATTAAACTAAGCATGGGTGATCCGACAAAAGCAAACCAACATGAGCAAAATACAACTGGAGATGTTGACGGGGATGTGGTAGTTGACACGCAAATTTATATAGGAAAACCCTCACAACAAGGTAAGGAAGAGGATAATGAACACATCGACAATTAACAAATTACAACACACGAGGGTAGGAGACAGTATCAACTTCTACGTTAATGGTGTCGCAATGGATGGTATTGTAACTAATATTAGCGGAACTTATATAACTGTTCTAAAGGACAATAAGACAAAGATTTTAAACATTGACGAGACGTTTTTTGTTAAAGATATTCTAATAAAAAACAAAACGTGGAACGAAATGAATTTAGAAGAGCGAGCGGAAGTTTTGCAAATCATTAAAGCATACACTCCTAGATTTTTAGAAAAAACTTGGGAACAATTACCAAGAGAAGTAAGAGGTGTTTTGAAAGATGCACTTGATAAAAAACCGACTACTGGAACACCTCAAAAACTTACCGCAGCGAAACGTAAGGAAGAGGACATGAAAGAATATAAAAGAACAAATTATCGCACACCAGCAAATCAAATAGAAGCACAAGGTGCAAGAAATCGACTATTTTATGAAACTGATGACTTGAAAGATGTTGCAAATATTCCAGAGGGAGTGCAAAGTTCTGATCCACAAAACAACAAACCACTACCAAGTGGTAAAGCTCCAAAACTTAAACCTTATGAAAAATCAGGCGTTGAACAAGGTGCTTATGGTAATGTTGGTGGTAGACCATTTATAGGTGTGTCTACACAGCTTGATATTGATACATCAAAAGATTATGAGGGTGCTTCACATCAAGATTTTAAAGAACAATTTAAACATGAAAAACAAAAACCAAAAACTACAATGGAAGGTCACAAGGAAAGTAAAAAGGATGGGCTAACTAGCGATGGTGTTAATGCTGTATATGGTAAAGTAAAAGAAGAAAAGAAAAAAATAGAGAAAGCAGTAGAAGATACAAGACCTACATTCGGAATTAAATATCTAACCAAAGCTGAGACTGAAGCTTTTCTGAAAAAACAAAAGGATAAGATATGACCGATAAAAAAAAATCTTTAGACGAAATAATATTTTATAATAATCTCATACTTGATGGTGTTAGTCCAGTAGTTGCAAAGCTAAAATCAATCGTTTATTCTATTAATAAAGCAAAATATAATACGAAAGATGAATTTATAACGTCATATAATTTTCAAACAGGAAAAATGGAAAAAACACGTAATCCTAATTGGGAAGGTAATAAAAGTGTTGAAGAAAAAGTTGGAAGTCCCAGAGGTGGTAGTGCAGAAACTGGTGTAGGTCAAGAAGGTGGTAAACAATTTGATAAAAAACTACAAAATACATTAAATATGATTCGTGATACTGGTCAAACTAGATCAGAAGTAGCCTCTCGAATGGGAGAAACAGGAAATAAAGAAATTACACCAGAAAAACCAAAAGATGAAACTGGTAAAAAACAATCTCAAAATCCAAACACGATAGGTACTCAGACTCCAGAAAAAGATAGTTTTGGTATTGGTACTGGTAATGTAGTAAATCCAAAAAAACCTAATTCAAATGTAGGTGTTGGAAATACAAAAGGTAGAATTAATCCAGAAAGAAAAGTAATAGATCCTAATACTGGTAAAACTAGAGGTGATGGAAGAATGAATACATTACGACAAGGTAAAAGACAACGAGCTGTTGCTGAACAAAACTCAAAACAAAAGAAACCATAAACCTTTATATAATAAGTATTTATATCTATCGGTATGAGAAAGGATGATACGTTTTATTGTATCGAGTGTGGGGCACAGTTACCTTGGCGTTATAAGGGTAGACAAAAGATATACTGCTCTCAGACATGCCGAAAGGAATATGCAAAAAAGCATAAATAATTCATATAAATAGACTGATCATTGGTTGTAATTTACATTGACGGTGGAACCAGACATTCTAATATCTGTTTGGTTGATAATACACACATTGTTGTAAAATATAGGGGTGGTAATCCAACTAATAATGAGCTTGAATATCTGGCATTAATGTATGCACTTGGTTATGTTCGTGAGAAATATAAAGGCGTTGATGTAGAAATACGTTCTGATTCCATGTTGGTTGTTAAACAAATTAATGAAAAATGGAGAGTCACTACAGAATCACTTCAACCACTTTATGAAAAATGTAAACTTATGTTAACCAATAAAATAAAAATAAAGTGGGTTCCACGCAAGTTTAACCTTGCTGGACATGTGTTGGAGAAACCTTAGTCGGATAAGTAGAGTGTGGTACACTACTTACATCATTTGTTGATACATAGTGATCTAATATTCTTTTGAAAATCACTGCATCGCTTTCATACATTTCCCCATTCTTTGTTTTTTTGACTAACTTTGCAAGCTTTCTAAAGTGTTCTTTATCAGCCCACGCAACACAAATTGTGGTATGTGAATTGCCAATTTTTCTTTTAGCCATATATGTGATTATATACGCCCATATATAAATGTTTGTCATTAGATAGATTTATATGTAAGAAGTTATTATATATTGTATGGGAATTCAGATAACAGCAAAATTCAATGGTAACTGCAAACTGTGTGGTTCTTCATGGAAAATAGGCGAACAAGTCTGGTATCAAAAACTACCAAAGGCTGTTTGTGTTGACGAGTCTTGCTACTCAGAACAGGGTGGCACGAAAGATATGCTGAGGCGTAAAGCGTTTAATCCAACAGACCCACGAAGTATCATAATAACAAACGTGCCAGAGGTTAAAATCTCTAATGATACCAGCATGATAGCAGATCTGTGGAGACAATACTTTAGGCAAGCACATGAATTGACCAAAGAAGTTTATCCACAAGAAGATGTAAATGCCGACAGGTTTGGTATGATACGTCAAACAATTCTCAATCAGCTTGTGAACTTGGCTGGAGTTATAGTCACAAGAGATAGAGAATAACCCTATTTTTTATTCAAAAACACCATCAGAACAATCTACTACCGCACCACAATTAGGACATATTTGATGACATACTGTTAGCTTGTCCATCTCATAATCACATCTATCACACTTCATAAAAAAGATTAGGGAGTATGTTTTGGTGCAAACATACTTAGGGCTAGCATTTTTCTGCCAGTCTTTTCAGCTTCCCTCTCAACTACCCAAACGTCTAATCCATCTGATGCGTCTTTCTTAACGCACTTTTCCACTACGTCATTCCAGTATTCTGATTTTGCTTGACCTATGACCGTCTTACCAAAGCTATGTCTCATACCTTCGGTTGTCTGTATCTCAGCAATATCCGAACCCATCGCTTCAACGTATCTTACCTTAAAGTGTTGGACAGTTAGCTTGTCGCCAGCTTTAAGTGGTGTCGATTTCTCATACGTTTTTCCTGTATCGAGTACTTCGGAAACATTCATTGGTTAGTAATAGTAGCACGAATTAATAAATCTTCTGGTTCTGCACAATTTAAACATAATATCTTTCCTCTCTTAATATTTAAAATTGAATTAGAAGAAAAACACTTATGACAAAGACCACGCACATATAGCTTTAAATAATCCCATTTAATATACTATTTGTGGAATGGGAACAATTACCTAATGGTAAATGGAGACCAAAAAATGTATTTAAAAAATCACTGGATGGAAAGTATGATTGGGATGATCCAAGATACAAAAACAAACAAAAAAAAGCTTTAAAGGAAACCGTAATCTGGTGTGAACTTTGTTTAAATCATTATAACCTATTAGAACCATGTATACATCATCTTCCTGATAGATATGAAAATTATAAGATTAAAAAAGAGTATTATAAAAAAACACCAAAAAAAGAATCATTTAAAAGTTTAGATAGCCCGTGATTTTTTCTCGGTAAAACGAGTAAAAAATCTACGAAATATAAAAGATCTTCCCATAGATACACTAGTAAATATTATACTGATTATTATTGAAGTTTCAAGAAGGCTGTTTTGTATTCCAGAAACAAACATTGGTAATATTAAAATGTTTAAAAAAAAAGAAATGAGAGCACCACTGCCAACATTTAAGATTGTTTCAGTTACGGAATGAGATATTTTTTGCATACTAACTAAGTGTGTTCATCACATATAACATATGACGTATGATTTACTGTGTAGACTTCTGAACCACAAATAATACAAAAATTATTTTTCATTTTTCAACTCCAAATTATACCAACCAATTTCATACAATAAATCAACAACACCATATCCAGCTAAATCGGCAAAAGAATCAAATGTTCCCTCTTTTCCCAACTCAACTTGGTTGACAAAATGCTCACGAAGTCTGCTAGTTTTGTCATAAACCCTGCAAAAAATTCCGATCTGACCTAAATCATTTATGTTCTTTTTTCCATATTTGTGATTTTTTGAAATAACCATAAGAGCTAATGCGTCAGTTATTAACCTAACGGCATCTTGAAATGTTTTTGGCTGTAGTTCCTCACCACCAACTTTTTTAAAAGCGGTTTTAAAATCTGGACAGTCTTCTATCATATTAATCACAAAAAAATTAAATGATGTCGAACTCATCATTCCAACCAGCTCCACGCCAGCAAGAATCATAAGCCCGCACCTTTAGCATTGCTCTACCTTTAATTGATCTGTTTTTCCTTTTCAATAGAATGTCTACACTGTCATCACCAGCTTCAGTTTGAAAGGCTATTATTGGTGAACCTTTCTGATAAACTGCGCCACTGATAAAATGAGCACCTTCTACTTGAACAGTTAGAACTGATCCTTCTCTGGCTGCATTTCCTTCTTTACCTTTGATAAAGGTAGCTAAATATTTCATAAGTTATCAATAAATAATACCATATTTAAACCTTTCTATATGTACTTGATATTAACGCTAATAATTTTATTTGGGATTTTAGGTTGGTTTTTAAATGATTTGTTAACAGATGACAAAATTAATTTGCCGATTATCAACAAACCAATGCCTGAAAACTCTGAACAAAGGCATGATTGGGGTTGGTTAAACAGTTATTGTTTAAAAAAGTTTTATGTGAAAGAAACTGATGTTATTATTCTTAAACCACGCTGCGAATTTTAGCAACATTAATATAGAAGCTATAATATTAACTAATCGTGTTCTGTATAAGAAAAACAATAGAACTACCCAAAAAAGATTCTCAAATACATTTAAGACCGCTCGGTGATATTCATCTTGGCAATTTAGGTTGTGATGTTGATAAGTTTAAAAAAAATATTAACTTTATAATAAAAAATGACTCATATATCACGATAGGTATGGGCGACTATATCGACAATGTGATGGCTTTCGCTAATGGTAGTGTAGATAAACGCTGGAATCCAGAAACGATTGATCGAAAAATGTTAACTACAGAAGAACAAACTGAGGAATTTTTAGAATATTGGAAACCGATTGCAGGAAAAACATTGGGACTTCATGCTGGCAATCACGAATGGAAAACAATAAATCAAAAAAGGTTCATATCTGATTTTTGTAAACCTCTAAACCTTCCATATCTGGGAAGATTGGCTTACACAAGTTTAACGTTTACTTACAATGAACAAGAGATAAGAAATTATTTAATCCTTTCCATGCATGGTGGATATTCTGGTTTACAAGCTGGTGGTGCTGTCAATAGAATGAAAGCTATAACTGGAGACTTTGACTGTGATGTGGTACTTATGGGACACAACCACGATACTTGGGTAAGACCAATAGTTAGAACTGGATACGATAGAAAACATAATTTACCAGTAGAGAAAAAGGTACTTATGGGTAATACTGGAACGTTTTTAAGAGGATATGAAAAAGGCATAGATTCATATGTAGAAATCAATCCTAAAGAAGCAAAAAGAGTCGGTACTATTACAATAACCTTTGATCCATATACAGGAGACATATACGGGCATGACTAGACCATTAGGAAAACCACTCAATGTAGAAACGGTAAATTCAATTATAAATTCCACCGAAAAAAAAACCTTACCAGAAGAAAATACTAGATACAAAATTTGGAAGGTAATTAAGACAAGCAAGAATGGAATCACAGCAAAAGAAATAGAGCAAAAACTTAACAATCCAGTCTCACATAGAACACTAACAAGATTACTTGAAGAACTTTCAAATGGAAAAAAAGTGACACGTTTGAAATGCAGATGTGATTGTTCGTTTCTTTATTATCCGTAAATTTATATTTCTTTTTATAAAACTTAGAACGAATAATTTAAATAAGAAGCAATCATAGGGTTACAATGTTCATCAATATTTGTTGGAAAAAAAACAATGATGTTTTAAAATCTTTACTTCCTATGGACAAAGCAAGTAAACTGGTTCAACACTTAGAAAAACAAGGAATTAAAACTTGGTTTGAATCTGAAAAACCACTCAGTCCACTCCACTAACTTTTTTATATGCGCATTATGCGTAGTATGCGTAGTATGCGCATAGTTAAAAACGCCTAAAATGTATTTTTTTTCATTCTATTTGTTAAACAGATTTGATTATGACAAAAAACATGCTCGTACATTTCTAATTTTTTACCACAACATTTACAAATCATAAACTATGTCTTTTTTAGGTCTTTATAAATTTATTCATTTTCTGGGTCTGACATGCATTATCACTCACCGATTTTTCTAAAAATGTAGATTGACATTTGCAAGCACAGTGAACAATCGAATAATTTTCTAAACATTTACAACCACACGTCATTTTTTAAACACCGCCCACAACATTTCCAAATCATAAATTGTGTTTTTTTAGGTCTTTATAAATTTATTTATCTTCTGGGTCTGAAATACCTTCCATATTAAGTAAAAATTCGGCATCTGCCATTGGATATTCTGGTGAATCTACCATTCGAGCTATTCTTTTCTTACCCGCTTTCTTAAAATAAATTCTATGGGTACTAGCATGACCTACAACATTACCACCAATCGGCTTGATTGGATCACCAAACATCGTTGATGGATCTGCTTGTACTTGGTTAGTAAATACAACGGTACATCTAAAGTAGTAAGTTATGTTTTTCAGATGAGTCATTAATCTCTTAATCTGATTCTGCCTATCTGCCAAAGTTCCACGCCCAAGATATTCTTCTCTAAATTGTCCTATAGCACCGTCTATTACTATCATTCTAGGCTTAAAGTCCAGCATTGTTTTTGACAGATTATTAATCGTGCCCATTAGTAATTCAGTATTAGGGGTATAAAAGTACTTGATTCTCTCTAACATTTCCTTTGCGTCTTGTTTTTCTTTTACATATTCTCTGGCTTTAAGTATTTCAAATATTCTCGTAGGTCTAAACGTGTCTTCGCAGTCTACCCAAATTACATTCATTCCCTGTCTTATTGCTTCTACCGTTAATGAATTACAGAATTGTGTTTTACCGCTACCAAACTCACCATATACTTCATAGGTTGCTTCTGGTTTTATGCCACCACCCATTAAATTATCTACATTTTTACACTGTGTTGCTAGCGTGGGATAGTTCTCTTGATACTCCATTAATTCTAAAGTTCCCATATCAGATTTTCGTATTAATCCTGTCTCCTCTAATATTTTTTGAGCATTAAAAGACCACTGGTCTGCTTTTTCTCTACCGACACCCGTTATCTCTGCAACCTCAGCAGAACCTCTAACACAAATATCTAAAATAGTATTGACACCAAAAGCATTTAATTTTTTTTCGGTAACTGAACCCACTCCATCTAGTTGGGATACCGCTAGGTTAATTTCTTCCACGTTTTAAAATGTTGCACCCTATTATTATGCCTTTCTGTATGTACCGTTACTGTTAAGTTTTATATGATTATATCTCTCCCAAGTACCAAATAACTTTTTTGCTTCAAATGGTTCAAATCCACCTTTAACTAGATTATTCATAAAGTCTACAATGTTCACATTACCACTATCATCTTCACAATCCACCCAAATTTTTTCTGCCAAATGTTGTTTGTTTTCTTTCGTGGTTCCAGTTAAAATTTGCTGTCTTGAACTAGAACTTATTGTAAGACTGAATGAATTATACATGGCTTCTATCAAAGTTTTCACTTCAGTTATATCTTCAACATCTACAAAATCTTTTAATTTTAGTTTGGCTAACGCATATGATAATCTAATCAAAGATTCTAATTGCCTAACACCAACTGGTAATTCGTCAGAATTAGATGCTGCTCTCATTTGATTATAAATTTTAATTATTTCTGTTTTTACATCATCATTTAACTTTGGTATTTGGTGTTTTGCTAAATTTAACAGCTTCCTCATCATATCCTCATTAAATTTAGTCTGTTTTTTTGTCGAGTCATCTGTTTCAAACGAATCAATAATATGTGTTGCTTTTAACATGTCTTCTGTTACATTAACCGTGTCTCTTATCAACCAGATCAAATCAAACCTTGATAATAGGGGTACTGGTATGTCCACATTATCTCTCAGTGTGCTATCTGGGTCGTATGCACCGTATTTTGGATTGGCTGCTGCGAGTATTGATGTATTAGTTGGCAAGCTTAGTACGATACCAGCCTTGGCAATACTAACTGTCTGTTGTTCCATAGCCTCATGCATGGCACTTCTATCATCTTTATTCATCTTATCAAACTCATCAATCATAGCATAACCACCATTACATAGTGGTAATATTCCAGCCTGAGCAACAAATCTATCATTAATCTTTACAACCGCTATGGTTAAACCCGCAGCCGAAGTACCACGACCAGATGTATAAATTGATTTTTTTGTAATTTTTTTTGCATACTTTAACAACTCCGATTTAGCCATAGATGGGTCACCAACTAAAAATATGTTAATATCAGAACGCCTATTACTTTTCACACTACCCACAAGTTGTAGTAATATGGATAATTTAATATTTTTCATTCCATATATGTTCGGGGCAAAACTTCCTATCAGGTTTTCTATGTATTCTGATTTTTGCGCTTCTAATCTTAGATTTTTTTCTTCTTCAACCGTTGGAAGTATTTCCGCTTCTTCTTCTAGATTATTGATTGATAACACATCAATATACACATCATTCTCATTTGTTTGTTCATCTATGATAGATCTAAAGATACCAGTGATTCTTTTCTTTTGTCCAACATATGATGTACTTACATCATTTCCATATACCTTACCCATAAATAATACGGGTGAACTATGTTTGGCGTTTTCTAATTGTTCCTGTAAAAACAAAACCTGCACATCATCAGTAACAACTTTATTAGAACTTAAAATCATCTTTGACTTCTTACATGCTTGATTTAAACATATTGGTAATACTAGTTTTTTTTCAAAATCACATTTAACTTCTTCCTCAATAAAACAACTTGGACAGTGAGCCAAACCGTTTTTTATATATGTTTTCGGGGAATCTGTTGCGGATATGATACAGTCAAATGTTATAACTGTATTTTCATATCTTGAATTAATGTCATGCATTTGTATTGGCTCTTTACCAACTAACTTTATTTGTAAATCAGCAAATGCCTCTTCAACATTAATTTGGAGATATTGTTCTGATAATATTTTGAAGATTACAGATTTAACAGCTTCTTTAAAACCATCTGGTTTAATACTAAAAATATTAACAAAGTCTTCACTCTCAATATCTAATGAGTAAATACTATTTGGTTTTAAACCACTAATAATTTTAGAGTGTTTATAAGATGTTAGTTTTTCATAAATTAGATCTCTAAAAGCTGAATCGGTATAATTCATAGTCATATTCTCTTATTCACTTCTATATTAACCAAGTTGCTTAATTGTCTAACCCTAGTGTGAACCTTCTTAAATTCATCACCAGTTAAAGAATGTATTTCTCTCTCCCAATCATTCATTGGTGCCAGCAAATAAAGATAATCAGCTTGCACATTCTCATCACTTGCCATTTTTTTAAAACCCCTGTTTTTATTTTTCAAGTATTCATTAATTGCATAAACTATAAAAGAGCTAAATGATAAATTATTAGGTCTCAGCTTATCAAACTCTTCAAAAATATGCTTTACATCACTGCTTATGTATAGGTTAATTTTACCTTTAAAATTTGGCACGTTTTATAATACATCTAGCTTGTAATAAATCTTACTGTGAGTCCTTAACCAGCTTTATTAATCTATCAAGATTATCTTTTTTAAATCTTTTTAACATTTCCACTGATTGATGATGTTTTTTACACAACAATGCAAATCTGTTAGGGTCTCTTTTTATAATAGGTAATACATATTCGTTATATGACCACGAATCTTTAAAGTCGGAGTATATTTTATCACTATTTAAGTATTTTTTATGATGAAACACAAACCACTTTCCAAATTTTTTATTACAGACAAAACACTTACCATCAAACTGTGGCATATAAGCTATTTCTCTTTTTAGTTTATCCATTATTTCTTTTTTCATATTTAAATCTTTGCTTTGTTAGAGATGTTTTATTATAAATAGATATGTCTCGGAAAACATAAATGTTGGTAATTTTACTATTAATTATGACTGAAATTATTGGGTGTGCCGAAAAAACAGCGTTAGAAATACTTAAATCTATTTATGGAAATACCGCAGAATATTTTACTCAAGTAAAGTTTAAAAATCTTTTAAAGGGTGAATGGGTGGACACGGTAACAGAGAGACAGGAAAAAGAAACACTGGATATAGTCGTTAAATTACCAATAAAAACCATAGTGGTTAGGATACAGGACAAACACCATACTGGTAATATAACAAGCAAAAGAGACATCGTTCAAAGAAAAACCCTAGAATGGAACGACTGTGTGGTTGTTGATGTCTGGTTTTATGATTGTCCCGAACTTTGGAAGGATCAAGTTAACGAAAAAAGCAGGGGTGAATTGGTAACCATACTAAAATCTTTAGGAATTTATCCTTAGAATAAGGTTAGTTATCATTTCAATATAACACACCCTACAATATTTATTTCCTGTTATTGATATTGATTCATTTCTACATAATATACATGGTGTGTTTTTATTATCTATAAAATCCGTCTGGTGGTGATTTTTTATCTGTATCATTGTCATTTTCGTTTTTATACATATGATTTATTATTCTAATTTTTTCCTCATTAATTTTTTCTTTTACAATCATAAACGCTATATCAATTTCAATAAAACTCATTTCGTTTTTTAATATGCCATCATCTACAGCTTTATCTAAATTATCGGCTAACGCTGTTATTTTTTTCCAATTTGGTTCCAAATCATCAATTTGTTCTACCATAATTTCATTTATATACGGTTGTATTAAAATTTATGCCTTAGTTTTGAAATAATTGCAAGAGTAACACTAATAATAGGTACTGTTTCTAATAAATCTATACCATATAATAAGAAATCTAACACGGGATTTGAGCCAAAAACTCCTATTTTTAAATTAAAAAAACAATCGGCTGCGGTTATAGTGTGAGGGATTTGTAGGTAAAGTATCACCGCTGTAGCAATCATGCTTTCTGTTATATGTCTTTCATACCAATCGAAAAACCTCAAGATTTTATCATAATCTTTATTATTTAAAAGTTTTTAGATGTCTTGTGGCAGAAATAAATTTAAGATGTGCGGGTAAAGATAGGGGTACATATTTTCCTACTACACAGAGAGTTATTGTTTATCTCAACAATCACGAATCATTAGACGATATTTATAAAACAATACAACACGAACTTATTCATCACGTTTTAAATATTTTAGATGTAGAAATGGATGACGAACAGGAAGAACGAGCTATCTTTAATATGGCTTGGGCTGAAGAAAGTTTAATTTAATAAGTGTGGTAGGCGTGGCTTGTTTTGCATGAGCCAAAGCCCATGTTAAAAACGCCTCGTTAATATTATGTAGCTTGATTCTTATACCCACAGAACCCCTTGCGATAGGGTTTCGCAACTGTGAGTTTCTCTCTTTTCAACAGTTGTGCGAGTTTCAGAGTCATTTCTCTTGCCAGTCAAGCTCCACACTACTATTAATAATCATACCTATAATATAAATCTTACTCTTTGTAATTCAAAAATTTAACTAAGTGGTCTTCTTTATAAACCATAAATTTTGTTCTTACTAAACCATTACAGCATGAACATCTAAGTCTACCATGATTTTTTTCTTTTATTAGATTACTTTCACCTATTCTTTTTGCACAACCTTGACAATAGTAAAAACGCTCATTATATTTTTTAGAAAAAAAACTACATTTTCCTTTACACATATAATATAGAAATAGCGGAGTTGTATTTAAATGTTATCTAGTTCCTTATAAACACCAATACTCAGCATCATTTCATAAGATATTTCATCTGTTATCTCATCTTTTTCTTCATCTGTAAGTTTTCTGCATCTTTCTTTGGTAATTTTATTCAGTAAAAGAGATCCACTATACCTGTTTATTTTTACATGTTTTATGTTTTTTGAACTTAACATTGTTAAAACCGCCATGACTGATTTATGGACTATATATTTTTCTCTATCAGTTAAAACCATGTTATTCCCTCACATTCAAAACAGGTTGTACCACTTTTAATTTCTATTTTTGCTAGATATTTTCCACATTTATCACATGAAATATACTCTTCTATGTGATTGTTATCTTTTTCTAATATTAATTCTACAGATCTAAGATATTTTTTAAGTTCATCTGTGTTTTTAAATTCTAATTGACTTTTAGTTGTTCTCGATATTGGTATCCATATTTTTTTTTCTATCTCCATTATTTTTCTTATTGCAGAATTTCTTTCATTCATTTTAAATTTCTAATTACCATCTGCTTAAACTGTTTAATAACTTTTTCTGAAGCCTGTTCCATATCTGATACATTCATAAATCTTCTCTTGCCAAATATGGCTTCCATGACTCGTTTCGGTTCATTTAGGTCTTTAGGATTAAGTAATATGCAAGTTATGTTTGGACATGAGGATCTTGCTTTGGTAAATGACTTTTTACAAATAGTTATCATTTGATTGGTTGATAACAAATGTTTTCTAAGTCTGTATTCTGGTTTCCCATCTGTAATCAAAATCACAAGTTTTTTTCTACCAGACATTTTTTCTATCTGCTCTGCCGAGTATTCTAATGCTAGATGAGTTGGCGTTAATCCATAAGGATTTTGATATGTTATTTTCTCACAGTCTTTAATATTTTTAATTTCAGTGATTCCAACTTTTCCGTAATCATCTGAAGCCCAAACGTTTGCTCTAACATTTATCTGGGGCTGATTTTTTACAGCATCAAATAATGTACTAACAAGGTTTCTCGCCCTAGCCATATTGTTGTTATATGATTCCATTGAACCAGACGCATCTATTGATAAAACTATGGCTATACCATCGTCAACTGCCTCGCTTATCATTACTTTGGTTCTATCTTTATTTGTAATCTTGTTTTCAATATATTGCTCAACATCAACTTCTAAGCCAAAATCATTATGTGAGATTGTTTTTCTCTCTTTGATCTTTTTTAAGAACCTTTCAAGTTCACTGGACATTTTTTTATTTACAAAATAATTTTTAGTTTGTCTATCAATTAAATTATATTTTTTTTTCATTTTTGGTTGTTCCATTGAATTATTCTGAATGGATTCATTCAAACTCTTCATGTTTTTCTTAAAGTCATCTCTATCTTCTTCTAAAAGTTTGTTAAGTGATTTCTCATCTATTTTTTTGGTAGAGTCTATTAAATCATTGAACTTTCCCTTAATTTCTTCAATTTTCTTCAAGTCTGCTTCATTGTACTCATTTTTGGTGAATGGGTTTAATGTTAATGGTGTTTTTTGTGGTGTAAAGTCTTTCTGTTTGATAAACCACTCATCGAGTATTGGTTTTAATATTAATAGAATCTTTAATGAACCCCATCTACCAGTACCTTCGACTAGTTTTAAACAATCTTGATATGTTTTTAATCTTTTCTTATTCTTTACCATGTCAAATCTAAAAAATCGTGTTGCTAGTAATTCTGATAATGGGTCATCGTCAAATGGTACAAGATTTTTACCAAGTGCAATTCTTGTTTTATAAAATCTTTCTTTATTCACTTTCCATTTGTTTTGTACAAAAAACTCTATTCTTTGATCTTCTATTATATTATAACATTTCCAATATAGTTGAAACTTTCTGTCAACGGAAGACCAGCGTTTAAGAACTAAACTCATTTCTGTAAATGGGGACTCTGCAAGAAGATGACCACACTCATGCGCTAATGCTGCTGCCTTTGATATTCCCTTACAAACTGGATTAGCTACATTCAATTCATAATTATCAGCTTCAATGTGTTTTACATAATTATCCCCTCGCCATGAAGTAAGCTTGACGCTTATTCTTTTTGCGTGTTCAACAATGTCAACTACACTTCTAAAATAATCATAGTCCGATAGTATTTCCCTATCTCTCATTTTATACTCATACCAAATATCTCATGTATTCTCGCTTTTATTAGTTCTCTCTCTTCTATTTCTGAATACTTTGATACTACGACTTGTTGCAGTGTTAATTTTATGGCTTTGTCTAATTCAAATTCTTTACTCAACATTCTAAAGTATACACAGATTTGATCTATATCTCTTGGAGATAAAACATAGTCTACATCGCCCTTTACTCTAAGTGCATGAGTTTCTTGAGCTAGTGTTAGTATGCAATCCTTGGTCTCAGCATTAATTTCACTCCAATCTATTATTTTCTCAAGTTCTTTACTTGTTGGATAACTCATCACCATGCCTATCATTCTACTTCTTAGATCTTCGGTCAAAGCGTTTACTCCAGAGTATGAAATCGGGTTCATTGTACCAATTATAAAGAGTTTACAATCCCGTTTCAACTTGTAAATTTTATTATTTGCGTTTATGGATTTTCTCTTATCAAATGGTCTGTTAAGCAACTTCATCATGGAATGAGATAATGAACTTAATTCATCCATGTAAAGCACAGCAGTTTTATAATGATTGGCAACCTCAAAAGCTGTTGGTATTATACCAAGTTCAAAAAACGACCCCTGATCATCTATCTGGACTCTACCAATCAAATCACCCTTGTTTGTTTCAGAACTACATGAATATTCTATCAAAGGTATCTTTAGTTTTCGACATAAAGTGTGAATCATCAAAGTTTTACCTAGTCCCTTATCACCCTCAATTAAATATGGTATATCGGTATTTTTCATATTTATTTCTAATAATTTTAACTCATCACCTATTTCTATGTAATCACCCCAATCATTTAGATTGTTTGGGTTGTACTGTTCAAAGTTTATGTCAGCGGTTTCTACTATTCTAGTCATCTTGTCTACCCTCAAACCACGAAATCATGTTCTCTTTTTTTACCTCTTGACAACAATCATCACAATAGTCTCCATCATGTGCTGAACAACATCCATCATTAATTTCAGTATTACATCTTTGACATAATGTTATTTCTTCTGGATTATCTTTATATACACAATTTATACAGACCACCGAATCGGTTGGGTATCTAATTGAAACACCAATTTCTTTTTCTGAGATTGAGTTATGGCATTGGTCACATGTTAGTATCATATCTCTTATACACTTCCTCTTAATATAAATCTATCGTTATAGTCATCATAGTTATCATCATCATTACAATATTCACCCTTTGAATTACAAACACAGCATCCAGCAATGTGTGAACTATCTCCACGAGCATATTCTACAAATCGTTCATTATCACATTCTGGGCAAACACCATTACAACCACAATCACACTCTAGTTCACCCAATTTATTTTTATTTAATAATTTATTAACTTCTATGTACCAACAATGTTTGCAGAGATTAGGAACTATTGAGGGGACTTCATCAAAGTTATGAATATTTTTACAAGTCATGCCTTAACTTCCATACCTTCCATAATCATTTTGATGGCAATTATATGGTAACAATTCTGTGAGAATTGAAATCCTACACAATCACATTCAAAGTTATCGTTTGTTTTGTTAACTGTGTGGTATTTACCTTCCTCAGATAATGATGGTATTAACCAAGTGTTTTTCTGAACACACATTATTTTATTTAAAATCTGTTTTGCTTTTTGTTCTTGTTGTTTTGACATACCCTATAATACATTGCACCCCATATAAATCTATCGTTTTCGATGTTAATCACTAATCTTATATACCCCTACATTTTAAGAAATAAGAATTATAATAAAAAGAATGGTTTTTGTCTGTTTGTATAAGTAAGTAAATGTTGTTTTTTTATTAAATAATAATTTCTGTATGATTCAATAACATCATCAAACCCCACACAATATTCATCGCCTTTAAGGTTGGTCATCTTTACCTCATCTGGCATGGCTCTAGCCCACACCGTTAATCCTATATTCTTTATATTTGGTAATGGCAAATCCTTCACTGCTGTCCATGATTTGTGATCAACGTCTTTTGAAAATCTAAATTTATATTCAGTGTTTAGATGCTTGGTCAATTCAAATAACCATAGATAATTAGCTAAAGAATCTCTAAGCCAACGTGAACATGGATGATTTTCATGTGTTTTCTTATACGGTATTTTATAAAATAAATTTTTATTGTAACACATGTGGTGTGTAGTACAGATCATTTGTGCAGATTCAAGTATCATTTTTACGACATGTTTATCACAGTGGTATTCAGCACATGTTTTTGGATTTGTATCAAGAACAAACACATTCATAACTATTTAATATCAATCAAAGATAATATAAATTTTTTTTATTTTTTAGTAATTTTTTTGCGCCAAGTGTACAAATGCGTGTACAACACCAAATCACTACTCAATAGTAATTCTTATATAACCCTACTTGTATTCTGTTGGCATTTTGAATTTAATGCTGAAAGAGTCATTTTAGTGCCAATCCTTGATTTCTGTTTTTGGTATTAGTCGTTTTAATATTTCTTCTGGCTCTAAACCAATAAATCCCCAAATCGATTCAATTTCTTCTTTATGTGTGTGGTCATGGTCACATTTTTCAAGTTTTGAATGAACAAAACCGTAGACTTCTCCATTAAGATAATGTGAAAATCTCTCTATTTCAGCACTTAAGATTTTTTCAACTTTGGCTTTTAGTTGTTTTGATATTCGTTTTACTCCGTATTCCTTTTTGATATGTTCTTTTGTTGTATAAATATAACCGACTTGACCAGAATCCCAACGATCATTAAATGGATACGTTGAATTGCTTGTGCTTAACCATAACCCAGAATGATCATAAAGGTATAGAGGCAAGCAAACACCATCCTTAAAAGCTTGCCTTGCTTCTTCTTTGCCTGCATCCTTATCGCATAAATTATAATTTCTATGTTCTGCATA
>Ga0194132_10004893_pt1 | contig 22380 bp, 22 predicted proteins | sample TA2KigOf80mmetaG_FD_148612 | JGI IMG/M metagenome (GOLD analysis project Ga0194132, IMG submission 148612) | Freshwater microbial communities from Lake Tanganyika, Tanzania - TA2015054 Kigoma Offshore 80m | ecosystem: Environmental > Aquatic > Freshwater > Lake | place: Tanzania: Lake... | reverse complement strand
GGTTCCCTGCCAGCAGCCGGCCCGGGCCGCACCGCGGTTGAGGGCCTCCACCGCGCGGCCGCTGAGCGAGCCGAAGCTCATGCTGGAGATGTTGACGGCCGACGGGGGGCGGAAGGCCTCGCGTCGGCCCCGCGCGGCGCCGAGCACCTTGGCCATCGGCAGCGCGGCGCTCGGGTCGTCGCCGGGGTCGCCGCGGTGCGGCTCGTCGAGTGGGAAGGGCGCGTGCTTGATGATCAGGTAGTGATTGGATCCTTCGAGGTCGTTGTCGGTGCCGAACCCGTAGTAGGTGTTGACCTGCTTGGCCGACGTGTAGACCCATCGGCGCTGGTCGCGGCTGAAGGGCTTGTCGGAGTCGTTGTCGGTGACGATGTACTGGCGCAGCTCCGGGCCGATGGCCTCGAGGAGGAAGCGCAGGTGGCCGATGACCGGGAAGTTGCGCAGGATCGCGTGCTTGCGCTGCACGAGGTCGTAGACGGCGACGATCGCGAGCAGCGCGACGATCGCCAGCAACGTCCACTGCCACCAGCTCACGACCGAGGCTCCGTGCTCACCCGCGGGGGAGCCCGAGCACACGCTGGGCGATGATGTTCTTGTTGATCTGGGTGGTGCCGCCCGCGATCGTGGCCTGGCGGCTGCCGACCCGGTCACGGCCCCAGCGGCCCGTGGTGGCGTCGGGCCCGAGCACCGCGGCCGCGACCTCGCCGATGTGCTGGTCGGTCTCGCTCCAGACGAGCTTCGCGATCGACGACTCCGGTCCGAGGGCCCGCCCGTGCAGCTCGCCCGAGATGGCCCGGTCGGCGATCAGCTTCAGCAGCTCGGCCTCGAGGTAGACACGCGCGAGGAGCTGGCGCAGGGCGGGGTCCTGGGCCGCCGGCCGTCCGTCGCGCCCCGGGGCGGCCTGGGCGGCGGCGATCAGGTCGGCGACCTTCTTGCGGGTGCCGAGGTGCAGCCGGGCGACACCGCTGCGCTCGTGGGTGAGGGTGGTCATCGCGACCCGCCACCCCTCGTCGACCGGTCCGAGGATCGCGTCGGCCGGCACGCGCGCGTCGTCGAAGAACACCTCGTTGAAGTCGTGCTCGCCGGTGATCGTGATCAGCGGGCGGATCTCGATGCCGGGGGTCGACATGTCGACGAGCAGGCAGCTGATGCCCTTGTGCTTGGGCGCCTCGGGGTTGGTGCGCACCAGGAGCTCGCACCAGTGCGCGTGGTGGCCGAGGCTGGTCCAGACCTTCTGGCCGTTGATCACCCATTCGTCGCCGTCGCGCACGGCGGCGGTCGAGAGGGCCGCGAGGTCGGAGCCGGCGTCGGGCTCCGAGAACCCCTGGCACCACACGTCGTCGCCCCGCAGCATCGGGGGGAGCAACCGCGTCTTCTGGTCCTCGGTGCCGTAGGTCATGATCGCGGGGGCGACGTTGGGGATGCCGAGCACGTTGACCGGCCCGGGGGCGCCCGCCCGGTGGAGCTCCTCGGCCCAGACCACCTGTTCCATCACGCCGGCGCCCCGACCGCCGTACTCGACGGGCCAGGCGATCGCCGCGTAGCCGGCGTCGGCGAGGAGGCGGTTCCACGCCTGGGCCCGCTCGAGCTGGCCGGGGGTGTCGTAGCCGAGGCCGCCCGATCCGATCGATCGCACCGCGTCGTCGACGTGGGCGTCGAGCCAGGCCCGGAACTCGGCCCGGAACGCCTCGGCTTCGGCGGGATACGTGAAGTCCATGGCGACCCGCACTGTACGCAACCGGCGGCCGGTGCGGCGGCTCGAGCCTCAGGTCACGCCGAGGCGGTGGGCGGCGTCGTCGGCCACCGCGGGACCGGCGATCTGGCGCAGGAGCAGCAGTCCGTCGACCGTGGCGATCGCCGCGGTGGCCTCGGAGCGCCGGGTGGCCTCGGGGGCGTCGATCATGGTGGCGGCCCAGTCGATCCAGGCCTCGACCAGCAGGGGGACCAGGTCGGCGTAGGGGGTGCTCCCCGCCGCGGCGAGCCCCATCGCCTCGAAGAACCGGGCGAACACCGGGTCGACCTCGGGTCGGGCGAGGTGGGGCCACAGCGCCCGGACCAGGGCCCGATGGTCGGGCAGTGGCGCGGTGACGGCGGGTGCGAGCGATGCCTGGAGTCGCAGTCCGATCTCCACGAGCACGGCGCCCACCAGGTCGGCCTTGGTGGGGAAGTAGTAGACGACCATGCGGTCGGAGGTCCCGAGGCGCCGGGCGACCCGTCCGTAGGTCAGGCGGTGGAGTCCGTCGGCGAACGCGGTGGCGACGGCGGCCTCGAGGATCTCGTCGCGGGTGTGGCGGGGACCCATGGGGGTTGACTGTAGTGATCGCTACACCTAGAGTGTTGTAGTAGTCACTACAACACTCCTGCGAGGTGCCCCATGACCACGTTGACCCGGGCCGAGGCCACCGACGCGTTCCGACGCGATCCCGACCGGTTCCTCGACGTCGGTGCCGGCGAGGTCGCGTACCGGCGGTTCGGCACCGGTCCCGATGTGCTGTTCGTGCACGGTTGGCCGGTGAGCGGCGCGACGTTCCGCGCGCTGCTGCCCCATCTGGTCGAGCACGTCACGTGCCATGTCATCGACTTCCCCGGAGCGGGCTCGAGCCGCTTCGACGCCACGACGCCGATCACGATCGACCGACACATCCAGACGGTGCGGACGGTGGTCGACCTCCTCGGCCTGGAGTCGTTCGCGGTGGTGGGGCACGACAGCGGCGGGATGATCGCCCGCCACGCCCTGGCCGGCGACCCGCGGGTGCGGGCGTGGGGGCTCGTCGACACCGAGCAGCCCCAGGGGTTGTCCTGGCGGTTCCGCTCGTTCCTCCTCATGAAGCACGCACCCGGCCTCCCTGCGATCCTCGGCTGGCTGGTCGGCAACCGGACCGTCCGGCGCACGAAGCTCGCGCTCGGCGACGCCTTCGTCGACCGGTCGCTCCTCGACGGCGAGTTCGACGAGCTGTTCCTCGCTCCGATCCACGACATCCCCGCCCGGCGCGCCGCCGCGGCCGCGCTGCTGCGCTCGTTCGACCCGCGCTACGTGGCGGCGCTCGGCGACCTCCACCGACGCATCGAGGTCCCGGTGCACCTGGTGTGGGGGGAGTGCGACCCGTTCTTCCCGCTGGCCTGGACCCGCGAGATGGTCCACACCTTCCCCGACGCGCGTCTGACGGTGATCGAGGACGCCACCCTGTTCGTGCACGAGGAGCGCCCGGCCGAGGTCGCCGCGGCGCTGCTGCCGCAGCTGCGAGGCGGGTGACCGACCGAACCGGGACGCGCCGGGCGGAGGGGTTGACAGCGAGAAGATATCTTCCTATAAATGTCCCATGGTCAGACGCAAGCCCGGAACCCTCCTCCCGCTCGAGGTCGCGATCCTCGACGCGGCGACCACGGCGGCCCGCGACGGCGAACCCGAGTTCCACGGGTTCGCCATCGCCCAGCGGATGCAGGCGCGCGACGGCGCCCGCCGGCTCACCGCCCACGGGACCCTCTACAAGGCGCTCGCCCGCATGGAGGCCGACGGGCTGCTGGAGAGCCGCTGGGAGGACGCCGACGTCGCGGTGGCGGAGGGGCGGCCCCGCCGTCGCCTCTACCGGGTCACGCCGCTCGGCGCGACCGCCCGGACCCGTGCGCTCGCCCAGTCGGGTCCGACGGCGGCGACGCCGCGACCGGGGTTGGTCACGTGATGGGCGCCGACGGGGCGGGGTTCGCCCGGTGGTGGGCGGCCCGGTACACCCGGGGGCTGCCCGACGAGGTCGGCGCGCGGCGCCGGGCCGAGATCGAGTGCGACGTGTTCGAGCACTGCCAGGCGACCAACGGTCGGTCGGCCGCGGTGGCGTGGCGGACCGTGCGGGGCGTCCACGCGGACCTTGCGTGGCGCCGAGAGGAGCGACGCCTGATGCAGGGCTCCCACCGAACCCCGACCCGACTCCGCACGACGTGGAGCGTCGTCACCCAGAACTGGTTCGCACCCCTCGCGGTGCTGGTCGCGATCTTCGACGTGCTCTTGGCGATCGGTATCGCGACCGAGAAGGACGGGAAGCTGCCCGGCCAGGCGATCGGCCCAGTGGTCCTGATCGCGCTCGCGGCCCTGCTCGTCGCCGGGCTGTGGTTGCGGTGGCGGGCCGGGGAGGCCCGGGCGCAACGCACGGGGTCGGTGGCGGCCGCGGTGCCGACCCGGTGGATCGCCGGCCTGGTCGCGGTGCTCGTGGTGAGCCTGGCCTTGCTCGTCGTCGGCGTGTCGACCGGCTCGCTCGTCTTCTTCTTCGTGGCCGTGAGCGTGCTCAAGGTCGTCGTGCTGGTCCTGGCGACCGTGGGTATCACCCGCGCCGTGCGCTCGGCGGACCCGGGCGCACGGGTCACGCTCGCCAACGGCATGATCATCGCCGGCGTGCTGCCGGCCCTGTTGTTCTTCTGGATGATCGTGCCGGCCCTGATCGCGCTCGCCGTCATCGTCGGCGTGCTGACCACCAACCCGAGGGTCCGGCCGGCGGTCTGAGCGCGTCTCAGTCCTCGATGCCGCCGCGGGCGAGCTGCGCGTCGAGCTCGGCGGCCTTACGCACGTTCTCGGCGTGCAGCTCCTCGGTGGTGCGGATGACGCCGTCGGCCTTGAGCTCGCCCATGAGGTGCACCTCGCCGAGGGTCGACGACAGGTAGTCGGGACCCTCGCCCGTCGGGATGAACCACCCGGTCGGGCACATCGTGAGGATCTCGACGAACGAGAAGCCCGCGCGGTTACGCTGGGTCTCGAACGCCCGCCGCAGCATCTTCTTCGTGCGGGCCACCGACCCCGCGTTGTGCACCGACCCGCGCGCGACGTACGCCGCGCCCTCGAGGCGGGCGATGAGATCGCCGATGAGGATCGGGTAGCCGTGGTAAGCGGCGTCGCGGCCGTCGATCGTGTTCTTCGTCCGCTGGCCGATGACGCTCGTCGCGGTCATGTGCCCGCCGGTCTCGCCGAACACCCCGTTGTTGAGCAGCACGCACGTGACCGACTCGCCCCGCGCCGCGGTGTGGAGCACCTCCTGGAGGCCCTCGTTGACCATGTCGCCGTCGCCCTGGAGGGTGAAGACGGTGGCGTCGGGCCGCATCCGCTTGATGCCGGTGGCCAGCGACGGGGCGCGTCCGTGGAGCGCCTGCACGATCTCGACGTCGACCGTGCCGCCGAAGCTCGTGTAGCAGCCGATCCCGAGCGCGCAGATGGCGGTGTGCACGAGGCCGAGGTCCTCGAGGGCCTCCGCGAGCGAGCGGATGGCGAGCGGCTCGCCGCAGCCCGGGCACAGGTGGTGGGTGTTGGTGAACAGCAGCTGCGGGAGCTGCGGCTCCACCACGCGGGCGCCGCTCGCGGGCGCCCTCGACGTGTCGATGACCGGTCCGAGGGGGATGGTGCTCACGGGGTGACCTCCGGGGTCGCGGCCAGCTGGTGGGGCAGCGGCTCGTAGGCGAACTCCTCGTAGCCGGGGACGGGCGGCTGGGGCCGGCCCTCGTGCAGCGCCCGGATGCGCTCCCGCACCTCGTCGACGTCGAGCAGCCGGCCGAGGCCGAAGCCCGAGTGGTCGCTCGACACCCCGCCGATGAACTCGACCGGTGCCGCGCCCGCGACCGCGATGCGGACGTCGTCGACCATCTGCCCCGACGAGATCTCGAACGAGCCCACGACTCGCGCGCCCTGGGCCGCGGCGTGCACCGCTTCCGTCGGGAACGGCCACAGCGTGATGGGCCGGACGTAGCCGACCCTCAGGCCTTCGTCGCGGAGCTGGGCGATTGCGTACTTCACGAACTTGGCCGGCGATCCGAACGCGACGATGACCGTCTCGGCGTCGTCGCAGTACCCCGACTCCGATCGGACCTCGCGCTCGAGGTACGCCATCTTCGTGGCGATGTACTGCGCCTTGCCCTCCTGGCCGAACGGGCGGGCGCCGGGCTTCGCCACGCCGAGCGACGTGACGGTGCGTGATCGGCCCGTGCCCGACGTGGTCCCGTCGACGCCCCAGTCCTTGGGTGGCAGGGGTGGCAGGTCGACCTTCTCGACGGTGACGGCCTCCTGGGTGTGCGCGAGCAGGTAGTCGCCGTAGAGCATCACCGGGTTGCGCCACTTGTCGGCGAGGTGGAACGCGAGCTGCACGAGCCGCACGCCTTCTCGCACATCCTGGGGAGCGAGGACGAGGTGGCGGTAGTCGCCGTGGCCGCCCCCGCGGGTGGCCTGGAAGTAGTCGCCCTGGCTGCGGCTCATGTTGAAGATCACCAGCGGCAGCTCGGCCAGGGTGGCTTCGGAGAACGACTCCTGCATGAGGGCGATGCCCTGCCCGGTGGAGCCGGTCGCGGCCCGCTCGCCGGTGGCGACCGCGCCCCAGGCCATGCCGACGGCCTCGAGCTCGGACTCGGCGTTGATGCACACCCCGCCCACGTCGGGCAGCAGCGCGGCGAAGTGCTCGAGCACCTCGGTGAACGGCGTCATCGGGTAGCCGGCGAAGAACTTGCAGTCGGCCAGGATCGCGGCGCGCACGAGGGCCTCGGAGCCCTCCATGAGCGCCCGGGTGGGCGTGGCCGTCGTCATGCCTCGACCTCCGTCTCGACGGGGACCTCGAAGCGGAACACCTCGAAGCAGTAGTCGGGGCACACCATCAGGCACGCGGCGCATCCGGTGCACCCTGGGTGCAGCTCGGGGTAGTGGTAGCCCTTCTTGTTGACCGGCGTGGACATGGTCAGCACCGCCGGCGGGCATGCGGGGACGCACAGCTCGCACCCCTTGCACGCCTCGACGTCGATGGTGACCGTCCCCCGGGATCTCACGATCGTGTTCATCCGGGGACCTCCGCGGTGGCCCAGCGGGCCTGGGGCGCGCCGGTGTCGGTGGGGGCTGCGTCGAACCCGGCGCGCAGCGCGCGCTCGTTGGACTCGATGTGCTGGCGCCGGTACGAGGGGATCGACTCGTGCATGCCCTCGATCAGCGAGTCGAGTGACACCAGGCCGGTCAGGGCGCTGAGCGCGCCGGCCATCACCATCGTCCCGCCCATCGGGTTGCCGACCCCGGCCGCGAGCTCCGTCGCGGGGAGCCGGATGACGGTGACCGGCGCGGTGATCTCGTGGGGGAACGTGGAGTCGTTGACCAGGACCAGGCCGCCGGGTCGCAGCTTGGGCTCGATCGGTGCCCAGAACTCGTCGTGCATGGCGATGGCCGCCCACGCGCGTGACACCACCGGCGGCGCGGTGATCGGCGCGTCGGCCACCACGACGGTGCTGTCGGTGTTGCCGCCGCGCATCATCCCGCCGTAGATGCCGAAGAACATCACTTCCCGGCCCTCCCGGGTGGCGGCCCGGGCCACGACCTGCGCGGCGAGCTGCACCCCCTGGCCGCCGATCCCGGTGAGCATCAGCTCATGCTCCGCCACGGTCCACTCCTCTCAGTGCGAACGCGATCAGGTGGTCGACGTCGGCGCGGGTCGGCGGCTCCCGCCGCACCAGCGCCGACTCCATCACCCCGAAGGCGAGGTCGTACAGCCATTCGGGGTCGCGGCCTGGGTCGCCGCCCGCGGCGGCGACGGCGTCGCGCAGGGGGGTGAGGAGCGCGTCGCGCGACGCCTGCCACTCGGCGGGGAACCGGTCGGCGATGCGGGCGCCGTGGACCGCGAACGGGCGGGTGTTGGCAGCCGCCTCGGCGTTGCGGGCCTGGGCCAGCACCCCCTCGATCCACGCGGCGATCCGGGGCGCGCCGTCGTCGACCTTGGCCATCCGGGCGCGCAACGTCGCGACCAGCCGGTGGCGGCCGTCGGTGAGCACCGCCAGGAGCAGCGCGTCCTTCGACGGGAAGTGCCGGTAGAAGGCCTGGTTCGACAGCCCCGACGCCTTGACCACGTCGCCCACCCGCGGCTCGAGGTCGCCGCTCGCCCGCATGACCGTGTAGGCGGCGTCGATGAGGCGGCGGATCTCGTCGGCGTGGGCGGCCCGGCGCTCATCGAGCCCGCGGGCCGCCAGGGTCTCCGCGACCGAAGGCGGCCCCTCGCTGGTGAGAACGTTGTTCCTGATCTTGGGAATGCTATTCCGGTTGTTGCGGGTCCGCAAGGGGGGTCCGGGCCGGTCGCCGCGCCTAGCCTCCGGCTCTGTGGAGGGCCAGGCATCGGGGAGCGGGGCGCCGCGCATCGGCGTGCTGGTCGTGGCGTACAACGCCGAGACGACCATCGCCCAGGTGCTCGACCGCATCCCCCGCGACTTCGTCCCGCGCATCGAGTCGGTGCTCGTGGCCGACGACGCCAGCTCGGACGGCACGTTCGAGGCGGGCATCGCCTACCAGCAGCAGAACTCCCACCTGCCGCTGATCGTCATCAAGCGGCCCGAGAACCTCGGGTACGGGGGCAACCAGAAGGCCGGGTACCAGTGGGCGGTGGAGCACGGGCTCGACATCGTCGTCCTCCTGCACGGCGACGGGCAGTACGCCCCGGAGTACCTCCCGCAGATGGTCGAGCCGCTCGTCGACGGCCGGGCCGACGCCGTGTTCGGGTCGCGCATGATCATCCGGGGTGGCGCCCGGGGCGGCGGCATGCCGCTCTACAAGTTCGTCGGCAACAAGATCCTCACGTTCACGGAGAACCTGCTCGTGGGTGCACGCTTGAGCGAGTGGCACAGCGGCTACCGCGCGTACTCGGTGGCCGCGCTGCGCGACATCCCGTTCGAGCGCAACTCCGACGACTACGACTTCGACACCCAGATCATCGTGCAGATGCTCCACGCAGGGAAGCACATCGAGGAGATCCCGATCCCGACCTTCTACGGCGACGAGATCTCCTACGTGAACGGCACCCGCTACGCGAAGGACATCACCCGGTACGTGCTGCGGTACCGGCTGTGGCGCTGGGGAGTCGGGAAGGACCCCGGCGTCGAGACCGCGCGCGGGGGGTAGCCGTCAGCTGCCGGCGCGCTGCGCGCGCCGGCACTGCTCCAGGTGCCGGTCCGACGACACGGTGAGCCCGCCGTCGAAGCGGTCGACGTCGGCGTCGGCCGCGTTCCGACCCCACCGGAGCCCTCCCGACTCGCGATCCGGTGCGCCGCTCGCACCGAGGAGCACCTGTCCGTCGCGCATGACGTTGATCTCGCCGACGAAGGGATCGGCGAGCACCGAGTAGGTCCGGCGCTCGCCGGCGGGGGCCGAGAACGCCCGCCCGGTGGCCTTCGTGCCGTCGGGGGTGCGCCACAGGAACCGGACCCGGTCGCCCCCGAGCCGCTCCAGCGCGAGCGTCCACGCCCCGGTGGACTCGGGGTCGGCGGCCCGGGCGAGCAGCCCGACCTCGGTGCCCACCGGCGCCGGCGTGAGCGTGACCGACCACTGGCCCGCACGACGCGAGCGCTCCACCCCGGTCCACTGCGTGCCGTCCGACTGGTACAGGGCCGTGCAGTCGCCGAGCACGAGCAGGGTGCCGAGCGACGCCACCTCCGGCAGCGCGTCACCCGAGAGCACGGCGGGGCCCCGGGCGCCCGGGAGACCCGCGGCGTCGAGCTGCCAGCCCACGTACTGAGCGCGCTCGTCGGGGGGTGCGAACGGGACGAGCACCCGCTGGTACTCCAGGGCGAGGGCGATCCCCGACCACACGCCCAGCGCGGCGGCGAGCGCGACCACCACGGCGACGGTGCGGCGCATGCCGGTGCGCCAGGCCGGCGCCGCACGCAGGGAGATCTCGAGCCCGACCGCGGCGCTCAGCAGAAGTGGGATCAGGACGTCGCCGACGTAGCGCTGGGCGACGTACACGATCGAGAGCGTCACCGGCACCACCAGGACCGACGCGAGCACGAGCAGCCGTAGCGGCGCGGTCTCTCGGTGTCGGATCAGCGCCACCACCCCGATCGCCGCGCCCACCGCGATCAGCGTCATCGCCGCGGTGACGCTTGCGGTGAGGTTCCGCTGGTCGAAGACGACGGAGCCCACGATGCGCGGCGGTGTGCGGGGGAATCCGACGAACGGGAACACGCGGCCGATCGACAGGCCGTCGGGTCGGAGGAGCGCGAGGAGGTGGGTGGGGATCGCCTTCAGGTTGAACAGCGAGTTGTCGTTGGCGGCGAGCACGTCGCGGAACCGCTGGGTGTGGATGTCCTGGCGGTCGTACGGGACCGAGAAGAAGGTGCGGAACTTCAGGTAGTTGAAGGTCGCGTAGACGACGGCCGGGATCGCGACCGCCGCCACGAGCCCGGGGAGCCACCGGCGCGGGTGGCAGACCGCGGGATCGAGCCCGGCGACGCCTCCGAGGCCCCGCGCCCGCGGCCACACCCGCACCACCACCACGACGGCGCCGACCAGCACCAGCGCGAGGAGTGGGCCGGCGCCGATGGTGGCCCGGCTCAGCACGGAGCAGCCGGCGAAGATCCCGGCCCGGGCCAGCCTCCATCCGGTGGGTCGACGGAGGAAGGCGAGGATCTGGTCGTAGGCGCACAGCGCGAACGCCAGGGCCCACAGGGCCGCTTCGTGGTAGATCCACGACCGGCTGCCCATGAACAGCAGCGGCGTGCCGAGACCGACGAGGATCGCCACGGCGGCGTACAGCGCCTGCTGCGGGCGACCGACCTCGGCGTCGGGGCGCAGCAACGCGCGGACTCGCCAGAGCAGGAACCCGGCGCCGGTCATGGCGATCACGAACGCGATCGTCATCAGCAGGGGCGCCGTGCGGCCGTCGAACCGGTGGGTGAGCGCGACGATCGGCAGGCGGGGGAACGCCGGACCCGGTGGGAAGTACGTGTACGTCGTCCCGTTGCTGCGGAACGCCTCGAGGTTGAGGATCTCGGGTGAGATCGCGAGCTCGCCGCGCAGCAGCGAGCGGGCCTGGGCGTCGTAGAAGTCGCCGTTGAGTCGGGTGCGGCGCAGAAGGTCGAACGAACCGGCAGTCACCAACCAGACGAAGACGAGGGTGGCGATCGCCGATCCCGCGGTCCAGGCCCGAACGAACGCGCGGTGCGGGCCCACGGGGCGCGCCGCGGCGTCGGGCGCGGTCACGCCAGCGTGCCGGTGAGCTCGCGTGCGGGCTCACCGTTGCCGCCCCCGTCGCCGTCGTCGGGTCCGGGCTCCGCGGCGTCGGCCGCACCCGCGGCGCCCCGGCGCGTCCGCTCGACGCGGCGCACGATCGCGTCGATCGTGACCGCGGCGAGGAGGCAGATCGCGGGCTCTGCGCTGGCGCGGTAGCGGTTCTGGTGGAAGGTGATCGTCGCGGTGACGAAGGTGGCGAAGATCGGTGCGCACGCGATGTAGAAGGGGATCCGACGCCGTCGGAGCACGACGGCGCCGACCAACGCGAGTGGGGCGAGCGCGAACCACATGTAGACCGACGTCCAGGCGACGTAGGGCTCGCGGCCCTCGGGGTTCATGTCCTTGTAGACCTGGTCGAAGCGGTGGGTGAGGTCCCACAGCCCGGTGTAGCGCGCCCAGCGCACCAGCGTCACGTACGCGAAGCGACCCTTGTGCTCCTTGATGTAGTCGAGAGCCGCGTCGCGGTACCCCTTCTCTGCGACCGACTGGTCGATCTCGAGCGCGCGAATGCTGTCGCCCACGGGCAGCGCGCAGTCCATCCGCCAGTACCCGATGTCGTTGCCGTAGTACGTGCCGTCGCAGTTGGCCGACAGCAGGGTGAGGCCGAAGTTGGTGGAGAGCGTGACGGGCTCCTCGAACCGCACGAGGTTCCAAGCGACCCACGGGCCGACGATCGCGAGAACCATGAGTCCCGCGGCGACCAGTCGCTTCCAACGCTCCTTCCACGAGGCGCCGCGGGTGGCGAGGAGGAGTGGGATGACCATGAAGGGGATGAGCATCGCCATCTCGGAGCGAGCGAAGACCGCGAGGGCCACGGCGAGACCGAGGGCCAGCGCGCGCTTCATGGACGGCGCCCGCCAGTAGCGGTAGCCCATCCAGACCGTCACGGTGGTGGTGAAGATGGCCATCGTCTCGCTCGTGATCAGCGCATCGTGCGACCACACGTTGGGATAGACCGCGACCAGGGCCGCGGCGATCAGGCCGGTGCGGCGGCCGATCATGTCCTTGCCGCAGTACCCAACGGTCGCGATCGTCGCCACCCCGATCGGAATCGTCCACAGCTGGTGCGCGGTCGTGGTGGACCACCCGAACACCGACGGGATCGCGAGCCAGAGGATGTACAGCGGTGGGTGCGAGGCGTCCTGGATCGTCTTGCCGAACACGTCGTAGCTGAACGTGCTGATGAAGCCCTTGCCGTCGGCGAGCAGCTGCGCACCACGGTGGTAGAAGTTCGCGTCGCCGATGACGCCGACCTCGTCGAACTGTGGGCGACGCTCGAACCACGCGTAGGCGAAGCGGATGACGAAGCCCGCGAACATGATGAACAGCAACGTCTTCTCGAAGCTGCCCCAGGTGGCCGTGCGGCGACGGAGGAACTCGGGCTGGAGCCGCACGCCCTTGAGCCGCATGGCCGGCTTCTCGATCGCGTGGTAGCTGACCGTGGCGATCAGGATCGTGGTGACGAGCACGAACACGAGCAGGTTCAGCATGTTCGGCTGGAAGATGACCAGGTCACGCCACTGGAGGTAGGCGTCGATCATTCCCTCGTGCCAGAGGTAGATGCCGTACGACACGAGACCGAGGGCGACCATCACCCGCGCGCTCAAGAAGCGGTGGATGACCCCGGGGCGGGCTGCGGCGAACACGGCGGGCAGCACGAGCGCGAACGCGAAGACGCCGCGCAGGAACTGCTCGACCATGAACTGCACGTCGCTGCGGGGCTCGGTCGGGATCAGTGGGAGGCCGATCCCCTCCGCCAGCAGCGCGTAGCAGACGAAGGCGACACCCCACGCAGCGCCGGCCGACCAACGGGGAACGGTGACGCGCCGGCCCTCGCGGGTGAACCACGCGCTCAACACCGCGAGGAGCATGCCGAGCGCCAGGGTGTCGAGGAACCCGGGCAGGAAGATGCGCCACTGCGAGTAGCGCGGCACGCTGAGGTCGAGGCCGAGCAGGATCAGGCGGTACGCGCAGCTGAACACGTAGAGAGCCGCGATGCCGACCAGCTCGACGGTCAGGACCGACCAGCGCTTCGGCCGGATCCGCCGGATGGCCAAGGCGTAGAACGGCAGGAACGCGTAGAACGCCACCTCGACGGCCAGGGTCCAGGACTGCTGGATCGGGCCACCGATGACGCGATCGCTCGTGTACACCTGGAGCAGCAGCGCGTGGGTGATGAAGTCCTTGGCGTTCTCGATGGGGAGTGGGCCCTCGTAGAAGAACGCGCTGATGATGATCAGGGCGATCCAGTACGCGGGGAAGATCCTCAGGACCCTGCGCTTCCAGAACACTGCCGTCGACTGCTGGTCGCGGTCGGCGAGCCGCGCGGCCACGAAGGGCCGGTAGAGCAGGAAGCCCGAGATCACGAAGAAGACGGGCACACCGACGTCGAGCTGGGTGAGCCAGGTGGAGCCCGGGCCCCGATACGAGCTCGCGAGCCAGACGTGGGTGACGAGCACCGCGAGCGCCGCGATGGCCCGCAGGCCGTCGAAGCCCGAGAAGAACGTGGTGGCGGAACCCTTGTGGGCAGCGGCCTCGGCCCGCTCGCCGGGTTCGAGCGAGTGCCCGTCGAGCACCTCGACCGGCTCGACCGACGGGCTCACGGTGCCTCGTCCGGCGCCGGGTCGGGCCGGCCCGTCCCGACCGGCCGGTCGTCGATCGAGGCGCGGAGGAGCGCGTTGTCCTCGGCGAGAGTCCGCAGCCGCATCTCGAGCCGCGACACCTCCCAGGTGAGGTGGCCGATCAGCAGGGCCAACAGGCCGACGGCAAGGAGCAGGAACAGGGTGGGGGCGTACTCGACGCCGGCGAGGTCGGCGAGCTCGTCGAGCAGCCCGGGGAACGCGGCCACGACGATCATCGCCATGGCGATGCCGAGCCAGAGCAGCGCGTACTTGCTCCGGAGCTGGCGCGTCGCGACCAGCCGGAGCACCAGGAGGGCAGCCACCACTGCCACCACCACGATGAACACGTGGGTGCGGGTGCTCACGCGTCCGCGTCCTCCTCCCGGGGAACCCCACCGCTCACGGCGACCTGGTCGTGACGCTTCCGGAACACCGCGGCCCCGGACAGACCGACGAGGACGCGAAGGTAGTTCGCCACGAGCCGGAAGCGGCGGTTCGACGGCTGCCCGGCGGTCCGGACCCGCATCGAGCTCGGGACCTCCTCGATGGTCAACCCCGCCGCCGACACGATCAGCAGCACCTCGACGGTGTCGGCGAGGTACTCGACCGGGTAGGCGCGGGCGAGGAGGCGGATCGCGGGCGCGCCGAAGGCCCGGTACCCCGAGGTGGGGTCGGTGAAGCGCTGGCCGGTGAGGTGGTGCACGAAGCGGGCGAGGAAGCGCATCGCGGACTTGCGGACCCGGCCCACGGGGTACGCCTCGGTGCCCGCGCCGAACCGGCTGGCCAGCGCGACGTCGGCACCGCCGTCGAGCGCCTCGAGCAGCACGTCGATCGAGCGGGCGTCGTGCTGGCCGTCGGCGTCGAAGACCACCGTACGGTCGTACTGGTGGTCGAGGGCGTAGCGCAGGCCGGTGCGCACGGCGCTGCCGACCCCGAGGTTGAACGGGAGGGTGACGACGACTGCACCGCCGGCCCGGGCGACGGCGGAGGTGCGATCGGCAGAACCGTCGTCGACCACCACGACGTCGAGGTCGGGTTGCACCAGGGCGAGCTCGGCCAGCGTCGCCGGCAGCGCGTCCTCCTCGTTGTATGCAGGGATGACGACGAGGGTCCGCACGGCGTCCACCCTCAGCGCGATCGGACGCGGGCGAGCAGGCGCCGCGAGCGGTCGCGGACGCCCCACCACGTCACGAGGAGCAGCTCCTCTGCCGCGACCGTGAGCGTCATCTTCGAATAGCCGCGGACCCGATCCGTGAACGCGATCGGCGACTCCACGATGCGACCACCCCGTTGCCACACCCGGTAGGCAGTCTCGATCATGAAGCCGTAGCCCTTCGAGCGGGTCGAGGCGTAGTCCATCTTCTGGAGCATCTCGGCCCGGTAGACGCGATACCCCGTGGTGTTGTCGCGCACGGAGGTGCCGAGCACGAGCCCCGCGTAGAAGTTGCCCACCTTGGAGAGCATCCGGCGGAACCACGGCCAATGCGGGATGGAGCCCCCCGGGATGTAGCGGGAGCCGATGACGAGATCGGCGTCGTCCTCGTCGAGCCGGGCGAGCATCACCGGGAGCGCCGCCGGATCGTGCGAGAGGTCGGAGTCCATGTGGCAGATGATGTCGTAGCCCTGGTCGAGCCCCCAGCCGATGCCGGCCCGGTAGGCGACCCCCAGGCCCTCCTTCGCGGGTCGGCGCAGGACGTGGATCTGTCCCAGCTCGGCGGCGACCGCCTCGGCGAGGTCGCCGGTGCCGTCGGGGCTGTTGTCGTCGACCACCAGCACATCGGCGTGGGGCACCGCAGCGCGGGTGCGCCGCAGGAACTCGTCGATGTTCTCGACCTCGTCGTAGGTCGGCGTGATGACCAGCGTGCGCACTCGGGAATCCTAGGGTTCGGCGCGGCTGCACCGTTGATACACCTCGAACCACGGCTCGAAGGTGTCGACCGGGCAGAAGCGCCGCTCCAGGATCCGGTTGGGGGTCGGGTCGCCGAGCTTCGCCGAGTCGTTCGCCTCGTCCCAGTTCTGCCAGATGCGCGACAGCACGACGACGTCCGCGCGGCGCAGGTCGTCGGCGAGCCGCGAGCCCTTGGCGTTCGCGATCCCGGGGTCCATCTCGATGTAGTAGGTGCCCGGGACCGCCTCGGGGTAGAGGGCGTAGATCCAGGCCTCGCTGGTGACGGTCTTGCGCAGGTCGGACGGACCCACGAGGAGTCGGTCGCCCGGACGCACGATCCGGTCGAGCGTCGGGATCATCGCGTTGGCTGCGGCGGCGACAGTGGGGTCGCCGTAGTAGAAGCGCACGCCGTCGCGCTCGATGAGGAACGACGTGCGGTGCGTTCCGAAGGTCTGCGCGGTGAAGTCGGCGTACGAGCGGAACGTAAACGTCGGTACCAGCAGGAGCAGCCCGACGGCCGGGATGCCGCAGGCGAGGAGCCACCCGTGACGGGCCATCGGGACGCGCCGCTCGGGCGCTCGCGCCCGCCAGGCGGCGAGCACCTCCATGAGCGCGATCGGGACGAGCCCGATCGAGACGCAGCTGACCCACGCGATGTGGGTCGAGTCGGGCCGCTGGAGCGTCTGGGACACCATCCCGAGGGCGAGCAGGCCCGACGCGAGGACCGCCCGGGCGCGGATGGACGTGGGGTCGCGGCGCAGCGCCCAGACCCCCACCCCGACGAGGGTCGCGATCGCCGCGAGGTTGGCGAAGAACCAGAGGAACAGCTGGTTGGAGGCCGGGGGCACGGGCAGCGGCCACCACAGCGGGTTGGGGATGTCGCCGACCTTCTGGAGGAACCCGTCGAGCGTCCCCCACGAGGGCGGCACCGGCAGGCGCCGGCCGGGCCGCAGGTCGAACACCGGCTGCAGCACCATCCCCCGGAAGGCGTTCCCGAACCCGGCCATCACGAACTGGACGAGCACGAGCGAGGAGGTCGCGACCGTCGCCCCGAGCAGGGCGAGCACCCGCCGGCGCGGCGCGCCCCACACCAGCGTGAGCGCGGCGAGCCCGCACGCGACCACGAGGTCGAGCCGGAACAGGAAGGCCAGCCCGAAGAGGATGCCCGAGACGACGGCGAGGCGGACGCCGCGCCGGTCGTCGGGGGTCGCCCGGGCGTGCAGCCCCACGGCGAGGCCGAGCAGCGCCAGCGCCACGCCGCCCGTCCAGGCGAAGGCGGTGAGGCCGGCGGGCGGCAGCATGATCACCATCGCGATCAGGGCGCACGCCACCGCGACCTTGCGGCCCCACCACCGGGCGATGAAGTAGGCCCCGTACGCGACGCCCGCCTGTTGGAGCAGGCCGAACAGCCGCTCCACCTCCAGCTTGGCCCCGAGGACCTTGTAGACCCCGGCGAGCACCCACAGGCTCCCCGGCCCGTAGAGGTGCAGGAAGTCCCGGTTCGGGATCTCGCCCCGCAGCAGCCGCTCGGGGAAGGTGAGCATGAAGCCCTCCTCCATCGGCGGTCCCGGGTTGCGCAGGAGGCCCCGCAGCGGGATCAGGAGGGCGAGGGCGATGATCCCCAGGGCGATGACGTCGCGCGTGCGGGGGCGGAGCCGCCGGCGGGCCGGGGCCTCGGGAGCGTCCTCGGTGCCGGGCGACCGGGCGACGCCGGCCGAGTCTGCGCGGGTCGTCGCCACCGACCGGAGGATAATCCTGTCCCGTGCGCGGTCTCGGGCACGGGGCGCGTCGAGATGCGCGTTGAGATGCGGGCCGAGATGCGCGCCAAGATGACGGGCGTGGAGCACGGCGGTCGCACCTTCCCGGGTCGGGTCACGGTCCGCCTCGGCGACGTGACCGGGACCGGCCGCGTGCGCCTCGACGCCATGGCCCGGTACCTCCAGGACGTCGCGACCGACGACGCCGCCGAGGCCGGGCTCGCCGACGGCTGGGTGCTGCGCCGGGTGGCGTTGCGGATCGACGGGTTCCCGGCCTTCCGGCAACCGGTCGACCTGGTGACGTGGTGCTCCGGGGTCGCTGCCAGCGCCGCCGAGCGCTGCACCACGCTCGCGGTCGGCGGGCGGGTGCTGGCCGACGCGGTCGCGCTGTGGGTGTTCGTGGGGCCCGACGGCCGCCCGGCCCGTCTCGACCGGGAGCGCATGGCGGTCTACGGGATCCCCACCGGTCGGCGGCTCAGCACCCGCCTCCGCCATGACGACGGGCCCCTGCCCGGGGTCCCTTCGGACCGGGCTCGGCCCTGGCCGTTGCGGGCCGCCGACGTCGACGTGCTGGCGCACGTGAACAACGCGGTCACCCTCGCCGCGGTGGAGGACGTGCTGGCCGAGGAGGGGCTGGCCGAGGCGGGCCCGCCCTGGCAGGTGGAGGTGGAGTACCGGGCCCCGATCGAAGCGGGTGACGCACCCGAGCTCGTGTGGGCCCGCGCGGCCGACGGGACCGTGGTGGGGCAGCTCCGCTGCGACGGTGTCGCCCGGTCCACGTTCCGGCTGCAGGTCCCGGGGCCCTCGGCGCCCCGAACCTAGAATCCCTCCCCTGAGCACTCCGATCGCGTCCGTGGCGGGCCGCCGCTGTCTCGTGACCGGGGGGTTGGGCTTCATCGGCGCCAACCTCGCGCTGGCCCTCGCGCGGGCCGACGCCGACGTCACCGTGGTCGACGCGTGCTACCCGCGCCACGGTGCGAACCCGTTCAACCTCGAGGCCGAGGGGGGCGCGGCCGTCCGGCGGGTGACCGCCGACCTCGCCGACCCGGCCGCGCGGGCTGCGCTCGACGGCGCCGAGCTGGTGTTCAACCTGGCCGGGCAGGTGAGTCACGTCGACTCGATGAACGACCCGGTCTTCGACCTCGACGTGAACACCCGCAGCCAGGTGGCGTTCCTCGAGGCGCTGCGCTGGGCGGCGCCCGGCGCCACGGTGGTGTTCACCTCCACCCGCCAGCTCTTCGGCCGGCCGAAGTACCTGCCCGTCGACGAGGAGCACCCGGTCAACCCGGTCGACGTCAACGGCATCACCAAGCACGCGGCCGAGCAGTTCCACCGCCTCTACCATGATGTGCACGGGCTGCGGACGTCGGTCGTGCGGCTCACCAACGTGTTCGGCCCACGCCAGCGCCTGCGCGACGACTTCCAGGGGTTCCTCCCCATCTTCATCCGCCGGGCGCTGCTCGGCCAGCCGATCAGCCTCTTCGGCGACGGATCCCAGGAGCGCGACTGCCTCTACGTCGACGACGTCGTCGACTGCCTCGTGCGCGCCGCGACGTGCGGCGACGCCGTCGGCGAGGTGTTCAACGTCGGCAACGACGAGCACCTCCCGCTGAAGACGATCGCCGACCTGATCGTGGGTGCGGCGGGCTCGGGCTCGGTCGAGATGGTGCCGTGGCCACCCGACCGCGACGCGATCGACATCGGCTCCTACTTCGGCGACTCGTCGAAGGCGAAGCGCACGCTCGGGTGGACCCCTGCGACCACGTTTGCCGAGGGCATCGAGCGCACGGTCGCGTTCTACCGTGCGCACCTGGACCGGTACCTGTAGCCCGAGGATCCCCGATGCCTCCCGTCCCCGTCGTCGATCTTGCCCGCCGCGCCGCGGCCCTCGAGCCCGACCTCTCGGCCGCCATCGCCGAGGTGCTCGCCGCGGGCGTCTTCCTCCTCGGCCCGCAGACTGCGGCCTTCGAGGCGGAGTTCGCGACCTTCTGCGGCCGGCGCCACGCGGTGGCGGTCGCGACGGGCACCGAGGCGCTTCGCCTCGCCCTGGTGGGCATGGGGATCGGGACCGGCGACGAGGTGATCGTGCCGGCCATGACCGCGGTGCCCACCGCGGCGGCGGTCGTCGCCGCCGGGGCGACGCCGGTGTTCGCCGACGTGCGTCGGGAGACCGCGGGGCTCGATCCCGACGCGGCGGCCGCCGCGGTCACCGACCGCACGCGGGCGGTGATCCCCGTCCATCTCTACGGGCGCCCGGCCGAGCTCCCCGACCTGGGCCTGCCCGTCCTGGAGGACGCCGCCCAGGCCCACGGGGCGCTCGACCCGGCCGCTCCGAGCGTGGCGGCGGCCTACTCGTTCTATCCGACCAAGAACCTCGGGGGGATCGGCGACGGCGGCGCGGTGGTCACCGACGACGACGACCTGGCCGCGCTCCTGCGTGAGCTGCGGAACCACGCTCGCGGGGCCGACTACGACCACCCGTACATCACCGGGAACTCGCGCCTGTCGGAGATCGAGGCCGCCGCGCTGCGCGTCGGGCTGCGGCGCCTCGCGGCCGACAACGCCCGGCGGCGGGCGGTGGCCGCGGCCTACCGGGCCGCGGCGCCGGACCTCGCGTGGCACCCCGACCACCCCCGCCACGTGTACCACCTGTGCGTGGCGCGGGTGTCGGATCGCGACGCGTACCGCGCGGGTCGCCCGTTCGACACGGCGATCCACTACGAGCGCGCGCTCACGCAGCAGTCGGGCTACGCAGGGTTCGTGCGCGCCGCGTGCCCAGAAGCCGAGGGCTGGGCCGCGGAGACCGTATCGTTCCCGTGCTTTCCCGAGATCACCGACGACGAGATCGAGGCAGTGTGTCGCGGACTCCTGTGAACCCGGCGGTCGCGTCGATCTCCGCGTTCTTCCCTTGCTACAACGACGAGGCGACGATCGCGTCGATGGTCAACCTCGCGCTCGTCACCATCGACAAGGTGGGGGCCGAGGGCGAGGTCATCGTGATCGACGACGGGTCGAGCGACGGGTCCCCGCAGGTGCTGCAGGAGCTGCAGGCCGAGCAGCCCCGGCTGCGGGTGATCACCCACGAGCAGAACCGCGGCTACGGGGGCGCGCTGCTCTCGGGGTTCGCCGCCGCCGGGTTCGAGTGGGTCTTCTACACCGACGGCGACGCCCAGTTCGACCCCGCCGAGCTCGAGCAGCTCGTGGAGCGGGCCGGCCCCGATGTCGACGTCGTGCAGGGCTGGAAGATCCGGCGCGCCGACCACCTCGTGCGTCGGGTGATCGGGCGGGTGTACCACCGGTCGGTCTCGCTGATGTTCGGTCTGAGGATCCGCGACACCGACTGCGACTTCCGGCTGATCCGCCGGGAGATCCTCGACCGCATCTCCCTCGAGCACACCTCGGGCGTGATCTGCGTGGAGCTGGTGCGCAAGCTGCAGGACGCCGGCGCCCGCTTCGTCGAGGTGCCGGTGCACCACTACCCGCGTCTGCACGGGCAGTCCCAGTTCTTCCGGGTGCCGGCGGTCGCCTCCACCGCGAAGGACCTGCTGTCGCTGTGGTTCTCGCTGGTGGTGCTGAAGGGCCGCCGGAAGGGCTGAGCGGCGACGGCGCCTCGGCCTCACCCGGGTCGTGTCGCCACCACCGCGACCGTCGATCCGAAGGGCAGGTCGCGCCGGCGCAGCCAGGCGCGCTCGGACCGGCCGAGGCGCGCGAAGACCGGGTCGAGCCCGCCGCGCTCCACGTCGGAGCCGGCCTCGGCCGTCGCGTGGGGGCGGAGTCGCTCGGCGCCCGCGAGCAGCGCCGCCGGGGGGACGAGGAACGCGTACACGTAGGTGGCCCGGGTCACGGTGAGCCCGGCCATGCGGGCCCGTTCGACCAGTCCGGGCCTGGTGTAGCGACGGCGGGAGTGCACCGTCTTGTCGTGGGCTCGGGTGAGCCACGAGAACGCGGGCTCCATCAGCAGGACCGCGCCGCCCGGCCGCACGACACGTGCGAGCTCGCGGGTGGCCGCGCGGTCGTCGTCGACGCAGTAGAGCACGGTGATCGCGGCGACGACGTCGAACGACGCGTCGGCGAACGGCAGGCGTTCGAGGGTCGAGCGCACCGGCGCCGTCTCGGGGCGGCGCGCGCGGACGAACTCCAGCGCGTCGAGCGACAGGTCGGCACCGACGACCGCGCCGTGGGCCGCGAGCCACGCGCCGTTGCCGCCGGGCCCGCAGCCGGCGTCGAGGACGCGGCCGCCGCCGAGGTCGCTGCGCAGCCACGGGTCGAGGAGATCGGCCATGACCGCCCGGGTGTTGCGGTACCACCAGTGGTCGTCCTCGGCCGCGGCGATGCGGGCGTACTCCTCGATCTCCATCGCGGCCGACGCTACCGGCCGACCGCCGACCCTTCGGGGGTCACCGCGGGCGCGCGATCGGTCCGTGCCGACCCGCGCAGCGGAGGCGTCAGTGGCGGGCGACGAGGAGCTTGTCGACCGTGACCTCGGTGGTCGACCACGCCTGCACGCCGATGCGCCCGCCGCGGCAGGGCTCGTGCCCCGCGTCGAGCGAGCACCGGCTCAGCTGGGGCACGTGCAGCACCGGCTCGCCGTCGATGCTGGCGGTGAGCGTGTCGTTGCGCAGCGCGACCTCGAGCAGGTGGGTGCCGAACAGGCGGGTCGGGTCGGCGACGGGCGAGTGCGCCAGCGGCTTCCAGTGCTGGCGACTGTCGTTCCACTGGCGGACGAGGAAGCCCCCGCCCGAGTAGATCGGGTCCACGTCGAACGAGTAGCCCGTGATCCGCTCGGTGTCGTCGGTCGAGACCCGGAACAGGATCCCGAAGCCCGCGCCGGAGGTGAACACCACGTCGGCCCGCACGGTGAAGTCGCCCTCGGCGGACACGTCGGCCAGGGCCCACCGGACGTCGGCCCGACGCAGCGCGAGCGTGCCGTCGTCGGCCATCGCGGTGGCGGGGAAGATCCCGCCCACCTGCCAGTCGGCGCCGGCGGCCACGAACTCACCGGTGGACGGGGCGTCGGAGGGGTCTGGCGCGGCGGCGCCGGCGACCGGTGCGCCGGTCGCGGCGCCGAGCGACCAGGCGATCGGCGCCAGGTCCGGCTCGCCCGGCTCGCCCAGCTCG
>Ga0194132_10004892_pt1 | contig 22380 bp, 16 predicted proteins | sample TA2KigOf80mmetaG_FD_148612 | JGI IMG/M metagenome (GOLD analysis project Ga0194132, IMG submission 148612) | Freshwater microbial communities from Lake Tanganyika, Tanzania - TA2015054 Kigoma Offshore 80m | ecosystem: Environmental > Aquatic > Freshwater > Lake | place: Tanzania: Lake... | reverse complement strand
TTCTGAGTCTGACTTTGTTCGAAAGAAGGCTGATTTTACAGGTACTTTCAGAGATTGAGCCCGCACCTGCTCAGCGGCCTATGAGCAAACAACTGAACCTATTCAACTTATAGTTGGACACTAGTGAAATCAGCTATCAAATACCGTGTTTCACTCAGGATGGCTGCTACCTGATCTATTTCGCTGCCTACAAGAAGCATATCGGGCTCTACCCAGCGCCACGGGGTGCTGAGGCTTTTAGAAAAGAGCTCTCGGGATATGCAGGAGGAAAAGGGACCGTCAGGTTTCCGCTCGACAAGCCCGTCCCGTTTGACCTGATTGGAAGAATCGTGAAGTTCACGGTCAAAGAGGGTCTCGCGAAGGCAAAGGCGAAAGGCGGAGTCAGGCGCAGACGTTAGGAGAATGATTCATGAAGTTCAAAGCCGACAAGGCCAGGCAGAAACCGGCGTGGCTGCCAGGGTCCCGTCAAAGTCTCGAAAGTCCTTGAGTCGAGGTCGAGCCCTTGCTAACGCGCGGGCTACTGATTTGCTCCACGCGGCCATTCAGTAGCCCGACCGTCAGGGAGGGCTCACGACTTCGACGGGACCCTGGCGTGGCTGTACTCGAATCCCTCGATGATGCCGAAACCGAGTATAATGCCCGGCACCCAGAACTCGAAACCGAGGAACCCCAAAACACAGGAGGAACTCCTATGGCAGAACCTTTCGGCCGAGTTTCGATTCGGCGACTCATTGCCGTTCCAGCCGTAATCACGCTCGCCGTCACGCTGCTGCGCCTTGTCGGCGAGCTTCTACATTGGTCGCCGAAGTTGTTTAGCCGCGAAGCAGGCGGTGCAGGCGCCTTGGTGGGCATCGTTTGGTTGGTGCCCGTCTTCGGCGTCTACTTCGCGATGCTCTTGAACCAGGCAGGCTACGGCCCCAGCAGCCGTGGGCGCGCTATTGGCTTGCCGCTCGCTGCGATCGCAGTCGCCGTGGCCGCCGGCTTTGCGATCTTTCAGTTGTCGCCGTCGATTGTTGCTACGGTTGTGTTGACCGATCTGGCCGCGTTTCTGCCGCTCTGGATTGCGTATCGCGGCTGGCCAGAGCTGGGAAGGGTTGCAATCTACTATGGTTTGGCAGCACGCGTCCCTGTCGCCATCGTGATGTTGGTTGCGATGTCGGCAAACTGGGGTACGCATTATGAGCTCGGCCCTCCGGGTTTTCCGGAAATGGGACTTCTTGCCAAGTGGATCGTGATTGGGGTTATCCCGCAGCTGTGTTTGTGGATTGCCTTCACGGTTATCGTCGGATCGCTCTTTGGGAGCTTAAGCCTGTTGTTTCAAAGACGCCCCGGAGTGAGTGCACCCATTTCGCAGGATGCGGCGGCCAAGCGGATGAGCGCTCACTCATAGAAGTATCTCTGAAGCGGCGAAGAAATCGAATCGGGACGAACTTGTCGCAGATTCGAATCTGCAGCTGAATCCGAGCACTCTCTACGTTCCGCCTCGACGGTGCCGGGTTAAGCCAACGAACGGGGTTACACGAGTCGGGACAGTTTGCAAGTCGCTGCACGGGTTGACATAGCCGCGGGTGTCCGGCGTTTGTGCTGGCCGGCTTGGGCCCAGGTTGGAGACGCAGTACGGTCCCACCAGCCAGCTTCAGGGAAAGTCCTGGCCCGTTTCACGACAAGCGTGCTGTCTATTTTGGAACGACTCAAAACTCGCCTTTGGGTGCTGAGTTCGGACGTTGGTGAAAAGGCACGTCAGTGTTTCCAAAAACCCTGCCGCCTACCGATGTCAGCCGTATGAACATAGATGCAACGTGCCACCGGTGTTCTGGCGTGGCGCGCTGCAAACGCGCACGACGAAAACTGCGAGCTGGAAGGATTCGGCTTCAAGAGCAACGATCCCTTTTTCGCTGGCCCACACCCGCGTTGCTCTTTTCCCGCCTTGTTTTTTCCGGTACCGACGGTTCCTTGAGCACGAAGCCACGGAAATGGCTTGAGTGCGTCTTCACCTCGATTTGGCGAGGCTTTTGGGCTCTCCTCCCTGGTTCTTGCAAGTCAACAAATGTATTGCAAGCAACAGGTGGGTTTTCTACTATGGCTGCAGGCTCCCAAGGGGTCACCGGTTTCACCAGTTCCGTGAGGGTCTCGATCGATAGCCCTGTTCGGCACCGAGGTTGTGAGTCCTTCGGCTCCGCAAGGCGATATGAGAGCGCGATGGGCTTAGGAGGACGGCGGAACGACATTTGTCTGATGGAAACCTATGGCTGCGGGCATCGGTCGACGTTGTCGGGCGGTGAGTCGAAAAGATGCCCCGGGCGAAAGAGGTGTTCTCTATGAGAGCCGTTTGGGTGCCGCTGCTTTTCTTCCTGATCTCACCTTCTCTGCTGCAAGCCGACTCGACCCGCTCTGGATTAGAGTTCTTCGAGAGCAAGATCCGGCCTGCCTTGGCAGAACACTGCCTGAATTGCCACTCTGGCGAGCTGGCACAGGCCGGGCTGCGGCTCGACTTTCGCGGGGGCTGGCAGAAAGGCGGAATGCTGGGGCCTGCCGTCGTGCCAGGCGATCCGGACAAGAGCCTGCTCATCCGCGCTCTGCGCCACGAGCCGCCGGGCGTGCCAATGCCGCTCAGTGGCGAGAAGCTTTCCGCCGAGATCGTTTCCTCCTTTGAGCAGTGGGTTCGGATGGGTGCGCCCGATCCACGCGACACGCCGGCTGCGGCCAAGAAGCCCGCCGAAAAGCCCTGGGCAGACGTGTTCAGCGACCGTCGTCGTTGGTGGAGCCTCCAGCCGGTCGTGCGTCCACGCATTCCCGCAGTCAAGCGGATGGCTTGGTCGAGCCAGGCCGTGGACCGCTTCATCCTGGCGCGGCTGGAGAAGAACGGCTTGAGTCCTGCACCGAAGGCCGACCGTGCCACGCTTCTGCGCCGGCTCAGTTTCGTCCTCACCGGCCTGCCGCCGACGCCGGGAGAAGTGGCCGCCTTCGTCAATGATCCTTCGCCAAAAGCGTACGCCAGGGCGGTCGATCGCTTTCTCGCGTCGCCACACTTCGGCGAGCACTGGGCGCGGCACTGGATGGACGTGGTGCGCTATACCGACACCTACGGTTATGAGTGGGACATCGCTGCCAAAGGAGCCTGGCGGTATCGCGACTACTTGATTCGTGCCTTCAACCAGGACGTGTCTTTTGACCAGCTGGTGCGCGAGCAGATTGCCGGCGACCTGTTGCCGCAGCCGCGCATCAACGGTGAGGAGCAGATCAACGAGTCGATCATCGGTCCGATGTCGTTTCAGTTTGGCGAGAAGCGCCACGGCGATAGCCTGGACGTCAACGGCGTCCATCAGGAGATGTTGAACAACAAGATCGATGCCTTCTCGAAAGCGTTTCAAGGGATGACGGTCGCCTGCGCTCGTTGCCACGAACACAAGCTCGACGCCATCTCACAGCGCGACTACTACGCCTTGGCTGGCGTGCTGATGAGTTCGCGTTGGGTTTCCCGAACTCTGGATACGGGTACGCGAAACGCGACGGTTCTTGGCCAGCTGCGGTCGCTGAAAACGAACCTGCGGACTGAGATCGGCCGGCTTTGGCTCGATGAGGCCCAGCGATTTACTAGCTACTTGCAGGCTGCCCAGGCTGCGCTTGACCAGAGTTCCGAGGCAGCACAGCTTGCCCAAAGCTTGGACCCAGGGAGACTGGCAGCCTGGAAGAGGGCGGTGACGATCGATGCTGGCAAGAAGCTGGCTGTCGAAGAGGTTCTCTACCCGTGGCAGACGTTCCGATCTGGGGCGTCCTGGAACAACGTGGCAGAAGAATATGAACGATTGAGCCGCGAACGCACTGCAGCCAACGCCCGGGATTTCACGACCGTGGCGGACTTCAGTCGTGGTGTTCCTCCGGGATGGTCGGTTGAAGGGGTCGGCTTCCGAGATGGGCCCGTCGCCGTCGGCGACTTCACAGTTGCGTTGAGTGGGTCGAATGCGGTCAGCCTGGTGCTGGCTGGCGGGCTATACACAAACACACTCTCTCCAAAACTCAACGGCGCCGTAAGGAGTCCTTACCTCGACCATACAGGCCGAGGCCGGATCAGTTTCCAGGCAGCTGGCGGCGATTTTGCGGCTCACCGGCTGGTGGTGAGCAACGCTTTCCTCACCGAGCGCCAAACCTACATGAAAGATAGCCAGCCGCGCTGGACAACGATGTCACCCACGCCAGCGGCGATCATCGCCAAGGGAGGGTTCGGGCAGGAACTGACGGACAAGGAGGACGCGGAGTTCCGAACTTGGGTCGAACTGGCGACCAAGACGTCGAATCCCAACTTCCCGCCTCGCGTGGGCCTTGGAGGCGAATGCACGGAAGAGCAAGCTCGCGACCCGCGAAGCTGGTTTGGAATCACGCGAGCCGTGGCTCACGACGGGGAGGCATCGCCCGCAGACGAGCTGGCGCGCTTTGTGAGGCTCTTCGCCGGCGATTCGACCGCCAGCTTGTCGGAGCGCTACGGGCGCTGGTTCGCCGGCGTTGTGGCGGCTTGGGCTGACGGCCGTGCCGGCCAGGACGAAATCCAGGTGATCAATTGGTTGCTGGAGCGGGACCTCCTTCCCAACCGGATGGACGCCCGTCCGGCGCTGGCCGAGCTGGTTGCCGCTTATCGAGATGCCGAAGAGCAGCTGGCGGCGCCGCAGACCGTGATGGGCATGGCCGATTTCGATCCGGGCTACGATGTGGCCCTCAATGTTCGGGGAAGTTACGACGACCTGGGGGATGCCGTTCCCAGAGGCCATGTCATGGTTTTGAGCGACAGCCATCAGGGCTTCAAGGTGGCGGGAAGCGGAAGGCTGGAACTTGCCGAGCTGGTGGCCAGCCCGAAGAATCCTTTAACGGCGCGGGTCTTTGTCAACCGTGTGTGGCATTGGGTATTCGGCACCGGCATCGTTTCCACGACCGACGACTTCGGCCACATTGGCGACCGGCCCTCGCATCCCGAACTGCTCGACCATCTGGCGGACCGATTCGTTCGTACTGGCTGGTCGGTCAAGCAGCTGGTGCGCTCTCTGGCTCTCAGTGAAACGTTCCAGCAATCGGGCCTATCCAGCGCGCGGGGAAGGGAAGTCGATCCTCTGAACCGTTTGCTCCATCACTTCCCGCTGCGCCGTCTGGAGGCTGAATCGGTCCGCGATGCGATCCTGGCCGTTTCGACCCGGCTTGACTGCCGAATGTACGGCCAGCCTATCAACCCACCGCGGTCCAAGGAGGATCCCCAGAAACGCCTGTTTTCTGGACCTCTTGACGGTGAAGGCCGGCGCTCCATCTACACAAAGATGACGATCATGGAGCAAGCCAAGCTGCTGGCAACCTTCAATCAACCGGCGCCTAAGATTCCCACGGGCCGCCGGGACGTTACCAATGTGCCTGCTCAGGCTCTGGCCTTGCTGAACGATCCCTTCGTGCTCAGCCAGGCCGAATATTGGGCTCGCCAGTTGATCGGCGCCTCGCATTTCTCGGCGAGGCATACTTCACCACGGCAACGACTGGCCGTCATGTTTCGTAGCGCCTTCAGCCGCGATCCGAACCCGCAGGAGCTCCTTCGTTGGAGCAAGGCGGTTTCGGACTTTGCGAGCTTGCACCAGAACGCCACCGGCTATGCGCCCCACACGGGTATGATGAACTCGGTGGCCGTGTGGAGAGATGTGGCGCACGCCATCTTCAACACGAAGGAGTTTCTCTATGTCCGGTAATGTTCCGATCTGGGCCAACCCTTTCGGTTGTCCGCCACTCACCCGCCGCCAGTGGCTCCGCGAGGCTTCGAATGGATTTGGGTTGCTGGCATTGTCGGCGTTGCTTGCCGAAGAGTCCCGAGCGGGCAGTGCCGATGCTTCGACAGCAGCGCCGCGAGCCAAGAGCGTGATCTTCTTTTTCATGGACGGCGGTCCCAGCCATGTCGATACGTTCGATCCCAAGCCGGAGCTGGCCAAGCGTCAAGGGCAGAAGATTGGGCAGTCTGCAGTTTCGACCCGCTCCCAGTCGACGCCAGACCGCGTCTGGCTAGGTAGTCCCTGGCAGTTCAAGCAACAGGGCCAAAGCGGTCTTTGGGTCAGCGACCTGTTCCCGCACCTAGCCCGTGTGGCGGACGAATTGTGCGTCATTCGTTCCATGGTCGGACAACAGCCGTTACACGGCCAACAGAACTTGCTGTTGCACACCGGGCGGGTGACAGGCATGGCGCCCAGCTTCGGCTCCTGGGTGTCGTATGGCCTCGGCAAGGGCCGCGAGAATCTGCCCAACTACGTCGTCCTGAACAACGATTGGATTCCTAATGGCGGATTCGAGAACTTCTCAAGCGCGTTCCTGCCGGCTTTCCATGCCGCGACAATGCTGCGCGCCAAAGGCATCGCCATGGACAACATCGCGCCGGCGGATCCCTCCGCTCTACAGCAGCGGAAACTGGCGCTGATTCGGGAACAGGACCAGGTTTTTGCTGCGACAGCTAAAGAGGAGACGATCGACGGAGCGATCAGGAACTACGAAACCGCTTTCCGACTCCAGAGGGAGATTCCCGACCTGGCTGACGTCAGCCGTGAATCTGAGGCGACTCGCACACTCTATGGACTCGACAGCCCGAACGAGTACAAACGGTACTACGGGCTGCAATGCCTGCGCGCTCGGCGCCTGGTGGAGTCCGGCGTTCGCTTCGTTGAAGTGACTTGCCCCTTGACCCACCCGAACAACTCGCCCTGGGACCAGCACTCGAATCTCAAGAAGTACCACGAAGAAAACTCCCTGATTACCGATCAGGGTGTCGCCGCGTTGATCCAAGATCTGAAGCAGCGCGGGCTTCTCGACAGCACGGTGGTGCTCTGGGCTGGAGAGATGGGCCGCACCCCGCATACGCCGAAGATCACCGACGAGGTTGGCCGCGACCACCATGTCAATGGCTATTCGATCTTCATTGCCGGAGGCGGATTCAAACGAGGGCTGGCCTTCGGCTCTACCGATGAATTCGGCAACGCGGCCGTGGAGCGCCCGACAGCCATCCACGACGTTCATGCGACGATTCTGCATCAGCTGGGCCTGGACCACCGGCGCCTGACGTTTCGGTTTGGCGGACGCGACGTGAGCCTGACCGATATTCACGGCGAACTGATTCGCGACATTCTGGCGTGAGCTCTCTTTGGGGAGGCTTGGTGATGGAGCTCGACAAGCGCGCGGCCTCTGGCCGGCAGCCCAGCGGGCGCGTGTGTCACAACGAGAGTTTGGCGCTCAAAGAGCGTGCCAGAAAACTTCCCATTGTTCTCGATTGCCGCTTCGGGCACCCAGCGATCCCGCCTTGGACCGGTCGCGGGCTTCAGGCTCCGGTCTCTGGGCATGGCAGTGTGGAATTTCCTGGTGTCGTTTGTGCTGTTGGCTCTGGTGGGTCTTGCCGGCGACCAGGGTGTTCGGCTTCCGTGGCTGGACCGTATTTTGCCGCTGGGTGGCCGTGCCGGCTCGCAGGTCACCGTCTCGTTAGCCGGAGACATGCTTTCGAACAGCCAAGGGATCGAGTTCGACTGCGCCGATCTGGAATTCCAGCTTCGAAAGGCTGGCCCTGGGCAAATTGAAGGCGTCGTCCGCATCGCCGCGGGCGCCGCACCCGGGCCGCACCTGTTTCGTGCGAAGACTGCCGACGGTTATACCAATGCATTGATGTTCACTGTCGGCCAGTTGCCAACCATCGACGAAGTCGAACCGAACGAGTCCATCCAGACGTCCCAGCCGGTTACACTCCCGTCCGAGATCTACGGCAGCCTGCAGAAGGTCGACCTCGATTCGTATTCCTTCCAGGTGAAAGCAGGCGAACGTTGGAGGTTTGAAGTCAGGGCTGCCCAATACGGCTCGACTTTCGAAAGCCAGCTCTATCTTCGCGACGCGAGTGGAAAAGAACTGGCGTTCAATGACGATCGCGGGGATTTCGACGTAAACTCCGCGATCGATTACACGTTCGCCAAAGCAGGAACTTACTACGTCCAGGTGGATGTTTTTAGAAACGTCCGCGGTTGGGAATTCACCAAGAACTGCGGCTACGTTCTCAGAATTTCCCGCCTGCCGCAGATTGTGCACCTATCCCGGCTGGGTGCCAGGGCCAGAAGCCGCGTCAAAGTGCGGCTGGCAGGCGTTTCGTTCGATGGCCTGGAGCGCGTATTTCTCTATCCCACGCGGCGCGCGGAGTATTTCACCTTGACCATTCCCTGGACGATGCCAGTTCGATTCGAGGAGGACGACCCGGTATTCGCAAAGGCTCCCCGGGTCGAAGCCAAAATCTTGCAGGCGCTTCCTGGCGCCATCGAGTTGGAGGTGCCGGTCCCCAACGAACCTTTAGGAGCGTGGTCGATAGTCGTTGAAACCAAGAGCGGCGTCTCCGACCCGGTGTTATTTGAAGTCGGCCAGGCCGATGAGGTTCCGGAAGTCGAGCCCAACGATGCCTCGACGTCCCCGCAAAAACTGCGCTTCGACGGTCAAGCTCTCGTGGTTGAAGGTCACCTTGACCAGCGTAACGTCTCGGAGCTTATTCAGGATATCGACAACTACCTCATTGCGGTCAAGAAAGGCGTGCCGCTGCAACTGTTCACGCTGGCCTCCCAACTCCTGGCGCCCCGCACTGACACGGTGTTGCGGCTGTTTGCCGAAAACGGCGGCCTGTTGGCCGAAAGCGACGACCTCATCGCGGGCCGCGGGTTCTTCATGGGCAGCGCCGATAGCAATCTTTACTACGTGCCTGACCGGGACAGACAGCTGCGGATTTCGGTTTTTGACCGGCTCGGCCGAGGAGGGGCAGACTACCGTTACCGCCTTCATGTTCGCTCCGAAGAGCCCGGCTTTCGCCTGATCGTCTCGCCGCAATTCGGGCTCCGCTCAGTATCCCTTTCCAACTTCACGGCGGTCAGAGGCAGCGAAGCCAAGTTGCTCGTCAGCTTCATTCGCATGCCACCGAAGACGCATCCGGACGACCCGGCGGCTAAAGCACTAGCGCCGCCCGCAGGAGCTTCGATGGAGGGTGAGGTTCGAGTATGGGTGGAAGGCCTGCCCGAGGGAATTAGCGCTGGGCCGCTGCGATTTCGCGCTGACGAAATGACCGAGCCCGGCGGGGATGGGGTTACGATGGCGGTCCCGGAGCGTGTGCTGACGCTGCGCGTCCCAGAGTCCATCGCGCCTGGGAACTATCCTTTTCGTGTGATGGGAGAGGTGGTGGGACGAGAACACCTCCGGACCGAGGCGCGAGCCTTCGAAACCATTGGTGGATTGATGGGAGCATACAACTACTTCCATCGGCCAGCTGCCGGCACGGCACTGACGGTGGTTGACCACAAGGTCGTTACTCTCGAACTCAAGCAGGAGAGAATTCAGATCGCCCAGGGAGGATCCAGCGTCATCGATCTGAGCAACAGGCTCCGGAAAGTCGAAGGCCAGCAGCCTTCCATTCAGCTGCTGAATGTTCCTGAAGGTTTGAGCTACGAGCCAAGCTGTTCTGCCAGTGGCGAAGTGAGCATCCGGCTTCGAGCCAGTATCCAGTTGCCCGCGAAGCCAATCGCCGACGTCTATGTCGAGGCGGTGCAAGGCCCCTACAAAGTCTCTTCCCGGCCATTCGTGGTTTCGGTGGTTCCAAAGCAGGAAGGGCACTGAGTGCTGGAGTTTGGTCGGCACAGGCCGCGGTTGAGAACGAACGGGCAAGCGAGCATCAAAGGGGCTCCGAGGCAGCGGGCTAATGAACCTCGGCAATGGCGACTCGCTGGTTTTACTGCCGCAGACCCGCCGAAAAAGCGGGATCTGCGCTACGGTCACCTGGCATAAGCATCTTGCCTATGTCGCAACAGAAGACTCTGGGGCAAGCTGGAGGGGTGCTAGCCATATAGCCAGGGTGGAGCAAAGCGCTCCACCCTGGACTATAGTCTTGCCCACAGGCCTGAGGGTTTTCCAGTATCCGATGCACAAGTCCATCTCGGCCATAGGCTTTCTGCTTTGTTCGCTAGGGTTTCTGGTGGTGGCGACAACGCCAGCCGCAGGAAGCTCGTCGCAACAAGCGCTGCCCAAGCTTGAAGCAGGAACATCGAGTGGCTCGCTGCTTCAGCGCCTTATCGCGGAGCCGGCGGAAGTGCGCCTGTCGAATCCCGGGGCTTCACAGCGCCTGGTGGTAACCGGATTCTATGAAGATGGCACAGCGCGCGACAGAAGCCTCGAATGCCGGTACCGGTCTCTGTCACCGCGAGTTGCGCAGGTAAGCGAGGATGGCTCGGTGCGTGGGGTTTCTCCAGGGGAGGCTGTCGTCGAGGCGCAACTGCAGGGCAAGTCGGCGCTGGTTGCAGTGCGCGTGGCAGCGAATCCTTCTGAGGTGAGTGTCAACTTCAGCCAAGACTTGCTCTCGATATTCACGCAGAAGAGTTGCAACAGCCCCTCCTGCCACGGCGCCATTGCCGGACAGAATGGCTTCAAACTGTCGCTGTTCGGCTATGACCCCGAGGCAGACTTCCGAATGATCGTGAAGGCCAAGGAAGGGCGCCGCGTCAATCTGGCGGATCCGGAGCAAAGCCTCATCCTTCTGAAGCCTTCCGCTTCCATTCCCCACGGGGGCGGGCAGGTGCTTCCCAACGATTCGCACGAATACCGGACCTTGCTGGCGTGGCTGAAGCAGGGAGCGAAGTACAACGCCGACGGAGCGAGGGTTACAGGCATCGAAATCTTTCCCAAAGAACGCTTCCTGGTTGGAGTTGGCGAGACCCAGCGTTGGGCTGTCGTAGGCCGCTTGTCGGATGGAACCACGCGCGACATGAGCCGTGAAGTGCGCTATCAGAGCGGCGATCCAGCCGTTGCGACCGTCACTCTGGAGGGAGTTTCGAAAGCCGTCGGGCTGGGGTTGACCCACGTTCTGGTGCGCGCGCATGGGAAAGTGGCTGTCGCCCGGCTGGGCGTGATCGATGGCCCACCAGACAAAGGGCTGGCGGGCGAACCGCCGTCGAATTTCGTCGACCAGGCCGTGTTCGGCCAACTAAGGACTCTGAATCTGGTTCCTGCCGGGCTCAGCAGCGATGAAGAGTTCCTGCGCCGGGTCTACCTGGACACGATCGGCCTGCTGCCGACTCTCGCGGAGCGCGAACGCTTCTTGCAAGACACCCGCCGGGACAAACGTAGCCGCCTGATCGACGAGTTGCTGGCACGATCTGAGTTCGCGGCGTTCTGGACGACCAAGCTGGAAGACAGCTTCCGGAATCACCAAACCCCCATCCAGAGCCGGACGCAGGGAGCCTTCCGACGGTATCTTTCCCGGTTTATCGGTGAGGACCGGCCGTACGACGAGGTTGCACGGGAATTGCTCACCAGCCTGGGTGACCAGACGCTGAATCCGGCGGCCGCCTTCTGGGCGCCTTCGTCCGACATTGTTCTGGATATCGCCAAAACCAACAACGTCACGACTACCGTGAGCCGGCTCTTCATGGGTGTTCGGATGGAATGCGTCGAGTGTCACAACCATCCTCTGGAGAACCTGACGCAAAACGATTTCTTCGATCTGAGCGCCTTCTTCGGCCAAATTCGTCTGAAGCACGGCTATGAAGCCTACCGCCGTGTTTGGTATCTGGATCCAGAGCGCAAAACCCTGCACCCACAAACTCAGCAGCCGGTCAAGCCGGCCATTCCGTTCGATCGAACCTTCCCGGTGCGCGAACGGGGGGACTACCGCATCGACCTCGCCCGCTGGCTGGCATCTCCAGAGAATCCCTTCTTCGCACGAGCCATAGCGAACCGCATCTGGCGGGAGTATTTCAACGTAGGCATCGTTGAACCCTTCGACGATTTTCGCACCAGCAATCCGCCCTCGAACCCGGCTTTGCTTGACAAGCTGGCCCAGCATCTCGTCGCCAACCAGTTCCGTTTGAAGGCGCTGCACCGGGCGATTCTGAATTCCAAAACCTACCAGGCTGCTTCGGAACCGGATCCTCGCAATCGGCTGCAGCGTCCCAACTTCTTTACGCATTACAACGTCCGCATGCTTCCAGCCGAGTCGCTGCTGGACTGCTTGTCGCAGACAACCGCCGTTGCTCAAGACTTTACCTACTATCCGAAAGGCACGCGTGCCCAGGAGGTCCTTTTTCCAGATTATCCCGGTTACTTCCTGCAGCTGTTCGGCTTCCCGGAGCGGCTGAGCCTGGAAGAACGGCGCAAAGAGCCCAGCCTCAGCCAAGCTCTGCATCTGATGTTCGGCGACACAGTGTTGAAGAAGGTGCAGGATGAGGATAACATCGTCGGAAAACTAATCCGGCAGCAGAAGAACGACGACCAGATTATCGATCACCTTTTTCTGAGTGCCTATTGCCGGGAGCCAGCGCCGGAAGAAGAGCAGAGCCTCAAACGGTATGTCGCAACGGGGTACGCTGAAAGCAGAGGGAGGAAAGCGATTTTCGACGACTTGCTTTGGGTCGTGGTGAATTCCGAGGAATTCCGCACGAATCATTAGCACCGTTCTCTGTGGCGCCAGGCATGCAAGGAGGGATTCCCATGAAGATCCCAGCGCACGAGTTGAAATGCTGTTTGAGCAGGAGAGACTTCATCCAGATCGGCATGGTTGGACTGGGAGGAGTTGGTCTGGCCGGTCTGTTGAGGCAGGAGCGGCTGCTTGGGGCGTCGCGCCGCAACCTGAACTGCATCGTGCTTTTCCAGCTCGGCGGGAACAGCCAGATCGACACCTGGGATCCCAAACCGGAAGCGCCGGCAGACGTCCGCGGCACTTTCAAGACAATTCCGACCGCTGTGCCTGGCGTTCACTTTACCGAGTTGCTGCCTCGCTCGGCGGCGCGGCTCAAGAAATTCGCGCTGATTCGATCCATGTACTCCGACGATGCGATCCACGAAAGCGCGCAGCAATACGTCATCAGCGGAACCAAGCGTCGCAACGACCTGGTGCATCCCTCGCTGGGGTCGGTGGTGGCTCACGAATGGGGCTGGCAAGGCGGATTGCCACCCTACGTGGCAATCCCCACGACGAGCCGCTCCGGCGGAGCCGGCTTTCTGGGGTCGTTATATGAGCCCTTCAATTCGGGCGATCCCAAGGTCGAGAACTATTCGGTCCACGACCTGACGCTCCCGTTAGGAATGAAGCTGGAGCAGGCAACGGCTCGCTCGGAGCTGCTCAGGGCGCTGGACGCGTGTTTCCGGAAGGCGGAACAGGCCGGCATCCTCGACCGGATGGATGAGTTTCATCAGCAAGCCTATGGCTTGGTCAGCTCTCCCGCAGCCAAGAAGGCTTTCGACGTTTCGCAAGAAGATGTGAAGCTCCGCGAAGCCTACGGCAGAACGACGGTGGGCCAGGGCGCGTTGCTGGCCCGGCGGCTGGTCGAGTCGGGGGTACGAGTCGTGACGGTTTTCCACGGAGGATATGACACGCACCTGGATAATGAGCCTGGCATGAAGAAAGTGAACCCGGAATTCGACCAAGCCTTCGCGGCCTTGTTGGACGATCTGGATGGCCGCGGACTCATTGCGAACACCTTGGTCTTGGTGCTGTCAGAATTCGGCCGCACGCCTCGCATCAACACACTGGCTGGGCGCGATCATTGGCCGCGGTCTTTCTCGGTTGCGCTGGCCGGCGCCGGGGTGAAGGGAGGCGTCGTGATCGGGAGCACAACACCAACCGCTTCCGATCCGAAAGACAACCCCGTGTCCATTGAAGATCTGGCGGTCACGATTTACAAGACCTTGGGCATCGACCCAGGCAAAGAGTTTCATTCCAACGGACGACCCATCAAAATTGCCAACAACGGAAAGTTTCTGAGCGAGCTGTTTTCCTGAGGCGGTAGCCATCCGATTCGCCAGCCGCCGCGTAGGCTTTTGGTCGTTTGACGCCTATGACGAGCCATCGAAACTGGCTACAGTTTCCCACGCGACATGCTTGTGGATCCTTTTTCACCGTTGAGTGGCTGGGAGTTTCGATGTGAGCCCAACAGTACGGGAACTTCTTCTAACGTTTGAAGGCTTGTCCGAAGCCGAGAAGAAAGAGTTGGCTTGGGAGATTCTTCGACGATCGGCAAAATTTGAAATCCTTCCTCTTTCGGATGAAGAACTCGTCCTCAATGCGGAGGAGCTTTTTCTGGAGCTAGACAGACGAGAGTCTACGAATGGCTAACCCACAGCGAGGTGAGGTTTGGTTGGTCGATCTCGGATACGTGGCGAAAGTGAGACCTTGCCTTGTCATCAGCACATCAGTCCAGGATGAAGATCGAGCTCTCGCCACGCTGGTTGCGCATACGACGAGTCCCCGCCCGTCACGTTTCGAAGGTCAAAACTCGATTTCTCCATCCGGGAGTTCTCGATACCCAGAATCTTGTAACAGTCCCGCATGCGAAGCGGATTCGAAAGCTGGGAGCTCTTTCCGCCTCGCAGCTGGCTCTGGTCGAAACAGCAGTTCGGGAATGGCTTGCGTTGTGATGCAGTGCTTAGGTGCGATTTCAGAAGTTCCAACGTGCTGGCGGTGAGTTGTGGCCGGCATTGCCGAAGCTCCGTCATTCCCGCAAAAGCGGGAATCCAGGATCTGTCTGGGGGGCGAAAACGGCCGGGCGATCGATGAGGCGTTCCCAATGAACCAAGCGGGAAAGGTTCTGGTGTCAGAAGAGTCGCGGACCACGCGCTTTCGCCTGAGCACGGTGCGCTGGTGGATTGTGGGCGTGTTGTTCTTCGGGGGTGTGGTCAACTATTTGGACCGCGTCGCCCTTTCGATCGTCGCCCCGCAAGTCCGCGAGGAGTTTCACCTCACCAATAGCGACTACGCGCTGATCCTCAATCTCTTTATGGCCGCCTATGCGTTCTCGTATGGCTTCGGAGGCAAACTGGCCGATTGGCTGGGCACTCGGGCCAGCTACTACCTGGCGGTGACATGGTGGTCTATCGCCGCGTGCCTTCACAGCTTGTCGCAAGGGCTGGCTTCGCTCGGCGCTTTCCGGCTGCTGCTCGGCCTGGGCGAGGCGGCTTATTTTCCCACCGGCATTCGCGCCATCTCGGAGTGGTTTCAGCCGCGAGACCGCAGCAAAGCCATAGGCCTTCTTCTGATGGGAATCAGCGTTGGCGCCCTTCTCGGCCCACCCGTCGTTGCCTTCCTCACGCTCCGCTACGGCTGGCGCTCCATGTTCCTGATTACGGGCGCCCTCGGTTTTTTGTTGCTGATTCCATGGACCGTTCTCTACCGGCGTCCTGAGGCGCATCCGTGGGTCGGCGAGCCTGAGCGGGAATACCTTCGAGGGATGGAGGCTGCGGTAACGAGCTCCTCGGAGCGGATCCAGGTGCGTGATTTTCTCCGATACCGAGCGGTATGGACCGTGATTGTGGCGCGAACACTTCTGGATTCCACTAACTATTTCTTCCTGTTCTGGATTCCTGACTACTTGTTTCGGGAACGGGGCTTCAGCATGGCGATGATCGGCGCACTGCTATGGATTCCGTACTTATTCTCGGATTTCGGAATGATCGTGGGCGGGTGGAGCTCCAGCGCGTTGATCCGCCGTGGCCACGGGGTCGGCTTTGCCCGCAAGAGCTGCATGATTGCTGGAGCATCGCTTCTGCCTCTGGGCATTCTCATCAATGTCGCTACCACGCCAGGCTGGATCATCACTTTGATTTCTGTCGCGCTCTTTGGCTTCGCGATTCTGGCAGTCAACATTCAGACTGTGTCGACAGACCTCTCACCGAGCCATTCGGTGGGAACGCTGTACGGCATCGCCGGTTTAGCTGGAAGCGTGGGTGCGGTGTTTTGGCAGTTCATCATTGGAAAACTGGCGGACAGCCAGCAATACACAACGATCTTTGGACTCGTGAGCCTCCTTCCGGTTGCGACGGCTCTGATCATGCTCACGGCGCCGATCAAGCTGCTCCAAAGGAGGGCTGAAAACCGGACCGCGTGACCTCCCTCCAGCGATGTTCTGGATTGGAGCGCATCTTCGTGTGAAATCGCTCTCGGGACAAGCTCGCAGGTTTAGCTCGAAAGCGGCAGAAGAGGTCTGCAGTCCACGACGCTGCGCGCAGCACGCACTATCTCGGAAGTTCGCCAGTTTTGGAGTGCGCCAGCCCTCTGGCGCTTTGGACCTCCCTGCTACGAGTACCCCGGCCTGAAATTACTTTGGGCTCTGTCTCACGTCTCTTGCGGGTTACGATGTCAAAAGACAACAGGCAGAAGCGTGACGTGCACGCTCTCAATGGAGACGGGAGGGTGTTGTGCAATCCTCGCGACAAAGAAGCCGCACATCGAGCTCAGGTCAAGAGGATTGCGACGGACAATCGCCCGGCAGTAACCTGCCGGAAGTGCCTATCGTTGCTGTACAACAACAGAGACAGAGACAAGGAATCCGCGTCGGATTGAAGCAGGCAATACTCGCGGCGGTCGAATCCGGGTTCGATAGCGAGCTCGAAAGCGGCAGAGGACTGCCGCACTCCACGACGCTGCGCGATAGTGCAAATCGATTAGAGGCACTGCCCAGAAAGGACGCCGGGTCCCGTCAAACCCTCGCAAACCCTCGAGTCGAGGTCGCGCCCTTGCACGGGCTACTGATTTGGGTCACGCGGATGTTCAGTAGACCAACCGTAAGGGAGGGCTCACGACTTTGACGGGGGCAAGGCTGGGAACTCTCCGGTTATGCCAGCCGTTGGAGCACCGCGGCTGCCCTCGTGACGACGCGCTGTTCAGAGTCGGTTCTGAGGGCGACAGGAAGGCTGTAGCTTTGGAAGAAGAGATCGGGCACAGCGTACTGCTCATCTATGTCCCAGCCGCCGGGTGGGTAATCTTCAGCCCGCGGCAGATAGGCAGCGCACCCGTTGGTGTAACCCAACACCTCCGTGTGGGCGAAGCCTGAGCGCGCTTTGAGGGCCAGCCCGGTTTCGAAAAACGACTCGACGCCGATGCCGCAGATCGCGATGTCGTTGACGCGGATGCCTTGAATGACGACGTCAAGCGTCGGGTGTCCGTCTTTCACGGCTTGAACCAGCTTTCGGGACCAGTGCACGAAGCGAGCGGAATAGTTCAGGTCCCAGTCACGTGCACCGCGTGCCAGGTCGTCGGACCACTTCCTGTTCCATTTTTCCTGGATGGCGAGTGCGTGCTCGAGCGATGGCAACGGGCCGAGCTCGAGTTGAACGACTTCTTCGGCGGCCGACAAATGGCTGCAAGTGTCGCCCGCAACAGGAACCCACGGCCACAGCAGGATGTTCGCGATCGGGCCGATCGGAGTCTTCGGGCCGCGCCGCACATGAGTGCGTATTTGTGCGGCGACTTGAATCACTTCACCGCCGAGCATCATGCCGGTGCGGTTCTTCGTGTCGCGGCAGTCGACCTCATAGCCGAGGCCCCATACCGGGTTGATATTGCCCGCACAGGCCTGCAGGAAAAGCGAAAGACCTCCCAGGCTGGTTTCGACAACGCGTCGCGCCGCTCCGGGAAAGTCCGACGAGGCGACCAGAGCACGCGGTCCAACCGTCACTGGATGGCAGCCGTAGCTGAACAATGTGGCGATGGGCTGGCCCTCCAGATCGTCGACCCGAATGACTCCTACTGAAGGATCGATCGGCGCTTCGGGGACTTCTCCCAAAACGTCTCGCCCCGCTTCGGTTTTGGCGCGCCGGTAGATGCCGATGTGGCACTCGCCCCGCCCCGCGCCGATGCGGGCTGGCTGCAGTCGCTTCTGCGCTTCGACGGCTACTGCGACGAACCTTTCTTCGACGAGTGTCTGATATCTTCGCTGCAGGTCGATCTGCTCCGGCGTGTCGTCGATGAAATCCGGAAATGTGGGTCCCCCGTGTGTATGACTGAAATTCACCAGAACGTGCGACCGTGGAGTTCCAAGCGCATCGGCGATGCGGCCGCGCAAAGCGGTGATCGCCGGCATCGACATGAACAACAGGTCGACAGCGATCAGCGCCACGCTGGACGGGCCGTTCGAAAGCACAACCGCCGTTGCCGTCAGATCGCTTTCGATTGCCTGGATGGGGTCTCTGAAAATCCGGATGCCAGGACGTTTGATTCCCAAAGGCGGGTTGATGACGACGCGGGCTGCGCCGGCAAACAGGCGGTTTGACATGTCGCTGCTCCTCTTAGAGTCTGTGGATCAAGCCTTCCTCCAGCAATCCCGTCGCCGTTTGTTCGAACGCTCTGGCTGCTTCCTCGACGTCGCGCTCAGTGTGGGCAGCTGACAGCACGCCTCCTGTGGAACTCAGGATATCGACACCATGAAAGCGCAGCCGCCGTTGGTATTGAGTGACCAAAGCTGCCGGCATTCCCTTGAGCAGCTTCGCATCCGTTGTCCTCAGATCCTCGGCGCGGTGGGCACGCTTCAAGCGCTCCGGGTTCGTTTCGAAGTAAACGTGAAACGTCGACGCCGGGCCGTAGACGTAGCCTGCGACCTGGTGGCGGGCGAGCACGTCGTTGAACGCGGCGCGAAGCTGGACGGCTCGCGCGTCAGCCAGGCCGATGGCTTGGCCGGAAGCCACTCGTTTGAGAACGGAAATGCCGGCAGCTGCTGAGAGCGGTGCTCCGTTGAACGTGCCGAAGTGGGTCACCCTTTCGAACCGGTCATGATGCGGCACGCCGGTTTGCTCGAACAGCGACATGATCTCTTTCCGGCCTGCCACGACGCCACCGGGCAAGCCGCCGGCGACAATCTTGGCGAAGTACGACAGGTCTGGGATCACGCCATACAATTGTTGCGCTCCACCGGGGCTGAAACGAAAGCCGGTGACCACTTCGTCGAAGATCAACAAGACACCAGATTGCGCCGTCACTTCTCGCAGGCGCCGCAGAAACTCGACATCGATTGGAACGCGCCCCCAGGAAGCGCCGGAGGGTTCCAGGATCACGGCTGCGACTTGCGGATCCTGGGACAGTACTTGCTCGACCAGCCCGATCTCGCCGTCGGGGATCGTAATCAGGTTTTGCCGCACGCTCGCCGGAACACCCAGCGAACCGTCGGCGTTGAAGGGAACTTGGAACCCGTGCACCACGTCGTCGTGCCAGCCGTGAAAGTGACCTTCAAAGCGCAGGAGTTTGCTCCGCCCCGTGAAGGCCCGCGCCAGGCGTATGGCCAGGTGGGACGCCTCCGTGCCCGAGTTGACGAAACGGATACGCTCGGCGGAGGGTACGAGCTTCAGAATCAGCTCCGCCCATTCGATCTGCAACGGATGGTCGTTGCCGAAGTGCGTCCCACGAGAGGCCGCTGCCGCGATGGCTTCGATTACTTCAGCGTCAGCATGGCCCAAGAGCAGCGCACCGTTTCCCATCAGGAAATCGACGTACTCGTTCCCATCGACATCCCACTTCCGGCCTGCCTTGCCGCGCTCGATATAAAGAGGCACCGGCTGAAAATATCGGAGATCGTGCCCGACGTTGCCGGCCAGCACCGTGCTGGCCCGGCGGTAACAGGCGGCCGATTTCGGGCGAGCCTCCGCGTAAGCCTGCATCAAGCGAGCCGAACCTGCCGAATCGTTAGTTGCCATTCGGGTACCCCTTCCTTTTTCCTTGCAGCCTAAGAGCACGCGACTTTCATATTCCTGCCTCGGTTGCCGCGATCACCGTGCAGCAGCGCATCCGCTACGTCGCAGTGGACGCGGGCGGCACACACCGCACCAGGCGTTGACCATGGCTGCGAAACGCGAACGAAATTCTGGTTGGCTCTTCAGCCGTCTCGACGCCTTGCGTTCCGGGCGTCTTGAAACCGCTACACTCGTCCGCCGCAAGCCGACACGGTCTGCCCGGTGACGAAACTGGAGTCGTCCGAAAGCAAGAACTTCACCACACTGGCGATTTCCGACGGCTGGGCCATCCGTTTCATCGGTGTGATCGAGATCAGGTGTTCAATCAGCCCTGGATTGGCTGCCCTGGCGAGATCGGTGTTGGTTAGCCCGGGAGCCACGCAGTTGACCCGAATGTTATAAGGCGCAAACGCTTCGGCGCAGTGCCGGGTGAAGGAAATGAGAGCCGCCTTGGTCGTCGCATAGTGGATCATCCGGCCTTTCATCTTCAATCCCGCCAGCGACGACACGTTGACGATGCGTCCGTACTGCCGGGAGATCATCTCGTCCTTGACAGCCCAGGTCGTCAGGAACGGACCATCCACGTTCACTTCGAACATTCGCTTCCAATTGTCGTAGTGAACCTCGCTGTGATGCACGGTGGAGGCGAGCGCAGCGTTGTTGACCAGGAAATCGATGGGACCGAGTTCTTTCCGAATCGTATCGATCATGGCAGCGACTTCGCCCGGCTTCGAGACATCGGCCTTCACCACGATCGCTTTCTCTGCCGTCGGCTGGATCTCAGCGAGCGCTTCCAACGCGGCCTGGTCGTTCTGCATGTAGTTGATGGCGACCCTGGCACCGTGGCTGCCCAACATCTGGCAAATCGCACGCCCAATGCCGCGCGCTCCGCCCGTAACCAGTGCCGTGCGGCCTTGGAAGAGTTTCTCGCTCATCATAGCTCCCGGACTGAGGTGCGTGTCATCGAGGTGGCGGCGTGTTTGGATGCGGACAAGGCACCATGCGGCGCGCATTCGGAGCGCGCCGGGCTGCCCATCTGCTCCGCTGTTTCTTATCAGCAAGAAAAATGTATTGCAAGGAACATCTGTGCCTTCTACCATGGCACGCGAATCTGCCGCCCATATGCTGCTGCCGGCGTTCGCTGGCTTCGCCTGGAGGTAGCTAGATCCAGGCGCACCCGATCATGCCCGTACCAGTGTCCATTCCCAATGCCAAGCTCTCCATGCAGGAAGGGGCGATTGCCAAGCGGCTGAAAGCGGAAGGAGACCCTGTCATCCTGGGCGAATCTCTGTTTGAACTGGAGGCCGACAAGCTCCTGTCAGAAGTCGAGTCTCCGGCTTGCGGAGCCTTGTTGAGGTTTGCCGTTCTTCAAGGAGCTCTCCAAAAAAGGAGTCATGCATGAATCCCTCAATTACTCGGTTTGCAAGCCGGCACGTGGCCCTCTTGGTGTCGATAACGATCGTGCCCATCATCGCGGGCCTTGCCCTTACTTTCGGCAAAGACGCAGTTGCTCCGTTTTCTCTGGGACGCTACCTCCTGGTAGCCAGTGAGGGTCTGTATCTCGTCGAACCGAATGGCAGCTGTTCCTGGTCATACAACCCACCCGCCTATCGCGGACAGGGCTGGGTCGAGTACGACGACTTGGTCTACGATGGCTGGGCGCTGCCCAACGGCCATTTCATCTACAGTGCCCATCGGTATGTGCGCGAGGTCGATCGCGATAAACGAACGGTCTGGGAATATCGGGTTAAAGGGACTGCCGAGGTTAAGACCTGTGCGCCACTGCCTGACGGTCGAGTCGCGGTGTTGGACAGCCAGGAGCAAGCCATTCTGGAGCTCGAGCCGGGCAGCGGGCAGGTGCTCCATCGCATCTCGCTGCCTGCGACCGGCAGCAATCACACGCGCTACAACTTGCTGCGCCCCGTTCCGAATGGCAATTATCTGGTGGCGTTGCGGGACGAGAAACGGTTTGTCGAGCTGACTCGCGATGGAAAAATGGTGCGTGCCTTCCCGGTGCCGGGCCTGCCAGTCATGGCCCACCGCCTGGCTGATGGGTCCACACTGTGCAGCGGCGCTTTCGGGTTGGTGCGATTCGATGCAGCCGGAAAGGAGAACTGGTCTTTCAGCGTGGCCGACGCTGCGCCGCACTTCCCGCTGATCATTGCGGCTGGCTTCGTCGAAGTGCCGGGCAACCGGCTGCTGGTCGTCAACTCAGACTGGCATTACCAGAAAAAGGACGACAATCGCGTTCAGCTGTTCGCGCTCGATTTCGAGAAACAAGTTTCCTGGTCGCTGCCGGCTGCCGCTTTCCAAAACTGGAAGCGGAGTGAGGTTGAGCCTCGCACCGGATTCATCGAACACCGCTGCATGGTTGTCCAGCCGCTACCTCCGGCGGCGGCCAGCAAATGAGGCATCACGAGTGGGGTGAGGCAGTGGGGACTGACCGCACTGCGTGCGGCACTACGAGCGTTGGTCGTGTCGCACGAGAGTCTTTCTCGTCGGCGCATCGCGCCGATGCTGCCACCTGACTCAACATCATCCGTTGAAACTTCGTTTCTGACGAACACTTTGCATCGCGAACACGGCGAACATTTTGCCTTGACAAGAACCATCGTCGCTCCTAACATCGCCCTATCGCCCGAATATATCTCAATAGTTGCGAAAGTACCAGCACTAAGTGGTCTCTGCTGCATACTTAGTCTCAGCAAGTTGGAAGAAAGACAGAATCAGTTGACGAGAGCGCTGACTCGAAAGCAAGATTGAAAACAACGCCGCTTTGAACTCCGCCTTGGTGGCCACAAACCGTTTCGCCAGCCGCGCCTTGGCATGGTTCCAGACCTGTTCGTCCGGGTTGAGTTCCGGAGCGTAGCTGGG
>Ga0194132_10004891_pt1 | contig 22381 bp, 26 predicted proteins | sample TA2KigOf80mmetaG_FD_148612 | JGI IMG/M metagenome (GOLD analysis project Ga0194132, IMG submission 148612) | Freshwater microbial communities from Lake Tanganyika, Tanzania - TA2015054 Kigoma Offshore 80m | ecosystem: Environmental > Aquatic > Freshwater > Lake | place: Tanzania: Lake... | reverse complement strand
TGGCATCAGCGACAGCCCCCGCCCAGACCATGCGCAATATCTGAAACACTGGCTTGGCGTGCTGAAAGCCGATAGCCGCGCCCTGTTCACCGCCGCCGCCCGCGCAAGCGATATTTTCGAGTATCTCATCGCCCGCACCGGCCGCAAATTGGCCGATCGCCCCGTCATCGCGCCGCCGGCCGCGCAACCAAGCCTGCCCTTGGCCGCCTAGGAACTGCCCCGCCAGCCGGCCGCCCCCGCGCGGCCGGCTGGCGGCGGCGGTTGGCGCCGCCGCCGCCTCGGCCGCGCCGCCAGGAGAGGAACGGCAGGGCCGCGCCGGCGCAGGGCGGCATACAGGCCGCCTGGCGGCCGGCACATCTAACCACCGAATGGAGGACAATTCAATGCCACCCATCGACGGACCCGCCCTGCGCGCCTGGCGTGAGCGCCATCGCCTCAGCCAGGGACAACTCGCCGCGATCCTGGACTGCGGCGCGCGATCAATCCGTGGCTGGGAGACTGGCGAGGCACCGCCGCCGCCCTGGCTGGCGCCGGCGCTAGGCTGGCTGGAACTGGCCGGCCTGGATGCCCGCTACGACGGCCGGCCGGTCGATCTGCATGCCGCCCTGCGCCGCTATTTTCTAGGGCGCGCAGGCTCGCGCGATGACTAGACCGCGCCGGTGGCGAAGCGTTCGAAAGGTGTCGGGCCGGCCCTTTTTACATTGCGCGCAAGTATGTTATATGGGAAGCGCGTTAGCAGGAGGTGCCGATGAACCTGGCCGTGCTCAATGCCGAGTTGCAGCAGCCGGCCTATGCCGGGCTGACCGACGCGGAAGCCGCCGCGTTGCTCGGCAAGGCGTCGGGCCTGGAGACGACCACGGCCGTTTACCGTAAAATCGCCGATAACAAGGACGTGATCAGCGCGACGGTCGATGCCGACGGTAACCGTAGCGCGGTCACACTGGGCCTGACATGAAAAAGCGTAGATCTCGTCTGAGCATATTCAACGGCCAGGGCCAGCTGGATGAGGCGTTCCGTCGGCGTTATGCCGCGGCCGTATTCGGAATGATCGAGGATGCGCTCGACGGCATCAAGCCACCGGTCGAAGACAAAGTATTCGCTCTGGCGGTTCACGGGCTGCAATACGTCGTGCCGCGCCTGCAGGCGACTGAAGTGAAGGGCACGTTGAGGCAAGAGCATCGTTTTGTAGACGCTCCGCCGCAAGAGACGGAAGAGGAGTGGAATGTCCGCCGAAGCCGCGAGCTCGCCCTGCTGGGCGCCCCAGCCGGGACCGCAGACTGAGGCGATCCGGCGGACCTGGGTCGCGGAGTTGCTGTTTGGCGGGGCGCGCGGCGGCGGCAAGTCGGACTACCTATTAGGAGACTTTCTACAGGATGTGCAACGATACGGTTCGGCGTGGCAGGGCGTTCTGTTCCGGCGGACCTACCCGGAACTGCAAGAGATCATAGGCAGGACCAAGGCGATCATGGTGCCGAGCGGCGCGACGTGGAAGGAAGCGGCCAAGGAATGGTCCTGGCCGAACGGCGCCTGTCTGCGCATGCGGTATCTTGAGCGCGACGACGATGCCACGCGCTATCAGGGGCATCAATATTCCTGGATCGGCTGGGATGAATTGGGGCAGTGGCCGAGCGACAGCGGTTATCGGCAGTTGATCGCTTGCCTGCGGTCGGCCTATTCGATCCCGACAAAACGCATTCGCGCCAGCGCGAACCCCGGCGGCGCGGGGCATTCGTGGGTCAAGCGGCGCTGGGGCATCGACAGCCATCCGCGTGGCCGGGAACTGATTACCGACCCCGCGACCGGTATGAGCCGCATGTTCGTGCCCAGCCGCGTCGGCGATAACCTGATCCTCCTGGCGCACGATCCTGGCTATACCGCCCGGCTTAAGGGTGTCGGCAGCGAGACGCTGGTCAAGGCGTGGCTCGACGGCGACTGGTCTGTCGTCATGGGCGCGTTCTTCGACTGCTGGTTCACTGAGAAGCATGTCGTCGCGCCCTTCACCGTGCCGGCGGACTGGCTGCGCTTCCGCGCGTTCGATTGGGGCTTCGCTCGCCCGTTCAGCGTCGGATGGTGGGCGGTGTCCGACGGCTCGCTGCTGCCGGACGGCAGTCGTTATCCGGCCGGCTGCCTGGTTAACTATCGCGAGTGGTATGGCTCGACGGGCGAGCCGAACGAAGGCTTGCGCCTGACGGCCGAGGAAGTGGCCGACGGCATCCGCGAACGCGATGGGACCGACAAGATCGCCTATTCGGTCGCCGACCCGTCGTGCTTCGCGCAGGACGGCGGCCCGAGCATCGCCGAGCGTATGCTCAAGCGGCGCGTGATATTCCGGCCGGCCGACAATGCCAGGGTGGCGCGCGGCGGCGCGGTCGGCGGCTGGGACCAGATGCGCGCTCGGCTGGTCGGCGAGGATGGCAAGGCCATGATGGTCTTTTTCTCGACTTGTCGCGATGCCATTCGCACCATCCCGAGCATGCAACACGATCCCGACCGGCCGGAAGACATGGATACCGACGGCGAGGACCACGCGGCGGATATGGCGCGCTATGCCGCGATGAGCCGGCCATACCAGGCTTGGAAGCCGGCGGTGGTGCCGCCGAAGCATGAGTTCGCCATTCACACGGACGGCGGCATTCGCAGCGGTCTTACCATCCGCGAACTGATCGACCGACAGGCCAAGCGAAGGAGTGCCTTGTCATGAGCGTCTCGTTCCCTCCCGCCCAGTGGGGCATTCGGCACGTCCCGGCCGCCGCCGCGCAGGCGACGATCACGCGGGCGGCCGAAGCCAACAACCTCAGGCATTACGCGACCGGCATTACCGTGACGCTGGGCGGCACGTCCGCGACAACCGCCGGCTTGGAGTTCCGCCTGATCGACGGCGCCAGCGGTGGCTCGACCATCCTCTGGTCGGGCAAGATCGCCAATCTGGCCAACGTCACCAACTCCATCGTGCTCGGGGGCGTTGCCATCGCGGGCAGTCCCGGAGTGGCGATGACCCTGGAAAGCACGGCCGCGCCTGGCGCCAACGTGTCGGCGACCGTCGCGCTCTGTGGCTTCACGAGCAACTGATGTCCGACGCGGGCGAAGCCGGCAAGACCGGCGGGGTCTTCGAAACCAGGGCGGACGCCGGCAAGGGTGCTTCGGGGCTGGTCCGCCTCTGGATGACCGCGATCAGGCTGGCCAGCGAGGACGAAAAGGATTGGCGCAAGGCGGCGGACGACGCAAGCCGCATCTATCGCGGCGCGGCGGAACAGCGCCAGCAGGTAGCGTTCAACATCCTCTATTCCAATACCGAGACGATCCGTTCCGCCGTCTACAATTCTCCGCCGATCCCCGATGTCCGGCGGCGGTATGGCGACGACGACGAAGCCGGCAGGGTGGCCGGGCAGGTGGTCGAGCGCGCCCTGTTCTACGCCATCGACACCCACGACTTCAACGGCGAGATCAAGGCCGCCGTGAAGGACGCGGCGCTTGTCGGCCGTGGCGTCACCCGCGTTCGCTACGCGCCGATGCTGGACGCCGACCAGGGCACGGCCTACGAACGGGTGATGACCGAGCACGTGCAGTGGGCGGATTTCCGGCGCGGGCCGGGGCGTCGCTGGACGGATGTGCCGTGGATAGCGTTCCGCCACTTGCTGACGCGCGAACAGGTCATCGAGCTTTCGCCACGCGTTGGCGCGACGGTGCCGCTCGATATGCGGTCGGATGGCGCAGAAGTGAAGGCCGGCAAGGATGACGAGCCGTCTGACGTGTTCAAGCGGCTGTTGGTCTGGGAGGTGTGGGACAAGGACAAGCGCGAGGTATTGTTTATCGCTCCCTCCTGGTCGGAGGGCCCGCTGGCGCGAGAGGCCGATCCCCTGAAGCTGGAAGGCTTCTGGCCGATTCCGCGTCCGTTGATGGCCATCGAGGCGACCGACAGCCTGATTCCCGTTGAGCCATATCGGCTTTATAAGACCCAAGCGGAGGAACTGGACACCGTGACGCGGCGGATCAACGCCATCGTCAAGGTCATCAAGTGGCGCGGCATCCGGGCCGGCGGCAGCAACGACGGCGCAATGCAACGGCTGATGGACGCCAGCGACGGCGAGCTTGTTCCGGCTGAGGACGCTATCGCCTTTGCTACGCAGAATGGCTTGGATAAGTCGATCTGGATGATGCCCATTGAGCAGGCCATTGCCGTGGTGACGCAACTTTATGAGGCGCGCGAACGCATCAAGCAGACGATATACGAGATCACCGGCATCGCCGACATCCTGCGAGGCGCGACCGAAGCTCAGGAGACGGCGACCGCGCAACAGATCAAGGCGCAATGGGGATCGCTGCGCATTCAGGACTTGCAGGCCGAAGCGGCCCGGCATGCTCGTGACCTGATTCGGCTAATGGCGGAAATCATCTGCACGCGGTTCGATTGGCAAACGCTTTCCGAGATGACCCAAACGAACTTGCCGACCATGCAGCAGAAGCAGGCCATGCAGGCGATGTTGCAGCAGCAGGCGTCGGCTGCTCCGGCGCCGCAACAGGTGGCGGCATGACCGACGATCCGATGGCCATGATGGATCAGCCGACCGTCGAGGAGGTCGAGCGGATCATCCGCTCGGATGTGCTGCGCTGCTATCGCATTGATATTGAAACGGACTCCACCGTCCGGGCGGACGTCTCCCGGCAGCAGGAGAACGTCTCGCAGTTCGTGCAAGGGTTTGCTGCCTTCGTGACCGCCATCGGGCCGGCGGTCGAGGCGCGGGTAATGCCGCTCGACGTGGCGACCGACCTGCTGACCGGCTTCGCGCGCATCTTCAAGCTCGGGCGCCAGGCGGAGGATGCCCTGGAACGGCTTGGCAAGCAGGCCAAGGAACCGCGACAGCCGGCGCCGGACCCAGCGGCGCAAGCCGACGCGGCCAAGGTGCAACTGGAACAAGCCAAGCTCCAGGTTACGGCCGGAGAAAGCCAGGGCCGGCTGACGCTCGACACCGAGAAGGCCAAGGCCGACGCGGCCGTCAAGCTCAAGGAACTCGACCTCAAGGAACGCGAGCTTGTCTTGAAGGAACGGAAGATGGCTCTCGACGAACAGGCGCGCGCTCAGGAATTGGACTTGAAAAACAAGGACATGCAGCTTCGCGCCACGATGGACGTGGCGAAGCTGGAAGACGGGCAGGCGGCCCGGGCCGACCAGGGGCGCCAGGCGGAGTTGGAACGTCGCGCCAAGGGAATGCAACCCGAGACGTATGAGGAAGCCATGAAGGAAGTCGCGGCGGCCATCATGGCGATGGCCGAAGCCATGAAACAATTGGCGGAAATTCAGCAGCAGCAGTCCGAGGCAATGCTGGCGGCCATTACGGCGCCCAAAACCGTCGTGCGCGGCAAGTCTGGTCGCGTCGAGGGCGTGCGGACGGTGCTGAACTGACGTGGATCGCCGCGCCGAGCTTGAAGCAGCCTACGCGCGGATCGTCGGCGAGGTGCCGGCGGAAGCGGCGGTCCCGATTGCCGCGTTAGTAACGCCATTTGTTGCGCCGGCTTCCTCGTATGATACAGTGCTCCCGCCGCCGGCCGCTTTGGACTGGCGGGCATTGCTGGCTGACCAGGTAGCGGCCGATGCGCTTCTGGCGGTGCTGGCTGCGCTGGACGCGGAAGAGGAGGACGCGGTGCTCGCGTTGTTGATGGCGTGATGCGGTATTTCTGGGACGGAACGAAGTGGGCGGAACGCGAGCCGCCGAAGCCGAAACGCGGCCTGGTTGTCATTCCCGATCTGCCAGGTTACAAATCGCCACTCGGCACTGGCTGGATCGAGGGCCGGTATCAGCGCCGGGAAGATTTGAAGCGGCATGGATGTCGCGAAGTGGACCCGAGCGAGTTTAAGTTCGAGATGAAGAACCCGCGCTATCTGGCGCGGATGCAGCAAGGGCGCAGGCGTTAGATGCCCGACATCCGGGAAACGATGGGAGCGATTTGGGACCGCGATAACACGCCGGCACCCAAGGCGGAGCCGGTCTCCGATCCCATTGCCGCGCCATCGCCCGAAGCGGCGCCCGAGCCGGTTTCACGTGAAACGGCGCCGCCGGCTGTGGAACGCGGCTCGGATGGTCGTTTCCTGCCGAAGCAAGAGACACAGACGGTCGAGCCTGAGAAGGTTCCCGTCGCGACGGAACCCAAGGCCGAACCCGCGCCAGACAAGCCAGCCGCAGCGGCATTGCCGCCCAGCGCGCCGGCTACCTGGTCGGCCACCGCCAAAGCCGAGTGGGCCAAGCTCCCACCCGCCATTCAGCAGGAAGTGCTGAAACGGGAAGGGGACGTGTCCAAGGGCTTTGCGGAACGCGCGGAAGCCGTAAAAGCTTACGAAGCCATCGAACGCACCATCGGCGATAGGAAATCGCGGATGTTGGCGCAATACGGCAGCGTGGAGGCCGGGTTGAACGACCTGCTCCGCGCGTCGGATTTCGCCGCCGCCGATCCTGTCGGGTTCGTTAGGTGGTTCGCGCAGCAGCGCGGGGTCGACCTCGCAAAGCTGCTTCCAGCAACCAGTCCAGCGGAACCCAGCGCATCGAGCGACGATGGTTGGGTAGACCCGCGACTCGCTCAGGTTCAGCAGGAACTGAAGGCGGTAACCCAATCCATCGCCCAACGCGAGGCAGCCGAGCGCGAACAGCTCATGGCACAATTGCACGCGATGGTCGAGACGTTCAAGGCAAGTGGCAAGGCGCCGCACTTCGAGGATGTCCGGCAGGACATGGCCTCGCTGGCGCGCATTCGCCCTGAACTGACAATCGACCAGCTTTACGAGCGGTCCGTTTATGCGAACCCGACTACCCGCGAGCGCGTGCTGGCGGAGCAACGGGCGACGCAGGAAAAGATCGTGGCGGAGGCAAACGCGCGCAAGGCCGAAGAGGCCAAGCGGATGCAGCGGATCAACGTTGGCACGCGGGGCGCCACCGGCGCTTCGCCGACAACGCCGTTGAGCAAGCGGGAGACGATGGAAAGGGTCTACGACAACCTCAATTCCGGCTGAGCCTTCATCATGAAGGATCAGTCCAATGCCATCCCCCAACAGCACCTTTACGGAGATGGTCACCACCACTCTCCGCAGTCATCCGACGGAAATTGCGGATAACGTTTCGCTGCACAACGCGCTTTACAACCGGCTGAAGGCGCGCGGCAAGATCAAGCTCGTCTCCGGCGGCTACGAAATCGTCCGGCCTCTCGACTATGCCGAGAACGCCACCGTGCAGCGCTACAGCGGTTTCGATACTCTGAACATCGGCGCGTCCGATGTGCTGACCACGGCCAAATACGATTGGGTGCAAACGGCTGTCAACGTCGTGGCGTCTGGTCGTGACCTCCGCATGAATAGCGGCCGCGAGCAATTGATCGACCTGGCTGAAGCCCGGACGAACAACGCCATGCGCACAGCCGCGAACACCATGTCGGTCGATATCTACAGCACTGGCGCGCTGGCGAACCAGATGGGCGGTCTCGGCCACATTATCACGTCGGCGGGCACCGGCACGGTTGGCGGCATCGATTCCTCCACCTACTCGTTCTGGGCCAATCAGTTCCATGAAATGACCGACGCGCCGTCGAAGTCGACGATGAAGACGCACATGAACAAGCTGTGGCTCAAGACCGTGCGCAGTAACGACAAGCCGGACCTGATCGCGTCGAGCCACGACTTTTTCGGCTTCTACTGGGAGAGTTTGCAGGACTTGCAGCGCTATGCTTCGGCGGACAGCGCCACGGCCGGCTTCCAGGCGCTGAAGTATGTCACGGCGGATGTCATCTTCGACACGAACAGCAACTTCAGCACGACCGCCGAGGTGATGTATTTCATCAACACCAACTATCTGGAACTCGTTTCGCACCGCGACGCCAACTGGTCTACGATGGACGAGAAAATGTCCGTAAACCAGGATGCCGTGGTGATCCCGTTGATATGGATGGGCCAACTTGTCTGCTCCAATCGGGCGCGGCAGGGCAAACTCATCGACGAAGCGTAATCCAGGGAAGAAGGAGTTTTTCACATGGCTTACAGCATCACGGATGAGGTCGTCGGCAGTCAGCCGATTGCCACGGCCGAAACGGTGCAAAAGCACCCGTTCGGCACCATCGTGCGCGCGGTCGATTCCGACTTCGGCGAAGGTGAGTTCATCTACCTCAAGGGCGTCGCCAGCACTGGTATCGGTTCCTGGGTCACTTACAACGTCGATGACTGGACCACGACGCTGCTGGCGGCCAACGCCATCGGCCCCGTGGCTATCGCGATGTCGGCGACTGACGCAACGACCGATTATGGCTGGTACCAGATCAGCGGCAAGGCGGTCGGTCTGTGCCTGACCGGCTTTGCCGATGACGGTCTGGTATTCGCCACGGCCACCGCCGGGGCAATCGACGATGCCAGCGTTAACGGCGATCTGGTCAATCTCGCGAAGGGCGCTTCCGCCAAATTGGCAACAACGGCCGAACCGAGCGCGGCGCACTTCGAGATTCACCGGCCGTTCGTCAACGACAACAGCAACTCGGCGTAGGCGTACCGATGGACTGGGCGGCGGCAAATGCAAGAGCGACGCGTTTGCTGCCGCCACATCCTGGCTTGCCTTGGCACCGTTCCGGTGCGGATGCAAAGGTGCGGGACAACATGCGTTCGGCGCTTGAACGCAATATCCCGCTTGAAATCAGGGCGATCTATGCGCCGAACGGCGACACGCTGTCGGTGATGGCCGGCGGGCCGTCCTTGGCACGGACGTGGCGGCAGGCCGAGGGCAAGGTCATCGCGGTCAATGGCGTGCACAACTGGCTGGTTGAGCGCGGCATGGTGCCATGGGCATGCTGTTTGCTCGATGTCAATCCCGACTTGCGCGATTGGATATTGCCACGCGACGACGTGATCTACTTTGTGGCGTCCATGGCAGACCCCGAAACATTCGATCATCTGGCCGGCCGACATGTCGTGCTTTGGCATGCGTCTGGCCCAGGCGGGGTAGATGCGGTGCTGAACGAGCGGTCCGGGGATTGGCTGCTGGTCGGCGGCGGCACGACAGTCGCTTTGCGCTGTCTTAATCTGGGCTATATTCTCGGCTATCGTCGGTTTCGGTTCTTCGGCTTGGACAGCAGCTATGAGAACGGCGTGAGCCACGCATACCACCACGAAACATTGCCGACCGTGACTGTTGAGGCTGGCGGACGGGAATTCGTGACGCAGGCGGGTTTTGCTCGGCAAGTCATGGACTTTTGTTCGGTCATGGATGGCTTCACATCCGGCCGCCTGACCGGAAAGCCGGAATCGCTCGACGTGCAGGTGATCGGCGACGGCCTGTTGCCGACGCTTCTAGCGGAATTCGAACAGTCGCGTTCGCACGATGAACGCACGAACGGAGAAGGAACCATTCATGCCTGACTTGATGTCGCCCGAATACGACCCGCGCGCCAAGGTTGATATTGTCCCGGTGGAGTTCTGGGTGGATCACCGGCCGATCCATGATAGGCCGGGTGAGTTCAAGCCGGTCGAGCAGGTCAAGTGGGCGAAACGCGGGCAACCGAACCATCAGACGGTAGAGGCGATCAGCCGCGTCCGCAAGAACCCACAGCTTTGGAACGCCATCGAGCCTTACTACAAGCACTGGTTGAAGGGTCAGGAAGCGCCGACGGACGGCACGCCTCTGGAAGCCTGGGCTGGTGTCACCAAGGGGCAGGTGCAGCAACTCAAGCTGTTGTTGATCCGCACCGTCGAGGAATTGGCGCAGGTTGGCGACGGCACGATGCAGCGCATCGGCATGGGCGCGAGGACGCTGGTTGAGCGCGCCCAGGCGTTCGTCGATCACAAGCGTGGCAGCGCCGTGGTTGAGGCCGCCTTGGTATCCGAGCGCGAAAAGCGGGCGGAATTGGAGGGGGAAGTGGCGGAACTCAAGGCCATGGTCGAGGCGCTGACCCCACCTGAGAAGCGCGGGCCGGGGCGGCCGCGCAAGACGTTCGATGAGGCGGCGCCAGCATGACGCTACTGACGCTCATACAGGGCGCTTGCGACCGCATGGGCTTGGCGCGGCCGGCGGCCGTTTTCAGCAGCACGAACCAAGAAGTGCGCGAGTTGCTAGGCGTCGCGCAGGAGGAAGGATTGCAGCTTTCCCGGCGCTGCGACTGGCAGGAAATCACCAAGGAAAAGACTTTCACCTCGCTTGCGCAGGAAACGCAAACCGCGATGGTGCCGAGCGACCTGGATCGCTTCGTGGCGGAGACTTTCTGGAACCGCACCAGGCGCCGGCCTTTCCGTGGGCCGGTCACGGCGCAGGAATGGCAGCAGATCAAGGCATGGACTACTTCGCCCGTGCCTGAAATTTTTCGCCATCGCGGCAGCAACATCCTGATCCAGCCGGTGCCGACAGCCGGCCACACTTTCGCCTACGAGTATGTCTCGACGCAGTGGTGCGAAAGCTCCGGCGGCACCGATCAAAGCGCGTGGGCGGCGGATACGGACGTCGGCCTGCTGCCGGAACGCTTGATGATGCTAGGTGTTGTCTGGCGGTTCAAGGCCATGAAAAGCTTCCCCTTCGAGACCGACTATCAGGTTTATGAGAGCCAGGTTCAGCAGGCAATGCTGCGTAACAAACCGCAACGCACGCTGGACTTGGCTATGGGCGAGCGCCGGCGGATACCGGGCATTGTCGTGCAAGACGGGGATTGGGCGATCTAATGCTCGATTTGGCGCAATTGGGACGGTCGCGCGGCGGACAAGCGCAGCGCATCGCGTCATTGCCCGCGCCGGTGAAGGGGTGGAACACACGCGATGCCTTGTCGGACATGGCTATCGAGCATGCTGTAGTGCTCGACAATTGGCTTCCGGCAAACGAAAAGATCGCACTGCGCAAAGGCTATAAAAGCCACGCCACCGGCTTGTCGCCAGCGGTCGAAAGCCTGATGGAGTATGTCAGCAGCACCGGCGCCGGCAAGCTGTTCGCGGCCAGCGGCACGACGATCCATGACGTTACAAGCGCCGGCGCGGTCGGCGCGGCGGCTGTGTCCGGCCTGACCAATGCCCGTTGGCAGCACGTCAACATGGGCACGAGCGGCGGGCGGTTCTTGCTTTGCTTCAACGGCGCCGACACTCCGCGAACCTTCGATGGCACGTCCTGGGCCAATGCCGGCATGACCGGGCCGGCCATTGCGAATTGCATCTGGTGCAACACGCATCAGCGCCGCTTGTGGATCGGCGAAGAGGACAGCATGTCGGCCTGGTATGGCGGCACGAACGCCATAACAGGCGCCTTCACCGAGTTTCCGCTTTATGGCATCGCCAGGCGCGGCGGCTATCTGATGGGCATGGCCACCTGGACACGCGACAGCGGCGACGGCATGGATGACGTGGCCGTCTTTATGACCAGCGAAGGCGAAGCCATCGTCTATTCCGGCATCGACCCGGCATCCGCCTCGACGTGGGCGTTGATCGGCGTGTTCGATGTCGGCAAGCCGTTGGGCCGCCGGTTCTGGTGCAAGGCGGGCGGCGATGTCATGCTGCTGTTGCGCGACGGTTTCGTGCCGCTGTCGCGCGTGCTGCTGGCCGACCGCAGTCAGGTGTCGGCGCAGTCCATTTCCGATCAAATCAGTCCGACTTTCGCCGCCGCCGCCCGCGATCACGGCGGCAAATACGGCTGGCAACCCACCGTCTATCCGGCGGAAAACATCATCCTTGCGAACATCCCCATATCGGCCGGGCTTACGTCGCACCAATATGTCTTCAACACATTGACTGGGGCGCCCTGCCGGTTCACCGGACTGAATGCCGCATGTTGGTCGATGCTCGGAAACGACCTCTATTTCGGCCACGTCAGCGATGGGAAGGTCTACAAGGCGTTGACCGGGACGGATGACAACGACGCAAATATCCCCGGTGATGTCATGCAGGCGTTCAGTTATTTCGGCCTGGGGGGAACGATCAAGCAATTCCTGATGGCGCGACCGACGTTCTCGGCCAGCAGTGTGCCGAGCGTCGCACTGGATTTCAATGTGGACTTCAATCAGAATACCCCAGCGGCGCTTGCCAGCACGATTGGCGGTAGCGAGGGGTTGTGGGACACGGCGGTTTGGGACACGGCGGTCTGGGGGCAGGAAACGCAAATCTACGCAGCCTGGAAGTCCATTGTAGGCATCGGTCGATCCGGGGCGCTGCGGACGCGCGTGAGCGTCAAGAATATTAGCGTGGCTCTTCTGGCAACCGATATAGCTTTCACGACGGGGGCCGGCTTATGAAGCTCGCCATCGACGGCAGCGGCGCGGTAGCGCGATGGGTGGCGGCACGGCTGCCCCATGTCGGCGCTGCTGGGTTTGGCCCGAATGCTGCTATCGCCGTGGTGTCTCAAGACGAAACAATCATGGCTGGCGTGGTGTTTCACGACTGGCAGGAACTTGCCGGCACCATGCAATTGTCGTGCGCCGCCGATACGCCACGCTGGGCGACGCGACGCATCGTCAGTGCGCTTCTGGCCTATCCGTTCGTGCAGCTTGCCGTCAACAAGTGCTGGACGGCGACGGACCATGCCAATGCGCGCGCGTTGCGGTTCATCAAGGGGATCGGCTTCAAGCAGGAAGCCATCCTGCGGCACCAATTCGGCGGCAAGCATCACGCGGTCATCTGTTCGATGATGCGCGGCGAATTTCATAGGAGATATTGCGATGGGCAAGAGATCGCCCTCCCCGCCCGCGCCGCCTGATCCGGTGGCCACGGCGAGAGCGCAGTCGGCCGCCAACGTGGCCACGGCGGAAGCGCAAGCACGCCTCAACCGCATCAACGAAATCACGCCGTTCGGGACGGTTCGTTATGAGCGCAGTCCCGCTGCCGGTGGCGCGGGCGCGGTCGATCCGGCCGCCATGGCGGCCTACCGGGAAGCGCTGGCGAAATGGAACGCGGCGGGGGAACAGCGACAAGGGCCAATCGTCAACTACCGCTATGAAGACGGGCCGGGTGTGGTACAAGCGATCCCGGTTTATGGGCCGCCGCCAGCCGACACGCGCGGGCCGATGCCGGCGATGCCAACTGCGGCGGCTGGTGGGGCGGATGAGCCTTCGACCTATACGCGGCGGATCGAACTGCCGCCGGCCCAACAGCGAACCTCGGACGTTCAGAACGAGTTGGACGAGGCGCTTTCGCGGCTGGGGCTTGAGAATGTCGGCCGGGTGCGCGATGCGCAGGGGCAGCCGTTCACGCTTTCCGGCCTACCGGAAATCCTCTCGGGCGAGGCGCTGAACGCGGAACGCGGCCGGGTGGAGGGCGACCTGTTTGGCCGGCTGGAACCGATGCTCGAACGCGACCGCGCGGCACTGGAACAACGCCTCGCCAGCCAAGGCATCGCACCCGGCAGCCAGGCTTGGCGGGCCGCCATGGATGACATCGCCCGCGCCCGCAACGATGCGCGGATGGCCGTGACCGGGCGCGGCTTGTCTGAGCTTCAGGGGCTATTCGGCCTGGGCCTGTCGCGCCGGCAGCAAGGCATCACCGAAAGGGCCTACGAGCGCGCCTACCCGATCAACGAGATTGCCACCCTGCTCGGCACGGCCGGGCCGGTGCAAGGGCCGAATTTCGGCGCGGTGCCTCTGGTTGGCGTGGCGCCGACCGACGTGACCGGGCCGATTTATGCCAACTATCAGGGGCAGCTTTCCAACTACAACCAGCAGCAGCAGGCCAGGAACGCGGCATTGGGCGGGCTGTTTGGGTTGGCCGGCAGCATTGGCGGCGGCTTGGCAAGTGGATATGGGGCTAGTCTGGGAGCGCATTCGCTGGCTTCAGCGGCGCCGTTCATATTCTCCGACAGACGCCTGAAGCGCGACATCAGACGCATCGGGAACTTGATCGGATTGCCGCTCTACACTTTCCGTTATCTATGGAGCCAGACACAAACGATCGGCTTCATGGCCGATGACGTGGCGCGCGTGGCACCGCACGCGGTCCTGACAATCGGCGGCTACAAGGCCGTTAACTACAGAGCATTGGGGCTGTAGATGGCCAAATTCAATCTCGCTGCGCAGCCCGGAAGGTCGGCGTTTCTGACTGAATTGCTCCAAGACCCGCAATACCAGATGGCCATGCGGGCATACCAGCAGGGTTCGCAGACGACGCCGGTGCAGTCCGGGGGCGAGGGCTTGGCGCGTGCCCTGCAAGGCGTGGCGGGCGGCTACTTCGCCGGACAGGCGCAAGGCCGCATGAGGGATCGCGAAAAGGCCTACAGCCAGACGCTCGCCGATGCGCTGGCGGCGGGGCAACCGTGGCGCAATCCTGACACCGATCCAGAAGCCGTCGCCGGCGCGGTACTGCCGGCGCCAAATGACGGTCCGCCGGTCCCGGCCCGGCGCTACCTCACGCCGGGCGAAGTCGCGCCCGGGACCGGCGGACTGCTGGCCATGGCGCGCGTGCTGGCGGGGAACCCAGACACGGCGACGCTCGGCGTCCAGTTGCAAATCAAAGACATCGAGAACAAGCAGAAGCTCCAATCGCAATACGCGCTTGAGGGCTTCAAGCACGGCTTGGGAATGACGAAGACGGTCGAACAGCGCGCTTATGAACGCAGCCCCGAATATTTGGCGTTCCTCGCGCGAAAGGCAGGAGCAAGCCGTGAACCGCTCGGCGATCGCATGGCGCTGGCACAAGCCGGCAGACCTCAAACGAACATCGAAGTGAAAGGCGAGCAGGAAGGCCTGAAGGCAGCCTGGAAAAATACGGCCGACATGTGGAAGAGCGCGCAAGAGGCTGCCTTCAATGCGCAGAAAAACGAACTTGTTTACCGCCGGATGGAACAGTCAATGCAGAAGTTCCGCCCCGGAGTCACCGCCGACTACCGCCTGGGTATGCAGGCGATTGCGCGTGACGTCTTCGGTCTCAAGGTCGATGGCGTAGGAGAGGGTGAGCTGTTTCAGGCCGTTGGCAAGCGGCTTGAATTGCTTGCCACGCCACGCGGGCAGGGTCAAATCACGGAAAATGAGCGGACGATCATTCGCGGAACCATCCCGAATATATCGAAGACGCCAGAGGGTGTTGTTGCCATCCTGGGGGCACTGCGCGAACTCGATAAGTTCGACATGGCTTACGCGCGGATATTCACCGAAAGTGCGCGCCGGAACCAAGGATCGCCCAACCCGGTTGAGGTGGCTGAAGGTCTGGAGAAGCTTGGCTCGCCGCCAATGCCAGCGTTCGCGATGAGGTTGGGCGGCACTAGCGGATTAACTCCGGAGGAAGAGGCGGAATACAACACGCTTTTGCAGAGGCTCCGCAGATGACACCGCGCGAAAGACTGGAAATATTGCGGCGCTTGGATGAGTTGGAACAGAAGCGCCGTGGTCAAACATCGGCGGACTTCGCAGCGCAGGCCGCTGGCATGTCACCTGTGGATTTAAGTATCGCCCGGTCGAAAAACGATGCCTTCGGCGACTACCTTCGCGCACAAGCCACGCAGCCGAAGAGTGGCGAGACGCCAGAACAGACGAGCGTCCGGCAATACGGGACCATGGCGCCAGCCGCGCCTGGCCCGGGCGAGGGCATGGCGCGCGCTTTTTTGCAGGGCGCCACCTTCGGCGCGGGGGACGAGATAGTGGCGGCGGGCGCCGCCGGGCTTAACGCGCTTTTCGGGCGTGACCCCAAGCAATCGCTCGGCAGCCTCTATGACGCCTATCTCGGGAGTGAACGGGATAAACTGAGGGCCTTCCAGAAAGACAGTCCGGTGCGCGGCTATATCAGCGAAATCGCCGGCGCCATTCCGACCGCTATCGCGACCGCGCCTGCCGCCATGCCGGCTTCGCTTGTGGGGCGCGCAATCGTCGGTGGGGCTATCGGTGGGGCGCAAGGCGGGTCTTACGGCTACCTCAGTGGCGAGGGCGACGCGGAGAAGCGGGCGAGAGCCAGTATCCCAGGCGCTGCTCTGGGCAGTGCGATAGGCGCGGGGGCGCCCCTTGCCGGCGCCGCCTATCGCAATCTCATCGAACAGATCAATTCATGGCGCGGTGCCAGTGCTCTTGGCATGCCACGTGCGGCGGCCAGCATACTTCGGCGGGCGGCCGACGCCGACGAGGCCTTGGGTTCACAAGGGCGCCAGGCAGTCGCTCGTGGCGGGCCGGACGCCATGCTGGTGGATGCCGGCCCGAATATGCGGGGAATACTTGACACCGCGATCCAACGCAGCGGGCCGGCGGGCGCGCAAGCGGCGCGTGCCGTTGAAGGTCGCGCCACGACGGCGGCGGGGAATATTACGCGAGCTCTTGACGACGCCTTCGGGGCGCCGAGGGGCGTCAAGGCGACAGAAACCGCATTGCGTATCGGCACGGCAAGCGGCAGGCGTGCCGCCTACGATGCCGCCTATGCCGCACCCATCGACTACTCGGGCGCCGTCGGCCGGCAGATCGAAGCTGTCGTTAAGCAGCGCGTGCCCATGGCAGCGATCGCCCGTGCGAATGCTTTGATGCGTGTCGATGGGGATAGGTCGGCGCAAATCCTGGCGCGGGTCGGCCCGGATGGCGCTGTGACCTATTCCCGACTGCCGGACGTGCGGCAACTCGACTACATCGCCAGGGCCTTGCAGGATGTGGCGGACCGCGCCAGCGGCCAGGGGAAACTCGGCGGGACTACCGATTTGGGCCGGGCCTACGCGTCGCTGAGGCGGGAACTTCGCGGCCTGATGAGGCAGGCCGTCCCCGAATACGGCACGGCACTGGATACGGCGGCCGACCCGATTTCCAAGCGGAACGCGCTCAGACTGGGCGTGCGCGCCCTATCCGCGCGTGTGACGCGCGACGAACTAGCGGAAGAAGTTGCCGGCATGTCGGCTGCCGAACTTCAGTATGTCGGGCAAGGCATCCGGTCGCAGCTTGACGACGCCATGGCGAACGTCAAGCGCGCCATGTCTGACCCGAATATGGATGCACGCGAAGCGGTCCAGGGTATCCGGATGCTGACGACCAGGGCGAGCCGAGACAAGGTCGCCACCGTGCTCGGGGAGCAGAGGGCCGATACCCTGTTTGATGCGGTGGAACAGTCGATAGGCGCCTTCGAGCTTCGTGCTGGCGTTGCGCGCAATTCCGCTACCTTCGCGCGCACGAACCTGGACGAGGCCATACGCAAGCAAACGGATGAGGGCATTTTTAATGCTCTTCGCAGCGGCCAGCCACTACAGGCAGGCCAACGGGTGATGCAGGCGCTTGGCGGCCGGACGGCATCCGAGAAAGAGCGGATCGCTGATGAGACATATAGCGCCCTGGCGGAAGCGCTGACGGGGCCTCGTGGCCCGAATGCGCTCGCGCAACTTCAGATCATGCAGAGGTTGCAGGCAATGCAGGGGCCGACCGTCCAGAATGCCAGAAGGTTGACGGAATTGGCGGAACTGCTCGCGCGCAGGAATGTGGGCGTTACCGGGCCGGCGGTCCAGGGGCTACGGCGTGAATAACCAAGCACCACAGCCGGCTATGACGAGCGGCACAAGCATGGCCAAGGCTACGGAGATGGGCGCGCCTTCATCCGCGCCGATCTTGCACGCCTTCGCCATGCCCCATAGGAACATGACAGTCAGCAGGTTGGCGCTGAGGATGGCGGCGACGAGAACGGCGAAGTCTGATGGCATCAGCGTCACATTAGCACAAGGGGCGCGCAATGGCTCGTAACGGTTCCGGGGTCATGTCGGTCCCTTATCCTGATTTCACGTCCGGCACAACCATAGTCTCGCAACAGGTGGATGACAACTTCGCCACCATCGTCGCGGAACTGACGAACAGTCTCGCGGCGGATGGCCAGACCACGCCGACCGCGAATATCCCGCTCGGGGGATTTAAGATCACCAACCTGGGCGCGCCCACGGCGACGACCGACGCGGTGCGGCTGGCGGCTATCGAGGGCGGGCACACTTCGACTACCGGCGCCACCGGCTTGACACTGGTTAACACCAGCAGCCGCTCGCAGACGCTTGTGAGCACGGCGGCATCGCAAGCCATCGTTCTGCCGGACGCGACAACGCTGACGCTCGGCCACGCTTTCCTGATCCGCAACGGCGGCACCACAAGCAGCCATCATATGTTCACCTTGAAGGCATCCGGCGGCGGCGCGCTGGTCGATATCTATAAGGGCGTCAGCATCGTGGCGCGGCTTGAGGCGCAAGCCAGCGCCGCCGGGACGTGGGCCTTGCAGATGTTCGGCGAGGTGGACGCCAGTGGTGCCGAGAAGGCGAGATCAGCTTTCCTCGCCTGGAACAGCGCGGGGCAGAGCAATATCACGACAGGCGGCGATGTGGTGGTGGCGTTCAACCAGGAGATCTACGACCAGAACTCGGACTACAACACCAGCACGTATACCTTCACGGCGCCGGTAACGGGCATCTACCACTTCGATCTGGCTGTGTTGCTGGTCGATGTTGATACGGCGATGACGCAACTTGTAGTTGGCCTCGACGCTAGTAATCGGGATGTCGAGATCAACCTCTATCCGGCCGACTTCACGGCCGACAGCCCAACGACAGTGACCTTCGGGTGTGATGTGGACATGGACGCCGCCGACACGATCAAGGCGTTCGTCAACGTGACTGGTGGCGCGAACCAAGTGGACATCTCGTCTACCGGCGCACTCGTGCTCAACAGCTACTTTTCCGGCCACTTGGTGACCTGACATGGCGCGCACATTGACAGCAAGCGAGGCGGCGATCCTGAACTTCGCGGTGCCGGACGCGCAAGCATGGTTCGATCATGCTGTGGCCGAGTTTGGCGAGCCGCGCGGCGAAGCGGCGCTCGCGGCCAAGCTGGCCAAGTGGCGTCCGGCATACGATCATGCAGTCGCCACGCTTGGCGCGGCATACAAGACCCGGGCTGAACGTCGGGCCAATCATCGCGTGACGAACATCGCCATGGCCGAGGCGAAGCGACGGGGGCCGCCCGCATGACCGCTGCCCTGCTGGTCGGATATCTCATGATACAGCAGGGCGTGTTTTGCGGGTCGGCAAAGACAATAGCGGAGTCCTTGCGGCACGCGCGGGAGATGGTGGTGGGGCAAGGGTTCAGTCAGGTACGTGGGGCGCTTCTGCAATTGTGGGCATCGCCGGCCGGCGGATGGACCGTGATTGCCGTGCTGCCAGACGGCCGCGCCTGTCTGATCGACGCGGGCATCGGCTGGGAGCCGGCGCCAGTGCTTGAGAAAGAGGGGTGAGCCATGACGCATTGGGATGGTCGGGAGCGCCGCAACGGCGGCCACTTCGACCACGGCGCGATCATGGAGCGCTTGCGCGGACTTGAGGACAAGCTCGACGAGTTCATCAAGGCGGCGACGGAGCGGGGCGAGCGGAACGTCCGTAATATGGAAACGTTGCAGGAAAAGATCACTCACCTGGAAATCTCGGCCGCTGGGCAGAAGACCGGACAGCAGGTCTTGATATGGGGCGCCGGCATAATGGTCGTCATCATCGGCGCCGTGGTTTGGCTGATGGATCGACTGACACTGATGCAGAGGATCGGCGGGTAATGCCAGGCATCTTCGATCGGCAGCCTAGCCTGATGGCCGACGTTCTGTCGCGACAGCATGCGACGGCGCGGCGCCAGCCGAACGCGCTGGCGTCCGTGTTGCAAGGACTGGGCATGGAAGTGTCGAACAAAGCCCAGCTAGGCATTGGCGGAGCGCTGTCGGACGTTCTGGCGCACGGGCCGGGCTTGCTGCGTGAGGGCGCCGGCATGGCGACGGATTGGGCGAGGAATAACCCAGGCGATGCACTTGCCTTGGCGGTATCACCAATCCCCTTTTTTGGTAATATCGCCGGCGTGGCGAATGATATCAGGCACTACATATCCGACCCGGAAAGTCGGAATTGGCTTAATTATGGCCTGACGGCACTAGGTGCATTGCCGGTGGGTTCGGCCGCCAAGACGGCGGTTGGAACGGCTTTGACGAAGGCGGTCAAGCCAGCACAAGACGACATTGCGAAGCTGATCGGCAAACGTGCATTTGCCGCCGGAACTCATGCTAAGATAGTCGGCGCGGAGCGGATCGGCAAGGATAGCCTCGATGTTCTACTGGAGGCAGCGGACGGCAGCCGCTTTAAGGCGGTCAGCGGCTTTGTGTCGCCGATAGACAATCTCGATGTAAAGGCCGATTGGGGGCGGTATGTCCGAGTCTCCAAGCCAGAGAAAATTTCCATAAATCCATTGCGCGGCGCGCAAGAGCGGATCGAGAAATACGCCAAGGCTGCGGGTCTTGAAGTGGAAGACCTGCATGGATCGTCTTCATCCGGCAGCAGATACCTAACAATCGTGGAGCCTCTTACCGACGCCATGTCGGACGCGGGGCAAACGCCACGCAGCATCAAGGTCCGAATTAGCGATCACCAATTGCCGCCGTCGCATGGGCAATGGAGCGGCTGGGCGGACTTCGAGGTCGGTGTGCACCAAGACGCGAATGGCGATTGGGTGGACGCGCTGATGTATGCTTACAAGAAACTTGGCGTGGAGCCGCCGGCAAGCCTGAAGTCAACGCTGGGCAAACGCGAAAAATGAAAGTCACCATCGACGACGTTGAAACACTGACGGGCACGATCTGGAATGCCAGGCATCTTCGATCGGCAGCCTAGCCTGATGGCCGACGTTCTGTCGCGACAGCATGCGACGGCGCGGCGCCAGCCGAACGCGCTGGCGTCCGTGTTGCAAGGACTGGGCATGGAAGTGTCGAACAAAGCCCAGCTAGGCATTGGCGGAGCGCTGTCGGACGTTCTGGCGCACGGGCCGGGCTTGCTGCGTGAGGGCGCCGGCATGGTAGCCGATTGGGCGCGCGAGAACCCTGGGGACGCACTATCCTTGGCACTGTCGCCGATCCCGGTGGTCGGCGATGCCGTCGGCCTGGCGAACGATTTGCGGCATTACGTCACTGACCCCGAAAGCCGGAATTGGCTCAACTACGGGCTGACGGCGCTGAGCGCGCTCCCGCTTGTCCCGGCGGCTGGGACGGCGGCCAAAGGCATCCGTGCCTACCATGGCAGCCCGCACGATTTCCCAGCGGAGCGCTTAGTGCGGATGCCAGATGGATCGACGCAATACATCGCTGGCGTCCCTGATGCGCTTCCAGACGTTCCGGCTGACGCAACTGTTATCAGGGATTTCCCTCTAGGTCGGTTCCGCGACGATAAGATCGGCACGGGCGAGGGTGCGCAATCATTTGGTCATGGTCATTACACGGCAGAGGCAGAAAGAGTCGGGCGGAGCTATCGCGAGAACCTAGCAGGCAAGCCGCAGCCGCCCGCCATTCAGTATGGCGGGGTTGATGCGTTCTCGAGTTACAACACAATTCCTGATGACGTTAAGAGCGGGTTGCTAGAGCTTCATATGCGGTTGAGTCCCTATAAAGACCCATCCAGCAAGGCGATTTTGGACCGCACTCACAGCGACTTGATAAAAACCGTAAAAAACTTTGAGTCGGGTGCAATCCCTATGAACACCCGCGACTACGAAAATGCCAAGGCGGCGTTGCGTGTCATAAAAGACCCGGCATTCGGAGTTCGCGGCGCAACTAACCCTGGCCGCATGTATGAGGTGAACATCAAGGCCGACCCGGAGCACTTCCTCGATTGGGACAAGCCGCTCCCGATGGACCATCCACTGCGTGAGCGTTTAGCTGAACATGGCATGAAGGCGAGCGGTTCCACTTGGGCGCCAGCTAGAAATGTTGGCAAGGATGCTTTTTTGGCCGCCCGAAACCCAGAGATGACAGGCCAAGGGGTTTACTATCAGTTAAGTAAAATATTCGAGACTTCCGACGACGCATGGCAGTCGCTCGGGAAAACGCCGAATGATGTTGTTAACACCAAAGCAGCGGCAGCCGAAAGTATGAAGAATGCCGGCATCCCCGGCATCCGCTATCTAGATCAAAGTTCCCGCGCCGCTGGCGAAGGCACCAGCAACTATGTCGTTTTCGATCCAGAGATTATCGAAATCATTAGGAAGTATGGGTTGTTGCCGGCCATGCTTGGTGGCGGCGCTGCGGCCGGACTGCTTGGCGGCATGGGCGAAGCTGAGGCAGAACCACGCAAATGAAAGTCACCATCGACGACGTTGAAACACTGGCGCGCACGATCTGGGGCGAGGCGCGTGGCGAAACGCAGCAGGGCCGCGAGGCCGTGGCATGGGTCGTGCGGAACCGGCTGACGCATCCGAAGAACAAGGACGGGAAGCTCTATGGCGGAAACATCAACGCCATTTGCGGCAAGCCTCGCCAATTCTCGTGCTGGAACCTCAATGATCCGAACAGGAACAAGTGCGATACGGTGAGCCTGGAAGACAAGACCTTCCGGCAATGCCTGGTAGCGGCGCTGGTGGTGCTCGACAGCCCAGCGCATCTCGACCCGACCTTCGGGGCGACGCATTATAAGCGTATCGGTCATCCGGCGCGTTGGGCGGAAGGAAAGGA
>Ga0194132_10004888_pt1 | contig 22392 bp, 16 predicted proteins | sample TA2KigOf80mmetaG_FD_148612 | JGI IMG/M metagenome (GOLD analysis project Ga0194132, IMG submission 148612) | Freshwater microbial communities from Lake Tanganyika, Tanzania - TA2015054 Kigoma Offshore 80m | ecosystem: Environmental > Aquatic > Freshwater > Lake | place: Tanzania: Lake... | reverse complement strand
TGAACATTTACAAATGGGATAGGCCGCTCACGGGATAAGTGCGTGCAGCGGAAGCCTAAAACGGCGAAAAACACCGAATTAAACATCGAAAGCGCCTTCGGCCTGATGAAATCAGCATTCATTTCGCCTAATCGGCATCATCGCTTTCCTCGGGCGCACCTTTTACCTACTTGATCAGCGTATCCCTTATTCAGACTCGCGCACCTTGACCAGCGCGACATCGATGCCATTTTGCTTTAACACATCGCGCACGCGATTCAATTCGTCCATATCACCATAGGGCCCCACCCGCACGCGATGCCAAATGCCTTTGTCCGCGAGGTTGCGCGTTTGAATCGCCGATTCCAGCCCGAGAAGCGCCAAGCGTGCCCTGAGCGACTCCGCCTCGCCCATGCTTTGGAAGGACCCGGTCTGCAGGAAAAACGTATCGCGCACCACCGGCGTTGACTTTTTCTCGGGGGCGGTTGTGACATCTTTGGCAGGCGCGGGCGCCTCGGCGGCGGGTTTGGCGCTATCCGCTTCTGCCGCGGTTGGCGCCTGCGGTTGCTGTGCCGCCGGTTGCGGCGGCGCGGGCTTGGGCGCGGGTTTGGTGGCGTAGGGCTGCGCGGTTTTGGGCGCGCCCGCTTTTTCCTGGAACGGCCGCGGCAGTTTGTTGATGTACCAGGCGACCACCAGGGCGATCATCAGCCCGGTGATCAAGCCTAACAAAAAGCCGAGGAAGGTGGAACCGCCGCACCGTGCGCGGCTTCTTTCGCTTTTTTGCGATGTTTTTGCCATGAGGTTATCTTACATTTTTTCGGGTGCGCAAACACCCAACAGCGCCAGCCCATTCGCCAGCACTTGTTTTACCGCTGCCGCCAGCGCGAGCCGCGCATGGCGCAGCTTTTCGTCATCGACGATAAAGCGCGTGCTGTTGTAATAGCTGTGAAACAGCCCCGCCACGTCCTTTAAATAAAACGCGATCAAATGCGGCGACATTTCGCGTGCGGCATTGGCCACCACCTCGGGGAACTCGGCGAGTTTTTGCATGAGCTCCAACTCGGCATCCGATTCCAGCGGCGCGGGGTCGGCATCGGTAAGTTCGGCCGCATTGCCGCCCCATTGCGCAAACACGCTGCACACCCGCGCGTGCGCGTACTGAATGTAATAAACCGGGTTTTCGTTGGTGCGGGATTTCGCCAGGTCGAGATCGAAATCGAGATGCTGGTCGCTTTTACGCAGCACGTAAAAAAAGCGCGTGGCGTCGTTGCCCACTTCGCCGCGCAGTTCGCGCAGGGTGACAAATTCGCCGGCGCGCGTGGACATCGACACCATTTCGCCGTGGCGATACAACACCGCGAACTGCACGATGGCGACGGTGAGTTTATCCGCATCGAGCCCCAAGGCCGTTAACGCGCCCTTCACCCGCGGGATGTAACCGTGATGATCCGCGCCCCAGATGTTGATGATGCGGTCAAAACCGCGCTCGTATTTGTTCAGGTGGTAGGCGATGTCCGAGGCGAAGTATGTGTAAAGGCCGTTCTCGCGCTGCACCACGCGGTCTTTGTCGTCGCCAAACTGCGTCGAGCGAAACCACTTGGCGCCGTCTTGCACATAAAGGTGGCCGCGTTTTTCCAGTTCGGACACCGCGCGCGCGACCAGCCCGGTGTTGAACAACGAGCGCTCGGAAAACCATTGATCGTAGATGACACCGAATTCGGTCAAATCATCGCGGCAGTCTTCGAGCTGTACCGACAGCGCGTGTTGATGCACCGTTTCGTAATCGGGCCCGAGCAGGGTTTTGGCGCGCCCGATCAGCCCATCGAGATGATCTTCGGCGGCGGCCTTGGCCGCGGCATCCGCGCGTTCGGGCGCGGGTATCGGCGGCACCTCGCGCAGCACTTCGGGCGCGCCGTGCACGAACTTCACGCCGTGCGCATCGCGCAACTCGCGCGCCATGTCTTTCACATAATCGCCCTGATAAGCGTTGCGCGGAAACGCTATCGCGACGCCGTGTAGTTCAAGATAACGCAGCCACGTCGACAGCGCGAGAATGTCCATCTGCCGTCCGGCGTCGTTGACGTAATACTCGCGCGCGACCTCGCAGCCCGCGGCGTCGAGCACGTTGGCGAGGCTCGCGCCGTAGGCCGCGCCGCGCCCATGGCCCACGTGCAGCGGCCCGGTGGGGTTGGCGGAGACGAACTCGACTTGGATTTTCTGTTTCGTCGGACTCCCCTTGCCGAATCTTGTGCCTACACTAAGTATTTGATTTAAAACAACTTTTTTTTGGATCGCCAGGAGGAAGAAATTAATGAATCCGGCACCCGCGACTTCCACTTTGGCGATCAGGGGTGATGTGGGCAACGCCGCCACCAGCTTTTGCGCGATGTCGCGCGGCTTGGCGCGCAGCGTCTTGGCGAGCTGCATGGCGACGTTGCAGGAAAAATCGCCGTGCGCGCTTTGCTTGGGGCGCTCGAGCGTGATGGCAGCGCCGGCGGCTTCCGGCGCCGCGCTTTTGAGGGCGGATGCGATCAGCTCGGTGATGGCTGCTTTGGGGTCCGTGATGGTCGGGGTGCTCATGCGTTGGGGTTGCGCTTTGACCGGCAATCGGCGCAAAAAATCCTTTAAAAACAAACCATTCTACCATTTTAACAACCATTCGTGCTGATGCTGAGTGTGTCGGCGCAACGAAGCACGAACGCACTTTTTCAGGCCGCTAGAGCTCCAGCGGATCGACATCGATCGACCAGCGCGCCGTACTCGCGCGTTTGTCGCTCAACCGCGCGCGCCACGCCGCCAGAAAACGCTGCAAGCGCTGGCGATTACTCGCTTGCACTAGCAACTGCGCGCGCTCGCGCCCGGCAAGGCGTGTCATGCCGGCGGGCACTGGCTCGTAGATGGTGATGCCTTCATTGAACGACTTCGCAATCGCCGCGGCGCGGGTTAGCCACTGCATTGCCGCGTCGAGTTTGGCCGCTTCCGCGCGCAACAGCGCTTGATATTGAAACGGCGGAAAGCCCGCTGCGCGGCGCTCGTTTAACAAGTCATCAACGAAGCTGGGGAAGTTTTGATTGCGCAGCGCCGCATACAAGGGATGATCGGGAAAATCGGTTTGAATCAGCACGTCACCTGGCGTATTCGCGCGCCCGGCGCGGCCCGCCACTTGCGTGAGCAGCGCGTAGAGCCGCTCCGGCGCGCGAAAGTCGGTGCTGTAGAGCAGGCTGTCGGCGTTCAACACACCGACCAGCGACAAATTCGGGAAGTCGTGGCCCTTGGCCAGAATTTGCGTGCCCACCAGAATATCCACTTCGCGCGCTTCGATTTGGTCGCGCATGCCGCGCCACGCATCGCGCCGGCGCGTGCTATCGCGGTCGATGCGCAGCACGCGCGCCTGCGGGAATTGCGCGGCGAGGGCGGCTTCGATGCGCTGCGTGCCCTGCCCCACGGGTGATAAATCGGCATTGCCGCAATCGGGGCAGGCGAGCGGCACCGGCGCTTGGTGGCCGCAGTGGTGGCAGTGCAGCCGGCGGTCTTTTAAATGCAGCACCAGCTTGGCAGTACAGCGATGGCAATTCGACAACCACGCGCACTCGTGGCACATCAGCACCGGTGCGTAGCCGCGCCGGTTGATAAAAATCAGCACTTGCTCGCGCGCTTCGATGCGGCGCGTAATGGCTGCGATCAACGCCGGCGCCAGGCCATCCTGCAGCCGCTCGTTACGCGTGTTCACGCACACGATGCGCGGCACGGTGTTGTTGATGCGGTTGGGCAGACGCGTGAGTTGATAACGTCCGCTCGCCGCGTTGTGCCAGGTTTCCAAAGCGGGGGTCGCCGAGCCCAGCACAATCGGCACCCCGCGCTGGCGCGCGCGCACCACCGCCAGATCGCGCGCCGAGTAGCGAAAGCCTTCGCTTTGTTTGAAAGAAGCGTCGTGTTCTTCATCGACCACGATCAAACCGAGTGCCGGCAGCGGGGCGAACACTGCCAGCCGCGTGCCGAGCACGATGCGCGCCGCGCCCGACTGCGCGGCGACCCAGTGCGTGAGGCGCTCGGTTTCGTTAAGCCCGCTGTGCAGGCTGACCACCGGCACTTGCGGAAAACGCGCGCACACGCTGGCGTGCAACTGCGGCGTCAACGAGATTTCCGGCACCAGCAACAGCGCCTGGCGCCCGCGCGCGAGCACGGCATCGATCACGCGCAAATACACTTCGGTTTTGCCGCTGCCGGTGACGCCGAGCAGCAAATGCGGCTTGAAGCCGTCAAGATCGTCAGTGAGCGCGGCTACCGCTGCCGTTTGATCGGCCGTGAGTTCAGGCCCATAGATCGGCGGCGCGGGTTGTTCGGCCGTGGGCGCGGCCGCTGTGAGTGTGCCCTCACGTTGCTCGACCAAGCCCGCCGCGATGAGTTGCCGCAGCGCTTGTTTTTCGCTGGCCACGAGCGCGCCAACCGCGACCGAGTCGAGTTCTTTGCTGGCTTGAAACAGCTCCAGCACGCGCCGTTTGGTGAGCGCTCGCTTAGGCATTTCATCAACGCTGATTTGAGCGCCGTGCGCGGTCAGAGCGTAATGCGTGAGCGCCTTCGCGGGTTGCCGCCGTACCTCGCGCAGCGCCGCCGGCAGCGCGCTTAACACCACCGCGCCGAGGGGATGCTGGTAGTACTCCGCGGCAAATCGCATCAGCGCGATATCTTGCGCGGCGAATGCAGGCGCCGCGCGCAACACGCGCGTCACCGCTTTTAAGCGCGCAGGCGCGACGTTACTTTGGTCGGCGACTTCAAGCACCACGCCGATGGCATTGCGTCTGCCAAATGGTGCTAGCACTCGCTTACCGACATCCGCATCGGTGGCATCGTCGCAGCGGTAGTCGAACAACGTGTCCAGCGGCACGTCGAAACCGACGCGGACGATTTTCATTTGAGTTTCAGAGCGCGACGCTACGAGTTAGCGCGATTTTTTCACAACGTGATTAGCAATGGTTCGCAACTGCTTGGCCAGACTGGGAATTTCGGTCGCCCTCAGGCCTGTGGATAATTCTGTTGATGATTACTTTTTGAGCAGCGTCAAAAGAAATTCCGGCGATTCAGTGAGTTAGCGCCCCAAACCGACCCCGAGAAAATAATGAATAAAATCAAATACTTACAAAATTACACTATTTTGACAGGCACTTACCACCCGCTAGTGCCAAAAAGGTAAGCATCTGTGTATAGCTTGTGCCTACTCACTATCACGTGGCTGCGTGGTAACGCGGACTCAGCTCATGCACGGCATCGACCAATACGCCTACGTTTTCGGGCGGTGTGTGCTGTGACACGCCGTGGCCGAGATTAAACACGTGGCCACTCCCTGTTCCAAACGAGGTGAGCACACGCTCTACTTGCGCACGGATGGCCTGCGGCTCGGCGAACAGCGCCATCGGGTCGAGATTGCCTTGCAACGCGACTTGGTTGCCCACCCGTGCGCGCGCCGCCCCGATATCGCACGTCCAATCAAGGCCTATCGCGTCGCAGCCGATCGCCGCGATGTCTTCCAGCCACAAGCCGCCGCCCTTGGTGAACACGATGTTCGGTACGCGCCGCCCGTCGCGCTGGCGGATTAAGCCCGCGACGATGTGTTGCAGGTATTGCAGCGAAAATTCCTTGTACGCCGCGGCGGCCAGCGAACCGCCCCAGGTGTCGAATATCATCACCGCCTGCGCGCCGGCCTCGATTTGCGCGTTCAAGTAAGCGGTTACTGCGCGCGCATTGATGTCGAGCAGGTGGTGCAACAGATCGGGCTGCTCGTAGAGCATGGTCTTGATGGTGCGGAAATCCTCATTCGGCCCGCCCTCGACCATGTAACACGCCAGCGTGTAGGGGCTGCCGGAAAATCCGATCAGCGGCAACTCCCCGGCTAGCGCGTGGCGGATTTGCGCCACTGCGTCGAGCACATAACCCAAATGTTCAGCAGGGTCAGGCACGGTGAGATTGCGGATTTCCCATTCCTCGCGCAGCGGCCGCTCGAACTTGGGGCCTTCGCCTTCGGCGAAATAAAGGCCCAGCCCCATCGCATCGGGGATGGTGAGGATGTCCGAAAACAAAATCGCCGCATCCAGATTAAAGCGGGCCAGCGGCTGCAGCGTGACTTCGGTGGCGTAGTTGGGGTTTTTGGCGAGTCCCAAAAAACTGCCGGCACGTTTGCGGGTCTGGTTGTACTCCGGCAAATAGCGGCCCGCCTGGCGCATGATCCACACCGGGGTGTGGGGGGTGGGCTGGCGCAGGAGGGCGCGTAAAAAGGTATCGTTCTTGAGAGCGGACATCTGCTAGACCCGTCGGCTGGAACCCAGTTCGTTCCATTGTGCGTAGCACCTAATTTGCGCTAAGCGTTACGCCTAGCGCGGGTTACAACCTGGATTCTGGCTTTCGCCAGAATGACGATTTCTGATTTGCGACGTTATCGCGGCAAATCCGACGATCCCACAAGAAACTCATCCACCGCCCGCGCACACTGCCGCCCCTCGCGTATCGCCCACACCACCAGCGACTGCCCACGGCGCATATCCCCCGCCGCGAACACTTTGGCGACGGAAGTTTTGTGGCTGTCGGTGTCGGCCTTAACGTTGCTGCGTTGATCTTTCTCAACGCCCAGTTGTTCGAGCAAACCTTTTTGCGTCGGGCCCAAAAAGCCCATGGCGAGCAGCACCAGGTCGGCGGGGATTTCCTGCTCAGTGCCGGGCACTTCACTCATCTTGCCGCCTTCCCACTTAAGCCGCACGTACTTCAGCGCTTTGATTTTGCCGCTCAGGTCACCTTCACCGCCGATGAAAGCTTTGGTGCCGATCGACCAATCGCGCTGCGCGCCTTCTTCGTGCGACGACGAGGTGCGCAGCCGTGTCGGCCAGTACGGCCACACGGGATTGCGCAGCGGATCGTCGGGTTTGCCCAGCAACTCGAACTGCGTGATCGATTTCGCGCCGTGACGGTTCGACGTGCCCACGCAGTCGGAGCCGGTGTCGCCACCGCCGATTACCACCACGTGCTTACCGGTGGCCATGATCTGATTGGTGATCTTGTCGCCGGCGACGACCTTGTTTTGCTGCGGCAAAAACTCCATCGCGAAGTGCACACCGGCAAGTTCGCGCCCCGGCACCGGTAAATCGCGCGGGGTTTCAGCGCCGCCGGCGAGCACCACCGCGTCGTATTCTTCCAGCAGCTTTTTCGCCGGGACAAACACGCCGACGTTTTGATTGGTGCGGAACTCAACGCCCTCTGCCTTCATCTGCTCGATGCGGCGGTCGATGAAGTGCTTTTCCATTTTGAAATCGGGGATGCCATAACGCAGCAAGCCGCCGATGCGATCGTTCTTCTCATACAGCACGACATCGTGCCCGGCGCGCGCCAGTTGTTGCGCGCACGCTAAGCCCGCCGGGCCGGAACCGATCACCGCCACGCGTTTTCCCGTTTTGACTTTGGGTATCTGCGGCGTAACCCAGCCGTTTTCCCACGCCTTGTCGATAATCGCGTGTTCGATCGACTTGATGCCGACCGGATCGGCGTTGATGCGCAGCGTGCACGCTTCCTCGCACGGCGCGGGGCACACGCGGCCGGTGAATTCGGGAAAATTATTGGTCGAGTGCAGGGTGTCGATCGCCGCGCGCCAATCCTGCTTGTAAACGAGATCGTTCCAATCGGGAATGATGTTGTTGATCGGGCAGCCGCTCATGCAAAACGGCGTGCCGCAATCCATGCAGCGCGCGCCTTGCTGCCCCGCTTGCTCGTCGCTCAAATGGCCGACGAACTCGCGGTAATGCTTTACCCGTGTGCCCTTGTCTTCGGCGGCTTCCGTCAGCCGCTCGTACTCCATGAATCCGGTTACTTTGCCCATTTACGTAAGTATTTGATTTAATTGAGTATTTTCTAAGCTACCTTGCGATGGTTGGCGGCCATCTCAGCCAACGCCCGCCGATACTCATTCGGGAACACCTTAACAAACTTCACGCGCTCTTTCGCCCAATTGTCGAGGATCGCTTTGCCGCGCGCGCTGCCGGTGTGCTCGACATGCGCCTCGATCATGTGACGCAACAGCGATTCATCCGTCAACGCGCGATGCCAAAATTCGCGCGGCACCTTGGCCTCTTGTTCCTTTTCGGTGAGCACGGCCTCAAGCTTCACCATCGCGGTATTGCAGCGCGACTCAAACGTGCCGTCCTCATCATAGACATACGCAATGCCGCCGGACATGCCCGCGGCGAAGTTGCGCCCGGTGCCGCCCAACACCACGACCGTGCCGCCGGTCATGTATTCGCAGCCGTGGTCGCCCACGCCTTCCACCACCGCGTGCGCGCCGGAGTTGCGCACCGCAAAGCGCTCGCCGGCGACGCCACGGAAATACGCCTCGCCTTCGATGGCGCCGTAGAGCACGACGTTGCCGGTGATGATGTTGGCGGCCGCATCGCCCTTGAACTTGGGCGAAGGCTGCACGCAAATGCGCCCGCCGGAAAGACCTTTGCCGCAGTAATCGTTGGTGTCGCCGATCAAATCGAGCGTCACGCCGCGCGCCAAAAACGCACCGAAACTTTGCCCGGCGGAGCCGGCGAAACGCACGTGGATGGTGTTGTCCGGCAGCCCCGCGTGTTGATACCGCTTGGCGATTTCATTGGACAAAATCGTGCCGACGGTGCGATTGATGTTGCGGATCGGCATGTCGATGGCGACTTTTTCGCGGCGTTCCAACGCGGGTTGCGCCAGTTCGATCAGGCGCTGGTCGAGCGCCTTGTCCAGGCCGTGATCTTGCTGCTCGACGTGATAGCGCGCAACTTGCGGCCCGACTTTGGGCTGCGCGAAAATGCGCGAGAAATCGAGGCTCAGCGCCTTCCAGTGCTCGATGCCTCTTTTCATGTCAAGGAGATCCGCGCGGCCGATCAAATCATTGAACTTGCGGATACCCAGTTGCGCCATCAGCTCGCGAATTTCCTCGGCGATAAAAAAGAAGAAATTGATCACGTGCTCCGGCTTGCCGGTGAATTTTTTGCGCAGCACCGGGTCTTGCGTCGCCACACCCACCGGGCAGGTGTTCAAGTGGCATTTGCGCATCATGATGCAGCCTTGGGTTACCAAGGGCGCCGTGGCAAAACCGAATTCATCCGCGCCGAGTATGGCGCCGATCACCACGTCGCGCCCGGTCTTGATCTGGCCATCAACCTGCACCGCGATGCGGCCGCGCAGATTATTCAACACCAGCGTTTGGTGCGTTTCGGCGAGCCCCAATTCCCACGGCGTACCGGCGTGTTTGATCGACGACCAGGGCGATGCGCCGGTGCCGCCGTCGTGGCCGGAAATGGTGACGTGATCGGCCTTGGCCTTGGCCACGCCGGCCGCCACCGTGCCCACGCCGATTTCGGACACCAGCTTGACGCTGATCGACGCCGCGCGATTGGCGTTCTTCAGATCGTGTATGAGTTGCGCCAAATCTTCGATCGAATAAATATCGTGATGCGGCGGCGGGGAAATTAGCTCCACACCGGGCGTGGAGTAACGCAACTCGGCGATGTACTCCGACACTTTCTTGCCGGGCAATTGCCCGCCCTCGCCGGGCTTGGCGCCCTGCGCCATTTTGATCTGGATTTGTTCGGCGCTCGCCAAATACTCGGCGGTGACGCCAAAGCGCCCCGAGGCGACTTGCTTGATCTTGGATTTGAGCGAATCGCCTTCATGCAGCGCGGCGTAGTTTTCCACGCGCGTTGCACCCAGCCTGGATTGCAGGGTTTCGCCTTTTTTCACCGGCGCAAAACGATTGCGGTCTTCGCCGCCCTCGCCGGTGTTGGATTTGCCGCCGATGCGGTTCATCGCGATTGCCAGTGAAGTGTGCGCCTCGGTTGAGATCGAACCCAGCGACATCGCTCCGGTGGAAAAGCGTTTGACGATCTCTTTCGCCGCTTCGACTTCTTCGATCGGCACGGGTTTGCACTGATCGAACTTAAATTCAAACAAGCCGCGGAAGGTCATGTGGCGCCTGGATTGATCGTTAATGATCCCCGCGTATTCTTTGTAAGTGGCGTAGTTCTGCGAGCGCGTCGATTGCTGCAATTTGGCGATCGCATCGGGCGTCCACATGTGCTCCTCGCCGCGCACCCGCCAGGCGTATTCGCCGCCGGCGTCCAGCACATTCGCCAACACCGGGTCGTTGCCGAACGCCGCGCGGTGGGTGCGGATCGCCTCCTCGGCGACGCGGAACATGCCGATGCCTTCGACGTTCGAGGTGGTGCCGGTGAAGTATTTATCGACCAGCACCTTGGCCAGGCCCACAGCTTCAAAAATCTGCGCGCCGGTGTACGACATATAAGTCGAGATGCCCATTTTGGACATCACCTTGCGCAGGCCCTTGCCCACGGCCTTGACGAAATTCTTGACGGCCTTTTTGCCATCCACATCCGCGCCGAGCAGCTTTTTATCCGCGAGATCGTGCAACGCTTCCATTGCCAGATACGGATGCACCGCTTCCGCGCCGTAACCGCCGAGCAAGGCGAAGTGATGCACCTCGCGCGCGCTGCCGGTTTCGACCACCAGGCCGGCGCTGGTGCGCAAGCCCTTGTCCACCAGGTGCTGATGTATTGCCGAGAGCGCGAGCAACGCCGGGATCGCGACGTTATCGGCGTTCACCTTGCGATCGGAGACGATAATGATCGAGTAACCCGCGCGCACCGCGTCCTCGGCTTGCGCGGCGAGGCTGTGCAGCCGCGCTTCGATCGCTTCGTTGCCCCACGCCACCGGATAGCAAATATCGATCTCGAACGATTTAAATTTGCCGTCGGTGTAGTTTTCGATATTGCGGATTTTCTCCATCTCGTAAAAATCCAGCACCGGCTGGCTCACTTCGAGACGGATCGGCGGGTTTTGTTCGTCGATGCCGAGCAGGTTGGGCTTCGGGCCGATGAACGACACCAGCGAGGTCACCAATTCCTCGCGGATCGGATCGATCGGCGGGTTGGTCACTTGCGCGAACAGTTGCTTGAAGTAGTGATACAGCGTCTTGTTTTTGTCCGACAGCACGGCGAGCGGCGAATCGTTGCCCATCGAGCCGACCGGCTCTTCGCCGTTCACGCCCATCGGCATCAATTGGAATTTAAGATCTTCTTGCGTCCAGCCGAACGCCTGCTGGCGGTCGAGCAGCGGCACTTCACTCGTTTCGTGATGCGCGCCGTTGGTTTCGATTTCATCAAGCTTCACGCGGATGCGGTCGATCCATTCCGAGTGCGGCTTGGCGGAAGCGAGCGACTCCTTTAACTCCTGATCGTCGATGATGCGGCCTTTTTCCAGATCGACCAGGAACATCTTGCCCGGCTGCAAGCGCCATTTTTTGATGATTTTTTCTTCGGGGATGTTCAAACAGCCGCACTCCGAGCCCATCACCACCAGATCGTCGCTAGTGACGATGTAACGCGACGGGCGCAGGCCGTTGCGATCGAGTGTCGCGCCGATCTGGCGCCCGTCGGTGAATGCAATCGACGCCGGGCCGTCCCACGGCTCCATCATCGCCGCGTGGTATTCGTAAAACGCGCGCCGCGCCGGGTCCATCAGCGCGTGGCCTTCCCACGCCTCGGGGATCATCATCATCACCGCGTGCGCCATCGAGTAGCCGCCCATCACGAGGAGTTCGAGCGCGTTATCGAACGAGGCGGAATCGGATTGCCCCGGGTAAATCAGCGGCCACAGCTTGTTAAGATCGTTGCCCAGCACCGGGCTCGAAATCGCGCCTTGCCGCGCGCGGATCCAGTTGACGTTGCCGCGCAGCGTATTGATCTCGCCGTTGTGCGCGATCATGCGAAACGGGTGCGCCAAATCCCACGTCGGAAACGTGTTCGTCGAAAAACGCTGGTGGATCAGCGCCAAGGCCGACACCACGCGCGCATCTTGCAGGTCTTTGTAATACACGCCGACCTGGTTGGCCATCAACATGCCTTTGTAGACGATGGTGCGCGCCGAGAACGAGGGCACATAAAACTGCGCCGCGTGCTTCAACTTTAACGACTGAACGGCATGGCCCGCGGCCTTGCGTATCACGTAGAGCTTGCGCTCCAGCGCATCGGTCACCGTTACGCCCGAGCCGCGCTTCACAAACACCTGGCGGATTACCGGCTCGACTTGTTTCACCGATTCGCCCAAGTCCGAGCTATCCACCGGCACATCGCGCCAACCCAGCAGCACCTGGCCTTCGTCCTTGATCGCGCGCTCGATTTCGTACTCGCAGGCGATGCGCGAGGCCGGCTCTTGCGGCAAAAACACCATGCCTACGCCGTACTGGCCAAACGGCGGCAGCTTCACGCCTTGCCTGGCCATCTCCTCGCGGAAAAACTTGTCTGGCATTTGAATCAAAATGCCCGCGCCGTCGGAGGCCTTCGGGTCCGCGCCCACCGCGCCGCGATGGGTCAGGTTTTTGAGGATGGTGAGGCCCTGCTCGACGATCTCGTGGCTTTTTTTACCCTTGATGTTCGCCACAAAGCCGACGCCGCAGGCGTCGTGTTCATTGGCGGGGTCGTATAGACCTTGCGCGCCGGGCGGGTAGGAGGGGTAAGGGTGGTCCAGTTGATCCACAGCGAACCTCACAAAAATGCAATAAAAACAAATACTTAAGTGAATAATGCTGCGCCGCCACAATGTTATCGTGGCGGAAACAGCTTTTTTTGGGTGAAACCCTACGAGTCTACCGGTACCGGGCGGGCGCTTCAATAGGAATGCCCTGCTGGGGGCGAGCCTGTTGCGCTGCGGCATCGCCGCCCATCCGCGTGGGCACGGGACTACAATGGCGCTAAGGCAAGGCGTCATCCCATGAGCGCACAGTTAAATCACACCATCGTCTGGTGCCGCGACCAGGTGACGTCAGCCGGCTTTCTCGCGCACATTCTGGGGCTGCCTGAGCCGCGGCACTTTATGCATTTTTTGGTGGTCGATCTGAGCAACGGCGTGTCGCTCGATTATTACCAAGTCGCGGAGCACGTCGCCCTCCAGCACTATGCGTTTTTGGTGAGCGAGGCGCAGTTCGATGCGAGCTTTGCGCGCATGCGCGAACGGGGGCTTAACTACTGGGCCGACCCAGCCAAGCGCAAGCCCGGCGAAATCAATCATCACTTCGGCGGGCGCGGCGTTTACTTCGACGACCCCGATGGGCATTTGCTGGAAATCATCACGCGGCCTTATGGGAGCGAACCGTGAACGCGCTGTTCAAAAAGCTCAACTTCAAAAATCAGCACGCGATTTTCGTGTTGAATGCGCCGGCGCCGTTTCGCGCGGCGATGGATGACATGCGCGGCGCAACCGAGGTGCGCGAAACACTCGCCAAAGCTCAAGCGGTGGGTTTCGCGCTCGCTTTTGTCACGCGCCAAAGTGACGTTGACCGGTTTGCCGATGCGGTCGCGCGCGCAAGCGAAAGCGACCCCGTGGTGTGGGTTGCCTACTCCAAGAGCACGTCGAAAAATTACACCTGCGAAATTAATCGCGACCATGGCTGGGCGCGCTTTGGTGAACACGGCTTGGAGCCGGTGCGGCAAGTGGCGATCGATGACGATTGGAGCGCGCTGCGTTTTCGCCGCGTCGAGCACATCAAAACCATGACGCGCGGCTTCGCCATGAGCGCGGCGGGGCGCGCGAAAGTGCGCGCGGAGAAGACCCGCACTCCGGTTAAGTGGAAATCGTAAGTATCTGATTTTATTTAATTTTTTGTTTTTTCGGTAAACGCAGATGTTTTCAGTCCACATACGCTGCGCCGCCCGTGCGTACGCCGTAGGCGTGCGGTAAATTGCCTGGTGTTTGATGTGAGTGCCGCGTGTCGTCGCGCTGGGACTATTGCGTAAGCCCGGCGCTTTTTTGGGTCTTCACTTTTCACGGAGGCGTTATGAACAGCAATAGTAAAAATGGCAACAGCGTCATCTCCGCCGACTCGCATGTGTTCGAACCGGTGAACTTGTGGGAGTCGCGCATGGACAAAAAATTTCGCGACCGCTGCCCGCGGTTCGTGCTGGATTGGCAAGGCAAGCCCGGCACCTGGTTTGTCGCCGACGGCATCAACCCGCGCACCATCGACAGCATCGCCGCGGCGGGCATCCCCAAGGAAGAACTGGTCAAGTTTAAGAACGTGCGGCACAAAGATTTGCGTCCGGGCGGCTACGATCCGGTGGAGCGCTTGAAAGATCAAGACATCGACGGCGTGTGCGGCGAAGTGCTCTATGCCACTTACGCCATGCAGCTCTACGCCATGCCCGATGCGGAGCTGCAGGAAGCGTCGTTTCACACTTACAACGAGTGGCTGCTCGAAATGTGCAGCCATTCGCCCAATCGGTTGAAGGGCCTGGCGCTGATCTCGATGCACAACGTCGACAATGCGGTGAAGGCACTACAGTACTGGATGAAGCGCGGCTTATCCGGTGCAATGATCGCGTGCATTCCGCCTGAAGGCACCGAGTATAGCGACCCGGTCTACGATAAATTCTGGGCCGCCGCGGCGGACATCGGCGCGCCGATCAGCATTCACACGCTGACCAGCATGCGCAAAGGCAATTACCGCTTCGATCGCGAAACGCGCGGCGCGGCGCGTTATCCGGAAAGCCCGATGGAAGTAATGCTGACGCTGGGCGAAATCCTGTCGAGCCCGATATTCGACCGCCATCCCAAGTTGAAAATCGTGCTATCGGAGGCCGACACCGGCTGGATGCCGTGGATGCTCGAGCGCATCGACCGCGGCCACCAGCGCTACGGCGGGCAAAACGGCATCAAGCTGCAGTTGAAGCCTTCCGAATATTTCCGCCGCAACTGCAGCGCATCGTTCATCAAGGATCGTGTCGGCGTGTTCACGCGCGAATTCATGGGCGTGGAAAACCTGATGTGGTCCTCCGATTATCCGCACACGGATACCACGTGGCCGAAGTCGCGCGAAAGCATCGAGTTCGATTGCCAGGGCGTGTCGGAGAACGATCGCTACAAGCTCACGTATACCAACGCGGCGAAGTTGTACGGCTTTCCGATGTAGTTCACGCCGCCCAGCACAAATCCGCGCGCACGCCGGCGTGATCGGAGGGATACAGCGTCGGGTCGGCCGTGCTGCCCTGGTCAAAACACACGCGGCTTTCGATTACCTCGATCGGCCCGTCAAGCCAAATGTAATCAAAGCAGCGGTCCATGCGTGGCCAGGTCGGGTGCGACACGCTGCCATCCGTGTCGGCGAGCGGCGTGAAGCCGGTGGGCGCGGTTTGCGTGGGGCGAAAGCGCGTAGCCATCAGCGCGGCGGAGGGCGCTTGCAAGGTGGCGTTAAAATCGCCGCACACGATGCGTGCCGCGGCATCCGGGCGGGTATCGATCCAGCCCAACAGTTGCTGCGCTTGGAACAACCGCAATGAATCGTCGCCGCGCGACATGTATTGATGGGTGACGTACACATCCATCGCCCGCGAGTCCCACTGCAGACGCGCCACCAGCGCCACGATGTCGCGCGTGCGGTAATCGAAGTTGCCGGTTTCGAGTATCGGCAAGCGCGTGAGCAGCGCCTCGCCTTCCACCGCGGACAAACCGTTCACCCGCGTTTGTTGTACCAGCGCGTAATCGCGTTGATAACGCTCGCGCATGACGTTTTGTATCCAGCGCGCGGTTTGCAGCGGAATGCACACCTCGTTCATCGCGAACACGTCGGGATTGATCGCCGCGAGTTGCTCGATGATCAACTCGCGCCGCAAGTGCCAGCGTTTGTGGTCTTGCTCCATGTTGAGCATGGCGATGCGTAGTGTTGGCATGGTGCAAAAATGTCCAATTAAATCAAATGTTTACGTCTATTTCCTTTACCACCCGGCGCGGCTGCGCAGCGCTGCCATCGAAGCGCGCGCGCGCGCGATCACCTCGGCGTAATCAAGTGCGGTGAAGCGCCTGCCGCGCCACAACACGCGGCCATCGATCAAAACCGTGTCGATGTTGCGCGGCTGGCCGAAGGAGAGCAGCGCTTCATACGGATCGGCGGCAAGCGGCGCGATGTTGATGTCGGTGGTGCGCACCAAAATCAAGTCGGCGCGCTTGCCGGGCGTTAGCGAACCGGTGCGCTCGGCGATATTCAGATCGATCGCGCCGTCGATGGTGGCAAGCTCTATCATGCGCTTGGCGGTGAGCGGCACTTTGCCGCCCACGCGATGCTGATGCAGATTGTAGAGTATGCGCATCACCAGGAAAAAATCCGCGGTGTAGGTGGTGGTGTGATCGATCGACAGGCTGCACTTGACACCGGCCTGCAGCAGCTCGCCCAACTGGATCACCCCCGCGGCGGCCGGCCGCCGCGATTCGCCCACCGCCGAGATGCTGTAGCTCACGCCGCGCCGTGCCATGATGGCGCGCTCTTGCGCGGTAGTGAGCAGCGGATGCACCAGTTGCACGTCGGCGCCGAGCAGCTTCGCTTCTTCGAGCAGCGCCACCGGGCTGGGCCCAGTGGTGTGCATGGTGATCGGCAGGCCGAGTTTGCGCGCGCCGCCCCAATCGTGGTGTGCCATGTCGATGGAGATATTGCCGCGCATAACATTGGAGGAGTCGCCGATGTTGCGCGAACAAATCCCAAGTGAGAGCAGCCCATCGTCGCTGTATTTCCCGCGCATCCACTGGCGTTGGGTTTGCGCGAGCCCCGCCAGATCCATCGGCTGGTCACCGGCGAGGCCCTGCGGCGTGCCGTACGCAAGCCGCCCGCGCACACCCATGTCGCGCATCGCGCGCAGCTCCGCATCGGCGTGCTCCGCGCTACGGATGTTGTGCGCCCAGTTGTGCACGGTGGTGATGCCCGCGCTTAGCGCTTCGGCCAGGCCCAGCCGCACGTGATCGTAATTATCCTCGGGCAGATAGTGCCGGCCCAGCGCGTTGGTTACCGGGAAGTAGCTCAGCTTGGGCACGTCGATGCGCACCATGGTGCGCGCCGCGCTGGTCCACAAATGCCAATGGGTGTCGATAAAACCCGGCAAGCAAATCATCTCTGCCGCGTTGATCGCGGTGGCGTTGGGCGCGTTGATGCTCGCGCCCACGGCGACGATGACGCCGTCGCGCACATGCACATCACCGCTCGCAAAATCGCCAAGCTTGGCGTCCATGGTGAGCACGGTGGCGCCGCGGATCAAATATTCGCCGCGCGCGGGCAAGGTGTTGGATGCGCCACGTTGATGAGGGGTGACGCAGCCCGCGGCGAGGCTGCCGGCAGCCAGCGCGGCGCTACCCTGGAGAAATCGGCGGCGTTGGGGCTTCATCGCAAGACTTTCATAAGTATTTGATTTTAACAGATATTTTAAATAGGCTCCACCGCAAACAAACGGCGGTGTTCGAGCATTGCGTAGCGATCGGTCATGCCGGCGATGTAGTCGGCGATGGCGCGCGGTTTGTCTTCGCGCGCGCGTGTTTGAAACTCCGGCGGTAGCAGTTTGGGCTCGCTGATCAGTGCGGTGAAGAGCTCGCTGATGATGCGTCGCGCCTTGCTGCTCATGCGCGCCACGCGATAGTGCTGATACAGATTGATGCGCAGAAATTGCTTTAACGCGAGTTGTTCTTTTTCGATGCGCGGGCTAAAGGCGATCAACACCGGCGCGCGCCGTACATCCTCGATGGATTGCGGCGCGTGTTTTTTGATGTTTGCCGCGCTGTGTTGCGTGAGGTCGGTGACCAGCGTGCTGATCATGCGCCGCACGGTTTCGTGGATCAAGCGGCGGCCGGTGATTTTGGGGAAGGTTTTTAAAACCAGGTCGCGATGGTGCTTGAAAATCGGCACCGTGGCGAGTTGCTCCATCTCCACCAGCCCCGAGCGCAGCCCGTCATCGACATCGTGATTGTTGTAGGCAAGCTCGTCGGCGAGATTGACCAGTTGCGCTTCCAGCGACGGGCGGCGGCGCTTGATAAAACGCTCGGCGACTTCACCCAATTGCAGCGCGTTCTTGCGCGAGCAGTGTTTTAAGATGCCTTCGCGCGTCTCGAAGGTGAGGTTAAGCCCGTCAAAACCGCCGTAGCGCTGCTCCAGGTGATCGACCACGCGCAGGGATTGCAGGTTGTGCTCGAAGCCGCCGTAGGGCTTCATGCAGGCGTTTAACGCATCCTGCCCGGCGTGGCCGAAGGGCGTGTGGCCCAGATCGTGCGCCAGCGTGATCGCTTCAGTCAAATCTTCATCGAGGTTTAACTGCCGCGCGATCGTGCGTGCGATTTGCGCGACTTCCAGGCTGTGGGTTAACCGCGTGCGAAACAGATCGCCTTCGTGGTTCACGAATACCTGCGTTTTGTATTCGAGCCGGCGAAACGCGGTGCAGTGAATGATGCGATCGCGGTCGCGCTGGAATTCGCTGCGCCCGCGGGCTGCCGGCTCGCCATGTAAACGCCCGCGCGAGGCCGCGGCTTGCGCGGCGTACGGGGCGACTTCAAGCATGCGCTTGACCGGGGTTGGTCAGCACGTCGTGCAGTGCTTGCGTGTCGTACTGATTGCAAATGAACGCCTCGCCGGGCTTTTTGAGCAGAATGAATTTGATTTTGCCGCCTTCGACTTTTTTATCGTGCCCCATCAAATCAAGATAGCGCTCGACGCCCAGCGCGGGCGCCGCCACCGGCACTTTGGCGCGCGCGAGAATATCGACCACGCGCTGAACGTCGGCTTTGTTGAGCAAGCCGAGCTTTTCGGAAAGGCGCGCGGCAAGCACCATGCCCGCGCCCACCGCTTCGCCGTGCAGCCATTCGCCGTAGCCCATGCCTGCCTCGATGGCGTGGCCGAAGGTGTGGCCGAAATTGAGCAGCATGCGATCGCCGGTTTCGCGTTCGTCCTTGGCGACGACTTCTGCCTTGTTTTGACAGGAACGCTCCACCGCGAAGGCGAGCGCTTCGGGTTCCAGCGCCACCAGGCGTTCGATATTTTTTTCCAGCCAATCCAGAAACTCGGCATCGCGAATGAAGCCGTATTTGATGACTTCGGCCAAACCCGCGGCGAGTTCACGGGCGGGGAGCGTGCGCAGCGTGTCCATGTCGGCGATCACCACCTGCGGCTGATAAAACGCGCCGACCATGTTTTTGCCCAGCGGGTGATTGATCGCGGTTTTGCCACCGACCGAGGAATCGACTTGCGCGAGCAGCGTGGTCGGCACTTGCACAAACGGCACGCCGCGCTGATAGGTCGCCGCGGCAAAGCCGGTGAGATCCCCGATCACGCCGCCGCCCAGCGCGATCAGCGGCGTTTTGCGCTCGCAGCGGTTTTTCAGCAGCTCGTCGAAAATGGTGTTAAGCGTCTCCCAGCTCTTGTGGGCTTCGCCATCGGGCAACACCACCGGGATGCATTGCGCGCCGCGCGCGGCAAGCGCTTTTTGCACGCGCTCCAGGTACAGCGGAGCGATGGTGACATTGGTGATCACGACCACCTTGCCCTTTAGCAGGTTTTCGGGAATCAGCCGCCCCTCGTCGAGCAAGCCTGCGCCGATGTGGATGGGGTAAGTACGGTCCGCCAGGTTTACGCTCAGGGTTCGCATGTTAGTTCGCGTTAACAGGTATGGATTTCAATTTGGCCTCGATTTGCCCGGCCAGCGCGCGCACGCTTTGATTGCTGGTATCGAAGATCAGGTGCGCCACCTCGCAATACAACGGGTCGCGCTGCAGGTACAGCGCGGTTAATTTTGCCGCGGGGTCGGCCACTTGCAACAGCGGGCGCGCGCGGTCGCGCTGCGTGCGGCGCAGCAGCGCTTTCACCGGCGCGCGCAGGTAAATCACCGTGCCGTTCCGGTGCAGCAAGTCGCGATTTTCCCTCGACAATACCGCGCCCCCGCCCGTGGCGAGCAGGATGTTCTCGCGCGTCACCAGCTCCGCGATCATTTTATGTTCGCGCGCGCGAAACCCGGCTTCACCCTCGATTTCGAAGATTTCGCGTATGCGCACGCCCGTGGTGCGCTCGATTTCATGGTCGCAATCGATAAATGCCTTGCCGAGCAGTCGCGCGAGTACCTTGCCCACGGACGTTTTCCCGGCGCCCATCAGGCCCACCAGGAAAATATTGCCGCGATGATGCGGCGGGCATGTGTGATCGGCGGCCTGCATGCGCCGATTCTAGCCGAATCGGCGGCCGGGGCGGCGCTGGCGTGCGCGAGCGCAAACGAAGACGGCGCCATGAAGGCGCCGTCAGGTGTGGCAAACCCGCGATTTGATCAGCGCCGCAGCGTCAAGTTGTCCTTGAGGATCTTGGGCGTGATGAAAATCAGCAACTCGCGGCGTTCGTCGGCTTTTTGATTGTTGCGGAACAAAAAGCCGACATAGGGTACGTCGACCAGCACCGGGATTTTAGTCGTGCTGATGCGCTCATCCTGCGTGTAAATTCCGCCGATCACCAGCGTGCCGCCGTTTTCGACCAGTACTTCGGTGTTCACCTGCTTGGTGTCGATGGCCGGTGGGCTGGTGGCGAGCGGCGAGACCGAATCCTTGTTGATGTTTAACTTCATGATCACGTTGTCGTCCGGCGTGATCTGCGGCTTGACCTTTAACGACAGCGTCGCCTTTTTGAACGACACGCTGGTGGCGCCGCTCGATGTCGCTTGTTGATACGGGATCTCGGTGCCTTGCTCGATGATCGCTTCGTTTTGGTTCGCGGTGATGACGCGCGGGCTGGAAATAATCTTGCCCTTGCCGTCGGCTTGCAACGCGGTGAGTTCCAGCGCCAACAAACGCGAGAACGACGAATTGAAGATCAATGTGGAAAACGTCCCTGCGACTGCACCGCCGATACCGCCACCGGGTAGATTGACTTGAAGACCGCCGGCGTTGATCGTCGGCGTCCCTTGAACGATGCCCGCATTCTGGCCGGTATTAACCAAATCGGCACCTAACGAAAAGCGCGGACGGCCGCCGCCGCCGCGGTGATCTTCCGAGTAACCCAGTCGCACCCCCAAATTGCGGCCAAAGGTGTCAGCCGCCTCGACGATGCGCGATTCGATCATCACTTGCCGTACGGGTATGTCCACCGCGCGGATCATGCGCCGCACGTCCTCCAGACGCGAGGGCGTGTCCTGCACGAACAACTGGTTGGTGCGCACATCCACCGTGGCGCTGCCGCGTTTGGACAAAACGCGTTGCTGCGGGTTGGTGAGCAGCGTCTGCACGTCCTGCGCCCTTTGGTAGTTCAACTGGAAGCTTTCGGTTTGCGTGGGTTCGAGATCGGCGATTTGCGAACGTGCTTCGAGCGCGAGTTTTTCGCGCGTGGCGAGTTCATCGCGGGGCGCGATCCACACCACATTGCCGTCCTTGCGCATATCCAGGCCCTTGCTGCGCATAATAATGTCAAGCGCCTGATCCCACGGCACGTCCATTTAGGCGCAAGGTGAGGTTGCCGGTGACCGAATCGCTAGTGATGATGTTAAGTCCGGTGAAATCCGCCAGCACTTGCAGTACCGAACGCACTTCGACGTTCTGGAAATTGAGCGAAAGCTTGTCGCCGACGAAGCCCGGACGTACCAGCCGGTTCGGATCTTCGACCACGCGTTTGACCTCGACGATGAACCGGGTGTCGGCTTGAAACGCGGAGTAGTCCCAGTTGCCGGCCGGGGTGATCACCACGCGCGCGGTGCCGCCGTGGGCGGTGGCCTCGACCAGTTGCACCGGCGTGCCGAAGTCGGTCACGTCGTAGCGCTTGGCTAGATTCGAGGGCAATGTCGCGCGCTGGAAATCGACGATCACCGAGCGGCCCTGACGGCGGATGTCCACGCCCATTTGAGGGTCGGACAGGTCGATCACCACGCGGCCTTCGCCCGCGTTACCGCGGCGAAAATCGATGTTGCGCAGGCTGTGCGCCTGGGCGACCGGGCTCACTTCGGCGAAGCGGCCCGCCGCGGGGCCGGCCGCAGCGGTGGCGCCCCCACCACCACCGCGCAGGGTGATGGTGAGCGTTCTGCCCTCGAGTTGGGTTTCGTAGTTCAAGGCGCGGGTCAGCTCCAGCACCATGCGTGTGCGGTCGCCCGCCTGGACGATGTTGATGCGGCGCACATCGCCGTCACCGACGTTTTGCACGTTACGGCCCAGTGCGTTGCCGGTATTGGCGAAATCGAAGGCAAGCCGCGGCGGATTGTTGACGACAAAACCCGCCGGCGCCGTCGCCAAAGCGTCCTTCAGGCCGACGCGCACGACTACGGTGCCGCCCTGCTGCGGAGAAACATTGACACTTTCGATGCTGTTTTGCGCATGGGCAGCGGCCATGGCGCCAATCAAGACCAGCATCAGCACGGCGCGCGCGCCCGAAAACAGCGTAGGCATGGTGATTCTCATTTTTTTCTCCCGATCATTCCTGCAAAAACAGCGTCTGCTCTTTCTCTTCCCAGTTGCCGTTGCCGTCCTGCAAAATTTCTTTAAGGATACGCTGATCAAGTAGGTAAAAGGTGCGCCCGAGGAAAGCGATGATGCCGATTAGGCGAAATGAATGCTGATTTCATC